>Ga0209079_10001040_pt1 | contig 10595 bp, 9 predicted proteins | sample PPLLaktember2015_2_FD_187259 | JGI IMG/M metagenome (GOLD analysis project Ga0209079, IMG submission 187259) | Freshwater sediment microbial communities from Prairie Pothole Lake near Jamestown, North Dakota, USA - PPLs Lake P7 Core (6) Depth... | ecosystem: Environmental > Aquatic > Freshwater... | reverse complement strand
AAATACGCCACCGGTGACGATGTCAGTCGCCATCACAACCAATTTGAGCCAACCAACCGCGCCGACCCCGCAGACACCAGCGCTAGAACCGCCGGCACCGGTTCAACCATCGACCCCGGAGACTCCGCCAAGCCATCTTGAGTCGGCTCGATTTCGCACCATGCCTACAGACCCACAACCGGCGGCACCAGCCCCGGCATCAATACCTTTGACCACGGCACCAGCCACCTGGCAGGAACCCGTCGCCCCCGTCGCTTCACCACCGACTGCACCGCTCCACGCAACCGCTCCTCCTCAGCTACAGGAAAGAGCCTTTCCCCCCCCATCGGCATCACCGACACTGGCAACCTCGATCCCTGCAAGCGAGAGCATGCAGAGGCCGCCCGATCAACCCGGCACTCCGGCCGTATCAGTCATAGCACCACCTCCAATCCCGGTCCCATCGTCGAGTCCGACACCGGCCTCGGCCGCCGTCGTGACAAGCAAAGAACAGCCCACTTCGGATCCGGTCGATGCACTCCGGAAGGTCTGTCTGCGTGTTCACGCCGTGGCCCGGCAACTCCGCTTGCGGAAAGACTATCGCACGACGCTGGAAGTGGAAGACGATTACGATCTGCAAGATCTGCTGTGCGCGTTGCTGAAATTGGAATTCGATGAAGTGGGCGCTGACGAATGGACCCCTCCCTACGCAGGCGGCTCGACGCGCACGACCTTGCTCTTGAATCGGGATCGCCTTGCCGTGGTCGCTAAGAAAACCCGTTCGGGCCTCACCACCAAGGAACTGGCCGAGCAGATTGCCGCGGACACCGCCCACTACGCCTCGCATAAACCCTGTGTCCACTTGTTCTGCTTTATTTACGATCCGGAGGGGCGCATCGGCAGTCCGACGCGGCTCGAAACGGACATAACCAGCGTGAGCGACTCCTTCACTGTGGATGTCCTCATCGCGCCGAAGTGAGACTGAAGCGATTATGCCAAGAAAACCCAAATCCGTCGCTGCCTCATCCGCCCGCGCCACGTCCGTATTGACACCGCCGCAGGGAGTTCGCTACGGTGAGCCGCAGCCCGGTTCACCGGCTATTCCCTTTACGATTCACGCGCCAAACGCGGGGGCGGCTCTGATGTCCGACCGGGCCTACATCATGATCAATGTGAGTCCCGGCTTGACCTCCAGCGTCGTGAAAGCACTCGGGCAGATCAAAGCGATCAGGACTATCGATCCTTGTTGGGGAAAGCCTGACATCATTGTCGTCGCCGACGTGGCCGATCAGGATGCGCTGACGCAGCTGGTCTTGAGTAAGATTCATGGCATTGAAGGCGTGACACAAACCGATACCCATCTCGTCTACCGCACCACGGAAAGCAAAGCGAAATGACTCTACGGACAGGCCTCCTCCTCGCAACCATGACGCTGGTAATCGGTTGCAGCGGAGCGCCCCATGCCCTTCCGGCCGATCTTATCGAAACCCGGCTGGCCGCCCCGCTCGACGCAGTAAAAACCGCCCTCACACAGGTCCTCACCGACGGCGGCTACGAGGTGGACTGGAAGAATGACTCCACGCTGGAAACCAGCTACCGGGAGGAAATGCATGGCCCCGGGAAGCGGCTCTATCGGTGGCGATTCGGCACGATCAAGAGCCGCGTGAATGCGACGGTGAAGGCCGCCGATGACCAGAGCACGCTACTGACGTTGGAAGTTCAGTCAGAGGGAAAAGACGGGATCTTTACCAGCTGGGAGCAGGTACCCAGCGCGTTGCCCCAGAGCGCCGACAATCAATTGCGTCTCATCAAGAACGCCCTGCAACTTCTCTAATTCAGATTGGGGCTGAGGCTAAGGGTTAGAGGCTAATGGCTGGAGGCTGGAGGTCAGGAACGCAGAGTGAGAGTTTCAGCTCCTGCCTCAAACCTCAAGCGTGCTTACCCTGAACCTCGACTTCAGCCTGCTTCTCTCTCTCCACTCTCCGCATCGTCCCCCAAATCCAGTCCGAACCGTTCAGCCATCCGGTAGAGCGTCCGGCGGTCGATGCCCAGGATCTTGGCCGCCTTCACCTTGTTCCCCTTCATTTCTTTCAGGACGCGGATCAGATGCCGCTTTTCCACTTCTTCGAGCGTCAGACAAACCTCGTCCCCATCCGGCGCCGAGGTGGATTTCGCCTCCAACGGTGCGGCAGTCCGGATACTTTCCGGCAGATCGTCCGGCGTGACTAATGGACCATGGCTCAACGACACCGCACGCTCCACCGCGTTCTCCAACTCCCGCACATTGCCAGGCCACCGATACTCCTTGAGCAAAGCCATCGTTTCAGGCAGAAATCCGCGTACCCCCGACGACGTCCCGCCGACATACTTCTGCAGAAAATGGTGGGCCAGCATCGGGATGTCTTCCTTCCGATCGACCAGCGAAGGCAGGGTAATCCTCACCACGTTCAAGCGATAGAAGAGATCGTCCCGAAACTTGTCTTCTTTGACAAGCTGTTCCAGATCACGATTCGTCGCGGCAATGATGCGCACGTCGACTTTGACGGACGTGGTCCCTCCCACGCGCCGAACTTCCTGATCTTGCATGACTCGCAGCAGCTTTACTTGAAGCGCCGGCCCGAGTTCGCCGATCTCATCGAGAAATAGCGTCCCACCCGTGGCCGCCTCGAACAGGCCGGCCTTCAACCCCACCGCGCCGGTAAAGGCCCCCTTCTCATGGCCGAACATTTCCGACTCCAACAGCGTATCGGGCAAGGCGCCGCAATTCACCGGAATGAACGGCTTGTCTCGACGCGGACTATTGGCATGAATGGCCCTGGCGATGAGTTCTTTCCCGGTCCCGCTCTCCCCCTGCAGCAGCACCGTGCTCCGGCTCTCCGAGACTCTGGCAACCAGCTTGTAGACCTCCAGCATTGCCGGGCTGCTCCCGACCAGCGGAGACCACTCTTCTTTTTCTTTCAGTTCAACCCTGAAGCGCTTGTTTTCCCTCACCAGTTTGCAATGCTCTAGCGCGCGCTGAACCACGAGCTTTACCTCTTCTTTTCGAAAGGGCTTGGCCAGATAATCGAATGCCCCCTGCTTGATTCCTTCGATCGCCCCTTCCAATGATCCAAACGCCGTGAGCAGAACGATGGAGGTATCCGGGCTGAACCGCTTGAACTCACGCAACACGGTCAGTCCATCCACGGTTCCCATACGAATATCTGTGAGCACCAGGTCGAACACCGTCTGTTGCCCGCGAACCAGCGCATCCGTCCCGTTGGAAAAGGACTCCACCTCATGCCCGTCTTTTTTCAAAGCATCGGCCAGGAGTTCGCGGGCCACAGCGTCGTCGTCGATCACAAGAATCTTTGCTGCCGACATTCCGCCCCCTAGATCAGTGATGTGGCTGCTGCACTTTGTCCGGGCAACGATATCACAACCGTCGTCCCTTTCCCTACTTCGCTCTCCAGCGTGAGCGTCCCGCCATGCGCCTGTACGGTTTCTCGACTAATGAACAAACCCAGACCGGTTCCCTTCCCGATCGCCTTCGTCGTAAAGAACGGCGTGAATGCTTTCTGCAGATCCTCCTCCGGCATACCCGAGCCCGTATCGCTGACGACGATCGTGACCATCGTGGTGAACGTCGCATTCCCCACACGGAAGCCCACCTCGATCTCTTCCGGTGTGGCCGCTCGACTGCCGGCACTGATCGTCACGGTCCCGCCCTCCGACGTCGCCGCGATGGCGTTGGCAAATAGATTGACCAGCACTTGATGCAGTTTTTCGGCATCGGCCCAGACCAGCGGCAACGCGTCCCCGAGTTCAACCCGGAGCGCCACCCCCTTCGCTTGAAACGCCGGCTCCATTAACGCCGCCACGGGACCCACGACATGATCGACCGGCAACCAGGTAGGATCGGGCTTCCGCTGCCGGGTCGAGGACAAGAGATCCTGAATAATACCGACCACACGCGTCAGCTGCCCATCGATCACATCGATCCGCCTTTTCATATCCGGCGTGACCGTCGGCTCTTCAGCCAACGCCTGGACGTGCCAGGCGATCGAATGCAACGGCGTGCCCACCTCATGCGCGACCGACGCCACCAGTTGCCCGACGGCCGCGAGCCGTTCAGACCGGTTGAGTTGATCCTTCACGTCGACCAGCTGCGCATTGGCGCGCAACAGATTTTCCGTTTGCCGGGCCAACGCGGCACGGGCCGCTTCTTCCCGGGCCTTCCGTTCCTCCCAGCTCATGCCGATATAGGCCACAATCAGCAATACACCGACGACGACCGTGCGATTGATCACGGCGGATTGGAACCGTCCCGGCTTCGTCGGTTGGAGAAGCCCGGCATAGGTCGCCACCACACAGGCCAACACAGTCACCAGCATCAGCGTCCGATTGCGCAGGATCGCCACGAGGAGAATCGGCAGCACGTAGCCGTAGGCGCCGACCACGTTCGCCGGTGCAAGCTTTTCGATAACGACGATGATCAGAAAGCAGGCGCCTGCAATACTCAGCACCAGCCAATTGCGGGTCTTCATCGTGCAGCACTCACTCCGGTGGAAGAGTCAGAAGGAACGATGCGCGCGCCCCTCGTTCTTACACAAGTGGACGGGCCGAACGCAACTGCGCGGCGAGCGACGCGAAGCGGGAATCCTGCACCATCTGCTCGACGGTACAGGTCAACTTCCTGGACCAGTTGGGATGCTGATCGACGGTGCCGGGCACATTGGTCTGCGCCCGTTGACCGAGAACATCTTCCACATTGGCGAGGACAACCCAGGAGGGAGTGCGTGCGAGATAGAGATGCAGCGCCGCCGTCAGATCCGCGGTCATCACCGGACTCTGTGCCGGATCGTCCGACACGCCATTCGGTAACAAACCCTCCGACCTGAGCGCCGCGAGCAACCGGGCCTTGTCGACTTGTCGTTCAGCAAGCGCGGCCCGCCGGGCTTCCTCTGTCGCACAGAGCCCAAGGGTGACGCGCGTCTCGATATCGGTGCCTTCCCAGTAGCCGCTCAGTGTCGGCAAGTCATGGGTCGTCACCACCCCGAGCGATTGAGAGGGATAGGCCGAGGGAGATTTTAGACTGCCGTCGCCGTTCCGTTCGAAATAGAGGACGCGATACGAGAGCACGCCGGCCGCGGCCAACCGATCACGCACCCAGTCAGGCACCGTCCCCAGATCTTCGCCGATCACCAGCGTTCCGGCCCTCGTGCTCTCCAACGCGAGAATCGCGAGGAGATCGTCCGCCGGATAATGCACATAGGTTCCCTTGCAAGCCGGCATCCCGCGCGGAATCCAAAAGAGACGGAATAAGGCCATCACATGATCGATACGAATTGCCCCGCCATACCGTAGATTGTTCCGTAGCAGCTCGATGAAGAACTGATAGCCGCTGGCGCGCAGCTTCACGGGATCGGCCGGCGACAACCCCCAATTCTGCCCTTCCGGACCAAGAGAATCGGGCGGAGCCCCAGAATCGGCCTGGTGCGCCAACACTTCCTGGAATCGCCATCCATCTGCGCCGTAGCGATCACTGCCCAGCGCGAGGTCATGATACAAACCCAACGGCATCCCGGCCTCGTCAGCCTGCCCCCCCACAGCAATTAACTGTTCAGCCGCTACCCATTGCACATATTGAAAGAACCGCACCCGCTTCATATGCCGGCGCTTGAACTCGGCGACGGCGTCACTCGCGGGCACGCGATAGACCTCCGGCCAATCCGCCCATACGACTGAGCGGGACTGCACGAATTGCCGCTCATCTTCGAGCGCCTGAAAGAGCGCATACTCGGCAAGCGGTTTCCCCTCTTGCTGAACGTACGAATGAAAAAACCAGCCACGGGCCGTCGTCGGCTTCAGATCCGGTTCCATCCCCTCAAAGTTGTCACGCAGAAACGCCCGATAGCAGAGATCCAGCACCGTCCGCTTGAGAGCCGCGACCGCTTCGTAGTCCACATATTCGCTCGTTCGAGCCTTCGTCAGTTCTGCGCGAAAGGCAGGATCGGCCAGACGCTTCTGTACATCCGGCGTGGTCTTGGCTTCAGCCACCCGGTCGATATCGATATAGAGCTCATTGAGATACATCCGACTACTCGGCGAATACGGACTGATGTGATAGGGTCTGGTGTTCTTCAATGCGTGTAAGGGGTTCAACCCGATGACACCGGCGCTCAACTGTGTGCCCGCCCACTCGACCAGCGTGAACAAATCGCCAAAATCTCCGATCCCCCAATTCCGTTCACTTCGCAGCGAGTACAACTGCAGGGCGAGTCCCCAGGTCCGGCAGCCGGCATGAAACGATTCCGGCACATAGCAGCGCGCCGGTGCCATGATCAGACGGAACTGGAGTTCAACCGACGCCGGCCCGCCCTGCACCCAGACCCTCACATCGTAATATCCGATCGGCAAATCCAGCGGCAGTGGAAACGCCAGCCGCACATAGCGACAAGCCTGGATCACCCGCTCCTCATGAATCGGAAGACCCGGCCCCTCTTTCCACTCACCGTGTTTTTCGCCACGTTCGCCGAACACCATCCAATGGACGTGAAGCTGACCGTCATCCATGGGCTCAGAGCGCACGTGCAACGGCCATTCACGGGGAGCTTGGCCGGTTCTGACCACACAGACCGGGTCGCAGCCCTGCACCCACGGCCGCTGATCCCATGCGGTGAGCTCTTCAATCAGTGCGGAACGATCAGCCACGCGAAACCCCATGGCCGAGAGAATAGCCCGACGAGTTTCATCGGTCGTCACATGGCGGGTCCCGGCTATGTCGTGATAGTCTGCGGCAATACCGGCACGGTCGGAGAGAAGATACAGGAGTTCGGCTTCCGGCAGATCGTACATGTCGGAGAGTGTGCGGGACGACCTTCAGTAAGTCAAGCTATCCTATTGTTTCCGTGGACTATTTTAGACTATTCGAAATGCCGGCGAACACCTCCACTCCCCGCTTCGGCACGAGTTCATGGGCCTACGAAGGCTGGCAAGGACTCGTCTACCATCGAACGTATCCGAAGAGTCGATTCAGCCAGGACACGCTCGCGGAATACGCCGCCTACCGCATGCACGGCTCGCCACTCTTCTCGACCGTCGGTATCGATCATTCATTTTATCGACCGGCCAGCGCTAAGCAATTAGCCCACTACGCTGAGCAAGTACCGGACGAGTTCCGCTTCTGCCAGAAGGTATGGGAAGAGGTCACCGTCCCCGCCTATGCCAATCTCCCCCGTTACGGGGCGAAGGCCGGCAAGCCCAATCCGCGGTTTCTCGATATCGGCGCCTTTTGTGACCTCGTACTGCAACCGGCCTTGGAAGGCTTGGGCCAGAAGCTCGGCCCCTTCATCTTCGAGTTTCAGCGCTGGGGGCTCGATCCAGCCGTCTTTCTGCAGCAGCTCGACCGGTTTCTCGAACAGCTGCCACCCGGCCATGCCTACGCGACCGAAGTGAGAAATCCCGCCATCCTCGGCCCCCGCTATCACGACATCCTTCGCGCTCATGCCGTGGCCCATGTCTACAACCATTGGACCGCCATGCCGCCGTTGTCCGAACAACATCAGAAACTGGCCGGCACATTTACCGCCCCCTTCACCGTCCTTCGACTCCTGACTCCGCTGGGACTGGCCTATGAAAAAGCGGTCGAACGCTACGCCCCCTACGATCGCATCGTACAGCCGCAACCGCGCATGCGGCAGGAGACCATCACGCTGGTCAAGCAAGCAGCGGCGGAGGGACGATCCTCCTATGTCCTCGTGAATAATCGATCGGAGGGCTGCAGTCCTCTGACCGTCCAAGCCTTACTTGAAGCCCTCGCCATACCGACCGACTCGCCGTTGTGAGGCCGTCAACCGCGTGGTAGCATGATGCTCATCAGTATGGAAACCTTGAATGATTCTCATCCGTCCACCGCAGAGGAGGCGTTATGTCTGTTCGTCACTCCACGACCGGTGTCCTGCTTCTCTCTGCACTGATCGGCATTCCTCTTCCGTTGCAAGCGGCGGAGACCATGAACGGCCGGCTCGAAATCGCCGGCGAGTATCGGTATGCCGCGCGCGAATCAGAATCTGTCGACGATGCAAAAGCACTTGCCTGCCGGGAAGCCTGGCTCCAGGCCGTGACCAACTCATCGCTCTATCGGGAATACACCGCCGCCGTCATCGACTCTCCCCTCTTACGCGAGCTGTCCTATACCCTCGCCAATCGCCATGTTCACGACCCCCAGATCGTCGAGCAGACTGAACGGGGGCGGACCTTCTCCTGCCGAGTGCAGGGATATCTCCAGACGGACGAGAGTGCGCGCGTCATTCGCACACAGCTGACCAGCGGCCCTTCGGCGACGGAGGGGATCGATCAAAATCGCGCGTTGCGCATTCTCACTGTGCGGGAAGAAGCCAATAGCATCATCGCGATCCAGTACCAGGCTCTCAAGCGATTAGACTGGCTCGGCACCCACTATCAGGGCGGGTTACGGGAGTCTGCGGACATCATGGTGGATTTTTATGATGCTCAAGGCTTGCTCATGAAAACCGAGCGCTACCCGGCCAGGCGCACGGTCACCGGCGATGATGTCATGAATCCCGGCGCCATCGCCGTCCTGAAAGTGTCCAAACCGGCCGGCAGCAAAACATATCGTGCATGGCTGGTGAAATAGCCCCGGTCACCCGCTACTTCCCGCCTCGTCCTGACCCGACTCCGAAGATTCTTTCTGCCTGCCCCATTAGTTCGACTCGATCACAACCGATAGAGATAGCCGAGAGCCTCCCCGACGAGCACCTGGCTCTGCGGAAAGAAGCCCAAGGCCAACTACAAGATACCCTCTCATTCATCTATCCACTGGCGATGGCGGCGTAGAGTCCGGAGCGACTGCCCACTCTTCCGAATCCCCATTATTTCAACGCGCCATCGCATTCGGCCCACCAGCGGCCTCATCCCTCGCGCACGATCTGCCGGCACGGGACATACGTGCCCTGGCCTCCATGCCGCAGGGAGACCAGCCCACCCCAAGCCCATATATGCAAAGATACCTTCGCGCTACGTCCACTCCCCTCTTTTGAGGAGTGGCCATACGCAGGCCCTACGCGGTAGGGTATCAAGCCCGACGGATCTCGATGACTGGAATGGAAGGGATAATTACCGTATGAAGATGCAACGGTTCCGGCTGCTCTTGGCAATGGCTCTGTTCACCCTTGCCGTCCTATCATCCCGCCTGTTCGGAGGCCAACAAGAAGACGCGCTGGAAACAGCACGGCTACTGGCGATCCTGCTGGATTCCGGGCGAGTCACGGTCGCCAAGCACCAGGACCTCATCAATACCCCGACTCAGACAGACAAGAAATTCACGCCGGAATTATTTGAACAGGAAGTGCACGCTGAGTTCCAGCGGAAGACCGGAATCACACTGAATACCCTTGAAGACGCGACTGTTCCTGCAATGGCCAAGCCGCTTCTCGCCCAACTCCTCAGGGACAGCATTGGAACCATCCAAAGCTACCAACCAGTGCTCAGCGTTCCAGGGGTGCGATACAAAGGCCTCATCCCGGCGACCTTCGGCACCGAGACCGCCGCCCGGTTTCAAAAGTTTTCACCGATCTATATGAAACAGACTGCACCCGACCATTTGGTAAGAAATCTGAAAAACAAGCCCGACGCCTATGAGACGGCCGCCTTCGAACGGTTCGGTGGCTCCGCGTCCGGCAAGCGCCAAATCATCAGCGAGTTGGTGGACGGAGGGCGCAGTGCTCGTTTGATGCTCCCGCTCTACTATGAAAAAACCTGCCTGGCCTGCCACGGTGAACCGAAAGGCGAACGGGACATCTCCGGGTATGCACGAGAAGGCGGCAAAGAAGGCGACCTCGGCGGCGCCATCAGCGTCATCGTCCCCATCCAGTAACCTTACTTACCTAGAGAAAGAGTCGGGGCCCAAGAGCGATGCACTGAGGGTTATCCGCGCAGTAGATCGCGGACAGCGCGGGCCATCGCAGACCTTACTGCAGCGAATTGAGCGAACCGCAAGCTATTCGACAGAAGCAGCCCCCTCTTCCTACTACTGGTAAAGCTGTTCTCGATATGAGCTTCAAGGAACGGTTGCGATCGGCCTGCTGTTAACCAACCGTGCAAAGGCTGTTGTGTCCCCAGTGGGATTCGGGGGGCTTTACCAACACGTTCTTAACTCCTAGGAAATTCACTTCCACCGCCTGGTGGAGGCTGCATGATCACCTGGCATCCCCTCCCCAACAATCAATATAAATCAATCAGTGGAGGCCTGATTTCAGGAACGGGATACCCATGCCCTTGTCGATGAGATTCGGCGTAATGGCGAGAGGGACGGTCCGGACAGATACTCTAACCCGAGAAAGATTTCCGGCGGTGATGGATACGGGCGTGGATGAGCGGTCGAGATCACTGCCCACATCCGCCGCCAAACCTCAGCAGAGTCCATACTGCTACTCTTTATATACAGCACAGCGCCTTCTTCCACATGGGTAAGCGATACATCCTCACTACCGCCTCCTTGCCCAGGTAAGTCGTGCGTGCACCAGCCTAGCTGGGGCCGGGAGAATCTTCAGGATCTTCTCCCGTGAGCGACTCGGTTTCTTGCGCTTCGAGTGGTTGCAGATCGGTCAGAATGC
>Ga0209079_10001038_pt1 | contig 10603 bp, 13 predicted proteins | sample PPLLaktember2015_2_FD_187259 | JGI IMG/M metagenome (GOLD analysis project Ga0209079, IMG submission 187259) | Freshwater sediment microbial communities from Prairie Pothole Lake near Jamestown, North Dakota, USA - PPLs Lake P7 Core (6) Depth... | ecosystem: Environmental > Aquatic > Freshwater... | reverse complement strand
ATAAAAGTACCTCTGAGAGGATCGAATGATTGAGGCAACGTGGGAACTTATTGTAATCATTATCGGTATCGCGCTTGTCTTTGATTTCACCAACGGGTTCCACGACTCGGCCAATTCGATATCAACGGTTGTATCAACAAAAGTACTCTCCCCCCGCAATGCGGTGGTCTTCGCTGCGTTTTTCAATTTTATCGCCGCGTTCGGTTTCGGAGTTGCAGTCGCGAGCACAATAAGCAAAATCGTTGAACTGAATTATGTCCAGACGGAAGTAATTCCCTATATTATTCTGAGTGCCCTGACGGGAGCGATTGTATGGAACCTGATAACCTGGCTCTCCGGTCTTCCAACATCCTCATCCCACGCTCTTATAGGTGGGCTCTCGGGAGCGGGTATTTCAGCTGCCGGGATTGCTGCCATCAAGTGGTCCACAGTATCCCTCGTCGCAACATTCATGGTTATATCGCCTCTCATAGGTCTTGTCTGCGGATTCCTGTTCATGGCAGTTGTCCTTAATCTGACAAAAAAAGCAAACAAGCAGACCGCTGAGAATTATTTCAAACGCCTCCAGCTCTTTTCAGCAGCAGCGTACAGCTTCAGCCATGGCACAAACGATGCACAAAAGACTATGGGTATTATTGTCCCGCTTCTGTTCTCCATCGGGTATTTCGGAGCGGCTGTTGATCCAAATCACCTGCCTGTGCCCTTGTGGGTTATCCTGATTGCCCATGCGGCGATCGCGCTTGGCACCCTTTCGGGAGGATGGCGTATTGTCAAGACGATGGGATACAAGATTACCAAGCTCCGCCCGGTGCACGGATTTGCTGCAGAAACCGCCGGGGCTGCAACAATTATAGGTGCTTCGGTGGCCGGAATCCCCGTCAGTACAACCCATGTCATTTGTTCATCGATTATGGGTGTTGGGACAACTATGGGGACGAGCACGGTCAAGTGGGGAGTTGCCCGGAGTATCATGATAGCATGGCTCCTCACCATTCCCGTAAGTGCTCTTATCGGGTTTGTAACATTTGCGGTTATCCGGATAATTATCGGGTATTAAAACGCCAGAAAAAGTATATTTTTGTTTCGAACAAACAGATGATTTTTCTCTCGTTGCCGATGGGGTGGGAGAAATATTCCGCCTTCAACCGATGAAGGATCATTGAGCGGTCAATATGCCCTTTGGCACCAGAATTTAAGACCTATTTACGAAAGTAATGACCTGAATTCTGTGTCGGAAGAGTAATTGAAAAACAGATAGGGAAAGAGTTGGCAGGTCAGCAATCATCATTTTTTACCGGTACCGGGCACTTTTTATTATCCACAAAAAAGGATCAATGCTTTTTATCCATTTTCCACCTTCTGCACCTTCCGATAGTGTCGTGTTACTGTACTATCGCACGTTTGGTTCTATAACGGTTGAGGACAAGCCGAAAATTAAGCATCCGAACGTTATACCTGAGGTGCTGAACTGGAGTTTGCCCTGTCCAGCACCTGTCAGACTGTTGATTCCCATTCGAATGTTCTCCTTGCCTGAACGACAAAAAAGAAATGACTTGAAAACCTGAACGTCACTCCTTAACCTTTTCCACAACGGTCTGGAAATACCGGCAGTACCCGTTTATCGGGCAGATTTCACATTTCGGTTTTTTTGCTGAACAGAGTGTCCGCCCGTGTGCTATCAGGAGATCCGTGAGATCTCCCCATTGCTCCAGTGGGAATGCAGTCATCAGGTCCCGTTCAATCACCCTTACGTTATCGGTACTGGAAAACCCGATCCGCTGCGAGAGCCTCCGTACATGGGTATCGACAGCGATCCCTTCATTCCGGCCATGGGCATGATAGAGCACAATGTTTGCTGTTTTCCGGCCCACCCCGGGAATCTTCAGGAGGTCTTCCATAGTCTCCGGCACCATGCCGCCAAACTCTGAGATAATAGCCTGTGAAGCGGCGATGATATGCCGGGCTTTTGCGTGGAAGTATCCGAGACTGTGAATGATGGATTCAACATCAGCGGCCTTTGCTTTCGCGAGCGCCGATGGAGTCGGGTATGCTGAAAAAAGCACGTCTTTTACTTTCAGCACAGCACGGTCAGTGGTCTGTGCCGAGAGGATTGTCAGGACGAGTACCTGAAAGGCAGAACCACCGGAGAGCTGAGCGGGAGAATCCCGGGAATCGGGATACCGCCTGAGAAGGAGTGAATAAATTTTTTCAGCATCCTGTTTTTTCATGAAATATGGGGTAGGGCGGATTCGAACCGCCGTCAAAGCGTCCCAAACGCTCTAGGATGGACCAGGCTACCCTACTACCCCGTGCCATCATACCTGTGTCGGGAATGTAAAAATACGTAGTGGTTCCCCTGAATCGCCATAACAATCAGAGCGGCAGGATCTTTTTCCTGCCCCTGCTCACGATAGTTCCGGTAAATTTTCCTGTACAGATCGCACGGGAAAGATTTACAGGATTGTTCCCGTCGAGGACTATGAGCGGGATGTCACTGCGTTCCACTATCCGGGCAGCAACAATATCCAGCACCGTGTTGGACCCCGCGGTAAGCGCAGTCCCGCCGACAATCTGGAGCAGTTGTGCAGGAGTGAGCTTCTCATAGCGCTTTGCATGGGAATCCTTTTTTGGGTCCGCAGAATAGATACCGTTGACCGAGGTAACATTGACAAAAACAGATGCACCGACCCGTTCGGAGAGTACCGCCGCAACCGCGTCGGTCGTCTGCCCCGGGGTAATCCCGCCCATTACAACGACTTTTCCCGATTCGGCAAATTTTTTCGCCTCGGCATGACTCTCTGCAACCTTCGGGTACGCCATCTCCCCCAGCGCAGCGATAAGCAGATTTGCGTTCAGCCGGGTGATCAGAATACCGATCTCATCAGATGTACCCTCGTCAATACCGAGAGTGCGCGCTGCAGCAATGTAACGGCGGGCTTCACCGCCCCCACCGACAACGACAAACAGGCGGTGGAGTGCTGCAATTTCACCAAGCACCGGAACATACTCTTTAATTCTGTTTTTCTCAAGGGTTGGGATCAGGACTGAACCACCCAGGGAGATGACAACGGTCTTCATTGCACTAGTTTTTGTACCGGATGTTCATATAGAGTTGTTGAGTATGCTCTATTGTCCTGTCTGTAAAAGCCGGGATATCTTTGCCGTCGCCGGGGGATATATTGGCCAGGTCTATCTCTGCAAGAACTGCAGGTACCGGGGTTCATTTGTCCTTGAAACCGATGATGGAGACGAACCCAGGGAAAATAAAGAACGATAAGAATCATCACTATTCGGGAGTCCTTATGCACGAAGCACGCCTGTACCAGAAACTTGAGAATAATACGGTGAAATGCGCACTCTGCAATCACCGCTGCACTATACAGGAAGGCAAGCACGGGATCTGTGGCGTTCGGCTGAACGAGAACGGTACGCTGTATGCTGCAACCTACGGGAAGATCAGTTCCGAAGCGGTGGATCCAATAGAGAAAAAACCACTCTTTCACTACCTGCCCGGAACGCTCTCGTACTCGCTGGGTAGTATCGGGTGTAATTTCCATTGCCAGCACTGCCAGAACTGGCATATCTCGCGTGCGAGCTTCGAGGATGCAGCCTTGCGTTCACTTTCACCGGAAGAAGGAGTCCGGCGGGCACTTGCAACCGGCAGCGCGAGCATCGCATGGACGTATAATGAACCGGCAATATGGCACGAGTACCCTCTTGATATGGGAACGCTGGCACGCAGGAAAGGTCTTGGTACCGTTTATGTAACAAACGGTTACATCACCGAAGAGGGACTCCGGGAACTCGCACCCATGCTCGGCGCATACCGTGTGGACATCAAGGCGTTCACCGATGATTTTTACAAAAAAGTCTGTGGTGCCCGCCTCCAGCCGGTTCTTGACTCTGCAATGCTTGCGAGGGAACTTGGCATGCACGTGGAGACGGTCACGCTCGTTATCCCCGGCCTCAATGACAGCAAAGAAGAGATGGAAGCACTGATCCGCTGGGTCATTGCGCATCTCGGCCCGGCAACACCTATGCATTTCTCAGCATTCCATCCGGATTACAAGATGACCGACCGGGGTGCGACACCCGCTGCAACCCTCGAAAAGATTTGTAACCAGGCAAAAGATCTCGGCCTTCGTTTTCCGTACGTGGGAAACGTGTATAACCACCGGTACGAGAACACCTACTGCCCGGCCTGCGGGGCAACACTCATAGAACGACAGGGATTTTCGAGCACGATCCGCAAACTCGACGGGCAGCAATGTGCAAACTGTGGTGAGAAGATCGAGATCGTTCGATATGTACCAGACACCAGTTCCTGAACCACGGTTCATAACCGATCGGATGCTCGGTACACTCTGCCGGTACCTCCGGTTCATGGGATATGATACGGTAAGTGCCAACGGGTTTACCCGGGGAAATGCTAAGGAGGATACCCTGCTTCTCGAACTCGCCCTCAAGGAGAACCGCATCCTGCTCACGAGAGATACGGAGCTTGCGATGAGAGGAAAGGAGCATGCTGTCCTAATCACATCTGACGAGGTGATGGAGCAGATCCGGCAGTTGATCGATCGCAGGCTGATCATCCGACGGCTCATGATGAGTCGGTGTTCGTTATGCAATGCAGTGCTGAGGGCGGCTACCATGGAGGAGATACATGCTGCAGATTATGCCCCCCGGGAAAAGGAGGGGCTGATCTTCTGCTGGTGCGAAAGGTGCGGCAAGCTCTACTGGAACGGTTCGCACGGGAAACATATTTCAGAGAGAATCGGTATTGATGTGGAGAATCCATAATTCGCCTCAGGGCCTCTTCGAGGCACAGCGGGAAGAAGGGTTATTGAGTTTTAAGTCACTGAGCCGCCGCAGGGGCGTCCCTTCGGGGGCAGCGTCGTTACGGATGATAGTGAAATTCAGGTCTCTTGGCATAGTCAGATGGGAAATTTATTGGGTTGTGGCGAAAATGGCTTTGTAGAATCCCTGAGTTTTCAACAAATTGAAAAGCACTTGTTTACAGAGGGGACAGTGCCTGTCCCCCCCGAACCGCCCCTTCGCTTTGCGATAGTGTCGTATTACCTTTTCTGGAGTTATCGCTCCAGGGGGGTGCCACAGCGGCGGGGGCGTAGGCATTACATGCCGTAGCCCAAAAAGAGCGTTAAGAAAAATATTGTGAGGATTTCCCTTGAAAATTGAATTAAACAGATGTTCGTAATGGAATGTTCATACTTCTAAATTATTTGCGATGAACCCCGCCGCCCCGAAGGGGCGCCCCCGCGGCGGATCAGATCTGTAAGTATATTTGCAAAACACCGCACTGCCCGCCGTGCCTCGGAGAGGCCCTGAGGCGGGGGACCATCCTAAAATAGGATGGTTTAATGATTTTCATGGTTCGGGTGCGAACTCCCATTCATGCCCGTTTCTACTAAGCCGCGAAAATTCCTTTTTTATCCGGGTTTTAAAAACGTAACGAACAAAAAAATCAGAACCTGAACAGAAGAATGCCTCCGGATCAAAACAATTATTTGGGAGGTTTCTGGTGTTGCAACAACTGGACTTCCCGGATGATCTCTCTATGGAAAACGAGCAGCATATCGCTAATCATGCCGAACATGAAAATTTCAATGCCCACTACTATCAGGAGTACGGTGAGGATCGTAAGAGGGATATGATCGATGTTATTCAGCCACTCAAGTAAAACATACACCCCGGTCAGGAGGCCAAGAATCGAGGTGAATACACCCAGCAACCCGAAATAGAACATCGGGTTGTTCACCCGGGCCAGCCGGTAAATGGTACTTACAATTTTGATGCCGTCATGAAACGGAGAGAGTTTCGTTCTTGTTCCCGGGCGGCTGGAATATTTTATTGGTACGACCATTACGCGTTGACCGTTCCGTACAGATTCAACCGAGATCTCGGTCTCGATCTCGAATCCTTTCTCCTTTAGGTTCATCTGCTGTATGGCAAGGTGAGTGAATGCCCGGTATCCGGAAAGAATATCATGGAGATCCCGGCTGTGAGCGACCTTGAAAAGAAGATTCAGCATGTGGTTTCCAAAAAGATTGATACGTGAAAATGCACCTTCCTCCGCATTGACAAGGCGGTCGCCAATAACCTGATCGAATCCCAAAAACAGGGGGGTGAGCATTTTTTCTGCATCTCTCGGAGCGTACGTACCATCGCCGTCCAGCATAAGTATATACGGTTGTTCGATGACTTCAAAAGCCTCAATGATGGCATTTCCTTTTCCTTTACCCGACTGCGTACGAACAGTCGCACCTGCCTCCCTGGCGACTTTGACTGTGTTATCTGTGCTTTTACCATCAATTACAAGAATATGGTTATATCCCAATGTCCTGAACTCATAAACAATCTTCCCAATCGTCAGATCTTCATTTAAAGTAGGAATTAAGATGCAAACCTCATCTTTTTCAAATTTCATTAACATAGTATTTTTAATCGGGTAACATAAGTGCTTCTATGCATATCCCGAAAAAAGGACTTCGGGCGCTGGGCATTGCAGAAAGCTACACCGGACGATCTTTATCACAACTGGCGGGAGTAGTGATGCGAAAAGATCTTCGCATAGACGGTTTTATCTTTTCCAGGGTCACTGTCGGCGGGATGGATGCTACTGAATCTATTCTCAAGATGGTAGATGAGATTGAACGCAGCGATATTAATGTCATTATGCTTTCAGGGTGTGTTATTGCCTGGTTCAATGTGATCGATCCTGCAAAGATTGCACAGCATACCGGAAAACCGGTGATCTGTGTAACTTATGAGGAATCAGACGGACTTCTCGAAGATATCCGTCATCATTTTCCTGAGGATATCCAACGAATCTCCGCGTACAGGAACCTGGGAGAACGCAGTCGGGTAGATCTTCACACAAAGCAGGCGATCTTTATCAGGTGCTGGGGAATTGAGGATAGCGACGGAGCCCGTCTCTGTAATGATTTCACGGTGGAGGGGAAGATCCCGGAGCCACTCCGTGTTGCAAGACTGTGCGCCAGGAAACTGGTTCCCTGTCCCTGAAATCTGGAGAATTGTACTCCGCTCAGTGTTAAGACAGAAAACTTTCCACGATGGGGAAAGAATATAATTTTTCCGCATAAAAATCAATAAAGAGGTTAATAAAATGTCAATGCTCGTCAAATGCCATCGATATGTCTGCCTTGAATGCCACTATATCTATGACCCTGAAAAAGGAGATCCCAAAGAGGGAATTCCTCCCGGCACACCCTTTGAGGAACTTCCTGACACCTGGCGCTGTCCTGAATGCAAAATCCTCAAGGTAAAAAAAGGTGTGTTCAAACGACTGGAAGATTAATATAACTTTGAGGGATGGGCAGAGGCTATTTGTAACTGAATATATGCCGCGAAATGATTTCATTCCCTTTTTTATCAAAAATATCCACCTGAACCCTGTCGCCAGGATGAAATGTCCCGTCAGTGAAATCGATGCGGATCATCTCTCCGGGACTCCACGTCGCACCTGAACATCCCATACCCCCCATCCACTGAACCCCCCAATGGATTGTATCAATGAAATCATGCCCGTTCATTGTAGTAATTGAACAGGAAACCGGCTGCCCGTTTTTAAAAAATTTTGCTGTAAGATTTCTGTTCGGAAAAGCAATTTCACCGGTATGAAGAAGAATCACCCTGCTATCGAAATTCAGGTGATCGGTTATTTCATCGACACTCTCTATGGAGGTAATGGTAAAAATTTCCGGGATCTCCTTTTCCATGTTCCAGGCAAACGGTTGAATAGTGATCATGAGAAGCACGAGAAGTGCGAGAAGAAAAGTGACCGATACCATCAGAATGACACCGATTGAATCGGAGGCAGCATTATTGTTTCCGGAGGACGAGTACAAGGATTTTCCTTCAATTGATGTAACGATAATGGCTACCTGATTCGTTCATCAGGTTTTCCTGAATTCTCTTATAATTGTTATGCCGGGATACCCCGATGTTGTGTAATAATACAGAATAACCTCTGGCTATATGCACTATAATCCATTAACATAAATATCACTTACACTAAGATTTTGATAATTAATCCAATCCTGTTCGTATGGATCTTCTTCAATGTCTGAATCACCGGAATCAGCAGTAAATTCGCAGTCCCTTAAGTCAGGATATGAATTTTATCTTAAGGGGCATGCTCTCGGCAGGGAAGGCAGGCATGAAGATGCTCTTTTAGCATTTTCTCAGGCACTTTCCCTCGATCCAAATCTTGCAATCGCCTGGGCCGGCAAAGGTTTTGCCCTTGGAAAATTAGGACGATACGAGGAGGAAATTGAGTGCTGTGAGAAAGCAATCTCTCTGGATCCCTATTGTGTTGATGCGTGGAACAACAAGGGATTTGCTTTAGGAATGCTCGGTCGCTTTCAGGATAAACTGGAATGTTGCGAAAGGACGCTGCAGATCGATCCTGAGAGCGCGACTGCGTGGAACAACAAAGGCGTTGCGCTGGGGATGCTGGGAAGGTTTGAAGCGGAGATCCAGTGTTGTGACCGTGCCCTGGAACTCAGGCCCCGCTATCTGTCGGCATGGGTGAACAGGGGATATGCGTTTGGTAAGCTGAAATGGTTCGAAGAAGAGATTATATGCTATGACCGAGCCCTCAGAATTTATCCGTTTTATTTTTCTGCACTGATTAAAAAAGGGATTGCCCTGATCAATTTAAAGAGATATACAGATGCGATCGATGTTCTCGATCGTGCCCATTCAATCGAACTGGGGAATGCAAAAGCCCTCTACCTTAAAGGACTTTGCCTCAGCATGCTCGGCAAACATGAGGCAGCTGTCGACTGTCTTGAACAGGCTCTTGAGATAAATTCAACCATCGCTGATGCCTGGGTCGTGATGAGCAACTCATGCTTCATGCTGGGAAGGCTTGAAGAATCAGCCCGGGCATTTGACAAGGCTTATTATATTGACGTCAAGGATGTCCGATCCGGCCTGGTGAAAGGGTTGTCTCTTCTGAAAATGGGTAAGTTTGATGATGCCATCAGAAGTTTCTCCAATGTTTTGGGAGTTCTTCTCAGATAAGTATCAAAAAAATGGCTTTGCAGAAACCCTGAGTTTTCATCAAATTTTAAAGCACCCATGTACGGAGGGGACAGTGCCTGTCCCCCCGAACCGCCCCTGCGCTTTGCGATTGTGTTATATTACCTTATCTGGAGTTATCGCTCCAGGGGGTGCCACAGCGGCGGGGGCGGAGTTATTACATGCTGTAAACCTAAAAAGAGCGTTAAAAAATATTTTGTGGATTTCCTATGAAAATAAAATTAAACAGATGTGCGTAGTGGAATGTTTATACCTCATATTTATTTGCGATGAACCCCGCCGCCCCCGACGGGGCGCCCCCGCGGCGGATCGGTGTCTGTAGGTATATTTGCAAAACATCGCACTGCCCCACCGTGCCTCGGAGAGGCCCTGAGGCGGGGGACCATCCTAAAATAAGATGGTTTAATGATTTTCATGGTTCGGGTGCGAACACTCTGTTCATACTCGTTTCTACCGGGCTAAAAAAATTGTTTTCCCGTACCTCCCTTTTTTATGTCTCTCGCACGTACCCAATCCTATGGATGTTGAGGAGTATGTCCGCAGAAAAATTGCGGACGGAGCAAATGAAGACACTTTACAAAAGAACCTGGCCGATTTGATTGTTGATATAAAAAATGTAAAACCCTCCTATGCATCCGCTTTTGCCCGGGCAGTGATTGATGAAGTGAAAAACACCCGTGGTCTGAAGGGGGATTTTTTTGAATTCCAGACAACCGGAGTGAAGATGGGTGAATTCGGGGTCGGATCCCGGGGAAAAGGAGATTTCTTTGCACATCGCCAGATTGCCCGCATCATCGGAAAGACTTCGGCATCTGTTGGAGTGGATGAAATGGATGATGCTGGTGCGGTCTGCGCCGGTGGCCAGTATATTGTCTGTACGGTTGATGGCATGCATTCCCGCCTTTCCGATTACCCGTTCCTTGCAGGATTTCATGTCACGCGCGCGACGCTCAGGGACGTGTATGTCATGGGGGCGAAACCCATTATGCTTTTCTCAGATATTCATGTTGCCGATGACGGCGATGTAGCAAAAATTTTTGATTATACTGCAGGAATTACCACGGTTGGCGAGGTGATGGATGTGCCGCTTGTCACCGGCTCTACCCTCAGAATCGGTGGAGATATGGTACTGGGAAATCGTCTTACGGGGTGCGTAGGGGCTGTTGGTGTGGCAGAACATCTCACTGCCCGGAAATCCACGCAGCCTGGGGATGTCCTGCTGATGACAGAAGGTGCAGGCGGAGGGACCATTGCAACTGCGGCGATTTATTCGGGCTTTCCGGAGGTTGTAGAACAGACAATAAATCTTAATTTCCTTGTCGCCTGCGAAACGCTGATGAAGAACGACGTCTTTTATAAAATCCATGCAATGACCGATGTAACGAATGGGGGGTTGAGGGGCGATGCATTCGAGATGGCAGAGACCGCCGGCTGCCGGATAGTTATTGACGAAAATGCCATGGGAGGCCTGGTGGAACCTCATGTGCGGAGTATGCTCGAAACGCTGAAGATCGATTAT
>Ga0209079_10001032_pt1 | contig 10640 bp, 7 predicted proteins | sample PPLLaktember2015_2_FD_187259 | JGI IMG/M metagenome (GOLD analysis project Ga0209079, IMG submission 187259) | Freshwater sediment microbial communities from Prairie Pothole Lake near Jamestown, North Dakota, USA - PPLs Lake P7 Core (6) Depth... | ecosystem: Environmental > Aquatic > Freshwater... | reverse complement strand
TTTAAGCTTGTATCATTTGTCCTTTTTGTCTGCTTGAGGGTGAGAATAATTGCCCAGCATTTTGGTTGATAGACAAGTTGATACTGTGTATCAATCCAATCTTTATTCTTAAAAGAATAAACAATCCGATATCTTCCGATCACATTATTGTATCTCCCTCCAATGTCGAGATCCATCTGGTGAGCTAAATCCTGGGTATAATTATGGGATATATTCATGTAATAAATTTCCGGAAAAACATATCGTAAAACATTTCTCGTGGCTGTAATCCCCTGACCGTGAACGTTCAGTGCGGCTTCGTTGACGAATGAGACGTTCTTTCGCACAAAAAGGGTCAGCCTTCCCGTGATATCTGAAAATCTGTCACCAGAACCTTTGTATATATCTGACAAAGGCAGGTTTCCCGACAGCCCGTATGTCTGGAAAACTTCGAAGAGCGAAAGTTCTCTCCCTCCAACCTGCGGAGTGAATGTATTAAGGTAGTGGCCCAACGAATACGTTATGGTGTTTGTTTTCCCTATCCTGTCAAAGGGATCTATCAGTGGTATTTCTTCGTATGAGTTATTGGATATAAAGGTATAATGGACTTGCGGTCTAATAACACTCTGTATGGTTCCAATATTCCATAGATTGACATTATAGTTTCTCATGAATTGAACGTTTGCAACGCTATCGAATTTTACTGTTTCAAGGTTCTTAGTGGACGTGTCATCACGATCAGACTCATTGACATAATAAAATTTTTCAAAAAGCGTTCCGGATAGAAGAAAATTCACCCCGTTCCATGAGAAAGGGAGCCGAAGCCGTGGCTCTATGCTCAGGCGTGAATACGTGTTGCCTTTTTCCCTATAGAAATTGACTACGTCAGTTGAGATGTCAGCGTATAAAAACCTTCGGAAGATTGGAAGATAATCGGTAAAGAAGGTAGCGTGAGGGTAGAATTTGAAGGTTGAATCATTGTCCTTGACTGTAAGGTTTCTGAAATGTGCCCCTTCAACGGTAAGCAAGGAATTGCTAAAAGGCTTTTCGAGGTAGGCTGTTGACTTTAAAAGGTTTTCACTCCGTTCTTCTATGGGATCTCTAAAATCAACAAGATAGGCGTAATCTGAAACATAGTCAATATTTGTTTTGAGACGTACGTCTTTCAATAAAGTCTGTTCGTGCTTGCCCTTGATTTCATATCGCCAATGGTCAAATTTTGTATCGTCAATGATAGCAAAATTCCAATTACCCTTCAGACCTTCCTTGACGTCATACCTGAACTCTAACTCAGGTTTGAATCCTCTCTTTTCAATGTATTCCAATCCAATGGTAGCGTCTTTATCTTTGTCGATAGCCCAAAAATATGAATCTTTTATTTTTATACCATCCCTGCTGGAAAGGGTGAGTTCCGGCATGAGGAATCCTGATTGTCTCTGCGTTAACACTGGAAAAAGACCATATGGCAGATAAAGCACTGTCTGGTCAAGAATATGAAACCGCGTTTCTTTTGTTTTGGCGTATCCTTCAATAGTTATATCAACATCGCGCGCAGAAAATTTCCAATCAGGTTGAGGCATATCGCATGTGGTAAACTGCCCTTTTTTTACTTTGTATTGCTGGTCACCAACCTTTTCAATCTGTTCGCCTATTATCGTGAAGTTATTCTGTTTTATATATATTGTTCCCTTCTCAATTGTCCCTGTTTTTGTTTCCAGATTGAGGCTAAGCTTCTCGCACTTGATAAAATCCTCTCCGTCCTGGAGCAGTATATTGCCCGAAGCTATAACATCAGCAGAGTTCATATCATATATCACTTCGTCGGCTTTCAATCGCCTGGTTCCTTCTTGTAAATCAACATTCCCTTTGGCCGTATAAACATTATTCGCCTTATCGTATTCCAATGAGTTGGCAGATATATCAACAGAATCAGTAGTTATGGATAGTTTCGGCAGTTTGAATGTCGGGGTTTTGCCGGAGGCAAAATCGGGCATGAACAGACACACAATCATGAGCAGCAACGAAAGGCCTTTAAAAAATATCATCGATAATCGCCGTACATTCTCCAATTAAATACAGGGAACCGGTTATTATAAGAACATCCCCTTCATTCAACATTGACTTCGCTTTTTTGAGGGCTAATGATGCATTGTCAGCAACAAAAGCCTTGGGAGCAAACTCCTTCAAGGACTCAGGGAATAACGCTCTGTCATTTGCCGACGAAGTAAAAATTACATCATCAGCGAAAGGAAGGAGTTCGCTGAGCATCTTTTCATATTCTTTATCCTTCATGACACCAAAAATCAACAACCTTCTTCTGTTAGGAAACTGACTTTTTAAAAAATTCACCAGCGTTCTTATTCCATCAACATTGTGGGCGCCATCGAGGATTATTGTTGGTTTTTCCTTGATAATCTCAATCCTTCCTGGCCAGGTAACTTCTGAAAGACCGGCATAGACACCTCTCTTATCGATACCGAATCCAAGGGATGAGAGGAGTTCAGCCGTACATAGCGCTATCGCGGCATTTCCTAACTGGTGATCTCCTTTCAGATTGATATAAACGTTGTCAAGATTTGTCAAAAGACCCGCATACAACATGGTCTGGGTTGCTTTTTTTTCATAAAGAAAATCACGCCCCATCACATAGACAGGACTGTTGTTAATGGTGCCCGTTTCCTCAATGATTCGCCCAGGTAAATCCCGAGCGCCGGTAACAACAGGCACACCCTTTTTTATGATGCCGGCTTTCTCACGTGCAATACGAAGGATATCTTCTCCAAGGTAATCCATGTGGTCGAGGGCTACGTTCGTGATGACCGAGACAAGCGGATTCACCACATTTGTCGAATCGAGCCTTCCTCCAAGACCTACCTCAATCAGGGCAATGTCAACGTTGCTTCTTCGAAAATACTCAAAAGCGAGAGCTGTGGTAAAATCAAAGAAGGTAAATGTTCTCTTCGGGTCAACACTCTCAGTACGTTGTCGTATAGAAACAACTAAATCTGCTACCTCAGCCTCGGTAATTCTTTCTTCATTGATAGTTATTCTTTCGGTGAAAGAGACAAGATGGGGGGAGGTATACTTGCCAACCCTATAACCTGCAGACTTTAATATGTGAGAAAGCATGGCGGCAACCGAACCCTTTCCGTTCGTACCGCCAATGTGAACCGTTTTCAGAAATTTATGGGGATTTCCAATAATAGTGAGAATCCATTGAACATTCTCGAGTCCAAATACCATACCAAACTTCTCAAGGTTATAGAGGTATTCGAGGGCATTGGAGTATTCCGTCATGTTATCATGGATAGTATGGTAAATAATTTCTGTTTGAGTTCCTTCCGTGGGATAATCATATCGATCATACCATGCTCAAAAAGAAACTCTGATCGTTGAAATCCTTGTGGTAGTTCCTCTTTAATCGTGTCTTTGATAACCCTCGGCCCTGCAAATCCAATCATGGCCTTCGGCTCAGCGATAATAATGTCTCCCAGCATCCCCATACTGGCTGTAACACCACCAAGGGTAGGATCGGTGAGCACTGTGAGGTAAGGGATTCTGCTGGATTTAAGCCGATAGATTGCCCCTGAAACCTTTGACATCTGCATTAAGGACATGATGCCCTCCTGCATTCGGGCACCCCCCGATGAGCAGAAGAGGATTACCGGTAGCCTCTGGCTGAGCCCTTGTTCCAGAATCCTGGTAACCTTCTCACCCACAACCGACCCGAGGCTCCCGCCCATAAACGAAAAATCAAAGATGGCTGCAAGGACATCGATACCATTGATCTTTCCTTGGCCACATATCATGGCATCAATCTTTTTCGTTGACTCTTTTGCCTCAATAAGTCTGGTTTTATACGGCTTTGTATCCTTGAACTTAAGGAAATCGACTGGTTCTATATTTGGAAAGAGTTCAGTAAAACTACCCTTGTCAAAAATTGTTGCAATTCTGTTCTCTACCGTGAGAGGAAAATGATAAAAACACTTTGGGCAAACATGCTGATTCCTTTCAACCTCTCTCTTGTAAAGAAGCTCCTGGCAAGAACTGCATTTAATCCAGAGAGATTCATCCCTCTCTGCATGCTTTATTTCCTTCGCGATATCAATTTCTTTATACGGTTTTCGTTCTTTATCTTTTTCTTTTCTTGTAAAAAATCCCATGAATCGTTTTTTTCCTGTTGAATTTTTGATAGAAAACTACCAGAATAACAGTGTTATGTCAATAAAAAGGGTCGTCATAGATGGGGCATGCAAACTCGAAGGAGCCCTCAATGAACACAGCAAAAGAGGTGGCGTTCTTATCTGCCATCCCCACCCTTTGTATGGCGGTGATATGCACAACAACGTAGTACATGCAATTGAAGAGGGATTCATCAGGAAAGACTTTACTACCCTGAGATTCAATTTTCGCGGTGTTGGCAGCAGTGAAGGTAGCTATGGAGAGGGGAAGGGAGAAGTTGAAGACCTGATGAGCGCTGTTGTTTTCTTGAAAGGTCAGATTGATAGCGACGCTTCTATCCTGCTTGCAGGATATTCCTTTGGCGCGTGGATATGTTCAATGGCAGCACCAAAAATGGAAAGGCTGAATGGTCTCTTCCTGGTCTCCTACCCCTTTGCCTTTTATGAAAGTGACACATTGAAAAATTATGAAGGAACGATATTCATGGTAGGTGGAAAATATGATGATATTGGGCCTGTTTCACAGCTCATGGATGTGTATAAAACTATGCCTGCAATTCAGAAATCATTGAAAATCATCCCAACCGATCATTTTTACGGGGGTAAAGAGGGAGAGATAACGGATTTTATCAAAGAAGTTGTGCCTTCCCTTGAGAAACGGGACAGAAGCACGTGAAATGCATCCGGACAGGCCCTCTAAGACCTGCCCGGAAAGAACTAATCACTGATCTTGACAGCCCAATGGTACCTTCTCTACGTCGACGGTCTTAAAACTCATGCTACATGACCCAAGCTGCCAAGGAACTTCCGTATCATTGTAAAATCCACAGGCAAAAGATTTGAAAGATACTGACCTGTTCGTGTACTTCACCTGGAACATGGGCCAGAAATAGATATTGTCCACGCCACCGACAAAAAACTGCAAACCCATACCTTCAAAGAAATCCCAGATTTCCCCACTTGCTACGCTACCATAAATATTATCCGTTGAGATAGTATTGGGTAGAGTGTGCCAGGTATCATCGACATCGAAATCCTCTGCGCATGTGATTACGTTGTATTGATCGACATCTGCCACTATGTGAAGGTATATGGGCCCGCCTCCACCAGCTTTACCCACGATATCTTCACCATTGATCTCAAAGCCTTTGATGTTTACTTTTCCCTTAAACCACGCATCCGTTATTGGCGTCTGCGCGGAAGCAGCAGAGGATATCATGAATACAAAAAGCGTTATTCCTAAAACAATGGTGCTCATCTTTGCAATCTTCATGGTTACCTACCTCCTTCTATCCAGTTGTTATTTGTTGCTCACACATACCCTGTCAGTCAGAACGGACCAAGTTGCGAGCAACTCAAAAAATAATGTTTTGAGCCCTCCTTAAGCTTGTCTGAACACCATCACCTCCTTACAAGTTATTCTTTTTGTCAAGGGCCCGCCCCAAAAACACACATAAGCAACCGTGGATAGTGTTTAATTTTACAAATTTATCCATCAATTCGCTGTTCATGTCAATATAAATAACGTTGTTCAAGTCAATATAATTGCCGCTACGAATGGCTATTTTTGACAAGGCCCGGCAATAGGAATTAAAATATACAGCTATGCCGATTTTCAAATTAATCACGGATTACGCTCCCAGAGGCGATCAGCCCCGGGCGATTGACAAGATTGCGAAGAACCTGACCGATGGTGTTCCCCACCAGGTGCTCCTCGGCGTGACCGGCTCTGGCAAGACCTTCACCATGGCAAATGTCATCGAGCGGATTCAGCGCCCTGCCCTTGTTATATCCCACAATAAGACCCTGGCAGCGCAGCTCTTCACAGAGTTCAAGACACTTTTCCCGGAAAACGAGGTCCACTTTTTCGTGAGCTACTATGACTACTATCAGCCGGAGGCTTACAAACCCCAGACCGACACGTACATCGAAAAAGACTCGTCCATCAACGAGGAGATTGACAAGCTCAGGCTCATGGCCACGAATGCACTTTTCGAGCGGGATGACGTTATCATCGTTGCAAGCGTGTCATGCATCTATGGCCTTGGCTCTCCAGAGGCTTACTATGGGATGCTGATTGTACTTGAAGAAGGTCAGAATATACCCAGGCGGATGCTTCTTGACAAGCTTATCGACAGCCAGTATGAGAGAAATGACACGGATTTCTACCGGGGAAAATTCAGGATTCGTGGAGAGAACATCGATATCTTTCCCGCCTATGAAGAGGAAAATGCATACCGCGTTGTTCTTGTTGATGACAAGGTTGAATCCATCCATACCATTGATCCTCTTACCGGCAAGATTATCAACAGGTTAAGAAGATGTACCATTTTTCCTGCAACCCACTATGTAACCCCCCGACATACCCTCGAAAGGGCGCTCAAGACCATTGAGGAGGAGCTTAAGGAGCAGCTTGCCGTGCAGCGCTCTCAGAACAAACTCCTTGAGGCCCAGAGGCTCGAAATGAGAACAAAATATGATCTCGAGATGATCCGGGAGATAGGCTACTGCTCAGGCATCGAGAACTATTCACGCCACCTCACCGGCAGGCTGCCTGGTGAACCGCCCCCGACACTTATCGATTACCTGCCAAAGGATGCTGTGATCATGATAGACGAAAGCCACGTAACCGTTCCGCAGCTCACGGGAATGTACCGTGGTGACCGGTCACGGAAAACGACCCTTGTAGAGTATGGCTTCAGGCTTCCATCAGCGCTCGATAACAGGCCGCTCACCTTTGAGGAATTCGAGGAGCGGGAGGGGCAGGTTCTCTACATCTCAGCCACACCCGCCTCATACGAGTTAAACAAAGCGAAGGGGCATGTGGTTGATCAGATTATCAGGCCCACCGGCCTCATGGACCCGAAAATAGAGGTGAAAGCTGCCAAAAATCAAGTTGACACCCTTCTCCCTGAAATCCGCTCTGTTGTCAAAGCCGGGGAACGGGTGCTTGTCACCACCCTCACGAAAAGATTTGCTGAGGACCTGACTGACTATCTCCTGGATGCAGGCATTAAGGCAAAATATCTCCACTCAGATATTGATACACTGGAACGGGTTGCCATTGTTCGGGATTTGAGAAAAGGAAAGTTCGATGTTCTGGTGGGTGTGAATCTCCTCAGAGAAGGACTTGATCTGCCGGAAGTGGCCCTTGTGGCCATACTGGATGCGGATAAGGAAGGCTTTTTACGATCTCAAACCTCCCTGATCCAGACCTGTGGACGTACTGCACGGAACATTAATGGCCGCGTTTTGATGTTCGGAGATGTAGTAACCAACTCCATGAGGCGGGCCATCCAGGAAACGGAGAGAAGGCGCAAGGTTCAGGGGCAGTACAATAAGGACCACGGAATAACGCCGGAAGGTATCAAAAAGGATGTGGTCGATATCCTGTCATCCATCTATGAAAAGGACTACTACACTATCCCCGTCGATGAATTTGAAGAACAAGGGATTGAGCCTAAGAAGCTGTCAAAGATGGTAAATAAGCTCAGGAAGGAGATCAACGAGGCAGCAAAACGATGGGATTTTGAGAAAGCTGCCCAATTACGGGACCGGCTGATGAAGCTCGAGCAGATGGAATTGGCTTTGTGATAAAAGAGACATGGCCACTTTGTCACAGTTTTAAGTGAGAAGGAATGTATAAATTCGGTACAATAGGTTTAGCATCTGTGTCGGGGTTTTCTCCGCAAACACGCTCATTACGCTCCGGCGGCTTCATTCGCTCGCGTTCGGCTTCGGAACTTTTGCGTATGCAAAAGAGCAAGCTTCCTTGCCTCTCGACGGTTTGCTTAAGAAAAACCCGGCACGACGCTCTCGTGACGTATTTGGGTTAAAATGAAATTCAGTAAAGAAAGGTATTTGGAAGTGTTACTCCGAACTCCGAACTTTAAACTCCGAACTTGTTCAATACCTAGCCTATTGCCCATTGCCTATAGCCATTAATTAATCATGATCGATGAACAAACCCTCAATAATCTGCCGGAAGCATCAGGTGTTTATTTCTTCAGAGACAAAGACAAGCGGATTATATACATCGGTAAAGCAAGAAACCTCAGGGACAGGGTAAAGAGTTATTGCAGGGAAGCTGCCAGGGACGCCAAAACAGAACACCTTATAAAAAATATTGACCATGTCGATGTCCTTCTCACGGAGAATGAAAAAGAGGCATTTCTCCTGGAAAACAACCTCATCAAAGAGCACACCCCGAAATACAACGTTAACTTGCGGGATGATAAAACGTACATTTCGTTAAAAGTGAGCCTGCAGCATCCATTTCCCGGCATTTATGTTACGCGGGAGATCAAGAATGACGGTGCCCTCTATCTGGGCCCCTACCCTCACGCACGGGATGTGAAGGAAGTACTGAAGCTTGTGCAGGGCATTTACCCCATCAGGCGTTGCAAGGATTCGGTATTTAACAAACGGAAACGGCCATGCATCCTTTTTGAAATCGGCAAATGTATCGGTCCCTGTTCAGGGAAACTGGACAAGGTTGAATACCGCAGAGTTGTTGATGAAATGGTAGATTTTCTCTCAGGCAAAAATGAAAAAGTTCTCAGGGATCTGAAAAAACAGATAGAAGAGGCAGGGACTGCCTGGAGGTTCGACGAGGCAAAAACATTGAAGGAGCGATATCTGGCCATCCAGGACATGGTTGAGAAACAGAATGTTCATGAACACTTTGGAAAAAACAGGGATGTCTGGGCATTTGCGACAGGAGAAGACGGTCTGAAAAGTGTTCTATTATGCTTCAGAAAAGGTGTCCTCATTGCAAAAAGGAGGTTTAACAACAAGGCAACTGCCATGCCTTTTAACGAAGCAATAAGCTCGTTTATCTTTCAGTATTATTCTACACGGGCCATACCTGAAGAGATCATTCTTTCAGAAAATTTGGATGATTTGCCCTTTCTCGAAAAACACTTAAAAGAAACAGCAAAAAAACCTGTGAAGATCTTTGGGCCGCAAACAAAACCGGGTAAGGAGATGGCGGGTCTTGCCATAGAGAACCTTCACGAGTCTGAGCAGATTCTTCTGGACGAGGCCTTCAAACATGCCCTCCACTTGAGAAAAAATCCCATTCGAATTGAGGCCTACGATATCTCCCACACTCATGGCAAAAATCCTTCGGGCGTCATGGTGGTTTTTGAAGGATTCAAAATGACCAAGAATGGGTACCGGGTTTTTCACATCAGGGGGGAAGCCACCATGGATGACGTGGCGATGATGGGGGAAATTCTGAGAAGGCGTATGACTGATGACAAAATTACTCCCCTTCCTGACCTCATTGTTATCGACGGCGGAAAGGGCCATCTTTCGGCTGTCGTCAAAGTACTCAGGGATCTGGATATGACGATTGATACAATCAGTATTGCGAAGGACCCCCGTAGAAAAAACATGGAAGACATCATTTACCTACCCATGAGAAAAAACCCTCTCCCGCTCCCAAAGACTTCTCCTGTACTGAAAGAGATTGTGAAGATGCGGGATGAAGCCCACAGGTTTGCCGTTGCATCACACAAGCGGTGGAAAAGGAGAGAAGACCTTGCTGGGCAAAGGTGATCGGTCCCTTGGAAACTAACTTCCGTGTAATCCAACAAATCTCGTAGCTAATCTCGTGCCATTGTAGCCTCATTCTTGCCACACAAAAGGGTCATAGTATAAAAAGTGCTGAAAAATAGCCATGTTCTGATGATCCTGCAGATGGTACGCAATTTGCTGATAGGAACAATGACATGTAACACAGACGGTAGGCAATCGGCGAGGGGTAGCTGAGAGGAGAGACTTGTGCGCCAGATTGCACCTTCATGGATCATCAAATCAACTGCCATAGCAACATCAAGGGTTATCCGGAAGATCAAAAGACCTACCATGGCATTACCACGAAAAACGAGTTTATTGTTTACATGGGCCGTGTGTTGGTATTTATTTGCAACCCTTATTTTAATGATAATTCATGCTCGACTATGATTTTACCGGGAATCATGGCCGAATTGATACCCGTTAAAGGAGGATATGAATGCAAACCCATCGTAATGCAGTAGTGAAAAATGAATATGATCTTATTCTTGAGTTCGCCCGGGCTGTGGTGCCCAGCAATTGGAATGTGTACTGGAATTGGTCAAAAAAAGAGATGAAAAAAACCCGTCATACCTGTAACATTCAGTTGCGGGCTGACCCCAACCATAATGACCTGGAAGATGATCATCTTGCCATGGTACACAACTTGCGCTGGCTTAATGGTGTCATGTTTACGGAAATATATTTGGACACGTATCGCTTCTACGCCATGGAGGAAACCATATTACACGAACTGGCTCACGTAGCCGAACAACGCTATATAATGTTAAAAGAGGGGGGCTTCAGGCAAGAAAATGCCTCAATATATGGTAAGTTCTGCCGTCGTACTGACAGCAAAAAGGCTCAAAAATCGCACGTAGTTTTTCCATTCATTGATGAATACGAAGATCACGGGGAGCT
>Ga0209079_10001025_pt1 | contig 10696 bp, 8 predicted proteins | sample PPLLaktember2015_2_FD_187259 | JGI IMG/M metagenome (GOLD analysis project Ga0209079, IMG submission 187259) | Freshwater sediment microbial communities from Prairie Pothole Lake near Jamestown, North Dakota, USA - PPLs Lake P7 Core (6) Depth... | ecosystem: Environmental > Aquatic > Freshwater... | reverse complement strand
GAAACCGCCCAGGCTCAGCGTGGCAAAGGCGTGGCAGACGGCGTCGAACCAGCTCATGCCGGCGAGCTTGAGCGCCACGATGCAGAGTGCGGTGAGCGCCGCATACATCGCCCACAGCAGCTTGGCAGTGTCGGCGATGCGCGGCGTCAGCTTGCTGTCCTTGATCGGCCCCGGCAGCTCGGCTTTCAGCAATTGCCGGCCACCGACGCCCAGCAACGGCAGGATCGCCACCGCCAGCACGATGATGCCCATTCCCCCCAGCCATTGCAGCAGGTGCCGCCACAGGTTGAGCGAAGGTGGCAGGGTATCGAGTCCGCTCATCACCGTGGCACCGGTGGTGGTCATCGCCGAGATGGTCTCGAAATACGCATCGGTGAAACTCATGTCCGGCGCATAGATCACGAACGGCAGGGTGGCGAAGGCCGGCAAGCCGGTCCACACCAGCATCACCAGCAGGAAGCCGTCGCGCACCTTGAGTTCGCGGCGCCAGCGTCGCCCCCACACCCACAGCGCAAGGCCGGCAAGCAAGGTCACGACGAAGGACTCGTCGAACGCATGCTGCGCCGCATCATGGGCGAAAAAAGCTGTTACCAGCGGCGCCAGCATGGTGAAGGAAAAAATCAGGATCACCAGCCCCAGCACGTGCAGGACCGGTGTCAGACGGTGCATGGCGAGACTCATTTCAGTCTGGATTCACGCGGGGACGAGGTAGCGGCAGGCACGCGGGTTATGCGGCAGGATTCGGCGACCCGGCATTTGTTGGTATGCGGCCTGGATTCAGAAGAAGCCGAACCCCACCTGGAACAGCTTTTCGACCTTGGGAATGATGCGTTTGCTGAGGGCGAACACGATGAGATGGTCCTCCGCCTCGATCATGGTGTCGTGGTGCGCGATCAGGACCTCCTCGCCGCGTATGATGGCCGCGATCGCGGAGCCTTCCGGCAGGGCCACATCACCAATGCGTCGCCCCACCACCTTGGAAGTCTTGAGGTCGCCGTGAGCGACGATCTCGAGCACCTCGGCCGCACCGCGACGCAATGAATGCACCGCAGCCATGTCGCCGCGGCGGATCTTCGACAGCAGCGGGCCGACCGTCGCCTGCGCCGGCGAGATGGCGATGTCGATCTCGCCGCCCTGCACCAGGTTGACGTAGGCCGAACGGTTGATCAGGGCGATCACCCGCTGCGCCCCCATGCGCTTGGCCAGCAACGCCGACATGATGTTGTCCTCGTCGTCGTTGGTGAGGGCGCAGAAGACATCGATCGATTCGATGTTTTCCTGCTCCAGCAACTCCTCGTCGGTAGCATCACCCTGCAATACCAGGGTGCGGTGCAGCTTTTCGGCCAGGTGGGCACAAGTCGCCTTGTTGTGGTCGATCAGCTTGACCTCGTATTCGCGCTCCAGACGCGCAGCAAGGCGCCGGCCGATGTTGCCGCCGCCAGCGATCATGACGCGTTTGACTGGACGCTCCATGCGGCGCAATTCGCGCATGACCGCCGGGATATCCTGCTTGCGCGCGAGGAAAAACACCTCGTCGCCCGGCTCGATCACGGTGATGCCTTTCGGCACGATGCCGCGGTCGCGACGGTAGATGGCCGCCACCCGGGCATCGATTTCGGGCATGTGGCGCTTGATGTCCTGCAGCTCGTGGCCAACCAGCGGCCCGCCGTGATAGGCGCGCACCGCGACCAGGCGGACCTTGCCGTCGGCGAAGTCGAGCACCTGCAGGGCCTCGGGGTGCTCGATCAGGCGGCGCAGGGTATCAGTCACTTCCTGCTCGGGACTGATGATGTGATCGACGCCGAAATGCTCGGAGAGGAAACCTCCCTCGGTTTCGAGGAAGTCGTTCGAGCGGATCCGCGCGATGCGGGTGGGGATGTTGAACAGGGTGGCCGAAAGGCGACAGGCGACCAGGTTGGTTTCGTCGCTCTGGGTGACCGCCACCAGCATGTCGGCGTCATCGGCACCGGCCATCTTCAAGGTCGAGGGATGGGCGGCATGACCGCGTACGGTGCGCAGATCGAAGCGGTCCTGCAGCAGCGCGAGCCGCTCGGCATCGAGATCGATTACGGTGATGTCGTTGTTTTCGGCCACCAGGCTGGCGGCGAGGTTGGCGCCGACCTGGCCGGCGCCGAGAATGATGATCTTCACAGGGCCTCGTCCAGGCGTCGTCCGTGGCGGATATTCAACTGCTTGAGCTTGCGGTAGAGATGGGTGCGCTCGAGTCCGGACTTGTCGGCGACGCGGGTCATGCTGCCGCCCTCCTGCTGGATCAGGTGCTCGAAATAGAGGCGCTCGAAGGCGTCGCGAGCCTCCCGCAAGGGAACGTCGAGGGGGATCGACTGGGCGATCGCCGGGGAGTTGGCCTGCTTCATCGGGGCGATGACCCGCACCACATCGGCGGCGTCGATCTCGCTCGCCAGCGAGGTGACGCAAAGGGTACGCACAACGTTGCCCAGCTGCGGCAGGTTGCCCGGCCAATCATAGTTGCGCAACTGGTTCAGGGCTGCAGTCGTCATCCGCCGAACCGGGCACAGCCCCTCCTCCAGCAGTTGCGCCAGCATGAAATTGGTGATTTCGGGCACATCCTCGCGGTGTTCGCGTAGCGCCGGCACCTGGATGCTGATGCTCGACAGACGATAAAACAGGCGGCTGTCGAATTCACCCGCGCCCACCATCCGCTCCAGGTTGCGATTGCTGGCGCACACCAGACGCGCGCCGCTGCCGTCGATCTTGTCGAGCAGCAGTGACAGGCCCTTTTGTTCGAGACGCCCCAGTTCGCAGGCATCAGGCAGGAACAGAGTGCCGTTGCCGACCTCCTCGGCAAAGCTGCTGGGGTCGGAGACCAGGCGCGCCCGGTCATTGAGTTCGATCCACGGGGTATTCGCCTGATGCAGGAACTGGGCGCAGATCTCAAAACCGCAGCCCGGTTCGCCGAGCAGCAGCACCGGCGAGGTATTGCCGGCGATCTGCGAGAGGCGCTTTTTGAGTTCGAGGATCAGCGGGCTTTTCCCCAGCGCGCTCAGGTCCATCGATGCTGCGCGCCGTGGCGCGACGCTGCCGCGCTTGATCGCCTTGTTGACGGTGTCGATCAGCTTGGCCAGGGTGACCGGCTTTTCAAGAAAGTCGGAAGCCCCGAGCTTGGTCGCCTCGACCGCGGTATCGATGGTGCCGTGGCCCGACATCATCACCACCGGCATGGTCAGCTGACCGCTGCTGGACCATTCCTTGAGCAGGGTGACGCCGTCAGTGTCCGGCATCCAGATGTCGAGCAGCACCAGATCGGGGCGGGTGCGCGCACGGAATGCCCGGGCAGACTCGGCGTTTTCCGCGAGGTGCACGTCGTAGCCTTCCTCGGTGAGAATTTCCGACAGCAGCTCGCGAATTCCGACTTCATCATCGACGACAAGAATATGCCCGCTCACGCCTGTCCCTCCCCAGCAGCCTCGAAGACCGGCAGGGCTATGCGGATGGCCGCGCCGCCGGTCTTGATGTTTTCGACATGAATTTTTCCGTGATGCTCTTCCACGATTTTCTTGACGATCGCCAGTCCCAGCCCGGTTCCCTTGGCTTTGGTGGTGGCGTAAGGCTCGAACAGCCGCGACATGAGGTGCTCCGGAAATCCCGCTCCATTATCAATTACGGTCAGGCATGCCGACCGGCCGCGCAGTGATGTGCTGACTTCGACCCGCGGTGCCGGGTGGTCGACCAGCGCATCCTGCGCATTTTGCAACAGATTATGTATCACTTGACGCAACAATGTGGAGTCCCCCGCAACGCGCGGCAGATTTTCATCCAGATCGAGCTTCAGACCCAGTGCCTTGGTATCGTAAAGCGTGAGAATTTCCCGTACCAGCTCATTCAGGTTGAGTGCCTCGAGCTTGGCCCTGGGCATCCGTGCGTAACCGGCAAAGGCATCCACCATCCCCTTCATCGCCGCCACCTGATTGACGATGGTCTGGGTGGAGCGGGCGAGGAATTCGGCATCGGGCTGCGCCAGCTTGCTGCCAAGCTTGTGCGCAATGCGCTCGGCCGAGAGTTGGATCGGCGTCAGCGGATTCTTGATCTCGTGGGCGAGGCGCCGCGCCACTTCGCTCCAGGCAGCATTGCGCTCGGCATTGATGAGCTTGGTGACATCATCGAACACCACCACGTAACCGCGCTCCATCCCGGCAGGCAGGTGCGTGCCGCGCACCAGCAGCGCCTTCTTCTCGCCATGGTCCAGGTAATCCATCTGGGTCTGCCATTCGCCCTCGTTTTCGGAAAAGCGCGCTGCCACCCCCGCACCGAAATCGGACAGCGCCTCGCCCTGCGCTCCCAGCTGCTTCAGCGGGCGCGCTTCCAGCGCCGCGGGGTGCACTCCGAGAATGGTTGCCGCTGCGCTATTGGCGGTACGCACGCTCAGCACCTCGTCGAGCACGACGACCCCGGACGAAAGGTTGGCCAGCACCCGTTCCAGAAAAGCCTTGGCACGTTCCGTTTCCTGATGGTTCAGCACCAGCTGCTGGCGCGCATCCGACAATTGCCGCGTCATGCGATTGAATTTCTGGATCAGGGCGCCCAGTTCGTCGCGCCCCGATACGTTCGGCATCTGCGTGTAGTCGCCCATCGCCACCGCGCGGGTACCTCGCGCCAATGCACGCAGCGGAGCGCCAAGCCGTTCGGACAGCAGGTAGGCGATGATCATCGTCATCAGCAACGCCAGCATCAGGGTCAGGGTCAGGGCAAAGCCGTAGATGCGCTTCAGGCTCAAGCGGGAAATGGCGATCTGCTGGTATTCCTGATACGCCATCTGCACCGCCTGGGCGTCGCGCGCCAGATTCGAAGGAACCGGCTGCACCAGCTGCAGCACCCGGGTCTCGCCCGACAGCACGCTGGTATAGACAGGCACCAGCACGCGCATGATGAGGCCCAGTTCGGGCACTTCCTCAATCCGGCTGTAGGGCTGTTGCTGGCGCACCTGCCACAACACCGCGCGCTCTGGCATCACCGGCAGCAACCTGCCGGGTTCGCTGCCCACATGTGCAATCACCCCGCCACGCTCGTCGAACAGGGTCAGTTCCTGCACGGCGCTCTGCTCGCGCAGGGTCGACAGCATGGTGATCACCGAACCGACGCCACCCTCGTCGGCAAGCGCCAGCGCCATGCGCTGGGATTTCTTGTCGAGTTCGCGCAGCAGATCATCAAGCGCAGCCTGGCCAAGATTCACCCCGGAAGTGAGCGCGTTGTCGACCCGCACGTCGAACCAGGTCTCGATCGATCGATTGAGAAAAAATACCGAAGCGCCGTACACCACCATTCCGGGCAGCATGGCCACCAGACCAAACATCAGCATCAGCCGCAGCGTCAGCTTGGCGCCGAATACGCCCCGCCGAATGCGCCGCTGCAGCACCCAGAGCTGCCAGCCGACCAGCGCCAGCAAGGCCAGACTGAGCACGCCACCGACCGCGAAAAGCACGGGCAAGGTATCCGAGAATAGCGCGCTGTCGCCGCTCGCCAGAAATAGCAGCAGCAGCAACGCAACAACCAGAAAAACCGCTCCGACGATCAGCCTGCGCATCAGGGGACCAGTGGCATAGGTTTGTCGGCGACCGGCGCATTAAAGGACCACTCATGCCAGGGGGTACTCAGGTCCCATCTGTCGCCGCTCACCGCGCCGATATGCAGCGGCTTGGGCAATTGCGCCGTGTCGAGGCGGACCCGCAGGCGCGCGTCGTAGCGCCGGCCATTTTTCAGCGCGCCGCGCTCTAATACCTGCCAGCCCTCGAGTGTCCCCAGCAGTTCCAGCGCTTCCTCCAGCGTGCCCGCCGTCTTGGTCATATAGCCGATCTCGATCACATAGCGTCGCAGCAACAGGTGATAGTAAATCCGCATCTTGCGACTTGCGTCGACGATTCCCTCGTCGAACCACCACCAGCCGCGCCGCTTGGTGATTTCCAGTTCGGCGACAAAAAAGAGGTTGATCCCCTTGAGCAGGGCTTCCTCGAGGGTGCGGTTGAGCGGCAGGTCGATCTGCGCGTCGAGCTCGTAGCCCTGCTGGGTGGCACGGATCTCGGCGCTGCGCACCGCCGGCTTTTCTTGTGCCAGCAATGGGCCGGTCGCCAAGCTGAGCAGCACCGCCAGCAGCCAGACCGCCAGGCGCATTGCCCGCTCAGGCCTTGCCCAGCAAGGCATAAAAGAAACCGTCGTGTTCTGCATCGGGAAGCAATTGGCCTGTTTCCACGGGTTGCGGGAGCGCACAACGTCGGGCGTCGGGGTGTCGCGCGACGAAGGCGTCGACTTGCGCGTTGTTTTCTTCATCAAAAACCGAGCAGGTCGCATAAAGCAATTTACCACCCGGGGCGAGCAGTCGCCAGAGCGAGTCGAGCATCGCGGCCTGCTGGCGAGCGAATCCGGCGATGTCTTCAGGGCGGCGCAACCATTTGATATCGGGATTGCGGCGCACCACGCCCGAAGCACTACACGGCACGTCGGCGAGAATCCGCTGATAGGCGCGACCGTCCCACCAGGCGTCGGGAGCGGCGGCATCGCCGACAACCAGCGTGGCCGGCCGGCGCAGACGATCGAGGTTTTCCTGCACCCGCGCGAGGCGCTCCGGATCATGGTCGAGCGCGGTCAGTTCCACGTCGGCGAGTTCGAGGATGTGCCCACTCTTGCCTCCCGGCGCCGCACAGGCATCGAGCACCCGCTGGCCCGGTTCCAGGTCGAGCAGCAAGGCCGCCCATTGCGCACCCGCGTCCTGCACCGAAACCACGCCCTCGGCAAAGCCGGGCAGCGCGCCGACCGCGACCGCCTTGTCGAGCGTAACGGCCACCGGGCCACTCTGGTGCGCCGCCATCCCGGCATCGGCGAGTCGCGCCAGGTAGTCGGCCACCTCGGCATGGCGGACATTCACCCGCAGGGTGAAGGGTGGATGCATCAGTCCCGCCTGCAACACCTCCTGCCACTGCTCCGGATAGCCGTCCCGCAGCTTGTCGATCCACCACTGGGGGTGCGACCAGCGACCGAGCGGTGTGCCATCCGCGAGTGTTTCCAGTTCGGCGCGGCGACGCTGAAAATTGCGCAGCACGGCGTTGACCAGACCACGCCGCCAGCCCTCGCCGGCAGCGGTGACGGCGTTATGCACCACGACATGGGCGGGTGCCCGGGTAAAGGCCAGCTGGTACAGCGCCACTCGCAGCAACCAGCCGATCTGGGGGTCGGTCAAGGGGCGTTCGAGCAAGGCGTCGAGCCAGACATCGAGCCTTCCGAGCATGCGCAGGCTGCCATAGAGAATGTCCTGCAATGCGCCGCGCTCGCCTGCGGTTTCGAGTTGCCGCAATCGCGCGGGCAGGACCTGGTGCAGGGCGGCGCCGGACAGCACTTCTTCGAGCCCGCCGGCTGCCAGTTTCTGAAGGTTTCGCATCCTGATGGGCACCCCGGTTTGCGGGGCGGTTAGGGCATGACAACGGCGGATGATAACAGCGACGAATCTTTGTCATCGCGCCGGGTCAACACTAGACTGACAGGCAAAAGGAGACTCCCATGAAAAAGACCCTGTTTGGTGTTGCGGCCTGGGCGCCCCCGCTGTTGGTGGCCGTGACAGCACTTTCACTGCACGCAGCAGAACCCTCCGCGGTTTCACCTGCCCCGGCGCCGGCTGCCGTGCTCGAACCCCTGCCCGAGGCGCCGCCGCTCACCGAGTCGGCGCGCAAGCTGCTCGACACGGTCAACCAGCGCATCCACAACATCGACACGGCCGGACTGCTGGCGCAACTGAAAGACCGGCCGGACACCCTGGTGATCGACGTTCGCACCCCCGCCGAACTGACTTTGCTGGGCGGCCGCATCGACGCGCCGCGCTTTCTCAATATCGCCCGCGGCTGGCTGGAGTTTCAGCTGGAGGGCTACGTCACCGACAAGGACGCACCGATCGTGGTGTACTGCGGAGTCAACCAGCGCAGCCCGTTGGCCGCCGACACCCTGATGAAGCTCGGCTACACCAACGTCAAGAATTTCTCCGACGGCTTCTTCACATGGAAACAGGCCGGGTTGCCGATCCAGCAGAACGACAAGGTGCCGGCGTCCTTCCTTTACGACCTGCCGCAGGAGGTGATTCCCGGCGTCTGGTCAGCAATCGGCGCCACCGCGCCGGGCACCTACGACAACTCGGGCCACAACAACAATCTTTCCTTCATCATCACCGAGGGCGGGGTGGTGGTGGTGAATGCCGGTGACAACTACCTGCTGGCCCAGAGCCTCCACGAGGAGATCAAGAAGCGAACCAGCCTGCCGGTGAAGTACGTCGTCCTCGAAAACGGCCAGGGCCATGCCATGCTCGGATCGAACTACTGGAAGGAGCAGGGCGCCAAGATCGTGGCGCATCGCGACACCGTCAAGTACATCGAACGTAATGGCTACGAGGCGCTCGCGACCATGCGTGCCCGCGCCCGCGACAAGGCCTTCAAGACCGAGTTCACGATGCCGGACATCGTCTATGACGACAAGCTCGACCTGTCATTGGGCGGATGGAACATGCAGGTATTGCACCTCGGAAACGCCCACCATCACGGCGACACCATGGTCTGGTTGCCGGAGAAAAAACTGGTCATCGCCGGCGACACCGCCTTCCACGTGCGCATGCTGCCGATCTTCGAGGACACCGATACCGCCAGCTGGATCGAGGTGTGGGACAAGTTCGAGGCGCTCGGCGCGGAAATCGTCATTCCCGGCCATGGCGGGCCGACCGACATGGCCACGGTGACCAGGTGGACCCGCGACTATCTGGTCCACCTGCGGGAAAAGATCGCCGAACTGATCAAGAACGGCGGTTCGCTCGACGACGCCTACAAGATCGACCAGGAGGCCTATCTGCATCTGCACACTGCCGAGGAACTGGCTCGCAGCAATGCCGGCCGGGTATATCGGGCGATGGAGTTCGAGTAATCCTGATTCGGCGTGTTTTCCGGCGCGCCGGAGCAAAGCGTGATGTTTCGGATGCTTGACGCCTGTTCCTGACCATGGCCCGGGCATGCTCGCCGGTTGCCACGTTCAGCCGAGAATCTTGCCCGGCAGCAAGGCGCGACCGCTGGCCAGCGCTGCCGCGTCCATGCGCTTGCCGCCCGCCAGCTGCAATTCGGCAATACGCAAGACGCCTTCGCCACAGGCGACGACGATGCCGTGCTGGTCAGCCGCAAGCACTTCCCCCGGACTGGCACCCGGCTGGTTCAGCCCTTGCGCCGTCGCCCGCCAGATTTTCACCATCTGGCCATCGACCAGGGTATGCGCACCGGGAACCGGGTTGTAGGCACGTGTTGCGCGCGCCAAATCCGCCGCGGGTCGTGACCAGTCGAGGCGGGCCTCTTCCTTGGTCAGTTTGGCCGCATAAGTCGCCAACGCATCGTCCTGGGCTTGCGGCGTCAATTCATCCAGCCTCGCCAGCGCCTCGACGATGCTGGCGGCGCCAATACCGGCCAGAGTGTCATGCAGGCTGCCCGCCGTGTCGTCGTCGTGGATCGGCAGCGTGGTCTTGAGCAGCATCGCCCCGGTATCGAGCCCGGCATCCATCTGCATGATCGTGATGCCGGTTACCTCGTCGCCCGCCAGGATCGCACGCTGGATCGGCGCCGCGCCGCGCCAGCGCGGCAGCAGCGAGGCATGGATATTGAGGCAGCCGCGGCGCGGAATGTCGAGCACGGCCTGCGGCAGGATCAGGCCATAGGCCGCCACCACCATGACCTCGGCTGCGACTGCTCGCAGCGCATCCTGCGCTTCCGCAGGTTTGAGACTGGTGGGCTGGTAAACCGGCAAGCCGCGCGCCAACGCCGCCTGCTTGACCGCACTGGGCGTGAGCTTCATCCCGCGCCCGGCCGGGCGGTCGGGTTGCGTCAGCACCAGCGCAATGTCATGTCCCGCCTCGGCCAGCGCATGCAGGGCCGCCGCCGCGAAAGCCGGCGTGCCGGCGAAGATCAGGCGCATCCGCTAGAGCGATGCCACGCGCACGGGTGGCGCGTCAGGACGGTGCTCCCGCGCCTGCTTGAGGAGTTTCTGCTTGATCCGGTTGCGCTTGAGCATCGACAGGTAATCGACGAAGACCTTGCCCAGCAGATGATCCATTTCATGCTGAATGCAGATCGCCAGCAAGCCGTCCGCCCGCAGTTCGAAGGGCTTGCCATCGCGGTCCAGTGCGCGCACGGTGACGTGTTCCGAGCGGGTGACCTTGTCGAACACCCCGGGTACCGAGAGGCAACCTTCCTCGCCCTCGACTCGTCCTGACTGTGAAACGATTTCGGGATTGATGAACACCCGCAGATCATCGCGGGTCTCGGTAATATCGATGACGATGACGCGCTCGTGGACATTGACCTGGGTGGCTGCGAGGCCGATGCCGGGCGCGGCGTACATGGTCTCGGCCATGTCGTCGACCAGTTGACGGATACGCGCGTCAACCACCTGCACCGGCTTGGCGACAGTATGCAGACGGCCGTCCGGATAATGCAAAATGTCGAGTCTGGCCATAAAAATGCTTGAGGAATTAAGGGGCTGGGCGCAAACTTTAATAAAAATTCTGCAGTCGACTCGCTGGCAGGCCTAAATAAATTCCGCCTGATAGCCGTTAGCAGAACGCACAGTATATTTTCAACGGAAAATTAGACAAGGTCTAAATGGAGGGTTCCCCCGTGCGTCAACTCGTCGTTTCCCTGGCCATGCTTCTGGC
>Ga0209079_10001023_pt1 | contig 10703 bp, 12 predicted proteins | sample PPLLaktember2015_2_FD_187259 | JGI IMG/M metagenome (GOLD analysis project Ga0209079, IMG submission 187259) | Freshwater sediment microbial communities from Prairie Pothole Lake near Jamestown, North Dakota, USA - PPLs Lake P7 Core (6) Depth... | ecosystem: Environmental > Aquatic > Freshwater... | reverse complement strand
TTCGCTCAAGAAGGCGGGAACAGGATTGGGCAGTGCGGGAACGATTGTGATCGATGATGCGACCTGCATGGTGGCTGCGACGCTGAAATACTCGAATTTCTTCAAGGGCGAGAGCTGCGGGCAATGTCCCCCCTGCCGGATGGGGACGAACAATCTGGCGACCTTGATGGCGAAGATCGAAGAGGGCCAGGGCACACAAAAGGATATGGATAGCTTGTTGCAGCTCTGCGGTTTTGTGAAGGGGACGGGCTACTGTACGTTGGTCACCGGTGCTGCTGTCCTGGTGCAGAGCAGCGTGAAGCTCTTCCAAAAAGAGTACGAAGAGCATCTCCGGTTGCAGCGTTGTCCGTTCACACCGGCGGCGGTGGGGGTATAGGGCTCGATCATGCCGCGCGTGACCTTCATCCATCCCCAGGGGAAGAGCGGCACGGTGACCAGAAACCTCACCTTGCTGGATGCGGCCAAGGAATTGGGTTTCTCGCTGAATCATGATTGCGGCGGCAATGCGTCCTGCACGACCTGCCGGGTCGAGGTGCAGTCGGGCAGCGAGAATCTATCAGAGATCGATTTCGATGAGCAGGACTTGCTGGACCGGGAAGACTTGAGCCAGTCCTGGCATCGACTGGGCTGCCAGGCGAGAGTGTTGGGCGATGTGGTGGTGCGGGTGCCGGAGTCCAAGTTTGCGGATCCTAAGTTTGGGGAGCCGTCGGCCATACAATCAGAGGCGCAGGGAGTTGATATTCGGTAGAGAGGTGTTACACTAAGCCAACCCGGATCGCAGGTTGCGGATCTGGAGATACAGGAGGAAGACAATGGTTACCATTTCAGCGGTTGCAGAACAGAAGATCCGAGAGCTCATGGCGGAAGAGAAGGACGTGGTCGGCCTTCGCGTCTATGTCCGCGGCGGCGGATGCCATGGCTACCAATATGGGATGGCGTTTGAGTCCAAGATGGGCGAAGACGACACCGTCGTTGAAAAAGGTGACGTGAAGGTCATCATGGATTCCCAGAGCGCCCCTCTCTTGCAGGGTGCCGAAGTCGATTATGTCGACAGCGTCCAGGGTTCAGGATTCTCGATCAAGAATCCGCAAGCCAAGACGACCTGCGGCTGCGGCAGCTCCTTCAGCGCCTAAGCGGATTGACCGGAAGGAAGAGGACGCGCACTCTGCCTACAGTCTTCAGATAGTACGAAGCCAGGGTTGCCCGTGAGGGGAATCCTGGCTTCGTCTTTTTCACCGATTTCAGTGTGAATGGTATGGGACAGGGCAGCATCACCAGGCGGTATCGATTTTGCGCCGCACATCGATTGCACACCGACCATTTATCGGTTGAAGAAAACCGGGTGGTATTCGGCAAGTGTAACAATCCCAACGGGCACGGGCATAATTACGTGGTGCTCGTGACAATCGGGAGTCCCGGTGTCGCGCAGAGCGGGCGAGCTATGGACATCGATGGGCTTGATCGGATCGTCACCGAGCGGATTGTGACTCGATTCGATCACCGGGATCTCAACCAGGACCCTGAATTTGTTACGCGGACGACAACAGGGGAAAACCTGGTGTTACTGATCTGGGATTTGCTCGTCACGCAGGTTCCGGAAAGGCAACTCAAGAAGGTCGCCGTCATCGAGACGAGAGACAACTATTTCGAATACACGGGGTCGGCCCCGGTTGCGGCGAGATCCTAGGGAGACACTATGGCCAAGCGAGCAGCGAGTCAACGGCGGAAGCCGATTGAGGATACGGGCGGGACGGGACGACCGGCAGATCTGGGCGTGCTGCAGGCACTCGTCACGGAAACCTTGCTGGCGCTTGGGGAGAACCCGGGCCGTAACGGATTGCTCAAGACTCCCGAGCGCGTGGCCAAGGCGCTCGCGTTTATGACGCAGGGGTATCACCGTGACATCGATCACCTCTTGAACGGGGCGCTCTTTCCGATTGAGTACGATGAAATGGTCATCGTCAAAGACATCGATTTCTACAGCATGTGCGAACATCACCTGTTGCCCTTCTATGGCAAGGTGCATGTGGGTTACTTGCCCAACAAGAAAGTGGTCGGCCTCAGCAAGATTCCTCGTATCGTCGATACCTTCGCGCGACGGCTCCAAGTGCAGGAACGGCTTACCGTGCAGATTGCGGAGACCCTCAAGTCAAAACTTAACGCGCATGGCGTGGGCGTGGTTGTCGAAGCCCGTCACCTGTGCATGATGATGCGCGGTGTGGAAAAGCAAAACACTGTCGCGGTCAGCAGCTCTATGCTCGGCGCCTTCCGGACCCAGCAGCAAACCAGGCTGGAGTTTCTGAAGCTCATACGGCGCGGCGGTGTCGGTGCCTCAGACTAGCTCATAGGATAGTGACCGCCGGCTACGTCGTCAGTTCTGAATCAAATTCTTCAATAAGGCGGGTAAACGCTTCCGGCTGTTCGAGGTTCGCCAGATGTGCGGCGTTGGGGATGATGGCCAGCCTGGCATGGGGAATCTGCTCGGCCATGAGTTTCGCATCGGCCGGCGGAGTAGCTTGGTCCAACTCGCCGACGATGATCTGGGTGGGGCAGGCAATCTGTTTTAAGAGCGGCACTGAATCGGGTCGCTCGGCCATCGCCATCAAATCTCCTGCAATCCCGCTGATCTGGTTCCCCTCGATCATTGTTCTGACTCGCTGAGCAATCTCCGGCCTGGTCTGAATCGTTGCGGGGCTGAGGAGCTTCGGAATCATGATATCGGCGATAGCCGAGGGGCCCTGTTTGTAGGCGACCTGCGCCATCTGGAATCGCCCGGCTTTCTCTTCCGGCTTGTCGGCTCGCGCTCTTGTGTCGGCCAGCACCATTCCCTTCACCCTGTCCGCATACTTTCGGTAGAACGCCAACAGGATGTAGCCGCCCATCGAAAGGCCGACGAAGAGGGCTTGCCTGATCGAGAGATGGTCCAGCAACGCACGGACGTCATCTGCCGCCTGGTCGATGGTGTAGTGCCACAATGGCGCATCAGATTCGCCGTGTCCCCGCAGGTCGATGGTGATGACTCGATGGTGCGATGAGAGGGCGGATTCCTGCTCGGCCCACATCGTGCGGTTCAACGGAAAGGCGTGCAGAAAGACAATTGGAAGACCCCTCCCTGTATCATTGTAGGCCAGGGTGATGCCGTTGATTGTCGCTTGCATGCGGTCCTCCGTCAGTTGGCGCTGTTCGTAGCATCGGTGGCGCCCCTGGTCAAGAGTGTTTGCGCTCACGTGAGTCGGTGTATACAATCCGTTCATTCCGAGGAGCGATTCATGCCAACCCCGCGCGATCCAGGGCCTGATTTGTTTGCCATTCCCCAGACGGGGAGGAAGACTGAGGCGCCGCTCGCGGAGCGGATGCGCCCGCGGGAGTTCGCCGATTTTTTCGGACAGGATGAGATTGTCGGCCAGGATCTGCCGCTGCGGAAGGCTATTGAGACAGACCGACTATCCTCCGTTATATTTTGGGGCCCGCCGGGATCTGGCAAGACCACGCTGGCTCACCTCATTGCCCGGCACACAAAAGCCCATTTCGTGGCCTTTTCAGCCGTCACGGGCGGTATTCCTGAACTACGCGAGATCATCAAGGCTGCCGAGCACCGGCTCGCCTTGCAGCAGCAGAAGACGGTCCTTTTTGTTGACGAGATTCATCGTTTTAACAAGGCCCAGCAGGATGCCTTTCTCCCTCATGTCGAACGGGGCACGGTAATTCTCGTTGGGGCCACGACCGAGAACCCCTCGTTTGAAGTAATCAGTCCGTTGTTGTCGCGCTCAATCCTGGTCGTCCTCAAATCTCTGTCCGACGAAGCGCTGGGCCAGATCCTGGATCGGGCGCTGACCGATTCAGATGTGGGTCTGGGGCAGTTGAAGGCTCGTCTGTCGCCTGGGGCGCGGCAGCGCCTGGTCGCATTCGGCAACGGCGACGCGCGGGCGTTGCTGACGGCTGCCGAGTTTGTGGTAACGCAGGCGTCGGTCGGCGCGGACGGAACGAGGCTCATTGACGAGGCGCTGTTGACCGCCGCATTGAATAAACAGGCGCTTCGTTACGACAAAACCGGAGAGGAACATTACAACGTCATTTCCGCCTACATTAAAAGCCTGCGCGATTCCGATCCGAACGGGGCGCTCTATTGGCTTGCGCGGATGTTGGAGGCGGGGGAGGACCCGAAATTCATCGCTCGCCGCATGGTCATTTTTGCTTCCGAGGATGTCGGCAACGCCGATCCCATGGGGCTCTTGGTGGCCAATGCTGTGGCTCAGGCCGTGCAATTTGTCGGGCTTCCGGAGGCCCAAATCAATCTCGCGCATGGGACGACTTACCTGGCGGCTGCACCTAAAGACAATGCATCCTATATCGGCTTGTTGGAGGCCAAGGAGGACGCTCAAGCCCATGGAAATCTTGGAGTCCCGCTGCATTTGCGGAATGCGGTGACCTCCCTGATGAAAGGGATTGGCTATGGGAAGGGATATCGGTATGTCCATGATGATCCCCAGGCAAAGACTGAACAGGCGCATCTCCCTGACCCGTTGACCGGGCGACGCTACTATCGCCCTAAACCCAGTTCATAGGGCCATTTTTGGTGGTTTACAAAGTTTTCTAATCGGTTATACTTAGTTCTTATGAAGCGAGGGGAACCGAAGCAATCGGCCGCATCTGCCGTCGCCAGCGAGCGGCGCAAGTTCGTCCGCGCAACCTTAGTGGGCTCTGCTCTCATTGCCCCCAAAAGCGGTGGCCGTGCCAGTACGGCCGTGCTCGACAATGTGAATAAGATCGGCGCCGGCCTGCACACCAAGGATCGTTTTCCCATCAATGAACGAGTGACCGTGGCTCTCGCGTTCTTAGATTCAGACGGCGTCGATCAGCAGGAAAAGCTGGAGGGAACGGTCGCATGGGTGAGGGATTGGGAAAAGGGATTTCTGACTGGAGTGGTCTGGGACGATCTGGTGACCAAAGATAAGAACCGCTGGCTTTTCTACTACCTCGAAGAAACGATCAGATCTTCCGTATAGCTGAAGATGCAGGCCCTTACGGCTTGGCCTTCCGTCGCTCAACCTTCTGCATAGAGTTTCTGGATTCTGCTAGGCGAAGGCTGTCAGTTTCTGTTTGACGTCTTCCAGTTCGGCTGAGAGTGTTTCCCACCGGGCTGTGAGCCGCACAAGGTCCTTCTTCCACCCGTCGTACTCGATCTGCAGATCGCTCCATGTGGTGGACTTCTCTTTGTAGAGAGAGGGGTCGGCCAGCTCAAGATCCCGTGCTTTGATCTTCGATTCACACTCGGCGATTTCTGCCTCAGCTCGCGCAACCTGCTTTTCCAGCCGGGCCTGAGTTTTGTTCAAATCCCGGCGATCTCCGGCTGAGGACTTGGCTGGAGCCTGTGACGCCATGGCCCTGGTTGGTCCGGCGTTTTTTCCGCGATCCGCTCCCTTTAAGTCGTCGCTCGATTCCTTGATGGATTCGATTTCCTGCGCTTTCTTCCACAGATAATACTCGTAGTCGCCGGAAAAGCTGCGGGCCTTGCCTTCTTCGATTTCAATGACGCGCGTGCAGACTCTGGTCAGAAACGTGGGGTCGTGGGAAATAAAGATGATCGTGCCGGGGAAATCCGAGAGGGCATCGGTGAGCATGTCGACCGACGCCGGGTCGAGATGGTTGGTCGGCTCGTCGAGTAATAATGTGTTGGCCGGCTCGACCAGCATGCGCGCAAGCGCGACGCGGTTGCGTTCCCCTCCGCTCAGCGCCTTGATCGGTTTCTTTTGATCGTCACCGGTGAAGAGAAAGGCGCCGGCAATCCCACGGAGGAAGTTCATCTCCGCTTGATGGGACACTTCTGAGAGGGATTGGAGGATTGAATGTTCCGGATTCAAGGTCTCGGCCTGGTGTTGCGCGAAGTAATGCAGGGTCACGCCATGGCCGACTGATCTCTTGCCTTTATCCGGTTCCAGTGCGCCGGCCAGCATCTTGAGCAGCGTGCTTTTTCCGGCTCCGTTTTCTCCCACCAGTGCGACGCGCTGGCCCCGTTCGATCGAGCAATCGACTCGTTCGTAGACTACTTTTTCGCCGTAGCGTTTGGCCGCGCCCTCCAGCTCAAGGACCTGCCGTCCGCTCGCCGCGGGGAGGGGGAATTTAAACTTGACTCGTTTGGGATCGCGCTTCACTTCAATCATCTTGACCTTCTCAAGCTGCTTGATGCGCGATTGAACCTGGCTGGCTTTGTTCGCCTGGTAGCGGAAGCGATCCACGAAGGTTTGAACCCGTGCGACTTCTTTCGCCTGGCGCCCCGCGGCGGCCTCACGCTGAGCATCCCGCTCCGCGCGCAGCCGTTGGAACGCTGTATAGTTGCCCCGATATTCTTCAATCTTGTGGTGTCGAAGGTCCCAGATATGGGTGACGACACGATCGAGGAACGCCGTGTCGTGGCTGATGAGCAGCAGTGTCATTTCCGATTCCAGAAGAAATTGCTCGAACCAGCGTTGCGTCGGTTTGTCCAGGTGGTTGGTCGGCTCGTCGAGCATGAGGACGTCAGGGTTGGTCAGCAGTAGATGGGCTAACGCCACCCGCATCCGATAACCGCCGGACAGTTTTTCGACCTGACGGGTGAAATCGATTTCTGAAAATCCCAATCCCATGAGGATCCGTTCTGCCTCATGCTCGGGGTAGAGATCACGATGGGTGGCATCCAGCACGTTTTTGCCGATGATCGTTTCGAGTTCCTGCGGCAGGTACCCGATGCGGAGCCGCGGGCGCTTGCGGATGGTGCCTTTGTCCGGAGATTCCTCCCCGAGGATCATCCGGAAGAGTGTGGTCTTGCCGGCGCCGTTCGGTCCGACTAGTCCCACCCGTGAATTCGGACGCAGATGGGCCGATGCACCCTCGAGTAGAATTCTCGTGGAGTATTGTTTATGGACTGATTCGATTTGTAGCATGGCAATTGTTCAATCAGGTAGAGAGATGAATGAGAAGTAGTGACCCGCGCGCAAATGCATTCAACGATCTAGAGGGCGCGGTTCAACCGAAGGTTGGTTTGGTGGAGCTGGCCGGGATTGAACCGGCGACCTCGTGAATGCCATTCACGCGCGCTCCCAACTGCGCTACAGCCCCACACCGTTGGTCTAGAGATACGTACTCCGCGAGAAGTTCCGGCATGCTAACACGCAGGTCCCACCCAGTCAAGAAAGCGAAACACGGGAGACGGTTGGAACCCGCGGCCACCGGGGTAGGGAACGGTGTTGATGCAGAAGTATGTGGAGTGTGGGTACGGTGTTTTCCTGGGTGTTTTAGGCGGGGGTCAGCTTGACAAATGGATGGGCGGTACCTACGATGACCCCCCGCGGCTCTGATCTCCCCATCGGGTCAGAGCCATTTTTTCGTGATTGAACGGGCTGAGAGGAAGTGGTGGTATGGGAAATCTCGTCATCATCGGCGCCCAATGGGGCGACGAAGGCAAGGGCAAGATCGTCGATATTTTGGCCAAGGATGCCAATATTGTCGTGCGGTATCAGGGTGGATCGAATGCGGGGCATACGGTCATCAACGAGCGCGGGACCTATATTTTCCATCTGATTCCTTCGGGCATTCTCTATCGCGGCACCACGTGTGTCATCGGCAATGGCGTAGTGGTCGATCCGGGGGCGCTGATTGAGGAGATGGATCGGCTCCAACCGTTGGGTATTGCCTTCGGGAAGAATTTTGCCGTCAGCCAGCGGGCGCATATGATTCTGCCGTATCACAAGGCGATCGATCGGGCATCCGAGCAGTCGAAGGGGTCCCGTAAGATCGGCACGACCGGTCGCGGGATCGGGCCCTCCTATGCTGATAAGATGGCCCGCGTCGGGATTCGCATGGGCGATTTGTTGAACCCAGCGCTGTTCAGGAAGAAGCTGGAAGAAAATCTCGTCGAAATGAATTGGTTTTTGGAGCGGCTCTATAAAGTCGAGACGTTTCAGGTCGACAAGGTCTTCGATCAATACATGGGCTATGCGGAACGCTTGAAGAGTTATATCGTCGATACGACGACATTGTTGAATCGGGCGATCAACAAGGAAAAGACGGTCTTGTTTGAAGGGGCCCAAGGCACCCATTTGGATGTCGACTTTGGAACATATCCCTTTGTGACGTCGTCCAGTTCTGCCGCCGGCGGGGCCTGCACCGGGACCGGTGTGGGGCCGACAATGATCGATGCGGTGATGGGGATCGCCAAGGCCTACACAACCCGGGTTGGCAGCGGGCCGTTTCCAACGGAGTTGACCGACGAAGTGGGACAGGGGCTGCAGGAGCGTGGGCGTGAGTTTGGTTCGACCACCGGGCGTGCGCGGCGATGCGGCTGGTACGACGCGGTCGTGGTGCGTCATGCCGCCCAGGTAAACGGTCTGACGTCGCTTGCGGTAACGAAATTGGATGTGCTGGACGGCTGCAAAGAGTTGAAATTGTGCGTGGGGTATCGGCACGCGGGTGTTCTCTACAAGGAAATGCCGTCGGATCTGGATGTGCTTATGCAGTGCGAGCCGGTCTATCAACGCATGAAAGGCTGGACGTCGTCGACGACCGGGGCGACCACGTATAAGCAGCTTCCTGCTGAAGCCAAGCGCTACCTGGCACGCATTGAAGAACTGGCAGATTGCCGTATCGATATGATCTCGACCGGATCCAAGCGCACCGAAACCGTCACGCTGCGCAATCCGCTGAAGTGTTCCCGCCGTCGACCACGTTCCTAGCCGGCCGGCGTGGCGACTCCTGGAGTCTCAGGGGTTGACAATCGCCTGGCTGGATGACAGCATTCCGCACCGTGAGCCGGTAGCTCAGTTGGTAGAGCATCGCCCTTTTAAGGCGAGGGCCCTGGGTTCGAGTCCCAGCCGGCTCACCACATCAAATCAAGTACTTCTGAGAGTCTCTACCCTCTCAGAAGTCGCCCAAACAGCCCCTTGTGCTAAATTTGTGCTAACCCGCTGCGGTTGCGGCCCATCCAAGACGTTGACGCCGTCTCTTAGGCTCTCCGGCGAATGATGTGCGTAGCGTTGCGTCATGGTGCTGGTCTTGTGTCCGAGCAAACGTTGGACCTTGTACAAATCCACTCCACGCTGCACGAGTCGCGTCGCGAATGTGTGTCGCATATCGTGAAAGCGAAAATCTGGAATTCCCGCCCGATCACGCGCTTCACAGAATTCGCGCACGAGGTAACGAACTTGGAGTTCATTGCCCAGCGGAGTTTTGAATACGGGTCCGCAGGAAGCTCCTGTCGCCGCTTGTTTCGCGGCGAGCAGTTCATACACAGTCGCATTCAGGGGAATGGTGCGGCGCGTGCCGTTCTTGCTCTTCATCACCATCAGCGTGCCTCGCGCAAAATCCACGTCCTGCCATTGCAGGTTCAGGATCTCCCCTTGGCGCATGCCCGTATTCAACGCGAACCCCATAATCTCTCTGAGCCAGGGTGAAGCAGAGCCGATTAGGCGTTCTTCTTCATGGGCCGTCAGCCAACGGTCCACTTCATTCCGCACAGGCTCCATAGAGACTCGGTGCATGGGGTTCTCCCGGCACCATTCCCATTCACGCATCGCCACATTGAACGCATGACGCACGAGCTGTAGCTCCTTGTTGATCGTCGCCGGAGCCGCACGCTCGATTCGCCGTTGGGCCTTATAGCCCGCGAGCACTTTCGGCGTGATCACTGCGAGCACCTTGTCTCCAAACACCGGCAGGAGATGGTTCAAGGCTGTGACATCTCGCACATAGCTTTTCGGAGCCTTTAGCACCGCACGCTCTTTCAGGTAACGATCCATCATTTCTCGAAAGGTCCGGTCCTGTTCCTCACGTGTTTCGAAGAACCGGCCTTCGGTGATTTGGACCTTCACTTTGCACAGAATCGCTTCCGCCAGTCGTTTGTCCGTCGTCCCTGTACTACGGCGGACCTGTCGGCCTTGATACATGAAACTCATCCACCAGACGTGTTTACGCTTCACGAGCCCCATCATGCTCCTCCTTCCCGATGAGGCTTGATCTCGGTCTGGTTTCCCCGTGGGCGGAAGTATAGACCTCGCGTTTTGCACCCGCAATCAATCTGTCCAGGTCTGAGTGGTCCGGCCTCCGGTGCCCTACAGGAGCGGGCGCGGACTGTAGGGGAGAGAAGGCAGACAGCCAGCGGTTAATCTCAAGGGGATCGAACCGTACTAACCCATGGATCTTTCGGCAGGGGAGCTTTCCCTGTGCCGCCCAGAGATACAACGTAGACGGCTTGATATTGAGCCATGTCGAGAGATCTTTGATTGTGAGAAGCATCTGAGCCCTTCGCCGGGGGCGTCTTGCGACACCCCCGGTCCCCCTACTGCGCTCGCGTCGGCACGCCAGCGTCTCATATGGTGGCAGCGCGATGCGCCAGAGCATCGGGCCTGCCTTCCTGCAACCATCCAGGCCCGCCCGCTGCGAGACGCCCCGCCCCGCGACTCAGAATTGTCCCTGCCCCGGACTGTGGCGGGGGGCAGGGAACTGAATTGTTATCGAACAAGCGCCTTCAGTTGGTCTTTATCCAATCGTGTCCCGAATTCCCGTTCGACCCGTTCGGCCATCTCCTGCCAGGTTCGCCCGGCGGCTTTCATCTCTTTGAGGACATCGAGCGCTTTTACGAGTGACCTGTCCGCCAGGCCCATGGGTTCTGGTTGGCGTATCCCCAATGCCTTGCCCAGATCATTCCGTAACGAGTCTTGAAGGGCCGCTCG
>Ga0209079_10001019_pt1 | contig 10740 bp, 9 predicted proteins | sample PPLLaktember2015_2_FD_187259 | JGI IMG/M metagenome (GOLD analysis project Ga0209079, IMG submission 187259) | Freshwater sediment microbial communities from Prairie Pothole Lake near Jamestown, North Dakota, USA - PPLs Lake P7 Core (6) Depth... | ecosystem: Environmental > Aquatic > Freshwater... | reverse complement strand
TGCAAAACAGATGCCGGTGAATCCCTGCGACCTTCTCGCCGGTGATGAATTAATCCCCTGTATAAATTGCGAACTCGAATGTATCGTTGAGGAATGTCATCCGCTCATGGACTGGATGTACCAGCTGGCCATCGTCCATCATACGGAATAATTTTCTTTTTTCCCTGGTGAAGTGATTACTGGTGTACCGATGTAATCATTTCGATATGCTCATAACCAGAATCAGCAGATCCTTATCCTGTTTATTATGAACCGATACAGGATTCCGCTTATACTCCAGTGCCTTGTTTTTTTGATCCCTCTGAATATCTTCATGTGGGGAGACTGGATTATTGTTGATCTCCAATGGGCGTTCTTCCGATTCCAGAGTTCGCCCTACGGAGACAGTCTGATTCCCATCTATAAGGATATCAGTTATATTCTGCTCGGTCAGACCTCGGGAATTCACCCTGTTCTTGCCGTCGTGTTCTGGGTGGCGGGAGGAGCTCTTCTTGTCATCGGTCTTTTATGTATACTTTTTGCCTACATCAACGAACGACCGGATTTTATCAGGAAAACATCGATTTTCACTATTTTCGCAGGAATCTTCTTTGGTCTTTCGGCAATCGAACGGTTCGTCGGTGGTTTTGCAGTTCCCGTGGGCGTTCCGGTGATCCTTATTATCGGCTGGTGGATGTACCGGGAAGGATACGGTGATGACGAAACCGATGACGAACCCGGTGATGGAACTCATGACGAACCCGGTGATGAAAAGGTGATTGGGCCTCAATAACTTACAACATTTTTTACAAAGATGATTTCACACAAAAAGGTTTGTATCAACTGAACCGCCTGAATCCGGAAGCACTTGAGCATAATGCGACCGGTTTCCGGAACAATAACTATCCGGCGAGAACAATCATTTCATCCTTCTCGTTCGGGTTGTACGTGAAATTCCGAAGGCCACCGCGTATCAATTCCCTGATCCGTATTAAAATCAACCGGTAACCCTGAATTCTCAACAACTATTTATCGCACAACCTTCCACCTCATATGAGTGGACAGCACGCTATCTCCTCCGGGACAGTCTCTATGATCTCTGTTTTGTTTGTCGACGATAATACCGATCTTTTCGGGCAGATCCGCTCATTCCTGGAAAAGACCGGCGATATCAGGATTGACAACGCCCGTTCCATAAAACAGGCAATCGAGAAAATGAAAGGCCGTACGTATGATGTAATCCTTTCCTACGAGCAGATACCGGAAGTAAACGGCATTGAATTTGTCTCGGATATGAATGGTATTGAATTTTTAAAATATCTCAAATCAACGGGAAATACAACCCCGGTGATCCTGCTCTGCCGGAGGGGTTCTCAGAAGATTGCCGTCCAGGAAGTCATGATCGGCTCCGAGATCAGCATCCCGAAAAATGGCGATATACGCCCGAATCTTCCCGAACTGGTTACTCTTATCAAACAGACAATGCTGCGAAGGAAAGCGGAACGGGAAGTCAAAATGCAGAACGACCAGCTCGCCTCCATCCTGTCTGCAACCCCTCTGGGTATATTCCAGGTCCGCAACGAGGTCATCACGTGGGCAAATCCTCAGTTTGCCGGCATGCTCGGCTATGAAGAATCATATCCTGTCGGTAAAGAGATGTGCAGTTTCTTTAAAGCTCCTGAAGACTTTGAACGTGCATGCCACGAACTCCGGCTCACCAGGACATCCCGGGGTTTTGGCATGGCCGAATGCAGCCTGGTGAAAAAAGATCATACCTCCCTTGTCTGCCAGCTCCAGGTGCAGGCAGTTGATCCCCGCGATATCGGCAAAGGCGGTACGTTCGTTGTTACCGATGTCTCAGAAAAGAGGAAGATAGCCGATGCATTAAAAGAAAGTGAGGCACGATACCGGGAAGTGCTCCAGAATACCCAGAGCATCATTATACGGATGGATACACAGGGTACCATCACCTTTTTCAACCGGTTTGCACTTGACTTCTTCGATTATACCGGTGATGAGGTAATCGGCAGGAATGTCGTTGGCACCATCGTTGCAGAGAGGGGGCGTTCCGGACATAACCTGACCATGATGGCAAACGATCTCGGGTTCAACGCGGAAGGATATGCTGTTAACGTGAATGAGAACGTGCGCCGGAACGGTGATCGGGTGTGGATCGCGTGGATCAACAAGGCAATCCGCGATGAACAGGGCCATATTATCGAGATCCTCTGCATCGGTAACGATATTACCGATCGGAAGCGGACCGGCGAGGTACGCATCAGTACCGATACATGGAAGGACATTGTTGTGGCGGATACGGATGTAAAAGAGGAAGTATTTGATGCGGTCTTTCACATCAGTACCGAAATATCGATTGAGGGCAGGGAAGGAAAATCTGTCGGGACGACATTCCTCATCGGCGATGCGGATAATGTCATGGCAAAATCACGGCAGATATCGCTCAACGCATTCGAGGGTCAGAAACCTGAGTCTCGTATGATTACCAACCAGGATATCAAGGAGAACATCAAGGAATTTGCCCAGCTCGACGGGGCGTTTGTTATTGACGGCACAGGATATATACGGGCACAGAGCCGGTATATCACCGTCGATACCAGTAATGTTTCCCTTCCCAAGGGCATGGGTACCCGCCACAATTCTGTTGCCGCGATGACACAGGTCACCACCGCGGTTGGTATTGTCGTATCCCAGAGCGGTGGGGGGATTACCATCTTTAAGAATGGACTGATCCTCAAGAAAATTACCTTATGATGGTCTGAAATCTCTCCGTGTTCTAAGCTTGTTGATTTTTTTACCTCTCTCTGTACCTGATCTCCTGTGTTGCGATGGAACCGTAGTATTGATCAAATTTATATTATACCCATCTGCATATCCAATAAAAAAACAGGGTTACACTTCGCCATGGAATGAATGGATTTTTGACGGTTACGGTAAATTTCAGTAATAGTAAAACCGGGGAAGAAAGAATGGCGTCTTTTATTTGAACCAACGATGGAACGTGAATACATGACTCGGGAATTACACCGGCAGGGTCTCTGAATAATTCTTCCCCCCTCTTTTTCAGCAGGAATGGGCATTACGTGACGTAGACGCCCAAACGGAGCGTTGAGAAAAAATAGTGTGAGGATTTCAACAGAGGCCGTTCCTGTATTTTTCGGGAGCGAGATTAAAAAAAGAGATCCAATAACTTTTCTTTAGCGGGTGTTATGGTGATAAATTCCTTCAGCTTTGCGCGGATTTTTACATCATACAGGAAAAGGTCACATGTGAATTCCCGATCGCTGGAGTGAAGAGTTGGTATTTTTCCGTCATGGTTTTTCATCAACTCACGATAAAAAACCTTTGCATCCCCGGGTCGTTCTTTGTCGACAGGATAGATATTATATGAATGAATCATCCGGTTCATTTTATACCACTTTGTGGTAACATTATATAAATTTATCCCTTATTTATTACCCCGTTTTATCCGGAACGACAGTTTTTCCCGTGGTATTCTTCCCAGCACAGGTGACGGCATATGTTTCCTACTGCTTTGAATGCATCTTCAAGATCCGGGAAATTCGGGATACCGGAGTCATGGAGTATGCGAAGCGGAGTCTTCATGGAATCGCCACCGATCATGCACCCGACGATCATCCTGTGGGTGTTTTTTGAAAATCTGACCAGCTCATTTGCAACCCGTATCGGATCGGATATTGCCGAGGGTACTGCAATGATAAACGCGATATCCCAGAGATCCTGATTTTTGATCATGACATCGAACGTGCGGGCAAAACGGTCAGCCGAGGCATCACCGACCATATCGATCGGGTTGCGACGGTTCCAGTCAGGAGGAAGGATAAGGTCCAGTTCCCTGACTATGAAATCGGGAAGATCCACCAGTTCGATACCGAACTGCTCTGCATAATCGGATGAAAGAACTGCAAAACCTCCGGCATTGCTGATGACTATTGCACGGATACCGTTCGGATATCCTTCCGATGAAAGGAGTTCGGCAGTCTGAAACGCCTCCCGCATGGACCGGACGGGAATGATGCCGGACTGCCAGAACGCAGCCTGGTACACTTCGTAACTCCCGGACAGCGAACCGGTATGCGAGGCTGCCGTCATCTGCCCGATCCTGGATGAACCGGACTTGATCGCAACAACAGGTTTTTCAGGGGTAACCCCCCGGGCAATTTCCATGAAGCGCCGGCCGTCGGGGATCTCTTCGATGTAGAGGATAACTGCACGGGTAGCAGGATCATCGCCGGCATAGGTCAGGAAATCCTCAAAACTCAGATCGGCCTGGTTGCCAACGCTGATAACGGCAGAAAAACCTATTTCTTCGGGCAGGCTCCAGTCAACTATGGTAGAGATGATAGCCCCGCTCTGGGAGATAAATGCGATGGAACCGGGTTTTGGCGATATCGGATCAAATGTTGTATTGATTCCCTGGAGCGGCAACATGAGTCCGAGGCAGTTCGGACCCATAATACGAATGCCATACTTTTCTGCAATCAGCAGGACCCTGCGTTCAAGATCCTTTCCCGCTTCACCGCTTTCCCTGAATCCGGATGAGATAATGATAACGAATAAAATCCCCTTTTTCCCGGCTTCTTCAACGACAAGCGGTACAGTCCGGGCCGGAACTGCAATTACAGCGACATCGACTTTGTCGGGAATTGCGGAAAGTGAAGGGTAGACCGTCCGCCCAAGGATGGCCTGGTGTTTTGGATTTACCGGGTAGAGCTGTCCGGGGAATGACAGGAGGTTTCTCAGGACCGCGTACCCCACCTTATTAGGTTCTGGCGAAGCACCTACCAGTGCAATCGATTTGATATCCAGGATCCCGGGGGGGAGGGGTTTTTTCTGCGGGGGCTGAAGCACTTTCGTCTCATCGGTCACATAGATCCGGGCATCTACCACAGATGTCCCCTTTTCATAGAGAAAAACCGGGTTGAGGTCAAATTCTGTCACCTCAGGATGTGCCATAAAAAACTGTGCTACTGTGTCGATCAATGCAATGAGCCCTTCCTTGTCGCGTGCCGGTTCGTTGCGGAATCCCCTGATCAGGGGATATGCCTGCAATTCCTGGATCATGGCATTGATATCGGCATGCCCGACCGGCAGTACCCGTATCGATACATCACGGATAAGCTCGACAAGGGTCCCCCCCATACCGACCGTAATGATCTTCCCGAATGTAGGATCTATCCTGCCCCCGACAAGGATCTCGAGTCCCTTCTTCTCCTGTCGTTCGATAATGAAACCAGAGATAGCGGCTGATGGATCATGTGCCTTCACCTTTGAAGAGATCGTATCGAATGCACTTTCTGCATCGGCCGCAGACAGAATACCGGTCACAACCCCCCCTGCATCACTTTTGTGAACAACCTGAGGAGAGATGACCTTCATGACCAGCGGGTAGCCCAGCGCACCGGCAGCTGCTGCAACTTCACTGCGGGTCCGGACAACTGAAAATTCAGGTACCGGTATGCCGTTTTTTTTCAACAGTTCATATCCTTCTGCTTCGGAAAGCATCATGCGAGCCATAATCAATAATTCCCGTGTAGGTATAGCCGGCTCTTACATTATAGGTTTTTTATTACGAACGCTGAAAAAATCAACATTTTCAGGTATTATCCTGGCAGTCTCCTCACAAAAATTGTAATGAGGGTGACACTTATCATCGATTTCCCAACGCCCTGTCATTTGCACGCAGAAGTTCCTACAAGTTTTAATCGTTGTCGGCAGGTTTTTCAGAAATTGCTCCAATCAGGGAGAAATTTCTTACCGGTAGTACCATATCTGATATTACATATTATCCGTCAGAGAAAAATCATCAAATTTACGAGGGTTCCCCGCCTCAGGGCCTCTCCGAGGCACGGCGGGACATGGACGTTTGATTCAGATTCATAGATCCGCCGCGGGGGCGTCCCTTCGGGGGCGGCGGCGTTCATCATAAATCAGGACAGAGGGTACAAATCCCATATAATGTCGTATTGTGCGATTTTTAGGATCGGACCATGAACTTTTATGGCCCGATAAATTCTCCAGCAGAGTTCAGGTTTCAACACGATCCAGAATAACTGCAGCCATTCTAAAATAGCGACTTCTATTAATCCCGGATTTTGCACCGAAATACTCACACCGGGTTATATGGCGTATTAGTCTTCAGGCACATCGCCAGTTCCTCCATGACAGGAACAATCTCATGTTCTTTTTCCAAACGCCGGCTGATGAGTTCGGCAAGACTCCCCTGGGCGATTCGCTTGCTGATGATGGGGAGGTACTCGCGTTCATCAGGTGTTGCATACTTCCATGCAGCATCATAGAGACGGTTCAGTTCAGGTCTGAGTTCTTCTGTACCTCTGTGTATCGCGCGATCGGTGAGTTCAAGCAGGGCAGTCTGGTCGGTTTCGAGCCGGAGCGAGTGACACCTCAGCAGTGACCGCACAAAAGCACAGACTGCCATATCTGAACGGATACATTCCTGCTCGTCAAGCGCCTTGATCTCAAGACAGGTACGGGAAAAACGGATGATCAGCCCGCTCGAGTTCACCCACTCTTCACAGAGAATATCTGCTCCCCTCTGGCGGAGCTCTGAAAAAACCTCTTCCTGGGTCGCACGGTAATGATCGGCAGAGCGGATCTTCTCAGGAATAATCCGGTTACAGATGAGCGGGATCTCTTTCTGGTTCTCGAGGTAGTAGAGGAGCCGGTTATCGGCATTTCCCGTAAGTTTTCCTTCCACAACGGGAGAAGAAGCCGTAACCGCAATAAGGTAGGGGAGCAGGGAGCGGATCTGGTTATAGGTCGTCACCAGTTCCTGTTCATGTGCATAGGAAAGATTAATCTGCAATGCCTGGATGTTCAGCCAGCCGTGCTGGTGGATATTGAAAAGACGGTCATATGCATCGTAGTATTCTCCTTCGTCATGATCCCAGACTGCCGTGCGGTCAAGAGTAAGGGTTGGGTGCATGCCCAGTCCGAGCAGCCAGTAGCGTCCCTCAAAAATATGGTAAAATTTTCGTATCCCCTTCATGAGCTGGTTTTCAAGCGAGGCAAGGTTGTCAGCGGGGACACGGGGGATAATTTCGAGGACCGTTTTCTGGAGTTCCTTGCTGAGTTTCACATCACCAAAGAGGATCTCGCTTTCGGTCCGTCCGCAGATGGTCCTGATAATCCGGTCGGAAACGGGCAGTGCATTGAAACGCCGGTCATTGATGGAGTATTCATGTTCGGTACCGATTTTCATGAGACTGCACAATTCCTCCGGGGGACTTCTGATACCTTTTCTGTTTCCGGCTCATCAATGCGGCAGACGGCATCAATTTCTTCCTGCGTGAGATTGCTGACGAGGTGGGTGATGCTTTTCACCGCAAGGTCATACTGGAGCTGGTATGCTTCGGGTGTATTTTTCAGGAGCGTAACGAGCGGACAGATACCCGGAAATTTCAGGTAAATTTCAATAACATCCCCTTTCACATCAAACGTGAACGGCCCGGCCCGGCATGTTTCAGGTTTTATCGCATGAATGCCGCATTTGCCATTCTTTGAAAGTATGCAGGTACCATTTTCACGTGCTTTAAGACGTTTATACCCGACATCCTCAAACAGGTCCGCAGAAACCCCGGCAGCAGTCAGTCTCTCGGAACAGGATCGCGATACCGGGGGATGAGCATCAACACAACAATGCCCCCCGCACCGCATGCAAATCTCTTCAGCATGGTTGAACCAGTCTTCAGTCAAAAAGATCACGTCGTAAAAAGGTAAGAAACAATCTGTTCGAATACCCGGGGGTAACAGTCATCCTCACCGCTCTCGATAGAGGGATTGTCATTCACCTCAATAACGTACGCATCCCCGTTATTATTTTTTATGTCCACACCATACAGGCCCCTGCCTATCGCGTTTGCTGCATCAATCCCGAGATCGATCACATGGGGCGGGACCTTGTCCGGAGAGACACTTTCCACCCCGCAGTAGACAAGATGACCATTTACCGACGCCTGGATCTTGAAGGTATCGGAGGGGATCGTGTACTTGCAGACATAGAGCAGATTCCCGCCAAGCACGCCCACGCGCCAGTCATACCTGCTCTCAATATACTGCTGCACGACGATCCAGTCCGAGAGCTTGATAAACCTGCGGGCGACGCGGAAAAATTCTGCGATATCACTGACTTTTTCAACCCGGAGCGAGAAAGACGTGGAAGGCTCTTTGACGATAAGGGGGGATCCGAGTTCATCGAACAGATGGGTTACTTCCTCGACCGTGAGACGGGTTTTTGATAAGAAAACGGTTTTTGGCAGGGAGATATTCTTTTTGATCAGGTGCGAGTACATGTTGACCTTATCAGAGCAGATCCGGATTGAGCGGGGATCGTCGATGACCGGGATGCCGTGAAACTCTGCCATCCGTGCTGCCACGTAGGTAACATTCAACGGGTCGGTACGGGCACGGATGAATAGTGCGTCCATTTTCGGTATTTTATGGATATCAACAGGAAATATGAAGTCCACGTGATGGCCCATCCCCTCAGCGATGTCCCGGCAGTGGATCAGTGCATTGAGCTGTTCGGAATTTGAGAGGGTCTTCCGATCTACAAAGATGCCAAGTTGACTCATAGGAATTCCTGGTTGGAAAGATATGCCGCGAGCAGGGAGCGTTCATCACCGGTGAGCTGGGAGTAACGGGTGGGAGCAAGGGATGACAGCAGAAGCTGTTCACCGGTTTTTACCAGCACCATGGTGATAAGGGGAATCCGGAAACATTCGTACACCTTTTCTGCAATACCGGCGGCAGGGGACCAGGATGTGGCAGTTTTTCCAAAAATTCCCACACAGGAATAAATCGTCGCCCCTTCACCCAGTTTCTGGTAGCAGAAGGGATATTTGCCGATGTTGGTGATGTGTTTTATCACTTCTTTTGCCTTTTCATTGTCATGCACTTCAAAGAAATCGGATGTCGTGGCAAAGTAATTCAGGCCATACAAAAGTGCAGGCAGGGGGACATACCCCTGAGATATCCCCCATTCACAGACCGGGATACCTCCCTGTTTTGCCCGCTCAAGGCAGATTGGTACAACATAAGCATCGAGAATCACATGGCTGGAAGGCCTGACCTTTTTTCCTTCCAGTTCATAGTTCAGAATGGTGTAATAGGTCTCGGTTTTATACGAGTAATTCTCGCTGATAATATGGCAGGCATCATTGCGCCTGATACAGTAGTGCGAGTCTTTTATGATATTCTGCTCACGCTTTGCATTTGCCTTAACCGGTGTTTTACGGAGAGACGGCACATCGTCACACAATTCCGGCTCAGACCCTGTGGCGGGAACCCGGGGCAGTTCGGAATCAGATACTCTACTGGCATCTTTTGCGTGAGCTGTATAAGATCCTCTGGGACTCATCGGATAACCAGCCCGTCCTGCATCAGCCAGTCTGGAGTCCACACAAAAATCCACTGATACCGGGCACATGTTGATAGTGTAACGGGACAGGGTACAACAGAAGGATGTATCGTATGCTCCGGAGTATCGGCACCTGAGATACAGGGCGTCGTAAAAAAACAGGAAGGGGGCCGACTATGGGCCTCTTCATCATCGTCTTCGTTATCAAGGCACTCGTTCATGTTCAACACTAATCCAATACCAGTCCATTGGATTATCGTTGATAGCTATAAGCATCGATCGTTAAAGTAGTTTGCAGGGATCACGTTCAAGAATCACTGTGGCTCATATCAGCGGTTTGGGCGCGTAGACGAGGGAAATGTAAAGCATCCGGAATGCCGGGGCGGTTCCACGCCACAAAAAGTAAAGTTGATATTATTATATCACTATCAGTAATCACCATGCATATTCCTACGCCCGAAGAACTCCGGGCACGCCGTGAAGCCCTTGGCATGAAACAGACAGAACTTGCAAAACGGGCAGGTATCAGTCAGTCAATGGTGGCACGGATCGAAGCGGGAAATGTAGACCCCAGGATAAGTACATTATCAAAAATCATTGTTGTCCTGAACAGTGCGGAACCCAGAAAAATCCGGGCAATGCAGATTATGCACACTCCTGTCCTGTCCGTCCAGCCCCAGGATGCGATAACACGTGCGGTTGAGATCTTTGAAAAGAATAATATCTCACAATTACCCGTCATCGAAAGGGGTGTGCCCGTCGGCTGCATCTCTGAAACGGTCATCGTCAAGGCCATTGAACAGCAACGGTTGCACAAGACCCACCTCTTTGTTGTCCGCGATTTTATGGAACCCGGGTTTCCAACAGTTCCCCCGGACATGGATGTCGAAACGGTCATCAACATCCTGCAGCAGAACCATGCCGTACTGGTGATAGAAGGCGGGATGGTCAGGGGTGTAATAACCAAACATGATCTTATCTCACTGATTGTCTAGACATATGGGAGCCAGAGGGATTGAAAAACCTGTTTTCTTTTTTCAATGTTTCGTGGAGGAACCACATATCCGGGTGAATTTTTGTCGAGGGTTATGAGATTATCGCACCTGGTAAATCACGTGTAAACGAAACGATAGTTCTTCTGAGAATAGGAATTCCTACCATACTCTATTACTTATGAGGGTTCCCCGCCCCAGGGCCTCTCCGAGGCACGGCGGGGCAGATGTTTTTTAGAGCCTGTCAAAATTTACCACCTTTAGCTCTGCTGAAATCCTCACACTATTTTTCTCAACGCTCTTTTTGGGCCACGGCACGTAATGCCTCCGTCCCCGCCGCTATGGCACCTG
>Ga0209079_10001016_pt1 | contig 10752 bp, 10 predicted proteins | sample PPLLaktember2015_2_FD_187259 | JGI IMG/M metagenome (GOLD analysis project Ga0209079, IMG submission 187259) | Freshwater sediment microbial communities from Prairie Pothole Lake near Jamestown, North Dakota, USA - PPLs Lake P7 Core (6) Depth... | ecosystem: Environmental > Aquatic > Freshwater... | reverse complement strand
TCGCGAGACGCGAACGGGCCCGCGGCGTCGAGCGCGCCGGACAGGTCGTCGGCGAGTATGCGTACTGCGGGGCGTTCGTCAGGGCCCACGACGGCCATCCGAGCTGTGGCCGTGGTCAAGGGTGTCGTCTCCACGGCGGCATGGGTATTTCACTTGCGAATGGTAACGGACCGGACTTGCGCGTGCGCCGTTACAAGCCCCCGCACCCGCAAGTGGCATCATTGCGGAGTCCATCGTGCCCATGCGGTTCCGCACAAACGGCAAGCCGCGATGGGCACCAACGTCAAGGAAACAGGAGTCGTTCATGGCCAAGCGCTTTGCAAATCTCATCGGCGGCGAATGGATCGAGGGTGCCTCGTCCAAGCCCAATCGCAATCCCTCGGATGTGACCGACGTCATCGGCGAGTACGCGCAGGCCGACGCCGCGCAGACGCTCGCAGCGATAGCCGCAGCGCGTCAGGCCTTTCCCGCGTGGTCGACGGGCCCGATCCAGCAGCGCTTCGACATCCTGGACCGGGCGGGCAGCGAGATCCTCGCGCGCAAGGACGAGCTCGGGGCGCTGCTGTCGCGCGAGGAAGGCAAGACGCTGCCGGAAGGCGTGGGCGAGGCCGCGCGCGCCGGCTACATCTTCAAGTTCTTCGCCGGCGAGACGCTCCGTCTGGCGGGTGAGCGCGTGCCGTCGGTGCGGCCGGGCGTGGACGTCGAAATCACCCGCGAGCCGATCGGCGTCGTCGGGCTGATCGCGCCGTGGAATTTCCCGATCGCCATCCCCGCCTGGAAAATCGCGCCCGCGCTCGCCTACGGCAACACCGTCGTCATGAAGCCGGCGGACCTCGTGCCGGGTTGCTCCTGGGCGCTCGCCGACATCCTCGCGCGCGCCGGCCTGCCCGCCGGCGTGTTCAACCTCGTGATGGGACGCGGGTCCGTGGTCGGCGAGGCGATCATCGCCAGTCCCGACGTCGCCGGCGTGAGCTTCACGGGTTCCGTGTCGACGGGCCGAGCGATCGCGGCGAAGCTCGTCGCCCGCATGGCGAAAGTGCAACTCGAAATGGGCGGCAAGAATCCGCTGGTCGTGCTCGACGACGCCGACCTGGGTGTCGCCGTCAACGCCGCGATACAGGGTGCCTACTACTCGACCGGCCAGCGCTGCACGGCCTCGTCAAGACTGATCGTCACGCAGGGCATTCACGACCGTTTCGTGCGCGCCCTGTCCGAGCGCCTGGCCGCGCTGAAGGTCGACGACGCGCTCGCAGCGGGCACCGACATCGGGCCGGTCGTCGACGAGAGCCAGCTCGCGCAGGATCTCGAGTACGTCGGCATCGGCAAGGCGGAAGGTGCCAAGCTCGCGGCCGGCGGCGAGCGGCTTTCGCGCGCCAAGGACGGGTACTACTTCGCGCCAGCGCTGTTCACCGAGACGACCAACGACATGCGCATCGCGCGCGAGGAGATCTTCGGTCCCGTCGCCGCGGTGATCCGCGCGAAGGACTACGACGAGGCGCTCGCGCTCGCGAACGACACCGAGTTCGGCCTCTGCTCTGGCGTCGTGACGACCTCGCTCAAGTACGCCTCGCACTTCCGCCGCCATGCGCAGGCCGGCATGGTGATGGTGAACCTGCCCACGGCGGGCGTCGACTACCACGTGCCCTTCGGCGGCCGCAAGGGGTCGAGCTACGGTCCGCGCGAGCAGGGACGCTATGCCGCCGAGTTCTACACGACCGTGAAGACCGCCTACATCGCGCCCTGACCGAGCCCCTCCCATCCGCGCGGACGAACCGCGGCAGACACGAGGGGGGCACCGTCAGCCACCGCCGACGGGCGGAATGATCGTCAGCTCGTCGTCCGGCGCGAGCGCGCGGCGGCGATCGCGTTCCAACTGCCCATTGACCGTGACGGCGTGCGTTGCCTGCGGCGCCAGCCCCAGCGCGTGCAGCGCGTCTTCGATCGTGGCGCCGTCGGGAACCTCGAGCGCACCGCCCTCGGGTGTCCGCGACTTGAGCACGCCCATCAGCTTGAGGCGGATTCGCATGGCGTCGTAGTCGATCGCGCACCCATCGCGCCGATGGGCCGTCAGCGTCCGGCAACGAACACCGCGTGCGCCGTGCCGGCCGTCGACGACGGTTCGGCCGACCCAAAACGGAACTGGCGTGCCCTGGCGGCCCGGTGGAGCAGCGTCGCGCCGACGAGCTTCGCCGCCACGCCGGAGCCGACGTATGCGCGGCGCACGTCGAAGGGATGGTCCTGCAGGTGCTTCTTCCAAGGGCCGAGTGGGATCTCAGTCTGCATCAGCCCCTTGACCATGCCGATGTCGGTGAGCATCCCCACGTCGTCGGCACGCCCCATGAAGATGGCGCCGGTGAGGCGGTCGGCGGTGAACACGAGCTTGCGATGGATGAATCCGGACGGATTGTCGACGGTCGTCGCCTCACCCGCCGCGTCGTTCCAGCGCCCGAAGCTCGCCCCCTGGAGGCCGCAGATGTCGACCACGTTCATCGACAGGCTGCCGCGATACCGCACGTCGTTGCCCGCCATGTTCGCCCCGGCCACGCGGCCGTGGTCCACTGCCGTCGGCTGGATCGGCTGCACCGCGCGCTCGGCGCCGAGCAGCTCCGGCCCCTGCGCCACGTCGCCGCCCGCGTAGACGTGCGGAAAGTTGGTCTGCAGCCGGTCGTTCACCAGGATTCCATCATCCGTGGCGATGCCCGATCCCTGCAGCAGATCGAGGTTCGCGCGGACTCCGGTCGCCAGGATCACGATGTCCGCGACGAGCGATCGCCCGTCGGACAACTCGACCGACTTCGCCCCGTCCTCCTGCTGGCGAATCCGGCGCACCGTCGTGCCGCAGTGGATCGGGATGTCGCGTGTCGCGAGCCAGCGCTGCGCGTGCGCCGCGGCTGTCGCGTCGAGCATCCTCGGCAGCACGTGCGCTTCGCGCTCGACCACGGCCAGATGCCACTTCCGCTTGTGCATCGCGTTCAGCACGATGAAGCCGACGAAGCCCGCGCCGACGAGCACCACGCGCGGCGTGCGTCCGGCCGCCTGCAGCGCTTCGGCACGTTGCAGGACGCGACCGGTGTCCGCGAGCGTCCAGAGCGGCTCCACGCCCGGAAGGTCGGCACCTTCGATCGCCGGACGCACTGGCGACGAGCCGGTGGCGATCAGCAGATCGTCGAAGGCGAGCGTGCTGCCGTCGCTCAACGCCACGGTCCTGCCGGTCGGTTCAATGGCGACGACACGCACGCCGAACCGCGTCGCGACGCCGAGCCGCGCGAAGTACGCCGCGTCGCCGGTGTGCGTGTGCGCTTCTGGAATGCTCCCCGCCAGCCAGTACGGAAGGGCCATGCGGGCATGGGCGGGCTCGTCGCAGACCAGCGTGATGGACGAGTGGCCGCCGTCCTGCTCGCGGATCGTCTCGATCGCATTGATCGCGGCCGGTCCGGCGCCGATGATGACGTGGTGCATGGTCTCGGCTTTCGTCAGGTCTATGTGCGGTCCGCTCGTGCGTCGTGCCGGATCACGCCGACGCGAGGCCGAGCTCGGCCAGCTTTTCGCGCCGTGGCACGCCCTCTACCGACCAGCCCCGCTCGCGGTAGTAGACCGGCAGCATGGCGTCGAGATCGACGACCACACCCGCCGACGGCCCGCTCTTGTGGGGCTCCTTGAGCAGCCGCCGTGGCAGCGTGTCGTCGGCCTTCGTGAGTCCGGCGGCGAGGTTGAACAGGCGCTCGACATTCCAGGTGCGTTCGCCGATCTTCACGAAGTCGTCGATCGAGTAGGGAACGCCCCGGGCGGCGGCCGTGCAAGGCACCAGCGTCTCGAGCGCCCCGCCCGATGCGCCGGTGAACAGGCACGTGCCCGTGTTGTCGTGGGCCGTGGTCCGGTTCTGCTCGTGGACCACCCACTCACTCTTCCCCGCCGGCGTGTGCGGGTCCCGGTTGCCCGAAGTCTCGAAGCCGGGGGTCCAGGCGCGCAGGTGGCAGGCGCCGCGATTGCAGGTGGCGTACGCGATGCCCATCCCCTGGAATCCACGCGGGTCGTACGCCGGAAACTCCTGCCCCTTCACGCCCATGAACACTTCCGGGTGCAGGAACTTCGCACCCATGCGCTTCGAGCCTTCGGCAATCTCGTTGCCGAAGCCCTCGCGGTAGGCGGTGGCCTCCACCATGCGCACGAGCGCGTCGGCCGAGCCGAACCTGAGCGGCCGCTCGACCTGCGCATCCGTGATCACGCCCCGCTCGTAGAGCTCCATCGCGGCGGCGAGCGATGCGCCCATGGAGATCGGGTCCATGCCCAGGTCGTTGCACAGCCAGTTGGCCTTGAGTACGGCGTCCAGGTCGCCGACGCCGACATCGGCACCGAGCGCCCACGCGTTCTCGTACTCCGGACCCTCGCCCGCCGGCTTCCAGTTGCGCGGATGCGTGTTGACGAGGTACTTGCCCGCGTGTTCGCCGAGGCGCGTCACGCGGCCGCACGCGATCGTGCAGGCGAAGCACGCCTTGTTCGCGACCATGCGCGTTTCCTTGATGGTCGTGCCGTTCAGGTTCTCGTAGTGCTCGAACTGCCCCTCGAGGAAGTTGCGGGTCGGCAGGCCGCCGAACGCCTGCGTCATGTCGATCGTCGCCGCGGTACCCAGCTCGGTGAACGAGATGCGGCCGGGGTTGTCCTGCATGCGGGCGCGCATCGTCCAGACCGCCTTCATGAACGCGGCTGGATCGGCCAGCGACACGCCACCTGTGCCGCGAACGGCGATGGCCTTGAGGTTCTTCGACCCCATCACGGCACCGACGCCACTGCGCCCCGCCGCACGGTGCTTGTCGTTCATGATGCAGGCGAAGCGCACCAGCTTCTCGCCGGCCGGCCCGATGCACGCGACGCGCAGTCCCGGAATCCCCAGCTCCCGTCGCAGCCCGTCCTCGGTCGCGCCGACCGGCCGGCCCCAGAAATGCGCAGCATCCCGCAGCTCGACGCGGTCGTCGCAGATCAGCAAATAGCACGGCGCGGGTGCGCGCCCTTCGAGGATGACCATTTCGTAGCCCGCGAACCGGAGCTCGGGGCCCCAGTGGCCGCCCGAGTTCGACGTGGTGATCGCGTCGGTCAGCGCACCCTTGGTCACGACCATGTAGCGGGCGCCGCACGGCACCGGGGTTCCCGTCAGCGGCCCGGTCGCGAAGATCAGCTTGTTCTCCGCCGACAGCGGATCGACGTGCGGGTCGAGCTCCTCGAGGAGGTAGCGGGCCGCCAGTCCGCGGCCGCCAAGGTAGTCACGGCGCCAATCGGGACGAATCTCCTCCACGGTGATCCGACCGACCGTCAGGTCGACTCGCAGCAACTTGCCCGTGGGTTCCGGCATTGCTCGTTCCTTCCGTGTGGCGTGGCGCGAACCTGCTTCCGCGGCGAAGTACCCTCTAACCGCCGAACGCTTCGACGTGATTGCGATGGACCTTCGTGCTCCACGGCGTGAGCCACTGTCCCGTCCGCGTCGACTCGCCGAAGACGATCGCCTGTGTCGGGCAGGCGGCAGCGCACGCCGGCTGCCCGGCGCAGAGGTCGCACTTCGCGGCCTTGCCGGACTGCGGCAGCGTGAACACCGTGCCGAAGGGACAGGCGATCGTGCACAGGTGGCAGCCGATGCAAAGGGAATCGACGACCACCTTGGCGCCCGTCGCAGGGTCCATCGCGATCGCATTCACCGGGCAGGCGTTCATGCACCACGCCTCGTCGCACTGCAGGCAGGTGAAGGGGGCGTAGCTCGCCTCCTCGTCGAAGACGCTGACGCGGATCAGGCTCTTCGACGGGGCGAACGTGCCCGTCTGGACCCACGAGCAAGCCAGCTCGCATTGCATGCAGCCCGTGCACTTGTCGGGCACGATGTGCAGCGCATTCTTCACGGCTAGTCCCCTTTCAACGACCGTCACCGACCGCATGGAGCGTTGTGCCGGCTCGGCTGCCCTCGATTATTCATCACGTAGCGGGGGTTGTCAGCAGGGATTCCTGCTCTGTGCTCTATCGCACCGACACCGGCAGCATCCCGGCGTATTATCAATTGCAATCTGGAACTAGGGAACTATCTCGTCCGGTCAACATCGTTTGTCAACATGGATCGACCTATGGTGAACGTTCCCACAGCCGCCCCGAAGTCCCGCAAGTTCTCCCGGACCCCGCACGATGCTGCAGGCTGGGAGTCCGACGTGCTGCCGCGTACGCTGAAGGCACGCAGCCGCCTTGGCGACACCGCGCTGCAGCGCCACGTGTCCTTCTTCGACGACAACGGCGATCGGAGCATTGATGTCGCCGAGTGCACGCGCGGGCTCAAGGCCGTCGGGTTGCCGGTCGGCGTGGCCGAGGTCGCCGCGCTGGTCATCGTCGCGCCTTTGAGTTTCATGACGCGAGGCTCGCTGCTGGCGATGAGCATCGATGTCGAGAACATTCAGAAGGGCAAGCACGACAGCGACACCGGCATCCTGGACAAGCGGGGCCGGTTCAATGGCAAGCGCTTCGAGAAGGTGTTCGGCGCGCACTCCGTGGTCGACCGCAATGGCGACAAGGCATTCACCGCGACCGAAATCACCAGGATGGTCAACGCCAACCGTGAGACGCTCCTCGGGGCCCTGGTATCGTTGGCCGAGTGGCAGTTGTTGCTACTGCTCGCCGCCGACACCGAGGCGGTCGAGGGCGACAAGCCGGTCCCTGCCTTGAGCGTTGCCAGAATCAAGTCGTTCTTCGACGGCACGCTGTTCTACAGGCTCGCCAGAGAACACGGGTAGCACGCGGCTGTGGAAGGGGCCAGCAGTCGCGCGTGGCGGAGGCCGGGGAGTCCCACGCGCGAGCTTCCCGGCGCGGCCGTTGCGACCGTCGGGAGGCTTCGCGCAGAATGCCGGTGGGATGGATAGCCGGCAAGGCCCCTGTCGTTCGGGCGTCGGGACGGCTCGGCCGACCCCCGCTACTCACGGCGGTGGCGCCACCTTGTGATCGACGCTGAACTGGTAGTCGCGAAAGACGTGCTCCGCGCTCAGCACCTGGTAACTGCCGTCGGGGAGCAGGCGCGAGGTGTCCTTGAGCCGGTACACGTAGTGCCCGCAGGTCCAGCAGTCGAAGTTGCGCATGTGCGTGCACAGGCAGGTCTTGTCCTTCACGGAGACCTTCTTCGCCGCGGGGTGGCTCGCCACCTCGCGGTTGTAGGCGGTGATGTACGCGCAGTTGCCCGAGCTGTCGAGCAGGTAGCCGTAGGCCTCGCAGTTCGGCCGGATGCCGGCGCCGATGGCCGGGCTGCCCGTCAGCATTCGCATCGGGTAGCCCGTCGGCGAGATCGAGTTGACCACGACGTCTTCCTCGCTGGCCCGGAAGTACTCCTGCTTGATCTTGTCCGGCAGCCCGCACTCGTGCGTCACCGTGAATCGCGTCGCCACCTGGACCGCGGCGGCGCCGTTCTCGAGGTAGGACACCGCGTCGCTGCCGGTGAAGATCCCGCCCGCCGGAATGAGCGGAATGTCGAGTTGTTCCGCCTTCAGGTATCCCGCGATCTCCGTGACGATCGTGCGGAGGTCGTACTTGTCCCAGTCGTCGGCGCCGAAGCCCAGGTGCCCTCCGGCGAGCGGCCCCTCGACGATGATGTAGTCAGGCAGCCGATCGAGGCGCGCGTTCTTGCGCAGGAACAGCTGCAATGCCCGCAGTGACGAGACGATGATCCCGAGCTTGGCATCGCGAAAGCGCGGATGGTCCGCGATCTGCGCGAACGAACCGAGGTGCAATCCCGCGCTCAGCGTGATGCCGTCGACACCGGCATCGAGCGCGGCGGCGAGGCGAACGCGCAGCGTTTCGCGCGGCGCATTCATGGAGAGCTTCTCCATGCAGTTGACGAAGATCATGCCGGTGCCGCGCTTGGCCTGCATGGTCCGGCCGACGTGCATGTGCGTCGCTTCCGCGAGACGCCCGAGATCGAACTGCACCGCCGACTTGTCGGTGTTGGCGACGTTGTACTTGTAGAGCTTGGCCTTCTCCTTGACGAAGTGGGTGCGGAACCGGCGATCCGACACCGTCTGCACCATCGCGTCGGAGATGTGGCCGATGCCCCCCAGCCGGGCGATCTCGAGCGCCAGCTCCGCGGTCGAGATGTCGACGCCCATCCCGCCGCAGACAATGGGTACCAGTTCCTGCTTGCCGAAATGCAAACGGTAGTCGTCTACACGCCCCATCGCTGTCCTTGAAGTGTCCGGGTCCGGGCGCGCAGCCCCCCGGCACCTCGCGCATTATGCCGCGAGGGAGGGACAATTCAATCACGCCAGGGCTACGACAAGCGACAAGACACCGACGGCGACGAGCAGCGCCGCCCACAGCAGGTCGAGATTGAGCCAGGCACGGCGCAGCAGCCGCAGGCCGACGAACCGGTATACAACCCAGGCGATCGCGCCACCCGTCAGCACCATCGCCATCGTGTGCAGGGTTGCCGCGTTCAGTGCGACGCCGAGGTTGCCGGCCGCGATCCGGGCCAGCGCCTCGTGCTGGGCGTGCGCGCCGGCCGCGCTTCCGCAAAGATCGAGCACGACGGGCACCAGCATCAGTCCCGCGCCGTGCGCGGTGGCCATCAGGAACGACCACAACGTCAGGTGGGTCGGGCGGACGCGCGAAAGGAAGCGTGGATGCCGCTTCGAGGCCAGCTTGTAGACACCGAAGGCCACGAGCACAACCCCGGCAGCCACGCGGATGTCGCGCAGCCTTTCAAGGTAGAGGCCGAGCAGCACGAAGGGCAGCAGCGCGGCGCTCATCGCGAGAAGGTGCCCGAGCGCAATGGGCGGCAGCGCGAGGAGCACGCCCCGCGCCTGCCGCGCCTGCAGGCCATTCGATACGGCGAGTAGCCAGCCCATCCCCGGATTCAGGCCGTGATAGGCCCCGAGGCCCACCACCGCCACCCACGCCAGCGGGTGCCGGGCCAGGCTCTCCACCAGCCCTTCCACCGCTCGCCTTCAGTGCGACGGGTAGCAGAACGAATCGGTCGAGCAATCACCGCCTTCGAGCCGCACCTGGTGGGCGCGGTAGCCGTCCTCGAAGTCGACGCAGAAGTCCCGATCGAGCTCGATGCCACCGCCGATTTTCGGCCTGGCCATCAGCATCGCCCCGGGCACCCCGTCCGGATAGAACTGGTCGTCCCAGGTGCTGTAGAGCGAGTTCGTGAAGTACACGCGCTTGCCGTCGCGGCTGATCTCCACCATCTGGGGCCCGCCGCCGATCGCCTTCCCGCTCGGGTGCGCGGCGTGGTTCACGATGCCGCCGACGCTCACCGAGCCCGACAGCCGCGGCTGCATCGGATCGGTGACGTCGTACTGCCGGAGCTCCCCGGTCCCCCAGCACGAGACATAGAGGTACCGATCGTCCATCGACAGGTCGATGTCGCTGATCAACGGGGGTACCGCGCTGAACGGCTTCAGCGGCGCCGGCAGCCGGTCCGGGTCCGCAGGCTGGGGCGGCACGACCGCGGTCTTCCGGGCCTTGAACCGCCCGTTCTCCCGGTACCAGGTCCAGATGGAACCTTCGAGGTTGGTGGTGTCCACGACGACGCCGAGGAAGCCGTAGTCGCGCGCCGGATCGTGCGCCGGTCGCACCTCGAGGGCCATCTGGTGATTCTCGCCAAGATCGACCGTCTGCAGATGGCGGTGGTTGCGCAGATCCCAGAAGTGCAGCCGGTGGCCGTAGCGATTGGCCAGCAGGTCCTCGGCGACCAGGCCGTTCTCGAACTGGGGCGGCAACGCCCACTCGCTGGACACCACGTAGTCGTGCGGGATGTTCCACCAGAAGTCGTAGGAGAGCCGCTGGTCGCCGCGGTCGATCTCCCATGGCCCGAGGATCTCGAAGTCGTCGCAGTCGAGCAGGAAGATGCCCGCCGGCCCGTCGGTACCGTCCCTGCCCTTGCCACCTAGCGTGCTGATGTAGACGCCCTCAGGGCCGCAGTGCACGGTGTGCGGGCGCGAGTAACCGGTCTTGCGCATCATCTCCTCTGGCTCGATCACCTTGACCACCCGCGCCTGCGTGGGATCGGGCTTCGTGTCGACGATGTACAGGCGCGAGGAACGCATCCCGGGCACGATCAGGTAGCGCCGCTCCGTGAACGGGTGGCCGTTGGTCGGGCACAGCATCGAGCTGCACGCGTTCCATCCGAAGTGGTGCAACTCGTCGCCGACGTTTGCGAACTCGACCGTGTGCACCGTGCGGCCATAGGTCGTCGAATCCGGCCTCGCGTCGACCACGGCTATGGCGTCCGGTCGCGTGTGATCCGGCCGCAGCAGCGCCACGAACGCGAATTTCTCCTTGGGAGCCTCCATCGCCAACTGTGGCGACGGGTAGAAAGTGGGATCGGGGCGCAATTGCGTGGCCATCTCCAGTCCTCCTCGGTTGACTGTCTTCGTCAAGTTTGATCTGGCCCCGCGCCGGCGGGTGCCGCGTGGCTGCGGTCCGGTGCTGGCGCGAGGTCTCCCAAGGGCTCAACTCTCCGTCGTTTCCAGGTCCCCGGCGTCCAGTGAGCCGACGTTCTCCTCGATCCACGCGCGCCACTCGTCCATGGTCATCGGCGCGACCGTGCGCTCCACGTGTTCCCACCGCACGCACCACGTCGCGTCCGCCGTCGCGGTGACGCTGACGCGGGGCATCGCGCCCAGGCCGAACTGTTCGATGCGCTCCTCGACGACGCTCTCCGCCTCGCGCGGTGTCAGCAGGCGGTTGTCGCCCATTGGGCCTCCATGACGTGTTGCCTCTAGGTATTCAGCG
>Ga0209079_10001015_pt1 | contig 10755 bp, 8 predicted proteins | sample PPLLaktember2015_2_FD_187259 | JGI IMG/M metagenome (GOLD analysis project Ga0209079, IMG submission 187259) | Freshwater sediment microbial communities from Prairie Pothole Lake near Jamestown, North Dakota, USA - PPLs Lake P7 Core (6) Depth... | ecosystem: Environmental > Aquatic > Freshwater... | reverse complement strand
TTTTACGGTGGCAACCAGAAACGATGACTTCTATACGGCAGACCCCCGGAGCAATCGCTTGATCCAGAGCGGAGGAGACCAAGAAATCCCGGTCGCTCTCCAGTCTCTGGTCAAAGCGCTGCCGCCGGATCTGATGGGGAAAGCCCGTGACGTGTATGAATCCGAAACCCGAAGACCCCGGCGCATCGATTATTTGTGGGTCGAGTCCTTCTTCCCCGGCTACTGTGTCGACCAGCAACTGTTCGGAACAGAGACGAACGCGGAGGGATTTCCGGCATCAGACCACTACGGGGTCCTGACCACATTCAGTCGCGCCGACGGTGCATGCCCCGACACTCCCCTGGCCGGGCGATAGCCGGCTCGCGGATGCCTCTTGCCCACCTGCCAGACCTCCGTCAGCACGGCCAGGCCGACTGCCCCTGCAAAGCATCGAGCGCGGAGCTGGCCGATCTCGATCTGGGCCGGGTATTGAGAGAAGACGTGCTCAAGCGGATGAAACCCTATGGTCTCACCCCGACCGTCAAGGTGAAGGATCTCGGCTTTGCATTACGCAGCGCAGATCCCATTCCGTTCGATATGGAGTATTGTCGCGAACCAGGGGCGTCTGCCGCAGAATTTATGATCGGCGGGAGCACCGGCGCAATGGTCTCGATCGTCAACGGAGAATTTTCACCGATCCCCTTCGGGCGCATGCTCGATCCGGCCACGCAATGGACGGCGCCACGGGAACGCCGGCGAACCGCCATCAATGGCTGATCGCGGCCGGCTCCGGTTGCCCGACGCCGGAAGCCGACGGCATGGAAACCAGGTGGCGCTCAGCCGGGGCATTCGGAGTCCATCCGCCGCCCAACGCCTTATAGAGCTGGACGACCGAAATCAGTTGCACCCGGCGGGTTCGCGCAAGATCAAGTTCGGCTTCAAACAGGCTGCGTTGCGACGTCAAGACGTCCAGATAGCTGGCCCGCCCTCCCTGATACCGTTGATCGGCAAAATTCAAGGCCGATTGCAGGGCCGTCACCTGCTGCTCCTGGGCCTCCCGCTGCTCACGCGTCTTTTGCACGGCGATGAGGGCATCCTCGACTTCCTTGAAGGCGTTCACGACCGCCTTCTCATACTGGAGCGCCGCCTGCCTGGTCTTCATTTCGTTCGCCGTCACCTGATAGCCCAGCGCCGTCGCGTTCAAGAGGGGACCGGACAGCGACGCGGCGATGTTTTGAATAAACAGCGGACCGATTGATGTCCCGGAAAGATTGGCGTTCGCTCCACCGATCGTCCCGGTCAGGGCGAACTGAGGGAAACGCTGCGCCTGCGCCACGCCGATGCCGGCCGTCGCCGCCACCAGCATCTGCTCCGCCTGCAGAATATCCGGACGCCGCTGCAATAAATCCGACGGCAGGCCGGCAGGCACATCAGGAGGCATCGGCTGTTCCGTCAGCGCCAACCCGCGAGGGATCGCGGCCGGTTTGCGCCCCAACAGGGCGCTGAGTTGATTTTCCCTCTGCCCCACCAGCTTCTCGAGCTCGGCAAGTCTGGCCGCCGTACCCGCCCGCTCCGCTTCGAAACGATCCAGATCCAGCTTAGGAATGTACCCCTGTTTGTAGCGCAGCTGCGACAGCCGGACGGATTCTTCCCACGATTTCAGCGCGCGTTTGGTGATGTCGACCTGCAGGTCCAGCGCGCGGAGTGAAAAATAGGCCTCGCTGACGCTGCTGACCAGGCCCAGAATCACCGCCCGCTGATTGTCCTCCTGGGCAAACAGTTGCGCCTCCGATGCTTCAACCGCGCGCCGGAGGCGACCCCATAGATCGAGTTCCCATTTCAGACTGCCGAAGCCGACGGTGTTCGAGAAAGTCGTGCTGTCCGAACCGCCCTGTTGACCGGGAATGACGATGGCTCCCCCTCCGCCGGGAATGGTCGTGGCATTCCCCGACGTTTGATAGAGAAACGCCGTTCCGCCGTAGGACAACGCCGGAGCCAGATCCCATCGCGTCATGACCAGCTGCGCGCGATACTCTTCGACCGTCGCGATGGCCGTCCGCACATCCTGATTTTCTGCGAGCGCGATTCGAATCAACTTCTGCAGCTCATTGTCCTTGAGGAGCTCCCACCAGGACAGATTCGCGATGGATTCCGCCGTCGAGGTCCCCACGCGCCAGGAGTCGGCTGTCGGAGTTTCAGGCCTGACATAATCCGGGCCCATCTTGCAGGCAGGCAGCATCGCCGCGAGCAATGCGAGACTGGCGAGCAAGACAGGACGGGCACGATCGCCTCGTCTCTCTCGGGTGTGTTGCCTGTCCCGCCTTTCGCGCGCTTCCCGCAAGTCCCGCTTCCAATCCATCTCAGTGCCCTCCCCCATAACTGTCGCCATCACGAACATGGGGCGGCGGCAGAGCCGGCCGCAGGGCATCCCGGGATAAATCGCCGTCCCCTGTCTTCGCGGAAGTGCCGGGCGCGGAAACGCTTGTCGCGATCGTAGCCGCCCGCCCGCCCCGGTGCGCCAGATTCTCGACGACGTAGAACATGACAGGAATGAGAAAAATCGCTATGAGGCTCGCCGCCAGCATCCCGCCGAACACCGTCAGACCGAGGAGCACTCGTCCGTGCGCCCCCGCTCCCGTCGCGAGCACCAGCGGCACGACGCCGAGAATGAAGGCAAAGGCCGTCATGAGAATGGGGCGGAGCCGCAGTTTGGCCCCTGCCAGGGTTGCCTCGATGAGCGGATTCCCCTTCTCATACTCGACCTTCGCAAACTCCACGATGAGAATGGCGTTCTTGGCGGCCAGTCCGATAAGCATCACCAATCCGATTTGAGTGAACACATCGTTCTCACTCGCCGCAGGAGCCGCCAGCTTGAGCAGCCACAAGGCGGCAAACCCGCCGAAGACGGCCACCGGTGTGCCCAGGAGCACACTGAAGGGCAGCGCCCAGCTTTCATACTGTGCAGCAAGGATCAAAAACACAAAGAGCAGCGAGAAGCCGAAGATCACGCTCGCCGGCACGCCTTCCGAGGCCACCTTCTCCTGGAACGACATGCCCATGTAGTCATACCCCATGCCGCTTGGCATGGACGAAGCAAAGACCTCCTCCAAGGCCTTCATCGCCTGGCCGGAACTGTAACCGGGCGCCGCTCCCACAATGAGCTGCGCGGAGCGATACTCGTTATAGCGCGTCGTGAACTCGGGGCCGTGGAAGGTCTCCATCGTCACCAGCCCCGAGAGCGGGACCATATCCCCGGCGTTATTGAGCACATAGAATTGTCCGACGTTTTCGGCTTGCGTGCGGAATTCCCCTTCGGCCTGCACATACACCTGCCATGTGCGACCGAAGCGGTTGAAGTAATTCACCATCACTCCGCCCATAAAGGTCTGCAGCGTCTGGTACACATCGGAGAGGTTCACCCCCTGCTTGAGCACCTTGTCGCGATCCACCCGGGCGAATACCTGCGGCACATCGGGGATGAAGGTGGTGTCGATTCGCGAGATTTCAGGACGCGCTCCGGCAGCCTCCATGAACTTCCGCGTATTGTCCGCCAGAAACGCAATATCTTTCCCGGAGCGGTCTTCCAGCATAAACGTCACGCCGCCGGACGTGCCGACCCCCGGAATTGCGGGCGGCGGAAACAGAAAGGCTTTCGCCCCCGGGAGTTCGGCCAGCCGGCTGTTCACATTTTTGAAAATCGGCAGGAGTTGCTCCTCCGGTTTTTTACGCTCAGTCCAGGGGTCGAGTGTGACGAAAAAGAATGCGTTGTAGGTGGTGCTCACCGTGCTCAACAGACTGAATCCGACGACGGTCGTCGCATACCGGACACCGGGCGTATCTTTCAGAATCGCCTCGATGTCTTTGCAGAGCCGGTCGGTCCGCTGAAGGGACGAAGCCTCCGGAAGCTGGACGTTCAGGAACACATAGCCCTGATCTTCAATCGGCAGGAAGCCGGCCGGCAATTGTGTCCCGAACCAGCCGGAGACGAGAGCGACCACGAGAAGAAACAGCATCGAGAGGCCGGCCTTCCGGATGAGATGGCGGCAGATGCTCACATACCCGTCGGTCGCGCGCCCGAACCATGTATTGAACTTTCCGAAGAACCAGCCGAGCGGCCCCCTGGCCGGCTTCTTGGGTCGCAACAACAGAGCCGACAGGGCGGGGCTGAGGGTGAGCGCATTGAACGCCGAGATCACCACGGACAGGGCGATGGTGACGGCAAATTGCTGATACAGGCGGCCGGTTATACCGGGAATAAACGCCGTCGGGATGAAGACCGCTGCCAGGATCAACGCAATGGCGACGACCGGTCCGGATACTTCCTCCATGGCCTTGAAGCTGGCGTCTTTCGGCGACATGCCCTGTTCGATATGGTGCTCGACGGCCTCGACGACCACGATGGCGTCGTCCACGACCAACCCGATGGCCAGCACCAGCCCTAACAGGGACAGCGTGTTGATGGAGAAACCGAAGAGTGGAAACAGCAGGAATGTTCCGACCAGCGACACCGGCACGGCGAGGAGCGGGATCAGGGTCGGCCGCCAGCCCTGCAGGAAGAGGAAGACGACCAGGATGACGAGCGCCAGCGCTTCGAAGAGCGTATGCACGATCTCGTTGATGCCTTCTCGCACGGCCTGCGTCGTATCGAGCGAGGTCACATAATCAAGATCGCCCGGGAAACGCGACTTCATCTCTTCCATGAGCTTGGTCGCGGCGTCCATGGTCTGGATCGCATTGGATCCGGGAAGCTGATAAATGGCGATGACCGCCGCCGGCTTACCGTTCATCCGGCCGATCATGTTGTACATCTGCGCGCCGAGCTGAGCCCTGGCCACATCTTTCAATCGCACCATGGAGCCGTCGGAGTTCGCCCGGATCACAATATTCCCGAATTCCTCTTCCGTCTCCAGGCGGCCCTGGGCGCGAACGCTGTAGGTGAACTCCTGTCCGGCCGGCACCGGCTCGGCGCCGACCTGCCCGGCGGGATTCACGGTGTTCTGCGCCTTAATGGCATTCAAAATCTCGGTCACGGTGATCCCCAGCTTGGCAAGCTGATCGGGCCTCACCCAGAAACGCATCGCATATTGGCCCGCTCCGAATATCGTCACCTGGCCGATGCCGGGCACACGGGTCATGGGGTCATTGACGTTCACATAGGCATAGTTGGCCAGGAAGATTTCGTCGTAGGTGCCGTTCGGCGAGTACAGCGCGAACAGCGCCAGAGGGCTAGTCGTGGATTTCTTGATCGTCACCCCGAAGTTCCGCACCTCCTGAGGCAACTGGGATTCGGCCTGCGAATACCGCATCTGGGTCAGGATCTGGTCGTCGTTGGGCCTGGTATTGATATCGAAGTTCACGCGCAGGGTCATCTGCCCGTTGTTCGCGTTGACGGAGTACATGTAGATCATGTTGTCCACCCCGCTCATCATCTGCTCGATGGGGGTGGCGACCGACTTTTCGAGGCTGACGGCATCGGCCCCGACATAGGTGGCTTGCAGCTGGATTTCCGGAGGGGCGATGTCGGGGAAGAGAGAGATCGGGAGCTGAACCATCGCGAGCACGCCGAGGATCACCATGATGATCGAAATGACCATCGCGACGATCGGACGGTTGATGAAAAACCTGGCCATAGTCCTTATCCGAAGGCAAACCTGTCAGGGGCAGGACGCCTGGACCGGGTCCTGGCGTCGATTCCGCCTCAGCGCTGTTCCTGAGTCTGGCTCCCGGAGTAGGGCGTAGGGGTGACGGCCATCCCCGCCTTCAGCTTTTGAAGCCCTTCCACCACCACCCGTTCGCCGGGCTGTAATCCCCGACTGATGATCCACAGAGATCCGATGCGCTCCCCGACCTGGACCGGGCGGATCTCCGCCATGTTATCGGCCTTGACCACCACCACTTGATAGTTGCCCTGCAGTTCCGAGACGGCGCGCTGAGGCACCAGGAGGGCCCCTTGATGCGTCCTGGTGACCGCGCGGATGCGCGCGTATTGACCGGGGCGAAGGAGGTTCCCTGGATTGGGAAAGAGCGCCGCGACTCGAATCGTGCCGGTCTTCACATCGACCTGTCGGTCGGCCAGGAAAAATTTCCCCTGGTGCGGATAGGTCGAGCCGTCGCTGAGAATCAGAATGAGGCGGGCTTTCTTGTCTTCGTCCGGCGTGTTGTACGCCTGCTGAAGTTTCTCGGCAGCCCCGAGGTACTCCTGTTCACTGATGGGGAAATACACCCGCAACGGATCGAGTGTGGACATCGAGGTCAACTCCGAGTTGGCATCGATCAGGTCGCCGATCTGCGCCTTGGCGATGCCGATGACCCCGTCGATCGGCGCCGTAATCCTCGTCCAACTGAGATTGAGCTTTGCCTGCTCCACCCCCGCTTGTGCGGCGGCAACCGAGCCTTTCGCGGCTGAGTACGACTGGACGGAATCGTCCAATTCCTTCCGGCTGATGGCTCCCTGCCTGGCCAGCGGAGTATCACGCTCCACGTCCAGCTTCGTTTTCAACAAAAGCGCCTGCGCTTTGGCCAGGTCTCCCTGAGCCTGATCCAGCGCCACCTTGAACTTGCTGGGGTCCAGCTCGAACAGGAGCTCGCCCTTCTTGACGAACGATCCTTCCGTGTAAGGCCGTTTCATCAGATAGCCGGATACCTGCGCGCGAATCTTGGCATTCACCAAGCCCTCAGTTGTGCCGACCCACTCCGAATAGATCGGGACATCCTTCTGTACCACTTCGACGACTGCAACTTCAGGGGCGGATGGGGAGGATGTGGATGAAGCCTCTTGCTTGCAGCCGGTAGCGGAGGTCGTCATGAGAAACACGAGGAGAATTGCAGGGAGCGCTCTCATAGCCGCGGAGTATGTCATACGGCCAGTGATATTATCCATGACGGTCGTGCCCAGTGAAAACACTGGGGCAGTCCGTTCACGGAAACGGCCTTAAGACTCTTCAACCATTCAGCCGGAAATTCTGCCGGATAGTGATCATGCGGCAGGAACCTCCTCCTGCCGTAACAGTACGCCGGTCTCCCTCTCGGACTTGTGCTACTTCAGCATCGTCGTCGCGGTGTTGCGGAGGTCGAGGGATTGAGGATTGTAGGCGCTCTGTTTGATCGCGATATCGGTCGGTCTCACCGGTCTTCCGTAGTAGGCCTCGTTGGCCTCATTCGCCACGGCCACGAAAGCGCCATTGATTGCGATGCCGGCAAACGCGCCCTGCTTCCTGGCATAGGCGATCATGTCCGCCGCGAGGCCGTGGACAGAGGCCCCTTCGCCCACCGGTCCGATGGCCATCCCGGCATTGGCGCCGAGCTTGAAGTCGGAACGGTAGAACTCCTCCAGGCCCTTGGTGGTCCTGACCAGAAGGACGATTTCCGACACATCTCCCCCGACTTGCAGGCCAAAGCTGGCAGACCCGATGGTATAGAAAACGGGGTCGCCCCAGTTTCCAGTCTTCTCGTCGCGCACCAGCAGGAGGCCGCTCCCGCCTGCGCCGCCGAACACGAAGGCACCCCGGATGAATTGCGGCACGATGAAGAGGGCTCTGGTCTCCGGCGCCCATTCGCGAAGCGCCGCTTTCAGGCCGGGATCGGCGGCGAACGCCTTCAGCGTCAGCGTTGCCTTGTCCACGAGCCGTTGTTGCTCGGCAATATCGGCCGCGCTCGACGCCGTCGGCGCGACGGTCATACCAATAAGGATGGCCCCTGCCAGCAGTAATCCTGGAAGTAATGCGCTTCGGTTCTGTGCCGGTTTCATTTTGTATTCCTCTCCCGGAACCGGTTGGCGCGACTCACGGCGGCCCGCAATTCATCGGCGCCCGGGTTGGTTATCGGACCATTAGCGAGAATCTGCTCCGGCTTCACAGCGGTGCCGTAGTACGTCTCATTCGCATCGGATGACGCGCTGATCGAGAACCCCGAGAGTGACATTCCGAGAAACGCACCCTGGGACGAGGCAAACGAGACCACGTCAAGTCCGGCAGTCCCTCCTTCACCGATCGAGCCGACCGACACGCCGCTTTCAAGACCCAACTTGAAGGCGCCTCTTCCATAGAACCGCTCCAACCCGGCAAAGGTGTTGATCACAAGCAACACCTCCGAGGCATCCGCCCCGACCTGGAGCCCGACACTGCCGGCAGTCATCCGATAGAAGGCCGGGGGGGACCACCCGCCCTTGATGAAATCCCGCGCCAGAAGGACGCCACTGCCGCCCGAAACGCCCACCCCGAGCGCTCCGCGCAGGAGTTGCGGGACAATGAAGATGGCTTTCAGGTTCTTCGCCTCGGTTCGAAACCAGGACGCCAGCTTCGCGTCACTCTGGAACCGGTCGAAGGTCAGCTTCGCCCGATCGACCAACTGTTGTTGCTCTCTGATATCACCGGCCCGGACAGGAGAAAGACAGACCAGTCCGAGGCCGATGCTCCCGCACACCGCCAGCGCCACTCGCCGCCACTTGAACGACCGGCTCGACGCCGGGCTATGAGAGTCCCGTCGATTGTTTGTCATCTCACATTTCTCCCTCAGGACACGCTCCGGTCATGTGACGCGAAGATCTGGCACGATGCTGGAAAAATCCGCCAGCTGTATTCCCTGCCTCCGCCGAAGCGCTTCGCGCAGGCAGGTCGCTTCGCTCAGAAGCTCAACGGCGAGCGGAGGCCGGACAGACACTACTCCTTCGCTCGTTTCAATTCCGCATGAAAGGACGCCCCATCTTTCCCGATACCGGTCACCAGCAGCATCCGGGCTCCACTCTGTTCGGCGAGAGTCAACGTCAGCGTTCTCCCCTCCCCCTCATTGAGCAGCCGCCCACCCAGTAACTGCACTCTCCCGGTCCCAAGAAAAGGCGTCTCTCTGCCCGCCCCGACAAAGGTATAGGTCGTATAGCTCTCGTGGCTCGTGATATCGACCGTGACCCAGATGGTTTTATAACCCTTTACTCCTTTGACCGCTCCCTCCCATCGGCCCGCGACATCAGCCACATGCTCGATCCAGACGGGGGTGAACGGCGCAGTGAACCAACCATCCAACGCTGCGCAGCCAATGATCGCCACGAGACAACTCCCAAGCACACACATCGTGCCAGTCTGCCAGATTGTCCGTCCCCATCGTCCCATAGCCTCTCCTTCCTGCGATCCGCCGGTTCGTGGTCTTGCGCGCAGCCACGTTGCCCCGATCGAGACACGATGTCAAGCCGTGCCATAGACCTGGCCGAGATGACCACGTAGAATGGCCCCGTTCAGATTTCACCGCCCTTCCGGGAGGTCCGCTATGAGTCAGCCGGAATCATGCGCCGATGACCTGAGCTTTTCGCTGGTCCGCGGGGACCCGTGGTTTCGACTTCAACGGGCAATCGGGCTCATTCCCTCCACGGGATTGGGCATCGTCCGGCGATGCCTCGTCTTTGCGCTGGTCACGTGGCTCCCGCTGGCCATCTGGGCCCTCCTCTGGCAGCGAGCCTTTCCCGGAGAAGTCGAAGAGCCCTTGCTCCGCCACTTCGGGGTGCACGTGCGTTGCCTGGTCGCCATTCCGTTGTTTATCATCGCCGAGCTGGTCGGCGACCTCATTCCGCAACGGATCATCGCCTATTTCGTCAGCTCGGGACTTGTGACGGATGAGGCCAGGCCACGGTTCGTTCAGATCGTGCGGGCCGCTGAACGTTTGCGCGATGCCTGGCCGGTGTGGGCCGGAATGGCGGCCTCCACACTGCTCTTCGTGACAGTCGAACGTGATCCCGGCCATCTGCACGAGCTGGTCTGGGCCAGTGCGGGCAACGCAGGAAGCGCCTGGTTCGAGTTCGGCGGCTGGTGGTTTCTCTTTGTGGTCCGGCCGGTGTTTATCATGTTGCTCCTGGCATGGGTGTGGCGACTCGTTGTGTATGCCTACTTGCTCCGGCAGATTGCGCGCCTGCCTCTCCAACTGGTCCCCACTCATCCTGATCGGGCAGGAGGCCTCGGATTCCTGGAGGAAATGACCTTCATCTTTAGTCCCGTGGTCTTTGCCATGTCGGCAGTCATTGCGTCCCGTTGGGGGCATGAGGTCCTGTATCACGATGAGGATGTGCATTCGCTCATGATTCCGCTCGCACTGTTCGTCGTGGCGATGCTGGTGCTCTACCTGGGGCCTCTCGCCTTGTTCTTCCGCAGTTTGCTCCCTCTCAAGCGACATGGTTTGCTGGAGTATGGCACCCTCGTGGGCCAGCACGGCCGTCTCGTCAGGAAGCGGTGGATTGCACAGGAACCGGTTGTAGAGTCGCCGCTACTCCAGGCAGGCGAACTGGGCCCGGTGATTGATACCGTGTCCATGTACGAAGTGGTCGCCGGCATCCGTCCAACCCCGATCGGGAAGCAGGCGTTGCTGGCCATCGTCTTGCCGGCGTTACTCCCGATGATTCCCGTGTTTGCGATCCAAATACCTGTGAAGGACATGTTGCTGAAACTGCTCAGGACGCTGATTTGAGCCAGCAACAGTGGTCAGGCCGTCGCCACATGGACAGCCCGTGGGCACGTGCGGTAAATAGGGGGCTCGCGGCCCAAGAGGATAGTCTTCAGGGAACGCCGACCCCGAAGAGGAGATCATGATGAAGGAATGGCTTCGTACTGCCTGCTGTGGAATCGTCCTGTGGGGGCTTGCCGGCTCACTCGCTTGCGCGCCGGCCACACCAACGCCGCCGCCCCCGTCCACCCCGGTGTCCATCTCGACATTCCAGAGTGTCGCAGGCAAGTGGGCCGGAATCATGAGGACGACACCCCGGTCACGGGAGGATGATTGGATCACGGTGACGATCCG
>Ga0209079_10001012_pt1 | contig 10765 bp, 14 predicted proteins | sample PPLLaktember2015_2_FD_187259 | JGI IMG/M metagenome (GOLD analysis project Ga0209079, IMG submission 187259) | Freshwater sediment microbial communities from Prairie Pothole Lake near Jamestown, North Dakota, USA - PPLs Lake P7 Core (6) Depth... | ecosystem: Environmental > Aquatic > Freshwater... | reverse complement strand
GTAGGAGTAGATCGGACGGCCGGCCTGCTTCGGCACGAAGTAGTACATCATGCCGAGGAAGGCGGCGGTGAGGAAGAAGCCCACCGCATTGTGGCCGTACCACCACTGCGTCATCGCGTCCTGGGTGCCGGAGAACAGGCTGTAGGACTTCATCGAGAACAGGTCGACCGGCATCGCCAGATTATTGAAGGTGTGCAGCAGGGCGGTCGCCAGGATGAAGGCCAGGTAGAACCAGTTGGCGACGTAGATGTGCGGCTGCTTGCGGCGCATGATGGTGCCGACGAAGAGGATCAGGTAGGTCACCCAGACGATTTCGATGAGGATGTCGATCGGCCACTCCATCTCGGCGTATTCACGGCCCTGCGAATAACCGGCGAGGTAGGACAGCGCGGCGAGCACGATGATGGTTTGCCAGCCCCAGAAGGTGAAGCTCGCCATGCCGTCGGAAATCAGGCGGGTCTGGCAGGTACGCTGCACGACGTAGTAGGAGGTGGCGAACAGCGCCGATCCACCGAAGCCGAAGATCACCGCACTGGTATGCACCGGGCGGAAACGACCGAAGGAAAAGTACGGGCTGTCGAAATTCAGAAACGGCCAGGCCAGTTCGGAGGCGATGTAGACGCCGACGAACATGCCGACGACTGCCCAGACCAGCGACATGACGGCGAATTTCTTGACGATATCGAAGTTGTACTGCTCTGCACTGGAATATGTGGTTACCGCCATGAACCGCTCCTAGACTAGCCTCAAACAGCGCATTTCGCTGCGACCAAACAGCATATGCTTATATTAAAAACTGCCGGATTATATGCCGCCCCCGACAGGCAGGGCAAGCCAAAATCAGGACTCGGACAACAAGGTGGCGAGGTCCTGTGCGATCGACGCCGCATCGCTGCCGTAAGGCACCAGCAGCCGCAGTTGGCCCCGCACATCGTAGACAAAGGTGCCGGCGCTGTGGTCGATCAGGTAATCATCTGGCCCGCGCACCGAACTCTTTTCATAGACGACCTTGTACTCCTGCGCGAGCTTCTTGAGCGAGTCGGCATCGGTATACATGCCCAGGAAGCTTGGATTGAAGGCAGGAACGAACTCGCGCAGCATTTCAGGGGTGTCGCGCTGGGGGTCGACCGTGACGAACAGGACCTGAACCCGTTCGGCCCGATCACCCAGCTGCTGCAGCGCGGCGGCAAAATCCGCCAACGTGGTGGGGCAGACGTCGGGGCAATGGGTATAGCCGAAAAAGATCGCCACCACCTGGCCGCGGAAATCGGCGAGGGTGCGAACCTGTCCGTTGTGATCGGTCAGGGAGAAGTCGCGTGCGAAGGCTGCGCCGGTGATGTCGGTCGCGAGAAAAGTCGGTTCGGGCGGGCTCGCCGGCTGACAGCCGGCCAACAGCAACGATAAAGCGGCGCCTGCCGCAGCCAGGCTGCGGATGAGCTTGGCGCCTGCAATCATGTCTTGACTGATCCGAGCAGTTCGCCCGGCATGTCGGCCAGGCGGTATTTGCCGCTCTCGACTGCCTTGGCGAGTTTTTCCAGGGTCGTGTCCTGCAGCATGTCGATGATTTTCTTCTTCACCGGAATCCAGCGGTGATGCAGCGGGCAGGCGGTTTCGTCGCTGCATTTCTTCAGGCCCAGCAGACAGCTCTGGGTGAACGCGGGACCCTCGGTCAACATCAGTATCTGCATCAGGGTGACCTTGCTGCCCGCCTCGCGCAGACAGAATCCGCCGAGACGGCCGCGGAACGAGTAGAGCAGATTGCCCTTGGCCATGCTCTGCAGGATCTTGGCGAGGTAAGGCGCCGGCACCCCGAGCTTGGCCGCGATGTCCTTGTTCAGCACCGGCGTTGCCTCAGGCTGGGTCGCCATGTAGATCAGGGCCTGGACGGCATACTGACTGGTACGCGAGAGGATCATGGAACGGGCCCTTGAAAACACTTTGGGCCACAATATAGAACAATCCTGTCTGAATATCTAGAGAACCGAAACTACCAGTGAGATGCTCACAGCGGCAGCCTGAAGTAGTGATCGACGAGCATCACCGCAAACAACAAACTCAGGTACCAGATCGAGTAGCGGAAAGTCTCTTTCGCCAGGGCGTCGCTGTAGTTGCGGTACAGACGCCAGCCGTAGGCGATGAAGATCGCGCCGAGCACCGTCGCGCCGATCAGGTAGATCCAGCCGCCCATGCCAGTCCCCAGCGGCAGCATGGTGACGGCGAACAACAGCAGGGTATACAGCAGCACGTGCAGGCGTGTGTAGGCGTCGCCGTGGGTGACCGGCAGCATCGGCAGCCCGGCACGGGCATATTCGTCCTTGCGGTAGAGCGCCAGCGCCCAGAAATGCGGCGGCGTCCAGGCGAAGATGATGAGAAACAGCAGCAGGGCGTCGTGATGGATCTCGCCGGTGGCCGCTGTCCAGCCCAGCACCGGCGGCATCGCGCCGGAAGCACCGCCGATGACGATGTTCTGCGGCGTCGCCGGCTTAAGCAGCACCGTATAGATCACCGCGTAGCCGACGAAGGTCGCCAGCGTCAGCCACATGGTCAGCGGATTGACGAAGGCATTCAGCAGATACAGCCCCGCTCCGCCCACTACGCCGGAAAAGACCAGCGTCTGGGTGCTGGTCAATTCGCCGCGCGGCAGCGGGCGGGCGCGGGTGCGTGCCATCACGGCATCGATCTTCTGTTCGATCAGGCAGTTGAAAGCCGCAGCCGCGCCGGCCACCAGCGCAATCCCCAGCGTGCCGGCCCACAACACGTTCCAGGCCGGCCAGCCGGGAACCGCGAGAAACATGCCGATGACGGCGGTAAACACGATCAGGCTGACCACACGCAGCTTGCACAGGGCGAGAAACTGTTGGCAGCGTCCGGCGACGCCATGAATCAGCAAGCCTTCCATTCCTATCTCCTGCGTATCCTGTAATTCAGCAGCACCAGACTGCCGAGCAGCAGGGCCGCCCCTGCATTGTGGGCGACCGCGACGGCGATCGGCAGGCTGAACAGAACGTTGCTGATGCCCAGCGAGACCTGGATCAGCAGCAGTGCTCCGACCAGCACCCCCACACCCCGGTAGCCCGGTGTACGGAACAGGCTGGCCACCAGCCAGGCGAGGTAGACGAAGACGACCAGCGCCATCAGCCGGTGTACCCAATGGATTGCAGTCAGCGCCTGCATCGGCAGGAAGTCCCCGGAAGCGGTTTCGCCCAGTTCCCGGTGCAGGGTGAAGCTGTGCTCGAAATCCATTTCCGGCACCCACACTCCCTGGCACAGCGGAAAATCGGTGCAGGCCAGCGCTGCGTAATTGGTGCTCACCCACCCGCCCAGGGCGATCTGCACGACCACCAGCACCAGACCGAACAAGGCGCCGCGATGCAGATGGTCGGCGCGTGCATAATAGGCATGGCCGAACTGGTCGCGCTCGCGCAGCCGCAGCCACAGCAGCAGCGACAGGGTCGCCATGCCTCCCAACAGATGGGCAGTCACCACCATCGGCTTCAGCAGCAGCGTGACCGTCCACATCCCCAGCAGGGCCTGGAACACGATCAACGCCAGCAAGGCCAGCGGCAACCCGGGCCCGCCGCGGGTCTCGCTCCGCAGCCGCCAGGCCAGCACCGCGATCGCCAGCACCAGCAAGCCGAGGGCGCCGGCAAGATAACGGTGTGCCATTTCTTTCCAGGCCTTGGCGTGAGTGACCGGGCCTCCCGGCTGTTCGACCTGCGCCTGGTTGATCATGTCGCTGGCGTGATGCGGGGTCAGCTTGCCGTAGCATCCCGGCCAGTCGGGGCAGCCGAGTCCGGCATCCGACAGCCGCACATAGGCTCCAAGCACCACGACCCCCAGGGTCAGGATCAGCGCGGCAAGAATCAGTCTTTGATAGGTAAGCATGGTCAACCGATCTGCGAGGCTTTGAGCAACTGTTTCATGTCTTTCATGATGCCCTTGGGATCGGGGTCGACCGGAAAACGCAGCATCACATTGCCCAGGGGATCGACGATATAAATATGGTCTGACGGACCTTGCTGCGCCGGAAACTGCGCTGCAAAAGATGCCGACCCAGGCCGCCAGACATGCATGCCGGGGTATTCCTCAAGCAGTTGGGCTGCGGGCACGCCTGCATCGGTCAGCACCCACACGCGCTCGATGCGCGATTGACCCTTGCCCTGCGCAATGCGGATCTGGCGCATCAGGTAAAGCTGACGCTCGCAGCGGGCGTCGCAGGCGGCGGGGCCGACATGCACCATCAGCCACTTGCCCTGTAGCTGTTCGAGGCCAAAATCCTTGCCATCGAGCAGGCTGCCCTGGGTCTGCTGCAGGGGCGTGACGGCAATCAGGTCGCCGTAGTTCTTGTGTCCGGCTGGACGCCAGCCGAAGTAAGCCAAGTAGGCCGCCACCACCGGCACCACGAACACCCCGACCAGCAGCAAAAATTTCGTTCGCGAACTCATATGACTCGTTTTCTGTTTATTCGGCGCAACCCGCTTCGCGTTCCGCCTTGTTGACGCGTTTGATGTTCAGTGCCAGCCACAATACCACCAGCGTCGCAGCCAGACCGTACCACTGCAGGGCATAGGAAACATGCATTGCGACACCGGTATCCGGGCGCGGCCAGCGGCGCAGCAAGCCGTCATCCAGTTCGCTGGTCTGCTGCAGCAGGATCGGCTGCAGCCGCAGGCCACTGCTCAGCGCATATTGCTCGAAGTCGAGATTCTGCCAGACCCGGCCTGCCGGCGCCGCGCCGGCAAACTCGAAATAGCGTCCCTGCGGCTCGACAGCCAATCCCTCGATCCTGACGTTTCCAGCGATGCGCGGCAGTTGCGGCAACTGCATGCGATCCCGCCCGGTTGCCACCCATCCGCGGTTGACCAGAATGGCCGTGTCGCCACCGCCGACCTTCAAGGGCGTCAGTACATGGTAGCCCGCCACCCCGTTCAGCACCCGGTTGTCGAGCAGGATCTCATGGGCCGGATCGAACACGCCCTCGACTTCGAGCTTGCGGTACAGCACCGAATCCTTGTCGAGCAACTCCACGCCAACGTGCACCGGCGGATTCGTTTCCGCCGTGTCATAGCGCGCCTGCAAATCGCGCTTGTACTGCGCCCGCCCGGTTTGCCAGTTGCCCAGCGACAGGGTCAGGACAAAAAAGACCAGGGCAGCAAGCGTCGGCCACCCGCCCGGTGCGAACTGCCAGTTGCCGACCCGCAGCTTCATGCGTTCAGACATGAGGCTGCCGGGCTGAGCCGGCGCCCGCGAACCGCGCCTCGGCCAGCCGGTTGCCCTCGCAAGGAAGTGCGTGACCTGGTAAATCCCATTAGACTAAACGCTTTGTTTCCCACATCCCGCCATGCGCATCCTTGCCCTGCTCTTCATTCTTTTCATCCTCGCCAGCCTGGCCAGCGCACTCTACTACCTGATCAAGGACAAGGGCCAGTCGGATCGCGTCGTCAAGGCCCTGACCGTTCGCGTCAGCCTGTCGCTCGCCCTGTTCATTCTGCTGATGGCCGGCTACTACTTCGGTTTCATTCCGCAGACAGGCCTGCGCTGATTCCCCCGCTGCCGCCGCGGAGATTGCCGGGCCGCAACAAAAAGCCGCGACCTGCGCGGCTTTTTGTTTGTCTGAAACTCGCGCTCAGATCATCCAGTACACCAGGATGAACAGCAGCACCCAGACCACGTCGACGAAGTGCCAGTACCAGGACACCGCCTCGAAGGCGAAGTGATGGTCCGCGGTGAAGTGGCCGGCGATCGATCGCAGCAGCATGATGATCAGCATGGTGGTTCCGACCAGCACATGGAATCCATGGAAGCCGGTCAGCATGAAGAATGTCGCACCATACACACCGGCGCCGAGCGTCAGCCCCAGATCGACGTAGGCATGGTAGTACTCGTATGCCTGCAGGCCCATGAACACCAGACCCAGTGCCACCGTCATTGCCAGGCCAAGGATGAGCTGGCTGCGGTTGTTCTTCTTCAGGCCCCAGTGTGCCCAGGTCACCGTCACGCCGGATGACAGCAGCAGCAGGGTGTTGATCGCCGGAATCCCCCAGGCGCCCATCGGCGTGAACTCGAAACCGTCCTGCGTCAGGCCGGGACCCGCGGTCGGCCAGCTGGCGGCGAAGCCCTCCCACAGCAGGCTGCCCGTTTCGGCATCGGCCAGCCAGGGCACCGACAGCACCCGGGTATAGAAGAGCGCGCCGAAAAAAGCAGCGAAGAACATCACTTCCGAGAAGATGAACCAGCTCATCGACCAACGGTAGGATGAATCGACCTGCTTGTTGAAGCGCCCCGCCTCGCTGTCGCGGATCACTTCGCCGAACCAGCCGAACATCATGTAGATCAGGATCGCCAGGCCAGCGAGCAGAATCCAGCCGCCATAAGGCACGTCCCGCATGTACATCGCCCCGCCGACTGCCATGAACAGCAGGGCGACCGAGCCGATGATCGGCCAGAGCGACGGCTGTGGCAGGTAATATTTATCCGTTTGCGCCAGGCTCATTGTTTCCTCCTCTTCCTCATCCTTATTGATCGATCACGTCAGAAACTGCAACGCCACATAAACCACCAGCAATATCGTCACAACGAACACCAGCCCACCGATCAGCCCCGCGATGATGACCTGTGCCGGGGTCAGGTTCTTGGCATCAGCGTCGTAGTCGCGCCGCTTGCGTACGCCGAAAAAACTCCAGAAAACCGCGAGCGCCGCCTTGATGTTGCCGGTGCTAGCCATTCGTTCCCTTGTCCTTCGCGCGGCCAGTCTTCAGTTGATCCTCCATCTGGAAGAAGGTATAGGACAGCGTCACCGTGTGCACGTCCTTCTCCAGGGCGGGATCCAGCACCAGCAGCACCGGCATCCTGCGCGACTCGCCGGATGCCAGTTTCTGCGGGGTGAAGCAGAAACATTCAATTTTCTTGAAGAACTGCGCCGCACGCGCCGGGCCGTAGCTCGGCACCGCCTGGCCGACGATGTCCTTGTCGCTGGTGTTGGTCACTTCGTAGTCCACCTGCACCAACTGGCCCGGATGCACCTTGATGCTGCGCTGCGCCGGCTTGAACTTCCACGGCAGCGATTCGTTGGTATTGGCATCGAATTCCAGCGTCACCCAGCGGCTGGTATCGACCTGGGTGTTCTTCGCCAGGGTCTGCTCGGCGCCGGCGTTGATGCCGGTCACCTCGCAAATCTTGTAGTAGAACGGCACCAGCGCGAAACCGAAGCCGAACATGCCGAGGGTCACGACCAGAAGCTTGGCGAGAGTGCGGGAGTTACCGACCGCCATGAGTCACTGCAGCCCGTTGTACAGCGTGAACAGGAACAGGCCGAGCGCGAACAGGGCCAGCAGGATGGCAGTCCGGTACTTGTTGTTGCGCTTGTCGACCATGTTCGCGCTTGCCCTCACTTCACCACCGGTGCAGTTTCGAAGGTGTGATACGGCGCGGGCGAGGGCACGGTCCACTCCAGTCCCTCCGCGCCTTCCCATACCTGGTCGGTCGCCTTGGCACCGCCCTTGATCGCCTTCAGCACCACCGCCAGGAAGATCAGCTGACTGAAGCCGAAGAGGAAGGCGCCGACCGTTGCGATCTGGTTGAACTCGGTGAACTGCAGCGCGTAGTCGGGGATGCGGCGCGGCATGCCAGCCAGGCCGAGGAAGTGCATCGGGAAGAAGACGATGTTCATGCCGATCACCGACAGCCAGAAATGCCACTTGCCGAGCGTCTCGTCGTACATGTGGCCGGTCCATTTCGGCAGCCAGTAGTAGATGCCGGAGAAGATCGCGAACAGCGCACCGGAAACCAGCACGTAGTGGAAGTGCGCCACCACGTAGTAGGTGTCGTGCAGCTGGATGTCGACCGGCGCGATCGCCAGCACCAGGCCGGAGAAACCGCCGATGGTGAACAGGCAGACGAAGGCGATGGCGAACAGCATCGGCGTCTCGAAAGTCATCGAGCCCCTCCACATCGTCGCCACCCAGTTGAACACCTTCACGCCGGTCGGCACCGCGATCAGCATGGTCGAGAACATGAAGAACAGCTGCGCCGCCACCGGCATGCCGACGGTGAACATGTGGTGAGCCCATACGATGAACGACAGGATCGCGATCGAGGCTGTCGCGTACACCATCGAGGCGTAGCCGAACAACGGCTTGCGGGCGAAGGTCGGGATCACCTGCGAGACGATGCCGAAGGCCGGCAGGATCAGGATGTAGACCTCGGGGTGGGCGAAGAACCAGAAGATGTGCTGGAACATCACCGGGTCACCGCCGCCGGCGGCGTTGAAGAAGTGCGTGCCGAAGTTGCGGTCGGTCAGCAGCATCGTCACCGCACCCGCCAGCACCGGCATGGTGGCGATCAGCAGATAGGCGGTGATCAGCCAGGTCCACACGAACAGCGGCATCTTCATCAGCGTCAGGCCGGGGGCACGCATGTTGAGGATGGTGGTGATGATGTTGATCGAGCCCATGATCGACGACAGGCCCATGATGTGCACGGCGAGGATCGTCAGGTCGTAGGAAATGCCGCCCTGTATGAACAGCGGCGGGTACATGGTCCAGCCACCGGCGACCGCGCCGCCGGGCAGGAAGAACGACGTCATCAGCAGCAGACCGGCCACCGGCAGGATCCAGAACGCCCAGTTGTTCATGCGCGGGAAGGCCATGTCGGGCGCACCCAGCATCAGCGGCACCTGCCAGTTGGCGAAGCCGGAGAAGGCCGGCATGATCACGCCGAAAATCATGATCAGCCCGTGCATCGTGGTGAGCTGGTTGAAGAAGTCCGGGTTGGTCAGTTGCAGGCCGGGCTGGAACAGTTCGGCGCGGATCAGCAGCGCCATGGAGCCGGCCGCGAACAGCATGATGAGCGCGAACCACAGGTAGAGCGAACCGATGTCCTTGTGGTTGGTGGTGGTCAGCCAGCGCATGATCCCGGTGGGATGACCGTGGCTGTGTTCGTCGTGGTGGCCGTGGGCGTGTGCAGCGTCAGACATGTTCTCTACTCTCCTCTAGGCATCGATTATTGTGCGGGGGCGCCGGCTTCGGACTCGGCACCGCTGCGCAGGGCGGCGATTTCGACCGGCTGCGCCATGTCGCCCGACTTGTTATCCCAGGCATTGCGCTGATAGGTGATCACAGCCGCGATATCGGCGTCGGACAACTGGTCGGCGAAAGCCGCCATCGCGGTTCCCGGACGACCGTTCATCACCAGGCGAACGTGATCCTCGATCGGTCCGCTGGCCACCTTGGAGCCGTTAATCGCCGGGAAAGCCCCGGGAATGCCGGCGCCGTTGGCCTGGTGGCAGGCGGCGCAGTTGGCCAGGTGAACTTGCTCGCCGCGCGTCATCATTTCAGCCATGTCGAACGTCTTGCTGTCATCGGCCACGGCCACCTGCGCAGCACCTTTCTTGCCGGCCACCCAGGCGGCGTAATCCTCTTCCGAGACCACTTCGACCACGATCGGCATGAAGCCATGGTCCTTGCCGCACAGTTCCACGCACTGGCCGCGATAGGTGCCGATCTTGTCGGCCTTGAACCAGCTGTCGCGGATAAAGCCGGGAATCGCATCCTGCTTGGCACCCAGCGCCGGCACCCACCATGAATGCAGCACGTCATTGGCGGTGATCAGCAGGCGCACCCGCTTGCCGACCGGAACCACCATCGGCTCGTCGACTTCCAGCAGGTAGTGCTCGCCCTTCTCCGCCGTGCCCTCGATCTGGTCGCGCGGCGTCGACAGGTTGCTATAGAAGCTGATGTCGTCATTGAGGTAGTCGTAGCCCCACTTCCACTGGTAGCCGGTGACCTTGATAGTGAGATCGGGGTTGGAGGTGTCCTTCATGTCGATCACCACCTTGGCGGCGGGATAAGCCATGCCCATCAGGATGACGAAGGGGATAACGGTCCAGATAACTTCGACGGTGGTGTTCTCGTGGAAATGCGCGGCCTGATGGCCCTTGGACTTGCGATGCTTGAGCAACGAATAGAACATCGCGCCGAAAACCACGATGAAGATGCCGAGACACACCAGCATGATCAGGTTGTGCAGGTTGAACACGTCCTGCGCGACCTGACTCGCAGGCGGCTGCAGGTTGAAAGCGTATTCAGCCAGAGCGCCCTGACTGAACACGCCCGCGATCCCGCCAACGACTGCCCGATGCCAAACGCTTGCTTTCATCATTTCCCCCATCCTCATCGTCTCTATTTATTCGTTTGTCAGGCTGTGTCACTCAGCCGATTTATTCGTACCGCCAAGACAGCGGACTTATTGCAGCAGTTGCCTGCGCAGTATTTGCGCCAAGGCGAGGCGCCCCTCGTCGCTGAGAAAGTGGCCCAACTCGGTCTCCCTGCCGTGCGACCTCAGACTAAGGCGGCATCGGCCCGAACGCCTGCAGTGGCAAATCACCCGCGCCCAGTGCCGATTCATCTCGCGGCGACCGCTGCGCTTGCCTTCATGCCATTCCAGCACCAGGGTGTCTCCGCGTATCGTCACCGACTCGTAATCGGATTCGCGCGCCCGGATGGCCTCGAAGGCCCAGGCCAGCAAGCCGATCTCCAGCCCGGCGAACGGCAGGACCAGCCAGTAACCCAATGCTGCAAACGCGCTGGCGATACCGAAGCACACCCCTGCCAGACCCCAGAAAACCCGCTGCTGCTGCGCACGTGTCAGGGAACGGTTGGGGCGCGAAATGAACTCGAACACCCCATCCGACTCTGCCAATCCTGCTTGAGAAATCACCTGCGCCATGAAGGGTTCTGGACATCCTGGTGTGGCAAATTGTCGCAGA
>Ga0209079_10001009_pt1 | contig 10786 bp, 11 predicted proteins | sample PPLLaktember2015_2_FD_187259 | JGI IMG/M metagenome (GOLD analysis project Ga0209079, IMG submission 187259) | Freshwater sediment microbial communities from Prairie Pothole Lake near Jamestown, North Dakota, USA - PPLs Lake P7 Core (6) Depth... | ecosystem: Environmental > Aquatic > Freshwater... | reverse complement strand
TTGCGCGCGGAGCATATCACAATAAACGGTGACACGGTTCACTTTGACTTTTTAGGTAAAGATTCGGTACGATGGGTAAAAGATTACAAAGCGCCTCCCGCAGTCATAAAAAACCTCCAGGAATTCGCCAAAGATGCAAGCAAGGAATACCTTTTTCAAGGTATTGACAGCAAAAAAGTCAGCCGCTTCCTGTCCGAAAAAATGCCGAAACTCACCGCCAAAGTTTTCCGTACCTGGCGATGCACTAAAACCGTCAAAGAAGAACTGGAGAAGAGTGGCGTAACCAAAGACGACCCCGACTACAAGAAACAGTTCGCGGCAAAAATGGCTAACTTCAAAGTCGCCGAAGTCGCAAACCACAAACGTAAAATCCCACCCACATTCGACCAGCGCGTAGCCGACAAAGAAACCAACCTCAAAAACCTCCAAGAACTCTTAAAAGCCAAAAAAGTCGCAGGCAAAAAAACCGAGGCGCTTGAAACCCGCATTGAACGCTCTAAACTCGACCTGCAACTGACCAAGCTGACCCGTGAATACAACCTGGGCACTTCACTCAAAAGCTACATCGATCCCACCGCTTACGTGAAGTGGGCAAAGAAAGTCAAGTTCGACATTGAAAAATTCTACCCCAAAACACTGCGGAACAAATTCAACTGGGCGCTCCAGCAGGGCAAACCACATGCTGCTCAGTGTGAGGCTGAATGCATAACGCCATGAACATCAAAGAGACCAAAGATGGCGTTCTCATCTCTACTTTTGTCAAACCTAATTCATCTAACTTTAAGATAGAACTCGACGGCGGAGAAATAGTTGTGTATTCCACCGAGATACCTGAGAAGGGAAAAGTAAACAAAGAGATTATAAAAGAAATGACCAGGTTTTTCGGCGTTAAAGTGGAACTTGTATCCGGCGCCACCTCAAAGGAAAAGCAATTTTTCCTTATTGGATTGACAAGGCAACAGGCGGAAAAAAGCCTATCCAAATAGGCTGTGACGCAGATTTATCAAAACCGAAAAGCAAAGCCAGACCAGTCTTTAGATGCCTAAGAAAGCAAACATTAAACCACAAAGCGAAGGAACAGCAGTTTTGCAAGAGCCATTTTGGTGCATAAAAGAAACAGTGCCGTCAGGTTTTTCTGCATACCTTTAATGTTAGTGTCTAAATATGATTACCGGTTACTGATTTCTCGCCTTTTCTTAACTAATAACAAACTTCGGGGTTGGCAAGGTTTTTATGACTCAACCGAAATTATGTTCTCCCCAGCAGCAATTGGGGCCTTCGGCTAGCTTGGTCCAGGCTTGTAGACTTGGGCTCTATAGACTCCGGTTCAAATCCGGGAGGCCCCACCACTTATTCTATAATTGAAGCTACATTTTTCTACTGGCCAATTTCTTGTGTAACAACACATTAAATTTGTTCGCGACCAAAGATAGTTCTCGCAAAAGTCTGAACCGCGCCATTTCTTTTGCCGTGCTGAAACAAACTTTATATCGCTTCCACCCTCTCAAAGAAAGCCATAGCGCTCCAGAACTTGAAGGAACCGGCATGGAAGAAACCGTTGTCTCAGTCCAAGAACTAAGCCATAGTTATGGAAAACTGAAAGCGGTTAATAAAATCAGCTTTGATATCAAAAAGGGGCAAATCTTCTCGTTTCTGGGACCAAATGGCGCAGGAAAAACCACTGCCATCAACCTGCTGATAACTCTGATGCCCATACAAGAAGGCAAAGTGATTATAGCCGGGTTTGATGTCGCCAAGGAAAAAAGCCAAGTGCGCAAATCCATAGGCGTTGTGTTTCAGGATCAAAGACTAGACCGTGACCTCACTGTCTGGGAGACACTTGATTTCCACGGAAAAATACATGCTATAGCAAAAGAAGTCCGGAGAGCTCGAATTGAAGAGCTTCTAAAACTGGTAGAGCTTGAAGACAAGAAAAAAGAGTACACCAAAAATCTGAGCGGAGGCATGAAGCGGCGTCTAGAGATCGCCAGGGGACTTTTAGTGCAGCCCAAGGTTCTATTTCTTGATGAGCCTACAATTGGGTTGGACACTCAGACGAGGAAACGCATCTGGTCCTACATCAAAAAGGTAAACCGTGAAGAGGGCGTAACCGTCCTGCTTACCACGCATTATATGGATGAAGCCGACCAAAACAGCGACGCAATCTGCATCATCGATAGGGGAAAAATCATTGCGAACGGAACCCCTGAAAGCCTCAAGAAATCCCTTTGTCAAGACTGTATTCAACTCCAAACTGACAACGACGAGCGAGCTGTTCAAATAATCAAGGACCTGTTGGGGGTTAGCCAAGTTAGAAGCTCCCAAACAGGGTTGGTTATTAGCCCAAAGGAGAACAAGCCCCTCATCACGGAATTAATCGACCTCCTCAGGAAGCAGGGGCTCCAGATTATCAGCATATCCTTAGTCCAACCGACTTTGGATGACGTTTTCATCCACTATACTGGAAGAGGATTAAACGAGGGCACCCAAGAGGAGAGCGTTTAGGGTATGGAAACAGGGTTTATTGCAATCTATTGGCGGGACATGATCAAGTTTCTGCGTAACCGCGCTTTACTGTTTTCTGCGTTGATTCAGCCGGTGCTGTGGTTGGTTCTTTACGGCATCTCCATGTCAAGTAATATCAACATCTTCTTCGCAAACACTACTACTCCAGCAGGGGCAGTAACGGTTAGCTACATGACCTTCATGACGGCGGGTGTAGTGGGGATGACCATCCTGTTTACCTGCTTATACTCGGGGCAAAACATACAGTTTGATAAGCAGTATGGGTTGATGAAGGAGATCGTGGTTTCACCTATGCCTCGCTCCCAAATACTTCTGGGCTTAACTTTGGGGGGCATAACAAAAGCGCTAATTCAAGCTGCGATTGTGATTTTGTTCGGGTACGTTCTTGGAATACAATTCTTCTCTGGCTTAAACGCGGCGGGCACTTCAATGGCTATTGGTGGTGTCCTGTTGTTTGCCGTGTTATTCTCTGTGGGGTTGATGTTCTTGTCCAGCACCATCGCCATGAGAGTCAGAGATCACAACGTGAGTCAAGCCATAATTACCCTTTTGACTTTACCTCTGTTTTTCGCGAGCAACGCCCTTTACCCCCTGAATTCCTTGCCCTCAATTCTGAAGGCTGTTGCTTACCTTAACCCTTTGACGCACTTCATTAATGGTATGCGTTATTTCGGGATTAGCCCAGACTTTTACTCCTTTGGCATCCACTATGTTACCTCAGTTAACGAACTTGTGCTTTCGTTGGGTTTTCTAATTGGCTTTATTGTTGTTATGTTCATGCTGGCGTTACGGGCATTTGAAACAACTATGGAGTTTTAAAGCAGCAGATATAATGACCCAAAAAGACGACTTGATAAAGGTAAATAGAGAAGGCAACCCAGGCTTCTATATGGACATGAAATGCGAAGAATAAAGGGTTAAGAATTGTGTGGAGATGCAGTTAGGATGGCGAGCCATCGATGCATTCCTTCTTAACCCATTTTCAGTATTGAGCGAATTTAATTCTAAAACTTTATGAAAACTGGATTCATATTTCAGGTAAAGCCTTCAGGCAACAATAATCGTTACTCTGCCGACTTTGCCGTCTGTCAATCGCACCTTAATTCCATGGGGATGAACTGAGCTGTTGGTTAGGATATTTCTGACTATGCCTTCGGTTAATTTGCCGCTCCGTTGGTCTTGCTTCAAAACGATTTTTACGTGAGCACCCAGTTTGATTTGACTTCTCTGCTGATTAGGTTGCATCGCCACTTATACCCGCCTCCACCTTAAGAGTGTTCACTTAGTTATTGAAGAAAAACATAAGAAATGTGTAAACAAACAAACGCAGAGACAAATAGCGGTAATTAACAAATCGCCAAGAACTTAAAAGAAAAACCACAGAGCCTTTTTCTCTACTGCTCTTTTGCTTTAGGAATAAGCTTAGTAGCCCATTCAGTTCTTGTATTGTAAATTGCGCGTAGTTTTGAGGAGGAAGCAGTAGAGGTAATTGCTTTTGGCTTTGTCTTCATTTGAGTTTTAGCTTTCTTGGTGGCACTGTTTTTTGTCGGGTTGCTTCTTTTTGACTTATAATTTTCACGGTTCATTAAGATCTCTGGTAATTCAAGCTGATGCCTAGCATAAGTAAGTTTGCCCTCTTTTTCTAGTTTTGATATTCTTTTGGAAAATAAACATAAAAAAGGGAAAAACCTGCGGAAGACTTAAGCAATCATCTCCCGTTAACAAACAAAAAGGTGAGTCTCGCATGGTTCATAGAAGAGTCCGGGGCGGAAAATTCAAAATTAAACACGTTGAGAAGCAATGCCCCGTCACGTTGGGAGACGAAATAGAAGTAAACATCACCGACATATGTCCAAGTGGAGACGGAACTTCGATGATTCAAGGATACATCATACAAGTTCCAAAAGCTAAACCCAGAGACCACGTGAAAGTAAAAATAGTTTCAGTTGGCAAAAAAACCGCGATTGGTGAAATAATCAAATAATCCCTGCAACGGTAACCGACAAGAATTTGTGGTTGTGTTCATCTTACCAATACTTTAATGGGATGGTACTGAAACCGATTACAAATTAACATTCTAAAGCGCTTTTTCCTTTGCTAGCGTTGCACGGATGCGTCACTTTGTTGTTGAGGTGCAGCGGTTGGTATCATGATTAATCCCAACGGTTCCCCTGCAATAGGGTGAGCATATTGTCACATAGTCAACGCTTATTACGACCAAACGAGGTCGAAACGGTCAAGATCCATTACCTTGCTCCACGCAGCTACAAAATCATGCAAGAACTTCTCCTCAGAGTCCTCAGAAGCGTATACTTCCGCCAAAGCCCGGAGCTGGGAGTTTGAACCAAAGATTAGATCTACACGGGTACCAATCCACTTTAGTTCGTCTGTCGCGCGGTCACGTCCCTCAAATACGTCTTTATCTTGCGAAGTAGCCTTCCAATTCGTATTCATGTCGAGCAGATTCACAAAGAAGTCATTAGTGAGCGTCTCTGGGCGGTTGGTAAATACACCATGTTGTGACTGCGCGAAGTTGGCATTTAAGACGCGCATGCCGCCAACGAGTACGGTCATTTCAGGGGCGGTTAGCTTCAACAGTGATGCACGATCAACCAGCAATTCCTCGGCTTTAACTGCGTATTTGGTTTTTTGGTAGTTGCGGAAACCGTCTGCTACTGGTTCAAGCACTGCAAATGACTCCACATCGGTTTGCTCCTGTAATGCATCGGTTCGTCCCGGATTGAAAGGAACAGTTATATCATGACCTGCTTTTTTGGCGGCTTGCTCGACACCTACGCATCCGCTCAGTACAATCAAGTCGGCGAGCGAAATCCTCTTCCTATCTGATTGCGAACTGTTAAACTCCTTTTGGATTCCTTCAAGGACCTGCAGTACAGCCTTTAGCTGAGCGGGTTGGTTGACTTCCCAATCCTTTTGTGGTGCAAGTCGTATGCGTGCTCCGTTCGCGCCGCCCCGCTTGTCGGAGCCGCGGAACGTGGACGCAGATGCCCAAGCAGTTGAAACCAGTGTCGAAATTGAGAGACCAGACGCTGAGATTTTGCGCTTAAGTGCAGCGATGCCCTGCTCGTTTACTATGTCATAATCAACTGTGGGTATTGGATCTTGCCAGATCAGTTCCTCCGTTGGGACTTCTGGACCAAGATAGCGCGAGCGAGGACCCATATCGCGGTGTATAAGCTTGAACCAAGCCCGTGCAAATGCATCTGCAAATTTATCCGGGTTCTCGTAGAACCGTTTCGCAATCTGCCGATAGATCGGATCCATCCGAACCGACATGTCTGCTGTTGTCATAATGGTCGTGACCCGCTTCGATGGATCGTGAGCGGCTGGCGCTAAATCCTTCTCATCTGGATTAACTGGGACCCACTGCCAAGCCCCAGCGGGGCTCTTTACCAAATCATAGTCATAGTCAAATAGCATATGGAAATATTCCATACCCCATTCGGTGGGATTCGGCGTCCAGGCGCCTTCGATGCCACTGGTGATAGTATCATCTCCCTTGCCTCGACCGAAGCTACTCTTCCAACCAAGGCCCTGTTCTTCTAAGGCTGCTCCTTCAGGCTGAGGACCCAGATGTGACGCACTCCCAGCACCGTGACATTTCCCGAATGTATGCCCGCCAGCGATGAGAGCAACCGTTTCCTCGTCATTCATCCCCATACGCGCGAATGTCTCTCGAACGTCGCGGCCAGAAGCGACCGGACTAGGTTGACCATTCGGCCCTTCAGGGTTCACGTAGATTAACCCCATCTGCACAGCTGCAAGAGGATTCTCAAGTTCCCTGTCACCGGAATAGCGCTTGTCGCCAAGCCACTCACTCTCAGGCCCCCAGTAAATGTCCTCCGGCTCCCAAACGTCTTTGCGTCCACCGCCAAACCCAAACGTTTTCAAACCCATCGACTCCAAAGCACAATTACCAGCGAGTATCATCAGATCAGCCCAGGAGATTTTCGCTCCAAATTTTTGCTTGATCGGCCAAAGCAACCGGCGAGCCTTGTCGAGGTTGCAGTTGTCAGGCCAGCTGTTAAGAGGCGCTAATCGCTGTGAGCCTGAGCCGGCGCCTCCTCGACCGTCGCCCTTGCGGTAGGTGCCAGCGCTATGCCAAGCCATACGGATCATGAGTCCGCCATAATGACCGTAATCGGCTGGCCACCAGTCTTTCGAGTCGGTCATTAACGCATAGAGGTCTTTCTTCACGGCAGATAGGTCGAGTTTCTTGAATTCATTAGCGTAGTTGAAATCCTTGCCCATAGGATTGGACAGGGGGGAATTTTGGTGCAGAATATTTAGGTTTAATTGGTTCGGCCACCAGTCTTTATTTGAAGACACCTTCGAATTGCTAAGTCGATTGTTATCATTCATCTTTCTAGAAAACTCCTGCCTATCTCATTAAACCTAAAAATGTATTTAAGAATTATTATTGGCTATTACTGACAACTTGGTTCTCCAAAGCAACCCAGAGAAATGTGCTTCTGACAAACTTCAAAGTCGGCTGCAAGTTTGTTAACGAAGCCTACAGACAGCAGCATCAAAGGTAGGAATGTAAACCCGCCAGGATAAAGGAGCTTGACGCGGTGACCACTACCAATATGCAGGTGGCAACCAGCAACAATTTTGCGGCTTGAGGTTTACGTTCAAAGTACGCCACTTGCCCGGCTGATAAAGCCAGAAACAGCGCCAAAGTCAATGTCTCTTTTATGTCCCAAGACCAGTAGCTTCCCCACGCCAACTGAGCCCAAAGCATACCCGTAAACAAGCCCAAAGCGGTCAAAGCCCACGCTGCTAAAGCCGCGGTTTTTGTGATCTTGCTGGGGGCTGTTCCTGCCTTGATGGTTAAGGCGGTGAATATGAATATGAAGACGTAGCCTGCTATCGCCAGCGGCGGGTGAATGTAGAGCATTGTGGAGTTTAACTGTTCATTGTGGCTGGCTGGAGCTGTCGGCGTTACTGTTGGGTCAACTGCGGGGTCAGGGATTTGAGTGGGCAGCGATGAAGCGTTCGAGGCAGCGGTTGGTGGGTTGGTATCTGTCGGGGTAGTTGAAGGGTCTGTCGTTGGCGAAGGCGAATTTGTAGGATTCACAGACACCGAAGATGTTGGCGATAGAGTTGGGTTTGGCGTGGGTGATGGAGGCGAGGTGGAGGTTGGATTATTTGTGGGATTTGTTGTGGGTTGTGCTGTCGGGCTCGGCGTTGCTGCGGTGCCAGCTGTGACTGTGATTGAGGGGTTAGGCGAGTAAGTGTCTGCGAAAATAATGTTTTCATGGGTATTGCGGGCAGAAGCAGATATGACAAATTCTTCCGCGCCCGCTGAGATGCCGGTTACCTGAAAAGTCGCGGTCGCACTCCCCGTGGTTAAAGTTCCAACTGTGAATGTTGGGGAAGTAACTGAGAAGCGGCCGCTCTGCGAATTTAAGGTAACTTGGACGTTTGATAGAAGGGTGTTTTTTGGGGCGTTATTTATATTCTGAATGACAACCGTTACCGGAACTGTTTGGCCGACTTGGAGACTTGAGGGAATGCCGCTGCTTGCTTCCACCAGATCGATTTGTTGATTGTAAGATGTACCGTGACAGGAACCGCACTGGTTAGTTGATATTGAAGCCACAGGAGCTGCAAGTAGGGAAAACACAAAAGCGGCGGCTACCACGATAAGGAGAAGCGACGATTTATGCATCTTAAGCTTGAAAGATAACTGTGTTTTCAACTATTAACCTCAAGAGAGCTATTGCTAAAAAACCGTGAAAACGGTTTTTATAGGTTGCTGAAAAAACCAAAAAACAAACTAAACTTTGAAGAGAGCAGAAAGGGACTTTAGTCCCCTTATAAAGCGACAATCGACTTGACGACAGGTTCAAATTTGAAAGTCATTTTGTTGGTTGGAAGGCAAATTGAAATGACGGAAACTCGGGGGAAGAAAAAACTGGCAACGAAGTCGAGTTAAGCCGGGAAGCTATGGATCCAGAGAGTGGACAAAGTTAGGCTTCGTATTTTGTGGGGTCGACGACGCCTGCTTCTTTGAAGGCTTTTTTTCGGTTCACGCAGCTTTCGCATTTGCCACAGTGTTTGCAGCCATCAAGGTAGCAGGACCAAGTCAACTCGAATGGGAGACCGAGTTTGGCTCCTTCGCGGATAAGGTCGGATTTTTTGCCTCCGCTAAAAGGCGCTAATATTGTGATTTCTTCGCATGTGCCCAGTCTTGCGGCTTTCTCGAACGCCTCGTAGAATTCGCGTCGGCAGTCAGGGTAGAAGGGTTCGTCTGAGCCTTGTGCACCATAAAAGATTTCTTTTGCGCCCACAGTGAGGGCGTATGCGACAGCAGCGGAGAGGAAGATGGCGTTGCGGAACGGGACGATGATGGGTGCGCTGAACTCTGCTGTTAGGGGGATGTCGCGGTTGACAAGTGATGTGGCGCCGCTGAAGATGTCTTTTAGCGCTGAGAGGTCAATTATTTTGGTGGCAGTTCCAAGTTTTTCTGCGACTTTCTGCGCTGCTTCCGTTTCTTTTACAGCGATTTGTCCATACTTGAAGGTTATGGGGTAGATTTGGTAGCCCTGAGCTTTTGCCCAGTAGGCGACGGTTGCTGAGTCTGGACCGCCGCTTAGGACAACCACGCATTTCGTTTTCTTTAAGTTCCGAGCCATCTCTGGAAGACTCCCGTTCTTTTCAGCATCTTAAATATAGGCCAGCCTATGAGCACGCTGGCGATTATGTTGCCAAGCGCAACGTAACCGATGGTGGGCAGCAGCGGTAGCGAAAACACGTAAGAAAGCATCCAGCCAACCGTTACACCAATAACGATTGAGTAAGCGACGCAAGTTCCGATAACTGTGTAGTCATTTTTGGTACGCTTGTAAACGTAGTAGACGACAAATGCCATGAAAAAGGAAGGTATTGTGTTGAGGAGGTCTATAGGACCAAGAGTTGAAAAAAGATTGGCTACAAACACTCCAAGGGTGTGCCCCAAAACCCCCGCTACGCCAAGCAGAGGGATGACAGCGAGCAAAGCATCGGCAACTCTGATTTGGAGGGGCCCATACGAGAAAGGTCCAAGGGCAACAACAAGCGCCGCATAAAGCGCGGCATAAATTGCAATTACGGCTATTTTTTTAGATTTTATGACTATTACCATTTTTCTCCATACTCCCGGGTTTTATTTTTGTATTGGCGGAACGGGTAGGAGATTCCACTCACCCGCCAATGTGCCCCAAATAGAAAGTTAGTTCCCTAAAAACGTTTAGATATAGCCAACATAGTATTAGCGTGTCTTTTTTGTTATTGCGAAATATTAATAAAGTTCATAGAAAGAATACATGATGCTACTTCCTAGTGGATGGCATTCCGTCGAGCGGAGTTTTAGGGAGCACAAACCTATGTCACAAAATAATACTGACCAATTAGTCCTCAAAGGAACCACAACAATCGGCGTTGTCTGCAAAGACGGCGTAATCTTAGCCTCGGACACCCGGGTAACCATGGGCTTCTACGTCGCACACAAATTCGGCAAAAAAGTCTACAAAATCGACGATCACCTCGGTATGACTATCGCCGGCACCGTCGCCGATGCCCAAAAAGTCGTCGACATACTCACTGCCAACGCACACCTCTACAAAATTAACATGAACCGCCCTATCCCGATAAGCTCCGCAGCACGCCTAGTTGCCAACCTATTATTCTCCGCGCGATACATTCCTTTGGCAACCCAGGTTCTCGTAGGCGGCATAGACGACACAGGTCCACACGTATACAACTTGGACCCATACGGCAGCTTGAACGAGGAAAAATCAGTTTCCACAGGTTCCGGGTCACCGGTTGCTTACGGCATACTTGAAGACAACTACCGTGAAGGCATGACCATCGCTGAATTGCTCCCCATCATTGCGAAAGCGGTTAACGCCGCCATGAAACGTGACGTTGCAAGCGGCAACAACTACAACATCACCGTTATCGACGAAAACGGCTATAGAGAGTTGTCTGAGGAAGAAAAAAGTAAACTTCTCAAAGCAGGAAGCTAAATCTGTGGCTCGAACCCAAGAAAAAGATAAAGACAAAATAGAAATCAGCCAATACATTCTTCAAAAAGTACCCCGTGAAGCAGAAGTCACCCGTATTGAATACGAAGGACCGATGCTTGCGGTTTACACAAAGAAACCAGAAATTTTGGTTGACCAATCCAGCATAGTCGCCGAAATAGTCGGCGTTATCCGAAAACGAATAGTTATCCGCCCTGACCCCTCTGTGC
>Ga0209079_10001007_pt1 | contig 10801 bp, 9 predicted proteins | sample PPLLaktember2015_2_FD_187259 | JGI IMG/M metagenome (GOLD analysis project Ga0209079, IMG submission 187259) | Freshwater sediment microbial communities from Prairie Pothole Lake near Jamestown, North Dakota, USA - PPLs Lake P7 Core (6) Depth... | ecosystem: Environmental > Aquatic > Freshwater... | reverse complement strand
TAGCCCGAATAGTCGGTCTCGCACATGCCGCCGACCAGCACCGGAATGTCGCGCCGGTAGGCGATCGCGGCGGCATAGGTGAAGAAGAGCAGGTTGCGGCCGGGCACGAAAGTGTTCGGAAGTCCGTTTTCGCTCATGCGGATTTCGGCCGCCTGCGTCAGCGACGTGTCGGAGAGCTGCGCCAATTCCCGCATCGGGACGAAGTGATCGGCGCCGAGCCGCCCGCGCCAGGCCGGGAAGCGCTCGCGCAGCGCTTCAAGCACGCACGGCCGCACTGTGAGTTCGATGGCGTGGCGTTGCCCGTAGTCGAAGCCGACGGTCTCGACCAGTCGATAGCGATCGAGCGCCCACGCCAGGCAGGTGGTCGAATCCTGCCCGCCGGAAAAGAGCACCAGTGCGCGGTCGTGCATGCTGCAAGTCTAGTGGGCATACTTCGGGGATGAGTTCACGCACGATTCCCGCCGTCTACATGCGTGGCGGGACCAGCAAGGGCCTGATGTTCAAGGCCGCCGACCTGCCGGCCGACCAAGCGCGCTGGGACGCGATCTTCTGCGCGGCGATGGGCTCGCCCGATCCGCACGGGCGGCAGCTCAATGGCATGGGCAGTGGCGTTTCATCGGTATCGAAGGTCTGCGTCATCGGGCGCCCCTCGCGCGCCGACGCCGACATCGACTACACCTTTGCGCAGGTGCCGATCAAGGACGTGCGCGTCGACATGAACGGCAACTGCGGCAACATGAGTTCTGCCGTCGGGCCGTTCGCCGTCGATGAGCGCATCGTGTTCGCGGCCGATGGCCCCGTGACGCTGCGCATCCACAACACCAACACGCGCAAGATCATCCACTCGACCTTCGAGGTGCGGGACGGCCGCGCGGTGGAATCGGGCTCGCTCGCGATCCCCGGCGTGGCCGGCACCGGGGCGCCGATCAGGCTCGACTTTCTCGAGCCTGGGGGCGCCATCACCGGGAAGCTCCTGCCGACGGGCCAGGTCGAGCAGGAACTCGACGTGCCGGGCGTTGGGCGCATCGATGTCACGATGGTCGATGCCGCCAACGCCTGCGTATTCGTCCGCGCGGAAAGCCTGGGGCTCACCGGGTCCGAGCTGCCGGAGCAGCTCGAGCACGACGAGCGGTTGATGGAAGCGCTGCTGGCGATCCGCACCTACGCCTCGGTGGCGATGGGCATTGCGCCCGACCCCGCCGCCGCGCGCGCGAAGATCTCGACGCCATCGATCGGCATCGTCTCGGCGCCCAGGGCCTGGCGCACGCTCGACGGGACCGAGCTGGGGGCGGACGGAGCCGACCTCGCCGTGCGCATGATTTCCAGCAACCAGCCGCACCGCGCAATGCCGCTGACGGCCTCGGTGTGCGTCGCGGTGGCGGCCAGCCTGCCGGACTCGCTGGTGCACAAGGTGGCGCGGGTGCCGCCGGTGGGGCCGATCCGGCTCGGCATGCCATCAGGCGTGCTGAACGTCGCCGCGGAAGTCCGCCGGGATGGCGACGGCTGGTACGCGCAGTGCGGCAGCTTCTATCGCACCGCGCGGCGCCTGTTCGAAGGCCGCGTCTACCTGCCGGGCTAGTCAGGCCCCGGCCTGCGGCTCAGCCGAGCCGGCCGGCCTCCACCAGCGCGCGGATGCGTACGACCGTATCGAGGTCCGTGCCTTCATAGGCCTGCTGGCGCAGCGCCACGGTCATCTCGTCGAGCCCGCCTTCCCCGAGCACCTCGCTCTCGGCCTCGTAGACGAAGCGCAGGAACAGCGCCTCCGGCGACGGCTCCTCGATCGTGATCGACATGCGGCTCGCGGGCCACGAGGCGCCGGCAGCGGTCCGGATCTCGGTGCGGTGCTCCGGCATCAGCCGCACGCGATCGCGCACCTTGAAGCTGCCGTAGTCGAGCGTGCGTTCGAGTTCGGTGACGCCGCTCAGTTCGCGCCGTGCATCGATCGTCGCGCCTTCCAGCCCGACGATGAACTGCGCCGGATCCTCGGCCCGCAGCACCAAGCCGCGCCACAGCTGCGCGCGCGAGACCTCCGTCAGCAACGGCATTAGCGGATCGTTGATCTGGACCAGGTGCTCGAAGCGCATGGACGATCAGGGAATGAAGCCCTGCCGTTCGAGCAGGGCGTGGATTTCGGCCGACTTCGGCGCGAAGTAGTCGGGGTCGTACTTGACCTTCGACGTATAGAACTGCGCCAGCGAGGTGATGCCTGCCGCCTCAATCTCCGCCTTGATCTCCGGCACCGACATGTAGCGTTGCCACCCGCGGACTTCGCGCTCGGCATAGGTTGTGTCGATCTCCTCCGGCGCGGGCCGGTGGTAGGTCTCGTCGTGCAGCAGTGCGGCGATCGGCAGGCGGTCGCGCTTGGCGGGGTCTTCGGCCGGATGGCCGACGACGATCGACGTCACCGGCACGACGGTCTCGGGCAGTCGCAGGAACTCAACCAGCTCCGGCAGGGCGTAGAGCGTCGTGCCCATGTAGCAGATGCCGAGTCCGCGCGCCTCAAAGCCGAGGCAGACGTTCTGCGCGACGATCATCGCGTCGTAGGCGGCGACGTGATAGCCGAGCAGGTTCGCAAAGTTGTCGCGCGCGCCGCGCTGGCGGAGCCACTCACGGGTGCGGAACCAGTCGGCGCAGAACGTCATGACCAGCGGTGCCTCCAGCACCATTGGCTGCTCAAGATGCAGCTCGTACAGGCGGCGCTTGCGGTCGGGGTCGCGCGTCAGCACGATCGAGACGCTGTTCAGGTTTCCGGACGATGAACCACCGGCGACCGCATCGGCACAGACTTCCTCGATAAGGGCCGGATCGAGCGGCGTCGGCAGGTAGCGGCAGATCGAGCGGTGCGAGCGCAGCAGATTCGGCAGATCGTTCATCGGCAGACGGTCGGGCGGTTAACCCCATTGTCTCCGAAGCCGCGTTTGCAGTGCATCGGAACCAACAAGGAGCCCCCGATGCTGACCCGCTGGATTGCAGCCGCCGCGCTGCTTTGCCTCTCGCTGCCCACGTACGCCCTCGGCTCGCTGGTCGATGTGCAGGTGATCGATCGTGCCTCCGGGGAAACCCTGCCGATGTACTGGCACAACGGCCGCTGGTGGGTCCCCGGCAAGCCGGGTGCCCGCTATGCCGTCGCGCTGACCAACCGCACGGGCGCCCGGACGCTGGCGGTCGTTTCGGTCGACGGCGTCAATGTCGTCAGCGGTGAATCGGCGGCGCCCGACCAGACCGGCTATGTGCTGAGCCGTGGCCAGTTCGCGCAGATCACCGGCTGGCGCAAGGACATGACGCGTGTGGCGGCCTTCGAGTTCACGGCGCTCGAGCAGTCCTATGCAGCGCGCACCGGGCGGCCGGACAACATCGGCGTCATCGGCGTGGCGGTCTTCCGCGAGCGCCCGCGACCGTCGACGCCGCCGCCCGCCGTGCTGCGGCAGGAGTCCTCGCGCGATGCCGGCGCCGCGCCCGCTCCGGCGGCCGAAGCGAACGTCGGCGCGGGAGAAGCACGCAGCCGCGCGGACGAGGCGCAGTCCAAGGAACAGCGCCTGGGCACCGGACACGGTCGCAATGAGCGGTCGCCGACCTCGTACACCGACTTCGAGCGCGCCCAGGCCACGCCCGATGAACTGATCGCGATTCACTACGACAGCCGCGACAACCTGCTTGCGATGGGTGTGATCCCGCGCCCGCGTTCGCTACCGAATCCGTTTCCGGCGACGGCGGGCTTCGTTCCGGATCCGCCGCGACCCTGACCGCAGCGGCCGTCACTGTCGACGACGTGCTGATTCCCGGCGTTGCAGGGTCGATCGGCCCGCCGAGGTTGCGGGCACAATCGCCCGCGATGAACGCAGGGCCGACCGACGAGGAACTGCTCGCCGCCTACGCGGCGGGCGACGCGCGTGCATTCGGCGAGCTCTATGAGCGCCACGAGCGGCCGGTCTTCCGCTACTTTCTGCGCCAGGGTGCGGCCGCGGCGCTGGCGGAAGATCTGCTGCAGGAGACCTGGATGGCGGTCATACGCAATGCCGAGCGCTTCGAGCCGCGGGCGAAGTTCACGACCTGGCTCTACACCGTGGCACGCAGCAAGATGATCGACCACTGGCGCGGCAAGGACGACGCCGTCAGCCTCGACGACGCCGCCAACGACCCGGACGAGGCACCGCTCGAGGTGGCGGGCAGTGAGGCCGACCGCCCGGATGTGCGGGCGGTGTCGCGCGCGCAGGCGCGTGCGTTCGTCGAAGCGGTCGAGGCACTGCCGGCTGCACAGCGGGAGGCCTTCCTGCTGCAGGCGGAAGGCGGACTGTCGCTCGAGGAGATCGCGCTGGTGACACAGGCAGGGCACGAGACGGTCAAGAGCCGGCTGCGCTACGCCATGACGAAACTGAGGAGTGCCATGGAGGATTGGGAATGAGCGGCGACCGGTGCGTGCGCGGCTATCGCGCCGCCACCGACACGCTCGACGAGCGCCCGTCGGCGGCGACGCGCGCCGCGATTCTCGCCGCCGCCGCGCGCCAGGTACAGGCAGCGCCGCGCGATGCACGCGAACCGATCGCCGCGCCGCGCGTGTCGCCACGGAAGCGCTGGCCCTATGCCGCCGCCGCCGCGGTCCTGCTGTCATCGCTGGCCGTCATGATGGCAACGCGGACCGAGCGCGAGATGCCGACGTTCACGGCACCGACCGAGCGCGTGCCCGAGAACGCGGCCCCGGCCAAGCCTGTGCCGTCACCGGAACCGCCCCTGCCCGCCGCGGCGCCGCCGGCGTCGCAGGAAATCGCATCAACACAGGCGTCCGTACCAGCGAGGGCAGAGAAACAGGCGAAGGCGGATTCGTCGCGCGCGGGCGCCACGATCGCCGCCGGCGAGGTGAAAGTCGCACCGGCGGCCGAAGCACGCGCGAAGGAGGAAGTCGCGGTCCTGCGGGATACGCCGGCACCCGCCGCAGCACCGCCGCCGTCGGCGAGCGCGGAAGTTGCGCCGGCCGCGCTGCCGGCGCAACTGGCCAAGCGGCAGGCGGCACCGGCCGGCGAAGCGACGGGGCGCCGTCGCAACGAGAGCGCTGACATGGCGAGCGCGGAGCGATCGGCCGTGCGCCCGGCGCCGGCAACGTCGCCCGCCACCGGTCTCGGGGCCACCACGGATGCGGTGCGCACGGAAGCCGACGCGTCCAAGCCGTCGTCGGCGAGCGAGTGGCTGGAGCGGATCATCAAGCTGCGGCGCGCGGGCCGTCACGATGAAGCCGACGTCGAACTGAAACGATTCCGCGAGAGTTATCCGCAGGTCACGGTTCCGGCCGAGGCGCTGCCGGCGACCGGGACACGCTGATGTCGAGTGCTCCGTGGGGTGACCCGCCGACACAGGTTGCGCTGCTCGACTCGGTCACCGAGGTCACGCCGGACCATGCGGGCAGGATCGTCGTGACCGGCTCGCATGGCGGCGTCTCCGCCGCGCAGTACGCCCGCGCGGTGGCGGCGCGGCTCTACGTGTTCAATGATGCCGGCGTCGGCAAGGACGAGGCCGGCATTGCGGCGCTCACGACGCTGGAGGCCCAGGGAATTCCCGCCGTCACCGTCTCGCACGTGAGTGCGCGCATCGGCGAGGCGCGTGACGCATGGGACTGCGGCGTCATCTCGAACGTCAATGCGCGCGCCGCACGCCTCGGACTGCGGCCCGGCGTCGCCTTGAAACCCGCCGTGTCTGCGCTGACCGACGCGGACTAGTCTCAGCGTTGGCCAACTGACGCCGCCGACCAGCGTCACACAGCGTCACACAGCGTCCATCACACGCTGCAGCTTCGCACGCACCTCGCCCGCAACCGCCACGAGTGCGGGATTGCTCGCCAGCTGTCCCATCATCGCCGGATCCATGAACTCGACCTGGGTCGCGCCATCGTCGGACTCCCGTACGACGACATTGCAGGGGAGCAGCAGGCCGACCGTCGGTTCGGCCTCGAGCGCGCGGCGCGCGAGTGGCGGATTGCAGGCGCCGAGGATGCGGTACGGACGCACATCGATGTCGAGCTTCTTCTTCATCGTGGCCTGTACGTCGATCTCTGTCAGCACACCGAATCCTTCCCGGGCGAGTTCTGCCGTCACCTTCTGCAGCGCACCGTCGAAGCTGAGTGCCACCGTCTTGCCGAATCCATACGCGTTCTTCATCGTCGTCTCATAGCCCACTACAGAGTAATCAGGATGCCAGCGTTTCGACGCGAGCCTCTTGAGCCGCGCCAAGCGTGACGCATTCAATCGGGTACCGACCCGCGAAGGCCTGCAATGCGAGCCGGGCCGCGTCGGCCTCGAAGACGCGAGGCGCCGTGCGCGCCAGCGACGCGGCCGCCTCCAGCGTCCGGACCGTACCAAGCCAGCACCAGCGATCGAAGACGTGAGTGTCCTCGCGTAGCCGGTTGTCGGCGCGCTCGACCAGTGCGACGGCGCCGGCGTGCGGCCACGCGGGGATCAGCCAGGGCGCCAGCAGTTCGCGCAGCCGTTCGGCATGACGGGCAGGTGTTTCCTCGCCGACGCACGCACCGGCACAGCGGCGCAGCTGCCGCTGAAAGCAGGGCGCCCCGTCGGCCGACCGACGGCGCCCTTCGAGCTGCAGCACCTTCATGCACAGACCGTGCTCCGCCGCGAGCGCGCCCAGTGCCTGGCGCGCGGCCGCGCGTGAGCCGAACGGTCCATAGATCCGGCCGAAGGCGTCGAGAGGCAGCGTCGCCGCCGGTCGGTAGCGCGGCCGGCCCTCGTCGTCCAGCTCCAGCATCACCTGGTTCAGCTTGCGACGCAGTGCGATGTTGTGCGCCGGCAGCCGCGTCTTGATGAGTTCACCCTCGCGCAGCAGTGCGCCGAGTTCGCCGGCGGTCTCCTCCCAATCGAGGCGATGGACCTCCTGCGACAGGCGCAGTTCGCGCGGCGCGCGATGCTCGGCATTGAAGTGTCCGCTGACACGCGCCCGCAGGTCGACGCTCTTGCCAATGTAGATCGGGTGTTCGTTCAGGCCGTAGAAGAGATAGACGCCAGGTGCGTGCGGCACGCCGTCGAGCGCGTCGGGCGGCAGATGCGAGGGCAGGCTCGGGTGGCGCAGCAGGGTCGCCACCGCCAGTTCCAGTTCCGCGGGCGGATGACGGTCAGCGAGCTTCTGCAGCAGGCGCCACAGCACGCGCGCATCGCCCAGTGCGCGGTGCCGCTGCTCGCCGTCGAGGCCGAAGCGCTCGACGATGGCGTCGAGCGTGTGCGGCGAGCGGTCGGGATAAAGATGCCGTGACAGCCGCACCGTGCAGAGCGTCCGGGTCTGGAAGCTGAGCCCCGCACGCCCGAACTCGGCGCGCAGGAAGCCGTAGTCGAAGCGCGCGTTGTGCGCAACGAAGATCGCGCCCTCGAGCCGGTCGTAGAGATCCTGCGCGAGCGCGGAAAACGGCGGCGCGTCGCGCACCATCTCGTTCGTGATGCCGGTCAGCCACTGGATCTCGGCCGGGATCGGCACGCCGGGATTCACCAGCGATGACCACTCGGTGACACGCGCGTCGTGTCCGTCCATGTCGACGACCACGACTCCGACCTCCGTCACGCGCTCGCGCTCGGGACTCGAGCCAGTGGTTTCGACGTCGACAAAGGCCAGGCGGGGAGCGATGAAGGGCAGCATGTCGCGCGCGTTGTTCGAAGGCGCTTGGATTATCCGGCACCACAGGATCGCGGATCGTCGCGTGCATAGGCATACTGGCAGACCAGACCCGCCGGCGGCTCACGAGGCCGCCGACAAAACACGGAGACACACCATGACGGGCATCGCACCGACACCGTCCAGCCCGGAGCAAGGCAAGGCACAGCGACTCGCGGAAGTCCTCGCCCTGATCGGCACGCGCACGGCCGCCAGCGAGCGCACGATGTTCACGACCTTCTGCCAGGGTTACTTCCGCCTGGCGGACCCCGAAGACGTCTGCGAGCGCAGCGCCGAGGACCTGTACGGCATGGTGCACTCGCACCTGCAGTTCGCGCGCCAGCGCGCGCCGGGCGGCCCCAAGCTGAGGGTGCTGAATCCCTCGCTGCAGGACACCGGATTCGGGTCGCGACACACAATCGTCGAGGTGGTCAACGACGACATGCCATTCCTCGTCGACTCGACGACGGTCGAGATCAACCGGCAGGGGCTGACGCTGCACCTGATCATTCATCCGATCTTCGCGGTCCGGCGCGACGCCGCCGGCAACCTGCTGGAGCTGGCGGCCCGCGAGGATCGTCCCGACTGGCCGCGCGAATCGATCATGCACCTGGAGGTCGATCGCCTCTCGGATCCGGTCGCGCGCGCCGGGCTGGCCGAAGGCATCGAGCGTGTGCTCGGCGATGTCCGCGCCGCCGTGGAAGACTGGAAGGTGATGGTCGCGCAGCTGCGCGCCGTGATCCGCGAGCTCGACGAGCAGCCGCCACCGGTTCCGCGCGAGGAACTGGCCGAGTCGCGCGCGTTCCTGCAGTGGCTGACCGAGGACCACCTGCTGCTGCTCGGATACCGGCGCAACGACCTGCACGAGCGGGACGGTGAACTGGAACTCGTGCGCGTCGAGGGCACCGGACTCGGCATCCTGCGCGAAGCGGGAGCGACGAAGGGCATCTCGATCAGTTTCTCGACCGCGCCGCGCGCTGCCCGCAGCCTGGCCTCCGCGCCGACGCCGATGCTGCTGGTGACCAAGGCCACGACCCGTGCGACCGTGCACCGGCCGGGCTACGTCGACTATGTCGGCATCAAGCGCTATGACAGCAATGGCAGTGTGGTGGGCGAGCATCGTTTTGTCGGACTCTTCACCTCGGCCGCCTACAGCACGCGGGTGACCGAAGTGCCGCTGGTCCGCGGCAAGGTGCGCGCCGTCACCGAGCGCGCCGGGCTCGCACCGGCCAGCCATCTTGGCAAGGCCTTGACGCACATCCTCGAGACCTATCCGCGCGACGAGCTGTTCCAGATCACCGTCGAGGAGCTGTCGGAGATCGCCCACGGCATCCTGCAGCTCGGCGAGCGCCAGCGTTTTCGGCTGTTCATCCGGCGCGATGCGTTCGAGCGCTTCGTCTCGTGCCTGATCTTCGTCCCGCGTGAGAACTACACGACGGAGCTGCGGCGTAAGTTCCAGTGGATCCTGCTCGAGGCGTTCAACGGTTCGGCGGCCGAGTTCGACGTGCTGCTGACCGACGCCGCGCTGGCGCGCATCCACATCACTGTGCGAACGACGCCGGGCCGCATCCCCGCCTATGACCGCCGCGCACTCGAGGCGCAGCTGGCGGCCACGGCGCGCCGCTGGGAAGACGACCTGCGTGCCGCCTTGAACGAAACGACCGAGGAAGCGAGCGCAGCGCAGATGCTGCGGCGCTTTGGTGCGGCGTTTCCCGCCTCGTACCGCGAGCACGTCGACCCGGTGAGTGCCGTCGAGGATCTCCACCGGCTCGAACTGCTGTCGCGTACCGAACTCGTGCTGAATTTCTATCGGCCGCGCGATGCCGCCCCCAGCCGGCTCGGCTTCAAGGTCTACCGCGGCAGTGCACCGGTGCCGCTGTCGGACTCGCTGCCGATGCTCGAACACATGGGCGTGCGCGTGCTGGCCGAGCGACCTTACGAGATCACGCCCGACGGGGCCGAGCCGATGTGGATCCACGATTTCGAGCTCGAGGCGCCCGCCGGCGATGAACTTGATATCGAAGTCCTGGCGCCACTGTTCGAAGACGCGTTCGCGCGCGTGTTCGAGGGTCGCGTCGAGAACGATGACTTCAACCGACTGGTCCTCCTGGCCGGGCTGGCCGCGGACGAGATCGTGGTGCTGCGCGCGTACGCGAAGTACCTGCGGCAGATCGGGTTCTCCCTGTCGCAACCGTACATCGAGGCGACGCTGGCGGCGCATCCGCGCATCGCGGGCATGCTGGCGCGCCTGTACCGGCTGCGCTTCCATCCCGCGGAGCGCGACGATGCGGCTGCGGCCAGCCAGGTGCGCGCGATCGAGCAGGCGCTCGACAAGGTACCGAATGCCAGTGAAGACCGCGTGCTGCGGCAGTTGCTGGCACTGGTCCAGGCCACGCTGCGCACGAACTTCTGGCGCACCGGGGTCGGCGCCAGCGGCGCCGAGGGGCCGCGCCGCAGCTTCCTGTCCTTCAAGTTCGACCCGAAGAAGGTGCCGGCGCTGCCCGAGCCGCGGCCGATGTTCGAGATCTTCGTCTACTCGACGCGCTTCGAAGGTGTGCATCTGCGCGGCGGGAAGGTCGCGCGCGGTGGGCTGCGCTGGTCCGACCGGCCGGAGGACTTCCGCACCGAGGTGCTGGGTCTGGTGAAGGCGCAGATGGTGAAGAACACCGTCATCGTGCCGGTGGGTAGCAAGGGCGGTTTCGTACTGAAGAAGGCGCCGCCAGCGACGGATCGCGAAGCATTCATGAAGGAGGGCGTGGCCTGTTACCAGGACTACCTGCGGGGACTGCTCGACCTCACGGACAATCTGGTGCAGGGCAAGGTCGTGCCGCCGCCGCAGGTTCTTCGGCACGACGGTGACGATCCCTACCTGGTGGTCGCCGCCGACAAGGGCACGGCGACGTTCTCCGACTTTGCGAATGCGATCAGCGCCGAATACGGACACTGGCTGGGAGACGCCTTCGCGTCGGGCGGCAGCGCGGGCTACGACCACAAGGGCATGGGCATCACGGCGCGCGGTGCGTGGGAAAGCGTCAAGCGTCACTTCCGCGAGATGGGCATCGACACGCAGACGACGGAGTTCACCTGCGTCGGCGTTGGCGACATGTCGGGCGACGTCTTCGGCAACGGCATGCTGCTGTCGCAGCACATCCGGCTGGTT
>Ga0209079_10001002_pt1 | contig 10823 bp, 8 predicted proteins | sample PPLLaktember2015_2_FD_187259 | JGI IMG/M metagenome (GOLD analysis project Ga0209079, IMG submission 187259) | Freshwater sediment microbial communities from Prairie Pothole Lake near Jamestown, North Dakota, USA - PPLs Lake P7 Core (6) Depth... | ecosystem: Environmental > Aquatic > Freshwater... | reverse complement strand
ATTAATATTAACAACAACTTGTGTGTCGAATGTTGAAATTTCGGGATATATATTTTCAATAAAATAATCAACGCCTTTGTTTTGAAGTCCTACAGCATTCAGCATTCCAGAAGGTGTTTCTGCCATACGCGGATAGGGGTTTCCTTGCCTGGGTTTTATAGTAATTCCTTTGACAACAATTCCGCCTAGTTCCGACAGATCCATAAAATCAAGGTATTCATTACCAAAACCAAATGTACCCGAGGCAGTCATTACTGGGTTTTTGAGTTCTAACTTGCCAATGTTAATGTTTAATTCAGCCATCTTAATCTTTTTGTATCAAAAATAGGGCCTTCAGTACAGGTATTGACATTACCGCTATCAACAGTCTCAACAATGCAGCACAAGCAGGCTCCAATTCCACAACCCATAAGGTTTTCTAATGATGCTTCGCAGGATATATTTTTGTTAGCAGCAAATTTTGCTATCTCTTTCATCATAACTTCAGGGCCACAAGTATATATCATATCAATATCTTTGAAACCTTCCTGCAGTGTTGGATGATGTATTACAAATCCTTTATGGCCCATTGACCCATCCTCAGTTGTAATATATGTTTCGCCTAAAGCTTTAAATTTTTCAATATCAATAACCAGGTCGGCCGAACGATAACCAAGCAGAAACCGGGGTTCAATATTATATTGCGATCGAAAATATTTACCAAGATAAAGCAATGGGGCAACTCCTGTTCCTCCGCCAATTAAGAGTATCTTATTATTCTTGGGCTTTGAAAAATTGTTGCCTAAAGGATAAACAACGTTAAGTTTATCGTTCTTTATTAATTTAGAAAGTTGTCTGGAGCCATCGCCCACTATTTTAATCAGCACTTGTATGGTTTGAGTTGCATAGTCAACATCATATATCGAAAAGGGCCGGCGTAAAAAAGTAGTACTACTGCCTTCAACCTTAGCTTCAATGAACTGTCCTGGAAGAATTTCAGGCAAAGTGATTTCCGATTGTAAGTGTAAGACAAAAAATTCCTTGTTAAGTTTTCTATTTTCAGTGACTTTTAAAAATTCAATGCGTTTCTTCATATTTTTTCCTGTCTTTCGTTGGGCAAAGGTAAAAATTCTGAAATTAATTATGATATCGGCCGGCGGTATGAAACATTGGGGATTTCAGAGCTGCGAACCTATCAACCGATAAGAGCCTTGCCATCGAGCAATGCGCTCGGTAAACCACTTAAACCTCAATGTTTTATGACCGCTTGTGTGTGCGCTGCATTGAGCAGGCACAATTGTTGGAAGCTATTGAAAAAATTCAAATTTACAAATTAACTTTAGAAACAAGCAAAACAAAAAGTGTATTTTTCCAGAGGGTGCAAATTCATTATGCGCGGATTAGTATCCGAAGCATTAGCAAGTGGCAAAGCCTGCCACTGTTTTGCATCGGGGGTGGTATGGGGCGATGCATGCACTGATGGAAGCCAAACGGCAAAAGTCTGTACTGTTGCCGTTGTGGCTTGCAAATGTACCTTATCATGAAGGGACGGGGGTGTTAGTTTCCTTTAACCTAACTATATTAGAGATTTAAAAATACACCCTATACATTAAGTTAGGAAATAATTGAAATTGAGTTATATATCCAGTTTTGCCGGGTTGCGAAGCATCGTAATATTCAGAAACTTTTGCACGGTTGTCGGTTAAGTTCATCAAATCAAGAAATATTTCGTGAGTTGCAGTAGCTTTATTAATCTTGTAGCTAATTGACAAGTTTAACTGAAAAACGTTTTCGAGCTTTTTGTTATAGGCAAGTTTATAATCCCAATATTGATTATTTGCAGGGTCTACAGCTACATTGCCCTGAGCATCTCTTATTAGCGGAATATACCTCTTTCCGCCACTAAAAAATACTTTTGAGTTTAATGCCAGTGTTTTGTTTTGCTTTCTGCCAAGGTTTTTAAATTCTTTGCCAAACAATAGGTTTACCATATAATTGCCATTATACTGCGTGTTTCGCCAAACGCCTTCTAAGGCTTTGTATTTCGATTCGAATAGCGATCCATTAATTAAAAAATAATAACTTTCGTTAAAGTACTTCTCCAGCGTTACTTCTATCCCATAGTTTTCGCCCGTACCTTTGTTTACAAGGGCAACATAGCGATACTCAAGCCCTTCATTAATGGTTGCATAATAACTCGTATCAAGGTTTTCAACAGGCAGATTGTACAGATTCTGGTAGTAGGCTTCTACTTTTGCCACCAGATTTTCAGTGAAACGTTTTTTATAACCAAGTACATAATGGTCGGCTTTAAGTAAATCGAGATCTTTATTGGGCTCAATTGTACTGCCATCGGCAAGTTTAAGCTTTGCATAATAGTTATGTGCGCTCTCCATGGAGCTATGCTTGCCATAGCCGGCATGTATGGAGTTTGAATTATTTATTTTCCAGGTTACGCCAAAGCGTGGCTCCAGGGTGCTTTTTTTATTGAGCAACACGTTCATATTGTGAACACCTGCAACAAAAGATATATTATCGCTAAAGCTATGTTTCCAACTGGCAAAATTGTTCAAAGTATTGATGCTTTTATTAAAGTCGGTTACATTAACCAATGCGGCCACTTGGTCGTTGTATAAGTTTTGGTTATATTTATTGTTGTTCAGGGTATATTTTGCACCGATTTGTATTTTGTTTTTAGCATTTATTTTGGTGCTGTAAACAATAGCTGCCCGGTATGCCGAATTCACAATTTTGTTTGTAAATTTTTGCCTTTTATCTATAACAGAATCACTTAAAAACAAGCCATTGCCATCATAATTTTTTATGGTGTAACCCTCTTTAAGTTCATCATCAATGCCCGATGCCGAATACGACAATGATGTTTTAATATAACTGTTGGCATTTATCGACAATGCATGGCTCATGCCCAGATTAGAGAGGTAATTGCTTTTGTCGAAATCTTTACTGATAGAGGCATCTTTAATGGTTGTCGCAGGAACCTGGCTTGCATTTTTCATTAATAAGCCGCTTAAGCCGCCTAAGCCAAAAAATGAAAAGGTTCCGGTTTTTTTTGTTGGAAGTACAACCTTAAATGTAGCATCCTGATAATCAACTACTGCAGGAATGTCCAGAATTCCGACTTTGTTAAGCAACGAAATAGAAGAATACCTATAATTAATGAGATACGAACCGGCATAACCATTTTTAAAAGGGCCTTCGAGGGTAATATCGGTACCCATTAAACCAAGCCCATAAGCAGCCTCAAATTTTTCGTTATTTCCTGTACGTAATTTTACGTCCATAACGCTCGATAACACATTTCCATATTCGGGCGAAAAAGCTCCTGTATAAAAATCGGAAGAGGCCAGCAAACTATTATTAAGGGCTGTAAGCGCCCCGGCCGAAGCATTCTGGTCGTCCATGTGATAGGGACTAGAGATTTCTATACCATCCAATCGCCATTGCAAATATTTGGGTGAGTTACCTCTTACAATAATGTCACTGCCTCCACTGGGAGTGCATGCAACGCCGGCATAGCTCGATGCAACACGGGCCAGGTCGTCCATCCCTCCGGTGTAACGTTTGGTCTCTTCAACCGAAATCGAATGCGAACTCAGCATGGCCATATCGTTTGTAGCTTCGCCTTTTCTGGTTGCCTTAATTACAACATCTTCTAATTTAATAACCGACTCCTGCATACTCAGGTATAGCACAACCTCTTTGCCAGAATTAACAACAACCTCTGGGATAGTTAAAGGTTCATAACCCATGTATGTTATTTGCATCGCAATTCTTCCTATGCGTATGTTTTCGAATTTAAATGTTCCGTTTGCATCGGTGATGGTGGCAACTATCGGGTTGGTGCCTGCTATGACAACTGTTGAGCCTATCAGGGGCAATTTACTGTCGGCATCTAAAACAGTTCCGCGAACAGTTTGTGATAGTTTTCCAGATGCTTCAGCATTTTTTTTATCCGGGAAAAGCTGAACCTTATTGCCTTTTACTTTATAGCCAATAGGCTTATCTTTAAAAAGAATATCAAGAAACGCTTTCAAATACATTAACTTGTTTTCAAAACTTACCTGAAAATCGAGCGATACCTCGCTGGAGTATGCAAAAACAAGGTCTTCATTTTTGCTAATCTGATCTAAAAGATGTTTTGCTGTTCCTTTAAAATCAGGTACATTGATTTGTTTGCCTGACAGTTCAGATTCAGCAAAACCGGGAAGAAAGAGAGAAATAAAAACAACGAATGCCAAAATTCTGCTAATTGTTTGGTTTGAATAAAATCGTGTCATTTCTGGTTACATTTTTAGTGTTCAACAAAAGATTTAACTCTTCCAGAACAGCTTCAAGTGTTTGATTATCAATCGTTGTCGTTAATGTAGGTATACCAATAAGTTCAGATTCAAATACAAGTACTCTCGAATACTGCTTTTGAAGTAAACATAATGCTTCCGTAATTGGAGTCTCATTGAAATAAAGAATTCCGGTTTTCCATGCAAGGAAATTAGGGTCATTATTCTGTTCTTTTTCAATTTGTGCCAAGACCGGATTATAGGCAGCCTGTTCGCCTGCCATGAGCTTTACACCATTTTCCACATTTCCGGAATAAAACCCTACAACTCCCGAAACAACAGATACTTTTACCTTTCCCGACGAATCTGAATACACATTAAAACTTGTTCCTAAAACCTGAGTGATAGTTTTGAAGGTAGAAATGCTAAATGGAATTTTCTCGTTAGGACTAACTTCGAAAAAAGCTTCGCCTTTAAGCGATATTTCTCGTTCGTTCTTGCCGAAATTTCGCGAAAATGCGATTTCCGAGTTTCCATTCAGATATACCTTCGAACCATCTGCCAACAGATAGGCTTCATGTGGGTTCAAATCTATGCCAGAAATTATAAGCTGTTCTGAATCAAAAACTACGATTTTAGCAAGAAACGAAACACCCAAAACCAAAACAAGCATTGCCGCTACACGCAAAAGCGTTGTCAATGGTAAGCTAAATATAGATGTTGGCTTACCAGGTAATATAATATAATCTGGCATTTCCTTTCCATCTTTAACCTTCCTTACGACTGCTTCCCAATTCTTTTGTTTGTTTAATGTATCGATAAATGTTAACTGATATGTCTTTTTTAGTTGTTCGAAAACCTCTGCATGCATTTCAGAAGCCCCGGCCCAACGCTCAAAAAGTTGTATCTCATTATCATCAGCCGTATTCTCAATAATTTTGAGTAATATGGTTTCATCGATAAGTCCCATTGCTTTTTTCATCGTTTTCTGAATGTAAAACACCAGTTTTTTATTTTACCCTACAGTTTGCTATAATTATTTTATAAATAAAAATTTCAAAATAAGAAAACAGACCAGAAGTAAGTCTTTCAATTCATGACGCAAAAACTGCAAAGACTTTGATATATACTTCTCAACAGTTTTTTGAGAGATATTCATCTCCTGTGCTATCTCGTGATATTTTAAATTGTCGTATTTGCTTAGCACAAATGCTTCTCTCCAATGGTCAGGCAGTTTACTTACGGCTTTATGTATGCTATTGTGGATTTCTTTTTCAATTTTGTAATCTTCGACTGATTTCTCGAATGATGAATGAAAACCCTCAGAACTAACAATGAATTTTTGCTTTACTTTTATATGCCTGAGGTAATTTAAACTTGAATTTTTAACAGCTTTGAAAAGATAAGCTTTCAAATCTTCAATCTGTTTCAATTCATCAAAGTTCTGCCATACCTTAACAAAAACGTCCTGAACAATATCTTCAGCCTTATCATAATCATTTACATATCGGATTGCAGAGAGTACTAAATGATGAAAATGTTCATCAAAAAGCTGCTTGATTAACTGCTCTGAATTAGATGAAAGCAATTTTATATAATTATCTAAATTGTTTTGCAATGTTAGAACATTTTATCATAATCAGGATTTAAGTTAGAATAAGAATATATTAAGACAATTCTTGTCATTATGCAGCAAATTATCAACTGTGGTAGGTTTTTTTCTTCGCTTGTGCCTATACAAAGAGATATCGATATATGATAGTTTAACCCAATTAATTAGCTATGCTGAGCCCTTCAAGGTTCATAAACATTTAAAAAATGTAATATTCATGAATAGTTCAGGTTAATTTTTCAATCATTAAGAAATTTTTATAATTTAGGGCTTCGGCTATTTAACATATTGGTTAACGCAACATTCATACCTAATTCATATGAAAATATTTATTCTATTATTGGTTTTTCAGTTATTAATAGTATATAATTCAAAATCGCAATCAGAAAACCTGGTTATAAACCATGGTTTTGAGGAGTATGATAAATGCCCGACTGATTATACCCCCGAAGATAAAAGCCATAAATTGATAAAAGGTTGGACTTATCCTACTATTGCAACACCTGATTACTTCAATAGGTGTGCACCACCCAAAAAAGCTGGCGTCCCCAGTAATTTTGCCGGAATGAGTGAACCTAATACCGGCGATGGATATATGGGAGCGATCCTTAGTGGCACCGACGATGGATATCGCGAATATATCCAGGGTAGTTTAAAATCTCCTTTAGTTGCTGGTAAGAAATATTGTATTACTTTTTCATATAAGCTCGCTTCTTATTCAAAATTTGCTGTCGATCAGCTTAGCTTGTTTTTTAGTGAGCTTGAGGTGAAAAATGATATACGTGTTAATTTGCCTTATAAACCACAGGTTAATAATGTCGATGGTTTGTTTCTCGATAATATCGATGAGTGGAATGAAATATGCACTGTATATGAAGCATCCGGAAAAGAAAAGTATTTTATCATGGGTAATTATAAATCGTACGATAATACTAATTACGTTGCTACCGATAAAAACATGAAGAACCTGATGAATAAGACTTATGCTTATTATTTTTTCGATGATATTTACATCAGGCCATTAGAAAATTGTAATGATTGCGGCTGTGTAAACCACGATTTTGAGGCAGAAATAATAGATACATCCTATACTGGAGGCTTTGATCCAATATCGGGTAAAATTCCTAAGAAAATTAATGATGGTTATATAAAAATTGCGATGGCAGGAGGGACCCCTCCATATAGGGTCGAATGGTCGAATGGTATGAATGGTGCAGTATTAAATGGATTGTCTGCAGGAACATATACTTATATTGCATACGACGCATTTAACTGTCAGGGTAAAGGAAAAGTTAATTTCATTGCACCAAAGGAAATTGTTGATGAATTTGAAGAAGGGCTCCAAACTATTGAAGAAGGGGAATCAATAGTATTGAAAAACATCTTCTTTGAATTTAATAAAACAGCATTATTACCAAAATCATACTTTGAACTTGACAGGATTGTTGATTTCATGAAAGAAAATGATATTCATCTTATAGAGATTGGCGGCCATACCGATAGCGATGGTTCCGATGCATACAATAAAAAATTATCTGAAGGCAGGGCTAAATCGGTTGTTGAATATCTGAAAAGCAAAGGAATTATGGCAGATAGAATGAAAGCGACAGGTTATGGCGAGTCAAAACCTATCGATACCAACCGATCTGAAAAAGGGAAAGCGCTAAATCGAAGAGTTGAATTTACCCTACTAAAAAAATAGCTATAATTAATTCTAATTCAAATTATTATGAAATATATAATCCTTATTTTCTCATCCTTAATATTTATAAATGCTTCTGCACAAAATATTAAGAAAGGTTTTAAAAACCTTGAGAAAAAAGAATATGATAAAGCAAAAGAGAGTTTTCAAAAAAATCTGGAAGAGAATAAAGCTAATCCGGGAGCAAATTTTGGTATGGCATTGGCCCTTGCCGACGATGAATCGGCAGTATTCAGTATAATTGACAGCTGGGAGTTTGCCGATCAGGCACGTAAGAATATTGACAAGTTGAGCCAGGATGATATTGAAATCATTTCCGAATATTTTTTGAATTCAGAAGCAAGAAAAACAAGCTATCCGGTTAAGAGGAAAATTGATATTGCTCTTGAAGCCGTTGAAGCCCGATTAATTAAATATATTAGGGAAGAAAACAATCTTGAAGCTGTCTACGAGGTACTTAAACGTTATCCCGATTTCAGGCATTATGATAATGTTATTCATATTCGCAACCAGTTTGAATTTAGGAAATATGAAATCATGAATACATTAGAGGGGTACAAGGAATTTTTAAGTAAATTTCCCGATGCTGCCCAGGTTGATAAAGCCAATCGCTATGTTTACAAATTATCTTTCGAAAAGGCCAAAGAAACTAACACTGTTGAGGCATACAATCAGTATATCAGAACTTATCCAAAATCAGAGCATATTCAGACTGTTATAAAACTTCGCAATACTGCTGCATTTAATGATTCTAAAACTATTAATACATTACAGGCATATGAACAATTTATTGCAGAATATCCTGATGCTCTTGAAATAGCTGATGCAAGAGGTAAAGTTCAGGATCTTCTTTATGAGCAGGCTAAGCGTATTAAATCACTTGAAGCATATAACGATTTTATTAAGAAATATCCTGATGGAAAACTATTCATTGATATATTCAATCTTAAAGCAGAAGACTTAGGGGTCCAGGTTCTTAAAGACTATAATATATCATCAGCCTCGATCGAATGGGCCAGGGGATTTGATGATAATGGTAAGGTTGAATCGGGCGGTATTGTTGCAGTAACTAATGAAGGCGAATATATAATCGCATGTAATTCAAGGGTGAATGATACTTCATTTTCAGATGTTTGGGTTATTAAGCTCGATAAATTAGGTAAAATGATCTGGAATAAATATGTTGGTCAACAGTTCGATGACAAGGTTTCTGCGGTATTACTTGATTCGAAAGGCGATATATTAGTCACCGGATATACCTGGTTATCGGAAGATAGTGCTTCAAATGTAGGATGGATGTTTAAATTGAGCGCCGACGGCAAAAAACTTTGGAATAAGAACCTGGGAAAGACAGAAATCAATGCATTTGCTATCGATCAAAACAACAGGATATTTGTTGGGGGCTCCATTATGGATGATTCGCTGGGTATTGGCAATTATATGCTCGATATATATAATAATGAAGCTAAAAAAGTCGCTGAGAGAGAGTTTACCGGATATGGAACAATAAATGATATCGACTTAAATCAAAACGGCCAATTGTTAGTATCTGGTTCTAATTGGTTATGCCAGCTCGATAACAGAAGGTATATATTATGGGATGATACTTTAAAATATACTCTTAAGTCAACCAACTGTGCATACAATACCGATGGTTATTATTTTACAGGATATGGAAATGAGTCGGTGTTTTATGCAAAGTATTTAACAAATGGGAAAAAAGCGTGGTTTCATGAGTTTCCTAAAACTGATCCATTACAAACATCTGTTGATATTATTGCCGTTGGTTCAACATCTGTTGCTGTGGCTGAACAGAAGACCAATGGGGCAAAAATTAAATATCTTGGTGCCGAAGGGAAAGTTATCAAAGTAATTGAGATAAACGGACCTATTCAAATAAACGATCTATCTGTTTTTGAAAAAGGATTATCTGTTGTTGCAACTGATGGTAATTTAATTATTGTTAAATATTTAAGCGATACAACATTTTAACCTGGATTAATAATAATTTTTTATATTTTATAAATTGAATTTCAATATGTTATAAATAAATTTTATATATATTCTCATTTTGTTTTGACGAACGCTTGCTTTTAATTGACGAATGACTATATTTGTACACGAACGATAAAAAATTACGACTATGATTTTTGTAGCAATAATAATTCCATTTATATCTTTGGGAGCTATAACATACATGGTGTTTCACGCTCCTGAAATGAACAATGATGCTATTGATTAGATAATAGCCCTTCTTTGATAAAATATTTAAGCCAATACGATCATATTGGCTTTTTCTGTTTATTATACTCAGCTATCAATGATCAATCAAATCAGAATGGTTAGTGATTGTATAATAATTGATCACATAATTATCGAAATTTTTACTTTTCTATAAGCTCAAAATTCCAGTCATTAATATTAAATTCCGACTCGACTTTATTCTCTATTTCATCATCAAGCGATTTAAATAAATCAATTCCAATTGTTTTTTCAACTTCATCTACCGACATTGCATACGATTTTAACTTACCCGATGCATTTCCATTGGTAAATATAAAACCGATGGCTTTCTGATTTTTCGGATCGTAAATTACCTTAAATAATCTTTTAGGCACTCCAACGTTATTATCGCCTAATGTATGTGCAAATGGTGCATCGGCTAATACTGGCCCACAGGTGATATACAAACCATCGGTACCAGCATTCCATAATCTGGTTAATTCTTCAGTTTTAGCCCAAATGAAACTATAAAAAGCAGGTTTCATGGCAACTATATTACTCATGTAAAATGTTTCTTCTTTTCCTTCTTGAATATTTTGAACGTCGAGATAACTTACTAATTGGGCCATACTAAAACCTCCTTCATTGTAATCCTTTTTATTAGCTGAGCGGGTGGTTATCATCGGATCGGCCTGATACTTCGCTTTTACTTTTTCATATTCATTTACCTGCGATTTAGTTACCTTATATGTAACCCACGATGGGAGTACATAACTTGAATTATAAGAAAGAGAATATGATTTATGATGAATTATTTGTTCACGGTCCCTTTCTGAAGCTAGAAGTACATCAGCAGTCTGGGCACTTATTAATACTGAAGTTCCCATTATACAGAATGATATAAATAATTTTTTCATAATTAAGCTGTTTTCTTAAAGTTAATAAAAACGATGATTTTATACAAGGAAATAATGCGGCTAAATTCAGATGTAAAAAGGATAGAATACCT
>Ga0209079_10001000_pt1 | contig 10832 bp, 9 predicted proteins | sample PPLLaktember2015_2_FD_187259 | JGI IMG/M metagenome (GOLD analysis project Ga0209079, IMG submission 187259) | Freshwater sediment microbial communities from Prairie Pothole Lake near Jamestown, North Dakota, USA - PPLs Lake P7 Core (6) Depth... | ecosystem: Environmental > Aquatic > Freshwater... | reverse complement strand
GCCGTGTACACCGGCCCCCAGGGGCAGGACGCCTTCCGGGAAGCGCTGTCCGATGCCGTCGGCATGTCCGGGCAGCCTTCCGTGGACTCGCCGTACGCGGCATCAAAGCGGGCCGCCGAGCAATTGCTTCACTCGTACTACGCGACGTACGGGATCGATGCCGTCGTGGCCCGGCTCTTCACGGTCTACGGCCCCGCCGGACATCCGGAGATGAGCGTCTTTCGATTCGTCCGGGCGATCAGCGAGAACGAACTGATCGAAGTCTACGGTGACGGAACCCAGCGCAGGGACTTCACGTACGTCGAGGATGCAGCCCAAGGGCTTGTGGCCGCGACTCGGCTGCCCGGGTTCCACGTGGTCGATCTCGGGACGGGAACGCCCATCGCGCTCTTGACCATCGTCGACACCCTTGGTGCGATCATGGGCCGCACGCCGCGGGTTCGCCACCTTTCGGCCCATCCCGCAGAAGTCGTCGACCGCGTAGCGGACGTCGACCGCACCGAGAGGATCCTCGGATGGGTCGCGACGACGCCGCTCGATGCAGGGCTCCGGCAGTGCGTGACCTGGTTCGAGGAGAATCGTGGATGGGCGACGTCCCTCAAGCTTGGCGAGCCGTACCGCACGGAGAGGATCGCGCCGGATCGCTGAGGATCTCCGTCCGCTGTAGAATCGCGCGACAGGGTCGATGGAGAAAGGGGCAAGCTATGGAGTTCGGGCCACGGTACATCCCGAACCAAGACGACATCGCTGCACGGGTGCTTGACGGCGAAGCCATCATGATCAACTTGTCGAAAGGCATCTACTACAGCCTTGACGGCGCCGGAGGAAGGATCTGGGAGCTCTTGGAGGAGGGAAGGAGCGCGGCGGAGCTGGCCGACGCGATCGCCCTCGAATTCGATGTGACGGCGGAGCGTGCGCGGGCCGACATCGACCGCATCCTTGGGGAGCTTCAGGCCGAGGACGCTCTACGGACCGTCCCCGTCGGCGCCCCGCCTTCCCAGACGACGCCCCGCACTCGACGTGTTGAGAGACGCCCGTATCGAGAGCCGAAGCTCACGGTGTACCGCGACATGGCCGACCTGCTTGCCCTCGAACCGCCGACTCCAGGCGCGGCGCAGGAGAACTTGTGGGAAGGCACGGCCTGACACGAGGCGGCGTCCGCCGGCCCCTGCGCGACGCAGACGTACAGGTCAGCTGCATCATTCCAGCCTTCAATGCGGCTGCGTACGTGGGTGCCGCCATCGAAAGCATCCTGCAACAGACCCATCCGCCGAGCGAAGTGCTCGTTGTGGATGACGGATCCACCGACAAGACTGCATCCGTCGTGGAAGCCTTCGGCCCGCGCGTGACGCTCCTGAGCCGTCCTCATGGCGGGGCGGCGGGGGCGAAGAACGCGGCCCTTGAGGTCGCCCGCGGACCCTACGTCGCGTTTCTCGATGCAGACGATGTCTGGGTCCGCGACAAGTTGGCGCGCCAGCTCGCCCATTGCGCGACCCGGCCCGACATCGATCTCTGCTTCACTGCGTACGACAACTTCTGGATCTCCGAACTTGCCGACGAGGCCGTGCAGTACAGCGAGAGCAAGCTCTCGCAAACCTCGAACGGATGGAGCGTGTCGACCCTCCTGACGAGACTCACCGTCTTCGGTCGCTTCGGACTGTTCGCAGCGCCGGGAGAGGCAGGGGAGAAGTACCACAACCTCCTCTGGGCCCTGAACGCCGCGGCGCTGGGCGCCGTGGTGGACGTCCTTCCGGACGTCCTGATGCATCGCAGGCTTCATCACACCAACGTCTCGAGGAGTTGGGCCATCGACGATCAGTTCATCGCTCTGGTGAAGGCGTGGCGCGACTACCAGAAGCGCGCCGGGAAGGACGGCGAGGCGTTCGGAGGAGACGATGCGGATCCTGCTCTGGAGTGAGATCTTCTGGCCGATCATGGGCGGAGGGTCCCAGTTCTCCGCGGATCTTGCGGTCGAACTCCAGCGTCGCGAGCACGACGTTCTGGTCGTCACCCGGCGCGATGCAGCGAGCCAGCTCGAAACGGACGAGTATCGCGGTGTTTCGATTCGGCGATTCCCGTTTCACGAGGCCTTGTTCGAGCGGCGGGTCGATGACATCGCAAGATGGCGCAGCCTCATTCTCGGCCTGCGAAGGCAGTTCGAGGCTGAGCTCGTTCACACAACCAGCTTCGGCCCGAGCATGTGGTTCGAAGCGGTGACGGCGGGGGCGGACAGCGCGCCCCATGTCGTGACGCTCTTTGGGGAGGAGATCTCCGAGGCTGCGGGGCTTGAGTCGACGCTCCACCGAGCGCTCCGAGGCGCCGCGTGGGTGACGGCGCCGTCGCGAGCAACCCTCGAGTACGCGCTCAGGCTCGTTCCCGAGTGCGAGGCTCGGTCGTCGGTGATCCCTGTGGGATGCGTCGTCGACGCGAGGCATCCCGATCCGGCGGCGTCAGGCGCTCCGCTTCTCTGCATCGGACGTCTCGTTCGGGACAAGGGGTTCGACATCGCCCTCACCGCCCTGCCGGCGATCCTCAGACGTCGACCCGACGTCAGGCTACGAATCGCCGGAGATGGACCTCTGCGCGAATTGCTGATGCAGCAGGCAGCGCGTTTGGGAGTCTCCCGCGCGGTCGAGTTCCTCGGATGGGTATCACCGGCCCGCGTCGCATCCCTGCTTGCAGCCTCGTCGATCCTGCTCATCCCGTCGCGCGCCGAGGCGCTACCGCTCGTAGGAGTGCAGGCGGCACTCGCGGCGCGCCCGGTCGTGGCCGCCGCCGTAGGAGGGATCCCGGAGCTTGTCATCGATCGCGAGACGGGGATTCTCGTAGAACCCGACTCGCCGGAGGCTTTGGCCGGCGCGGTGCTTGACCTCCTCGAAAGGCCTGACCAGGCGGAGCGTTTGGGCCGGGCGGCGCGTTCCCTTGGGTGTGAGCGGTTCCGCCTCGAGCGTGTCGTCGATGCCTACGAGGCGCTCTATCGGAGGGTTGTCGCCGGGGGAAGCGCGGCGGGAGCTCGGCCATGCGAGTGATGTTCTGGTCGTCGGTTTACTGGCCCCATATCGGAGGGGTCCAGGTCTTGGCTCGCCACCTCTTGCCCGCGCTCGCCGCGCGAGGCCACGACCTTGTCGTCGTGGCCGACCAGGACCCGCCCGACCTTGCGGCACAGGAGGACCAGGACGGAATCCGAGTGCTCCGCTTCCCTCTCACTCTCGGGCTGCGAGACATCGACCGGCTGGCGGGCATTCGACGGGATCTTGCGGATCTACGCCGGAGCTTCGCCCCGGACCTGTGCCACATGGCGGCCCTTGGCGCAACGGACTTCTACGAGCGGATCACGCAGGACCCGGAGCATCCCACGCCCACTCTTGTCTCGCTATTCGGGCATTGGCCTTCGCAGTACTCGAGGCTCCTCTGCGGCACGCTCGAGCGTGCCGACTGGATCGCCTGCGATTCGGCGCAGACGCTTGAGTACTCGTACGCAGTCGCTCCGGGCGCGGCGGCGCCTCGCTCCGTCATCCGCAATGCGGTCGGCGTTCCCACTGTGGCGCCGGCGCTGCTCCCCGACGCGCCCCGATTGCTCGTGGCGGGGCGCCTGTCTCGCGAGAAGGGTGTGGACCTCGCGCTGCGTGCCTTTGCCTTGGTCTTGCGGCGGTGTCCGTCGGCTCGTTTGACTGTGGCCGGCGATGGGCCGGAGCGCCTCGCTCTAGAGCAATTGGCGGCCGCGCTCGGAGTGGGCGAGGCGGTGGAGTTCCTCGGCTGGACCGCCCCGGACGAGGTCCCCAGGCTACTCAACGCCGCGTCGGTCCTCGTGCTGCCTTCCCGCGCGGACTCCTTCCCGCTGATCGGTCTCGAGGCGGCGCTGATGGAGCGTCCTGTGGTCGCAGCCGCCGTCGGCGGGCTGCCCGAGATGATCGTCCACGAGGGAACCGGGATCCTGGTCAACGCGGAGGATCCAGAGGCGTTGGCGATCGCGGTGGTTCGCCTGATCGAGGATCCGGCGTGGTCCGTGAGACTCGGCCGTGCCGCACGGCAACGGGTGCAAGAGCGTCATCGATTCTCCGACGTTGTCGATGCGTATGACGAGTTGTACGAGCGGGTGGCGCATCGGAGCACGGGGAGGCCATGATGCGCATTCTCTTCTGGTCCGCCGCGTTTTGGCCCGGCATCGGCGGTGTGCAGGGCGTTGCAGGAAGGCTTGTTCGCTCTCTGTCGGAGCGCGGCCACAGGATCCATGTCGTGGCAGAGCAGACGTCGGCGACGATCCCATTGCAGGAGACCCACGAAGGCGCTGCGATCACGCGGCTTCCGCTCACCTGGCGGGAACGACAGGGCCTCGACGCTGTGGCCGATGTCGTGCGCACCGTCCGGGAGCTGAAGAGGGCGTTCCGGCCGGATCTCATCCACCTCCATGGCACAAGCGACAGCGACTTCTTCCACCACGCGACGGCGTCGGCCTTCCGTGCCCCTCTCCTCGTCACGATTCACGGCCTGTGGCCGCCGGAGAGGGAAGCACTCGTTCGGCGCACGCTGGAAGCCGCCGACTGGGTGGTCGGGTGCTCGCAGGCCATTCTTGGTGAAGGCCGTCGGCTTGTGCCGGCGATCGTGGCGCGGTCGTGCGTTCTCTATGCCGGGACGATGACTCCGGCGGCGCCCTCTCGGCCGTTGCCGTTCGATCCGCCACGGCTGCTCTTCCTCGGGAGGCTCTCTCCAGAGAAAGGCGCGGACCTGGCCCTGGAAGCGTTCGCTCACGCCGTGAAACGGATACCGGCGCTGGAGCTTCTCGTTGCGGGAGACGGAGGCGAGCGCGGCACTCTGGAACGGCGCGCGGAGGAACTGGGTTTGAGCGACAAGGTCCGCTTCCTCGGATGGGTCGATCCCGAAGAGGTTTCGGGACTTCTCGACCGTGCGACGCTTGTCCTGGTCCCGTCTCGTCAGGAGGCGTTCGGGCAAGCCGCACTCGAAGGGGCGACGGCGGGCCGCCCGGTTGTTGCCAGCGCGGTGGGCGGACTGCCGGAGATTGTCCGCCACCGCGAAACCGGGCTCCTGCTGGAGTCTCGGTCGGCGCAGACGTGGGCCGACGAGATCGTGCGTCTTCTCGAGTGTCCGGGCGCGGCGGCCGACATGGGGCACAGGGCACAGACCGATGCCCGCACGCGCTTCGACTGGACGGCGACCGTGGATGCAGCGGAGGCCTTGTACGTGCGGATGGTGAAGGCGTTCGCGAAGGAGTGAGGCCGCCATGACGAACGAGGAGCGATTCGTGTCCATGGCCGTCGCGTTCGATGCTGCCGTAGACCAGTGCCCGAGCCGGGTGCACGAGGGGGCGTACGTGCTCGCCGGCCGGGGCGCAGTTCTACGCATCGTCGGAGATCGCCTCGCGGAGCGCCTGGCTCCGGCGCTCGCTCACCTCGCGGATTCCGAAGCAGAAGCGGGGCGAACCGAACTGCGCATCGACCTGTGGGACGAGGCGGAGACCGACGTCGCGCCGGACATCGACCTGCGACCCGATCCACTCGGGGTGTCGTCGCAGTACGACGCTTCAACAGACGGGCGGACGGTCACGAGCGTCCTCCAGTTCTCACTGAGCTGCATCGACCGCGAGGCGGCGCACATTGTCGGCGCCGTCTTGGACGCGCGGCGGCTGACGCTGTACGAGGTCGGCCGTCCGCTTCACATTCCACTCAGTCTGTGGCTCACCGATCGACGGGTTCCTCTCGTTCACGCGGGATTCGTTGCCGCCGAGCACGCGGGGGTTCTCCTGATCGGCGAGAGCGGAGCGGGGAAGACCACGTCGACCCTCGCGTGTCTCCAATCCGGCTGGGCGTACCTGTCCGACGATCTTGCCGCGCTGGAGATTCGTGATGATGGGACGGCCTGGGGGCACAGCGTGTACGCGTCGGCGTTTGTCGACGGCGCGACGATCGCCCGCGTGGGCGGCGTTCCTGGAGAACTGGTCGATGGGGCGTATCCCCACGAGGACAAGCGGCTGCTCATCCTCCCCGCCGGGGCGGACGGTCCGCTGCGGGCGCGCGCTCGGATTCGTGCGGTGGCTCTGCTCCAGATCTCAACGTCGCCCACGACACGGTTTCATCGGCTGCGACAGGGAGAGGCTCTTCTCGAGATGCTTCGAGACGGCCTCCAGATTGGCGTGCTCCATCCGGGACGCATCGGTCTAGAGCGCCTGGCCGACTTGGCAGAGCGGGTCCCGACGTACCGCTTCGAGTTAGGAACAGAGGCCGCCGGGATTTCCGCAGCGTTGCGCACCATGCTTGCCGACGCGGAACGTCCCTCGAATGGCAAGGAAACCGCATGACCCAGTCGATCGCATTTCGTGGAGCTCGCTCAACGTGGCACGGCGACCCCGGAGCGCGCCTCGCCGAGTTGAAGGCGGGGTTCGCGCAGGCGCGCGATCGGCGGCCGGACGAATTCGTCGAGACTCGGGTCGTCTTCGCGGGGATGTCGGTCCGATTGCAGGTCGTGGGGCGAGAGCTAGCAGACGCCCTAGGGACGGCACTCCGTCACCTCGTCGTCCCAAGCGGGAGCGTAGGGGCGCCGGACCTCGCAATCGCGGCGTGGGACGAGCGCATTTCTGGAGTCGGCGCTCCGGTTCCGGCCAACGCTGATTCTCTCTCGACGACCGACGAAAGCGGCGTCATCCTCGGCGACGCGGAGGACCGGATTGTGGGACACGCCCGCGACGGAGTGGAGCTTTGGCTCGACCGAGACGCGGCGGGCCTGTGGGGCCGCGCTCGAGACGGGACGGACATCGGGCTCCAGAACCGCGGGAAGCCCTTCCACGTGCCCCTGCTCGTCTGGCATGCGGATCACGACGTGCCCGTGGTGCACGGGGCACTGATCGGGCACGACGGGGCGGGACTCCTGTTGGTCGGACAAGGCGGAGCCGGAAAGACGACCGTTGCCATGGCCTGCTTCCTCGACGGGTTCGACTTCCTCGGTGACGACTACGTCGCGATCGAAGAACCCGCGACGAGGACGTATGTTGGGCACAGTCTATACGACTCCGTATGGCTGACCCGCGATGGAGAGGACCGTCTGCCGAGCCTCGCGCAGTACGCGGAGCCCGCGGCACTGGCCGGGGCACCCAAGCGGCTCGTCCATGCCGCGGCGATCCGCCCGGAAGGAACCGCGCGGGCGGTCTGCATTCGCGGCGTTGTTTGCACGACACTGGTGGACGAAGTTGGGCCGGCGATCTCGCGCACCACAGGAGCCAAGGCGCTGCTCGCCATGGCTCCGACGTCCACGTTGCGGCTTCCCGTGACGGGGTCAAGGTTGATGACCCGGATGGCTGCGCTTGCGGAGAGCCTACCGTGCTATGAGTTGCGCCTGGGCAGCGATCTGTCCTCCCTGCCCGACTTGCTGCGGGGCGCGCTCGAATCGAGGGATCGGGCGTGAGACGCGCGAAGCGGGATCCCGGTCGCGAGCCGACGCTCTCCGATACGCTGTCCGTACTTCTGCCGCAGGCGTGCGACACCGTGCTTCTGCGCGCCGCTCTGGCCCCCGGATCCGAAGGGCGGGATAACTGGGTTCGTTGGCGGGAGAGCGTCCACGACGTGAGGTCGGCGCTTGACGAACGGCGCCCGCTGCTCACGCATCTGCTCCCGCTCCTCCACTCCAACACGCGGCGCAACGGCGCGGAGGTCGACGAGGAGTTTCGTCTTGCCATGGCGGCCGCGACCCTGCAAGAGGAGCGCCGCACGGAGTCCGTGTTCGAGATCCTTGCCGACGCGCTGGAGATCCTGAGGGCGGCGGGGATCGACGCGACGGCGCTCAAGGGGACTGCGCTGGCAGCGTCTGTGTACCCCACGAGGGCGCTCCGGCATTGCCACGACATCGATCTCCTTGTCTCGTCGGACCGGCTCCCCCATGCAGAAGAGGCCCTGATCCAATCGGGCCGATACCGCTCCTCGGAGGAAGGCCCACCGGGTTCGGATCGGCGCGTCGTGCACCAATCGGGCCTTCCCGTTGCGCTCCACGGGCAGATGCTGCGCTTTTTCTCCGACAGGCGGGCCGAGGACGCCGTCCTCGCACGACGTCAGACACTGCGGAGCGGCGACCGGACCTTCCAGATCCTGTCCTCCGGCGATGCTCTGTGGCACCTCTGCGGGCACGCGGCGTCGGGGGGAAACCGAGGCACGCTGCAATGGGTTGCTGACGCCTGGCACTTGATCGAGCGACTCGATCCGGCCGACTGGAGCGCGTTTCGCGCAGGCGTCTGCGAGATGGAGCAAGCCCTCCCGGCGTACGTCTGCCTGCGGTACCTGTCTCGGACGTTGGGTGCGAGCGTTCCGGAAGCGGAGCTTCGCTTCCTGCGGGGCGCGGCACGGCGCGCCGGGCGCCGGGCGCGGGAGAGAGCTCTCGCCGGCGCCTTGCACGGCGGACAAACAAGCCTTCACGACCTCCGAGCCGCCACACGAAGCGTTCGCTCCCGCCTGTCCTTCATCCGATGGCGAGTTCTTCCCTCGCAGGACTACCTAACTGCGATCTATCCTGAGAGCCTCCGCCTAGGGCTGTGGACGCTCTACCCAAGACGGATTCTGAACTACGCTTTCCGGCCGATCCGGCATGCAGCGCGGCGACGGAGATCCATGGTCTTGCCTCGACGCCCGTGGATGCCCACGGAGCGCCAGGCGCTCCTCGTACGAGCCGCCCTTCTTAACGGAGGGCCGGCAATCGACGCGTGGAACCGATGGAAGGCGGCCGGCGACGTCGGGCGGATCGATGACGGATCATCGGCTCTGCTGCCTCTCGTCTACCGGAACCTTGCCGATCACGCACCGAGCGATCCCGCGGTCAGGCGCGCTCAGCAGGCCTACAAGATCACGTGGCTCGAGAATGAGCGACGGTTCCGCGAGATTGCCGGCCTTCTCGAGGCGCTCAACGCCGCGGGAATCGAGACGATGCTCTTGAAAGGCGCTGCCCTCGCGCTCCTCTACTACCGAGATCTCGCGCTTCGTTCCATGGGCGACGTCGACCTGCTCGTGCGTCCAGAGCGAGTACGCGACGCCGTCGCCCTCCTACAGGCCCGCGGATTCCGAATCCTGCGACACTCCGCGAACGTGCTGACGGACGTTCACCTGTTCTCGCGAAAGGCCATCAACCTCACCTCGGAGGCCGTGCCGGAGCTCGATCTTCACTGGCGAACGATGCGAGAGATCCATTCGGAGAGTGAAGAGACGGCGTTCTGGGAGTCCGCGACGGCAGTCACCCTTTGCGGCGTGCCGACCCGGGCGATGAGTGCGGAAGATCAGGTCCTTCACGTCTGCGTCCACGAAGCGCGGTGGTGCCCGTCTCCGCTTCCCCGCTGGATGGCGGACGTTGCGGTGGTCTTCGGCGAGACGGGGAAAGCGTTTGACACGGCTCGACTCGTGGAGCGTGCACGGCGCCTCGAGCTGGTCACCCCGGTGAAAGAGACACTCGAGTGCCTCGCGGCGACGGTTCCTGACGTCGTGCCCCTCGAGCTTTTGCGGGCCCTCGGTGAGGTTCCTCCGACGCGTCGCGACGAGCACGAGTACGCCGTCCGCTGTCGCCGGTCGGGGGCTCTTGGGATCCTGCGGGACGAATACGCCATCTACCGGAACACAACATGCGGTCAGAATGCAGTCCGGCGGCTGTTCGGCTTTCCAAGATACCTCCAGGCTTTGTGGGGACTTGGTCGTCCCTGGCAGGTCGCGGCGCACGCTGTGGCCTGGAGATGGCGTGAGGTCCGCAAGGACAAGGCGGGAAGCGGCGGACGGTCGCACCGCGGACGAAACTGACGGTCCTCCGACCGCAGTCCAAACCCCTCCGGAGACTGTGCACGCCTCCAACCACGCCACGGAGGGCGCATCGAATGGAGAGCCCGCTTGGACGGCCGTCATCCTGCGATCCAGTACGAGGGCACCACGCCCGGCACGTTCGACTCCGCGGCCGGCCGGAGCCGGAGGGCTCGCGCCGCCGACTCCTGCCACAGGAACGGCGGTTGCGGGCTTGACCGCGGCGGCCCGGATTGCGGCGGCGCCGAGCGTAAATCCTTCCTGACAACGCCGGGCGAGGCGGCCCAGGTCGTGCTATAGTCACTCCATACTCCACAGGAGAGACGGTATAGGTCATGTGGACGCTTGTGGCAGGAATCTTCATGGGCTGGTCGCTCGGCGCGAACGACGCCGCCAACCTGTTTGGTCCGATGGTTGGGAGCGGCGCGATGCGCTTTTGGACGGCGGCCCTCCTCGCCTCGATCTTCGTCCTTGTCGGCGCGATGACGGTCGGGGGCGGCTGTTTTGCGACCTACGACGCGATCGGCACGCAGACGCTTCTGTCGGCGTTCCTCGTGACGCTTGCTGCGGGCCTCACGGTCACCCTCATGACGATCCTCGGACTTCCGGTCTCGAGCACCCAAGCCGTCGTCGGCGCCATCCTCGGCGCGGGGCTCCTCACGGGCGGCGTCTCGTTCGCCCCTCTTACGAAGATCGGGCTGTCGTGGATCCTGACGCCGATCGGAGGCCTCGTCGCCGCGTACATTCCGTACAAGCTCCTCGTCCTCTTCCCGCGGGCCCTGCCGAGTCGGATCGTGCAACGCGCCGGCGTGATCCGCGTCGGCCTGATTCTCGTGACCTGCTACAGCGCGTACGCGCTCGGCGCGAACAATGTGGCCAACGTCACAGGCGTCTACGTGTCGAGCGGGTTTCTCTCCCCCACCCTCGGCGCGCTGATTGGCGCACTCTCGATCGGTTTGGGTATCCTGACCTTCAGCCGACGCGTGATTGAGACCGTGGGGAACGACCTTGTGCAGCTCGACGCGGTGACGGCGCTGATCGCGATTCTCGCCGAGGCGA
>Ga0209079_10000999_pt1 | contig 10850 bp, 8 predicted proteins | sample PPLLaktember2015_2_FD_187259 | JGI IMG/M metagenome (GOLD analysis project Ga0209079, IMG submission 187259) | Freshwater sediment microbial communities from Prairie Pothole Lake near Jamestown, North Dakota, USA - PPLs Lake P7 Core (6) Depth... | ecosystem: Environmental > Aquatic > Freshwater... | reverse complement strand
GCGATTCATCTTCAATATTTCGTCCGGGAGAACCTGGGCGATCCGACCGCGCTCTCCTCGTTTTCCAAGGCCGACCTGGCAATGCGACAACGCCGCCTCGTCGAGTCTCTTCAACTGTTTGTGGATGCCCGCGAACGATTTCCGAATGCCTTGTTCCAGGACGACGCCCTCATGCGCATCGGTGAACTGAACGCCCTGCTGGAACGCCCGGACAGTGCGATCGCGGCGTTTCGCTTCGTCACCGATTCGATGGCGCTGAGCATCTGGAAAGACCGAGCACAGTTCCGGATCGCGGAGATCTATGAGCGGCAGATGAAGGACGCTCCCCGCGCCACCGCCGCCTACGAGGAACTGCTCATGCGCCACCCGACATCGCTGTATGCCGACGAGGCCCGGCAGAGAGTGAGGCGGCTGCGATAGAAGCGGCCAGAAGAGAATACCACAGATTACCACTGATTTTCACTGAAAGGGGTTGAAGAAGAAGACTCAGAATCCAATATTCAAGTGTACGTAACTTCAATTTCGTTTTGGGGGAACGATGAAGATACAACTTGTTCAACCGGGGGAGTATCTCCACGCTGGCGTCACCGAGAAGATCATCGGCGCAGCCATGGAGGTTCATAGAACATTGGGACCAGGCTTTCTTGAGTCCGTTTACGAGGAAGCATTGTGCTACGAGTTGTCACAACGGAAGGTGCCTGTTGGGCGCCAAGTTGAACTCAATGTACGCTACAAGGATCTCACGCTCCCGTCCAAATTCCGTGTAGACCTTATCGTAGACGGCTGCGTGCTTGTGGAAAACAAAGCATCGAAACGATTAACCTCGCAGGACGAAGCGCAGCTCATCAATTATCTGAAAGCTACTGGTGTCCGCATAGGCTTGCTTTTTAATTTCGGCTCCCCTTCGCTCGAAGTTGTGCGAAGAATATTCTGAAATAGCCATTCATTCTGTGCAAATCAGTGAAATCAGTGGATGTCTTCTATTACAGGAGCTCATTATGCGTTACCTCGCTCTTCTTCTTCTCCTCCCTCTCCTCGTTGTCGGGCAGGCGCTCGACGTCCAGGAACACATGCTGAAGAACGGCATGCGCGTGTTGCTTGTCGAGGACCATACCGTTCCCAGTGTCTGCTTTTTCGCGTACTACCGCGTCGGTTCGCGGAACGAGAAACTCGGGTACACCGGCTTGTCGCATCTCTTTGAGCATATGATGTTCAACGGCTCGAAGAAGTATAAACCGGGTGAGATCGACCAGATCCTTGAGGCGGGCGGCGGCTACTCGAACGCCTCAACGTGGAACGACCTCACCAACTACTGGGAGGAGTTCAATCCCGACCTGCTCGACAAGGTGCTCGACATCGAGGCAGACCGGATGCGTGCGCTTAAGCTCGACTCCGAGAACCTCGAACAGGAGCGGGGCATTGTGAAAGAAGAGCGGCGCGTCTCCATGGATAACAACGTGCAGAGCCGGATGGTGGAAGAGTTGTACGCGAATGCGTTCGTCGCACACCCGTATCAGAACCAGGTCATCGGCTGGATGGGGGATCTGGACAACATCTCGCTCCAGGACGCGAAGATGTACTACGCAACCTACTACGCACCAAACAATTGCACGGTGGTCCTGACCGGAGACTTCGACTCGAAGCAGGCGCTCAAGCGCATCAAGAAGCATTTCGAATCCCTACCGGTGCAGAAGCCGCCGCGGGAACCGAACAATCCCGAGCCGGAACAGCAAGGCGAGAAACGCGTTCGGTTCCATAAGGCCGCAGAACTTCCGGCCGTCATGATCGCCTTCAAGAGCGTCTCCGCGAGCGATTCCAATTATGTCGTTGGTGACGTGTTGAGCCAGATCCTTTCGCGTGGAGAGAGTTCGCGCCTCTATCGGAGGCTCATCTACGAGAAGCAGATGTGCACGGAAGCAAGCGCCGCACAGGACGAATATCTTGATCCGGGGTTGTTCACATTCTATGCACAGATGAAGGAAGGATTCACGACCGAGCAGGCCGAAAAGGAGATCTACGACATGCTCGCATCGATCGCGCAGGAAGGCGTGAGGCTGGAGGAACTTCAGAAGGCGAAGAACAACGCTCAAGCCGACTACGCGCGGCGCTTCAAGACGAACCAGGGGATCGGATTCATCCTCGGGTACTACCAGACGATCAAAGGGGGATGGCAGAAGGCGCTCACCGCGGCGCAAGCCTACGACGAGGTGACGAACGAGCGCATCAAAGCGTTCGCGGCGCGCATCTTCGATGAGCGCAAGCGCACCGTCGTCACGCTGATCCCTGAAACGACTGAAACGAATTGACGCCCGGAGACGACCATGAGATCCATTCTTTCATCTTTGCATTCCCTCTTGTTCCTCTGCGTTCTCTGTGCGCCACTCCTTTCACCTGCAGACGAACTCAAGGTCAACATTCCCCCATACAAGGAATTCACCCTCGACAACGGCCTCCGCGTCGTCCTGATGGAATACCGGCGCCTTCCGCTCATCGAGATGCAGATGATCATCGGCGGCGGACGTTCGATCGAACCCGACTCGATGACCGGCCTCGCATCGATGACGGCAGAGCTGTTGAAACTCGGAACGACAACCCGAACGGCGACACAGATCGCGGAACAGGTAGATTTCATCGGCGCAATGCTCAACGTCAGCGCCGGACTCGATCAGTTCTCCGTTTTCTCGGAGTTCCTGAAGAAGGACTTCGACACCGGGTTTGCCTTGTTCGCCGACGTTCTCTTGAATCCCACCTTCCCGCAGGAAGAGGTCGACCGCGATCGCTCCCAGCGCGAAGCGGAGCTGACGAGCTATCTTGAAGATCCGCGAAGCATCGCCGGCGTGTACTACGCGAAGCGGCTGTATAGCAATCATCCCTACGGCCGACAAACGATCGGCACGCGTGCAGGCCTTGCACGCATTACGCGGGATGCTGTCAAGGCGTTCTACAACACCGCCTTTGTTCCGAACAACGCAATTCTCGTCGCGGTCGGCGATTTCTCAGCTGACGAATTGCTGCAGCGGATCAAGAGCACGTTGGGCTCATGGAAATCCGGCGTTGTCCCCGCGATCCCGAGCGTGTCTCCCGCAACACACGCGGGGCGGCATGTCGTCATGGTCAACAAACCGGATGTGACGCAAACGCAGATCCGCATCGGCAACATTGGCGTCGACATCAAGAATCCCGACCGTCCGGCCATCGCGATCGCGAACAGCATTCTCGGCGGCGGCTTCACGTCCCGATTGATGAATGAGATCCGCGTGAAGCGGAGCCTGACCTACGGCGCGGGGAGCAACTTCGCTCCTGCTCGACTGGGCGGCTCGTACACCATCAGCACATTCACGAAGAATGCCTCCGTGCGGGTCACGATCGATGTTGCGCTGGATGAGGTGAAGAAGCTCCGCGATGCAGGGATCTCCGCCTGGGAACTTGGAAAGGCGAAGAACTATCTCACGGGAGATTTCGCGCGCGATCTCCAGGCTCCGGAGAATCTTGCGGCACAGATCGGCATGGTGAAGTTCTACGGCTTGTCCGAGAACTATTTGCAGGACTACGTACCGAATCTCCGGAAGGTCACGCTGGACGATGTGCGGCGCGCGGTGAAGAAATACTTCCACTACAATGATCTCTTGATCCTCGTGGTCACCAACCCGGCCGAGACGAAGGAACAGATGGCGGGATTGGGGACGATCGAAGAAGTCCCGGCTGCACAAGCGATCGAGTGAGAGGAAGAATGCCACAGATTGCACAGATTATCACGAGACATACCGCTCAGTGTTGATCAGTGTAGTCTGTGGTAGAATATCTCGGACATCATGATTCCTCCGACGCTCAACGTACCCCGGGCACCGTTCCGCTCTCTGGACGACAAGGCCTTCGCCGCTATCTGGTCCCAGCCGGCGATGGCGTCCTTGACGTTCGCGGATGGAACGCCCGCTCCGGCGCATCTCCAGACCGAGATCCGCGTCTTTCACAATACGCGCACGCTCTTCGTACTCTTTACTGCGATATTCGAAGATCTACGAATTGCGCCGGCGTATGTCCCGACCGAACCGGGCAATGGAAAGACGCTGAAGCTGTGGGAGCACAGCGATGTCCTTGAGTGCTTCATCGGTCCGAATGCAGCGGCGACGAGACGGTACAAAGAATTTCAAGTCGCGCCGGATGGACGGTTCATCGACATCGCGGTCGACCGCGTCATCGATCCGCATTCGGGAGACATGGCGTGGAATTCAGGCGCGCGGTTTGCATCCATTGTTGATGTGCTTTCCCGAACGTGGCGGGCGGTCATGGAAATCCCGTGGAAATCGCTTGAGCTCGATCCCGCAAAGACATCCAAGGTGGAGTGCAACTTCTATCGCGCCACGGGGAAGTTCCACGGTGACGAATTGCTCTCTTGGTCGCCAACGGGCTACGGTGAAAAGTGCTTTCATCGGGTGGAGCACTTTGGGCGGTTGCAGATTGTCGATTATTGATTGTTGATCGAAGGAAGGCTTGTGATACGACGTCTTTTCCTGCTGTTTCTCATCGCGAACAGCCAATGGCTCATTGCCAACAGCCATTCGCCAACGGCTGTTGCCCAATCGAAGCTTCTCGTCCCGATGGATCTGACGCAGTTCGATCATTTGAAAGCCTATGGAGTCGCATTCTGGCTTCTGCAGAAGAACGGCGAGGTCGATTGGCTGCTCAACTATCGCGGTGGGTCGTTCCTCTGTGATTACTCGGATGTGCTTGCGCGTGAGTGTCGCGTACGCGGCGTGCTGTTCGAATCGCTCGGCGCATCGGAGGCGGCCGCGCTCTATGCGGACGTTCAGCGGGAGGACAACAACATGGATGTTGTGCGGCTGGAGAAGGCGCCGAAGGTCGCGGTCTATGTTCCCCCGAATTTCAAACCGTGGGACGACGCGGTGACGATGGCGCTGGAGTACGCCGAGATCCCATACACCAAGGTGTGGGACGAAGAGGTGCTCAGCGGGAAGCTGGCGGAATACGATTGGCTTCATCTTCATCATGAAGACTTCACCGGACAGTACGGGAAGTTCTACGCCAACTACCGCAACGCCCCCTGGTACATCGAGCAACAATTGTTGTATGAGGGGGAAGCGAAGCGGCTTGGATACCGGAAGGTGTCTGACGAGAAGAAGGCGGTCGCGCGCGCCATCAAGGAGTACCTCGGCGGCGGGGGATTCATGTTCGCGATGTGTTCCGCGACCGATAGCTACGATATCGCCCTGGCGGCGGAGAAGGTCGACATCTGCGATGTGATGTTCGATGGAGATCCCGCCGATCGGGATGCCCAGCAGCGACTCGATTTTTCAAAGACACTCGCCTTCGAAAATTTCACCCTCGACATGAATTCGCTACGGTACGAATATTCCGACATCGACATCCCACCAAGCGATCCCCCTCCGATCCGCGATCCGAACACGGATTACTTCACGCTCTTCGAGTTTTCAGCGAAGTACGATCCGGTTCCGACCATGCTCACTCAAGGACACGCGAACATCATTCGGGGATTCATGGGGCAGACGACGGCGTTTCGCAAATCGTTGATCAAGCGGACGGTGACGATCCTGGCGGAGCGTGAGGGAACGGACGAGGTGCGGTATATCCATGGCAACTTCGGGAGGGGAACCTTCACGTGGTACAGCGGTCACGATCCGGAGGATTACCAGCATGCGGTGGGAGATCCGCCGACCGATCTGACGCTACACAAGAATTCCCCGGGATATCGGCTGATCCTCAACAATGTGCTTTTCCCGGCCGCGAAGAAGAAACAGCAGAAGACATAGCGGTTGGGATTCGCCATTGGGTGAAATCCCAAAACAGGGCGGAAACCAATTGTGCATGATGAATATTTGAGAAATGTCCGATTGCAACGCGTGGGGGGCGATTTTAATCCAGGAATGGATGTCAGAATTCGCGGTCTTCCTCAGGGGGGCTTAAGCCCCTTAAGCCCCCTAAGCGGCTTAGGCGCCCTAAGGGGCGGGCTCCGCATGGATCATCACCCGCCGCACCATCCGAAACCTCCGATGAATCTCCCCCTCCACGTCCGATATCACCCGATGCACATCTCCCAACGTCCTCCGCCCGTCGATCTCGCACGTTAATGTGAGATTGAACATCTCCCCCTCCCGCAAGATCACCAGGTCACGACATCCATTCACTCCTTCACGACTCGCCGCCAGCGCCAGGATCTCCTTCGAAAATCGTAGCTCCGAATCCGTCACATTCGCCAAGACCTGCTCGGATACGTGAAATTCCTCCATGTGGATGGTCACCTTCCCAACCCCTCCGATCTCTCGCCGGATCTCCTCTTCGATCTCCGATGCGATCTCATGGGCTTCCGGAAAACTCTTCCCGCGCTGATACTCAACATCGAAGTCGATGTAATACTGTCCCTCCGTCACATGCACTTCCAGATTATGCGGCGCACGCAACCCCTTGTTCACGACGATCATCCGGATCTTGTCGATGATCGTCTCGTCATTGCTGATGAACGGCTCGCCGTGGACCACGACGTCTGCATACGGATGGACGACCTGCACCGCTTCTTCGACGGCATCCATGATGGCGTGCGCACGCTGGAAGGGAACCGTTCTCCGGATGGCGATCGTCGCGTCGACAAACAACTTCGGACCAGATGGACGAATGCGTACAGACCGTAGTTCCTCAACGCCGTCGATCGAGCGGACGGCCGACTCGATCCGGGCGCGCAACTCCTTCGGCGTCCGGTCCATCAGCGCATCGATCGTGCGCCGGCCCAGACGATAACTCACGAACAGCACCAGCAACGCAACCGCGATCGCCGCAACAGAGTCGAACACCGGATAACCAAGCGCAACGAATCCCAATCCCGCAATGACCGTCAGCGATGACCAGATGTCGCTCGAAAAATGAAGCGCGTCTGCCTCCAGGGCCTGACTGTGGTGCTTCCGGGCCACCCGGTAGAGTGCTCGTGAGCGGCTGATGTCAACGACGATCGAGATTCCCATGACAACGAACGCCCAGACGCTTGCTTCCACGTGATGCGTCTGCGAGGTCAAGCGATCGATCGCTTCCCATATGATCCAAACGCACGTCGCCACAAGCAGAAGCGTCTCGACAAACGCAGAGATGTTCTCGACCTTGCCGTGACCATATTGATGGTCCTCGTCCGCCGGCTTGTCGGCAATGGTGACCGCGAAATAGGTGATAATGGCGGCCATCAGATCCAATCCCGAGTGCGCCGCTTCCGAAAGCAAGCCCAGGCTGTTCGTCTGTAGGCCGACGATCAGCTTGAAAAGCGTCAGAAACACCGCAGCCCCAACGGACGTTAGCGCAATACGCCTCTTTTCTCTGTTTGCCAGCAAATTTTCCATGAGAAGTAATATACGAGAAAATTGGATGAGCAGATGAGCACGTGAGCCGATGAGCCGGTGAGTCGGTGAGCCGTTGCGCCGCGAGCAAAGCATCGATGTCCTTGCTCAAAGGCTCAAGGGCTCATAGACTCATAGGCTTTGGACTCAAATGCTCAAATACTCATGGGCTCATAGGCGCGATTGTTCCTTCCCTTGAGTTTCCTCGGCATTTCCAGTAAATTTGCTGACTCTGTTCCTGATTGTGTCACGGTTCAAAGGGCTCGCATGCAGATTCGACCAGCCGTTTTCCTGCCCCCCGCGCTTTTCCTTATTCTCATGCCGACCACTGCTCAGCCGATTGTGTATCCAAAAACCAAAACCGTCGATGTTGTCGAACGTTATCACGGAACACAGATTTCCGATCCCTATCGGTGGATGGAAGATGAGAATGCGCCGGATCTAAAAACCTGGATCGATGCGCAGAATGCATTGACAAACGCCTATCTCGGCACCGTCGCGGGACGGAACAAGATCCAAACACGACTCACGGAACTCTGGAACTACCCACGCTACAGCGTTCCCTATCATCGCGGCAAGCGGTTCTTCTTCTCGAAGAATGACGGCCTGCAGAATCAATCGGTCCTCTACGCACAGACCGGTCTCACCGGAGAACCGCGCATTCTCCTCGATCCGAACACGCTGTCCAGCGATGGCACGATCGCGCTTTCCTCTACGTCGATGTCCAAGGACGGTTCGCTGATGGCGTACGGTCTCTCGGCCAGCGGCAGCGATTGGCAGGATGTCCATGTCCGATCGGTCGTGACTGGAAAGGATTACCTCGACACGTTGAAGTGGTGCAAGTTCGCGAGCGTCGCGTGGAAACACGACAACTCCGGGTTCTTCTATAATCGCTTCCCCGATCCGAACACGGTTCCCAAAGGACAGGAGAGCTACAACAACAAGGTATACTGGCATACGCTTGGATCGCCGCAATCGGCCGACACGCTCGTCTACGAACGTCCCGATGCTCCCGACCTTAGCTTCTCTTCCTTCATCACCGACGACGGCTCTTACCTCGCGCTCGTTGTCTGGCGCGGCACCGACCCGGTGAATCGCTTCTATTATCGTCCGCTGAATGCGACGGGCGATTTCATCCGTCTGATGGACAAGGCGGACGCCAAGTACGACTTCATCGCGAACGACGGCCCCGTCTTCTACTTCCAAACGAATCTCGATGCGCCGAAGGACCGTATCATCGCGGTCGACACGCGCGACGCTGGTCCTACCAAATGGAAAACGATAATCCCGGAGCAGAAGGACCCGATCGCCTTCGTTTCCGTCATCAACAACCAGTTTGTCGTTGTCTACCTTCAGGATGCGCATCACGTTCTCCGCATTTATGCGCTGAACGGTACGTTCCAAAAGGAGATCCCGCTCCCGACGCTCGGCTCAATTTCTGGACTCTCCGGTGAGCGCGAAGATGCGGAAATGTTCTTCGGGTTCACCTCGTATCTCTTTCCGACCACCATCTATCGATATGATTTCGTCTCGGGAACGCTCTCCGTGTTTCGCGAGCCGGGGATCCGCTTCGACGCCTCGAAATACGAGACCAAACAGGTCTTCTATCCCTCAAAGGATGGAACAACGATCCCGATGTTCCTCACATACAAGAAAGGCCTCACGCTCCACGGGAAAAATCCGACGCTCCTGTACGGGTACGGCGGATTCAACGTCAGTCTGACGCCGGGGTTTTCTGCATCGCGAATCGTGTGGCTGGAAATGGGGGGAATTTATGCCGTCGCCAACCTGCGTGGTGGAAACGAGTACGGCGAAGAGTGGCACCGCGCCGGCATGCTGGAGAAGAAGCAGAACGTCTTTGACGACTTCATCGCCGCCGCTGAGTGGCTCATCGCAAACAACTACACCTCATCCCCCAAGATCGCCATCAACGGCGGGAGTAACGGCGGATTGTTGACGGCGGCATGCATGCTTCAGCGTCCCGATCTGTTCGGCGCTGTCGTCTGTGAGGTGCCCGTCATTGACATGTTGCGGTATCATCTGTTCACGGTCGGACGCTATTGGATCGGCGAATATGGAAACGCCATCGCCAATGCGGACGACTTTAACTACATGATGGCTTACTCGCCGCTGCATAACGTTCGGAAGGGAGTCGCGTACCCACCGACGCTTATCACGACGGCCGACCACGATGACCGTGTCGTCCCTGCGCACGCGATGAAATTCGCCGCCACGCTCCAGGCGAACGACGCGGGAACAAACCCCATTCTTGTTCGCATCGAGACGAAGGCGGGACATGGCGGCGGCAAGCCGACGGCAAAGCAGATCGAGGAATTGACCGACGTCTATTCGTTCCTGGTACGAACGGTTGGCATGAGGCCATAAAGCGTTGACCATCGTTGAAGAGCGGTTGCGTGAGGTACAAGAATGCGGGGACCCTCACCTGCGGGAGGCATGATTTGAAGATTGCAGTCATTTCCGATATCCACAGCAATCTCGAGGCGCTGACGACCGCACTTGAGCTCATCCGGTCGGGCGGTATCGAAACGACCGTTTGTCTCGGTGACATCGTCGGGTACGGCGCGAATCCGAACGAGTGCGTTGATCTCGTACGCGAACACTGCGCGGTCGTCGTTCGGGGAAATCACGATGCGGGGGTTGTCGATACGCGCATCACCGACAACTTTTCGCGCAACGCACGCGCGGCGATCTTCTGGACACAATCTCAGCTGTCTGCGGCGAATCTTGACTTCCTCGCATCCCTCCCTCTGACTGCTTCGTTATATGGCCTGCTTCTGGTCCACGCGTCTCCGCACGAACCTGATCGATGGCATTACATTGTCGACGCCTGGGAGGCGCGTCAGGCGATGCACGCGTTCTCGGGGAGCGGCTGCTTTGTCGGTCATTCTCATGTACCTGGAATTTTTTCAGCTCGGGGGAGAGAGACGAACGTGAAGCAGGGGGAGCGCTTTCTGATCAACGTCGGGAGTATCGGCCAGCCCCGCGATCGCAATCCCTTGTTGAGCTTCGGCGTATTTGATACGGATGCGTGGAGCTACGAGAACGTGCGCGCAGAGTACGATATCGACTTGGCCGCGCGAAAGATCTTGGGCAAAGGACTTCCGGCAACGTTAGCGCAACGCTTGGCCTTGGGAGTGTAGGGGGGGGAAGGAATTGCGGATTGGGGATTGCGGATTGGGTTCTACCTTCCGGACTTCGCGTTCCGAATTCCGAGCTTCTTCAACAGTGTTTCCATCTCCATCGTCGATGCTGCCGCGCAGATAGTTTCCTGTTCCTTCCAGACCACAACCTGCTTTCCGTAGATCCCCGTGTCTGCATAGCAGCGCCCGTGTTGTAGCTGCTCTCTCGCTTTCGCGGTCAGGCACAGGTCCGCGTCGGTCCGCATATCGCGATCAAGAACCTCAAACACATACATGACATCGTCCCCCGCCGTACAGATGATGTGCGCCATGGGGATATTGTCGTGATACGTAA
>Ga0209079_10000997_pt1 | contig 10855 bp, 10 predicted proteins | sample PPLLaktember2015_2_FD_187259 | JGI IMG/M metagenome (GOLD analysis project Ga0209079, IMG submission 187259) | Freshwater sediment microbial communities from Prairie Pothole Lake near Jamestown, North Dakota, USA - PPLs Lake P7 Core (6) Depth... | ecosystem: Environmental > Aquatic > Freshwater... | reverse complement strand
CAGCACGCGGCGGCAGCAGAAGTTCGTCGCCATCAACTGCAGCGCGATCCCCGAGCCGCTGCTCGAGGCCGAGCTCTTCGGCCACGTGCGCGGCGCCTTCACCGGCGCGGTGGGCTCGCGCCAGGGGCGCATCGAGCAGGCGGACAAGGGCACGCTGTTCCTCGATGAGATCGGCACCATGCCGTCATCGCTGCAGATGAAGATGCTGCGCGTGCTGCAGGAGCGCGAGTTCGAACGGATCGGCGATCCGCGCACGGTGAAGGTCGACGTGCGCGTGGTTGCCGCCACCAACGCGGACCTGGTTCGCATGGTGAAGGACGGCGCGTTTCGCGAGGATCTCTTCTATCGCCTCAATGTCGTCCCCGTGCAGCTGCCGCCGCTGCGCGAGCGCTCGGAGGACATCCCGCTGCTGGTCGCGCGGTTCATCGACAAGCATCAAGCCGGCGGCGAGGGCAAGGAGCCCATGGTGGTCGCACAGGACGCGATGCGCCGCCTGATGTCCTTCGAGTGGCCGGGCAACGTGCGTCAGCTCGAGAACGTCATCGAGCGGGCGCTGGCGCTCGGCGGTGGCCGGCGCCTCGTGGACGTCGACGATCTGCCTCCCGAGATGCGCGCCGAGGCGGCGCCGGTGAGTTTCGTGCCGCGCTTGTCGGATGACGGCGTCGATCTGCCGTATCTGGTGAGCGAGTTCGAGCGGCAGCTGATCGATCAGGCGCTCGCGCGCACGGATGGCAATCGCGGCGCGGCCGCGCGGCTGCTGAGCCTGAAGCGCACGACCCTGGTCGAGAAGCTGAAGCGGCTCGGGCGTGAGGTCGACGCGGAGATCGTCGTCTAACCCTCGATTCACGTCCGTTGAATGTGCCATCAGCCCGACCCACCGTGATTTGCACCGGTTTCGAGCGGATCAGCGAGCTGTCGGATCGACCACTCAAGTGAGCTGAGGGGTTAGCGGCGGCGAACTTCCTGATCGGTGAAGATGGTGACGTCCGACGCGTGCCGGAGGAGCCAGTCGACAGGTCGGTCGCCTCCAGTGCGCCCGACGATGGAATGCACGATCGCGCGTTTCCGGCCGCCGATCGCGACGATCCAGATGCGCGTGCTGCTCATCAGGAAGGGCATCGACAGCGTCAGCCGTCGACGCGGCGGCTTCGGCGAATCGTGCACGGCGACGACCCGGTTCTGATCCTCGAGCGCGGGATGGCCGGGGAAGAGCGATGCGATGTGACCGTCCTCCCCCACTCCGATGATGGCGAGGTCGAGGGGCTGGCCGTCCAGTTCGCGATCGAGGATGTGGTCGTAATCGAGCGCCGCCTTCTCCAGGTCGAGCTGCGCTGCCGGCATCGGAAAAGCTCGCGGGCCACGCGGCTGCAGCGGATCGATCAGCATGCGCTTGGCCAGGCCGTAGTTCGACTCCGGATCGTCGGGCGGAACCGCCCGCTCGTCCACCCAGAAGAGAGACACCCGGCTCCAGTCGGGCTTGGCCGTCCGGAGCGCTCCCAGGAAGATCAATGCGGTGGGGCCTCCGGAGAGGCCGCACGACAGGGGACCGGCGGCGGCGAGCCGCTCGAACTCGGTGACGATCTGCAGCCGCAGGTCGTCGAGGTTGGCGACGACGAACTCCATCTCAGGATAGGATACCTTCGTGCCCCCTCGCTTTGCCTACTGGACGATCATTGTCGACGATCAGCCGACGGCATTCCGCGCGAAGGACCACGACGAGCTGCTGCCCACCTTCCGCCAGCTGAAGGAGAAGCACCCCTCCGCCGTGATGATGTGGTTTCAGAGCGGACGGCTCTGGCGGTCACAACTCGAGGCGCACGATGCCTTCACGGCGGCGCGGCGCGAGGAAGACCGCAAGAAGAAGGCCGCCGAAGGCCCGCCGCGCGACCGGAAGTGGCGGCCGGGCGGCAGCCATCGGGATCCGCGCCAGAAGTACATCGACGCCAAGAAGGCGAAGTGGACGCGCTTCAAGAAGAAGATTCGCGAGGGCGTCGAGCGCCGTGATCTGAAGCGCAGTGCGCCGCCGGAGGCCGCCGGCAGCGCGCCGCCCCCGAAGAAGACCGACGAATGATCGCGCACGTCGTGCTGTTCACGCCCAAGGCGTCACTGAGCGCCGGTGAGCGCGAGAGCTCCATCCTGGCCCTCGAGCGGGCGTGCCTCGACATCCCGCAGATCACACGCGTCCGAGTGGGGCGGCGGCGGGTGCTCGGCTACGCCTACGATGCACTCGCGCCCGTGCATTTCGAGTATGCGGTGATTCTGGAGTTCGAGTCGGAAGCGGACCTCGACGCCTACCTGAACCACCCCGCCCACGTGGCGCTGGGCCATCACTTCAACAACTCCGCCGCGGTGGCGGTGGCGCTCGACTTCGTCATCGGCGACGCCTCGCAGATTCGCGCGATCTCCGGGCTCGACGCGCCCGCCTAACCCCTCAGCTCACTTGAGTGGTCGATCCGACAGCTCGCTGATCCGCTCGAAACCGGTGCAAATCACGGGGGTTCGGGCTGATGGCACACTCTAACGGAAGTGAATTGAGGGGTTAGTCCAGCGGATCGCGCCGCAGCAGCCGCCGAATCGATCGCGCCATGGGGGAGTGCTTCCGGGCATCGTCCATGTGCTCGAGCAGGGTGAGCGCCTCGGATATCGACGATACCGGCTTCACGCCCATTTTGCGGACGCCAGCAGGCACGGTCTCGAGCGGGCCGTGCCACACCAGTACGGGCTTCGCCTTGCTGTCGATGGCCACGTCCATGCAGTTCTCCGGGCGATCGTCCACCACCGCATCAAGCTGCAGGGCGTCGGCCAGCTTTCCTCGTGAGCGCTGGACCACGAACACGGACGGCAGCGGGAAGCCGTGCGCGTGCAGCCATCGCTGGGTCTGCAACTGGGTGGTGTCGCCGGCGCTTGGTGGGCGGGTGGTGATGAACAACACCTCCCAGCGCCGCGCGCGCGCGGTCTCCGCGATCCGCGCGATGATGCCAGGCTCCTCTTCAGGCAGCGTGTTCCAGAAATTCTCGATGGCGCCGACCCGATCCCAGAGTTGACGCTGCTGCCGCGACGTCAGATGGAGGGCCTCGACGACTGGTGGGGAGGCTGGCCCCTGAGGCACGTCGGCGGGCGGAGCGGGAGCGGGTTCCGTGGTGGAGGCAGGAGCAACCCCCGCCTGCTGAGCGGCGCCAAACAGCCGTTCGGCTTCCTGTCGCAGCACCGAGTACATGTCGGCCACGGTGCCGTCCATGTCGAACGCCACCCGAAGACTCATGCGGGCATACCGCCCCGGAGCATCGTCGCGGGCGGCTGGGACCCGGGCGGCGCCGCGACGAAGAAGCGGTCGATGATCTCGCGAACCTGATCGAGCGACTCGGCGCTGTTCACGGCAATCCGCAGGTGCGAGCCGCCTTCGAGGCCCTTCGTGTACCAGGTGCAGAGCGCGCGCAGCTTGTTGATCACCCATCGCTCGCGACTGCGGGCTGGAGCCGACGCGTCCATGCCTTGACCGGGAGCGAGGTGACGGAAGCCTTCTGCTTCACGCGTCCCGTCGTCGAGCAGCAGGTGGATGTAGTCGAGCAGGAACTGGCCTCGCTCGGCCATCGACACCGTGCGCGGGGCACGGCCCTCGAGGAGGTCGCGCGCCTGGGCGAGAATCCAGGGGTTGCGCAACACGCCGCGGCCCACGAACACGCCGCTGACGCCTTCGGCCAATCGCGCCACCACCTGCTCGGGCTCGATGCAATCGCCGGACCCGAACACCGGGATGCGGACGGCCCTCGCCACGGCGGTGACGAAATCCCAGTCGGCGTGGCCGCTGTAGGACTGCTTGGCGGTGCGCCCGTGAATGGTGATGGCGCAGGCGCCGGCGTCCTCGACCCGGCGCGCCACATCGGGAGCCGTCAGGCTGGACTCGTCCCAGCCCTTGCGCATCTTCACCGTGACCGGGATCCGCACGGCCTTCGCCATCGCCCTGATGATCGCCGCCGCGTGCTCGGGTTCGCGCATCAGGCTGCAGCCGGCATGGTGCTTGGCGATCTTCGGAACCGGGCAGCCCATGTTGACGTCGACGATGTCGGCGCCCATGCCTTCGACGACACGCGCGGCCTCGGCCATGCGATCGGGCTCGCCGCCGAAGATCTGGATCGAGACGGGCCGCTCTTCCTCGGTGTACTCCGCGTATTCGAGCGTGCGGTCGATCCCGCGAACCAGCCCTTCGCTGCTCACCATCTCCGACACGACGAGCCCGCAGCCGCCCTGGCGCTTCACCAGGCGCCTGAACGCAGTGTCCGTCATGCCGGCCATGGGCGAGACGACAAAGGGCGAGGGGAGAGGAACCGTTCCAATCTTCATGATCTCGGGCCGGGTGGCTGCAGTCAGTAAGCTCTCACGTCGGCGGCGTCCACTTCCACGCTCACGGCCTGTCCGATCAGGTCGACCGAGAGCATGAGCCGGGCGTGGCCGCCCTTTCGTACCAGACGGCCGACAATGCCCTTGAGGGGGCCCGACACCACCTTCACCATCTCGCCTTCCTTCACGAGCGGGCAGGGATCGTAGGAGAGCTCGCTCTCGACGAGCTGACGGATGCCCTCGACCTCGTGCGCCGGAATCGATGAAGGCATGCCCTCGTTGCCGACGATCTGCACCACGCCGTCGCAGGTCAGCACCGGAAGGCGGTCCGCGGCGTCGAAACGGGCGAAGCAGTAGCCGGGGAAGAGCGGCCACTCGATCTTCTTCTTGCGGTCCTTCCAGCGGCTCCACTTCGCAATGGTCGGCAGGAAGACTTCAATCGACTTGCGCTCGAGTTGATCGCGGACGGCCTTCTCGTGGCGGGAGCGGGTCCAGATGGCGTACCACTGGGCCTCGGCCTGGTGGGTCTCGGAACTCACCGCGCTCCTTGGGACACCTGGGCCGCAACCTGCTTCAGCCCGACTTCCCAGGCCTTCTTGATCTCGTCGTTCTTCCAGTCGATGATCGCCTGCGAGCGCAGCTTCTCGAGGAACTTGGAGAACTCGCCGCGACGCTTCTCGGTCGCGATGCGATCGGCGATGTCGTCGCGCGCCTCGTCGAACGGCTTCACGGTCGCGGTCTCCATGGTCTCGATCTTGATCAACTGGAAGCCGCGGGACGTGCGGAGCACGGGCGTCAGATCACCGGCCTTCAGCCCGTCGATGGCCTGCTGCAGCTCCGGCGCCAGGACGTCACGGGTCACCGGTCCGACCAGCCCGCCATTGGCCTTCGAGGGTGAGTCCGACAGGTCGGCGGCAAGGCGCGCGAACGGCTCGCCCGCGAGCAGGCGCTTGCGGATGTCCTCGGCCTTGGCCTTGGCTTCCTCTTCGACAGCGACGTTGACGCCACGGTCGCTGGCCGGCACCGCCACCAGCAGTTCGCGCAGCGTGAGCTGCGGCGTGGTGGTGAAGGAGTCCTTGTGGCTGTCGTAGTACATCTTCAGCTCGGCGTCGGTGACCTGCAGCTTGCTCATCACCTCGGTCTGCTGCACGCGCTGGATGATCATCGTGCGTTCCAGCTGTCGCCGCAGATCGACCATCGTCAGACCTTCGCCCTTCAACGCCGCCTCGAACGCGGCGTCGTCTTCGAGCTTGTTCTCTTTCTTGATGTTCTCCACGATGCTGTCGAACTGCTCGGTCGACATCGTGTAGCCGAGCTCCTTGCCGCGCTGGACGATCAAGAGCTCATCGACGGCGTCGACGATCACCTCCGGTGTGACCTCGGCCAGCGCCTTCTGCAGGGCGGCGTCGTTGTCGGGCCGCAGGTTCGGATTCTTCTGTCGAAGAGCCGCGATCTGCTTCTGCTCGAGTTCGGTCTTGGTGATGATGTCGCCGTTCACCTTGACCAGCACCTGCTCGAGGATGTCGGCCCGGGGCGTCGCAAGGGCCGCCACGATCAGCACCGCCGAAACCGTCATCGTTCGTATCTTCATTTGGGTGAATCCCCGCAATCCTCTAGTTTACTGCTCGTCCGTCAGGGCCAGCAACAGACCGGTGACCCGGTCGAGCACCCCGTCCGGCGCCCGCGGATCCTCTGGCGCCGCCTTCAGAATCTCCGTCTTCGAGAACCCCGGTGTCACCGACCCAGCCGTGGCCCGCGCTGCCCACCAGGCCGGCTTGCGCTGCGGCCGGCGCGCCGGCGCCCCAGCCTTGGGCCATGCCTTCGCCAACGGCGCCGGTTCCGGCGCAGCCGTGGGTTCCTGCGTCGGGACGCTGAGGTCGAGCTTCAGCGTGGCCGGCGGAAACACCTTCAGGTCATGCCGCTCCCGCACCAACTTCAGGAGCCGCAGGGGGTCGACCGTCGTTTTCCTCTCCCTGAACTTCAAGACGACGGCGGAGCCTTCGCGGTCGAGGGTCTCGAGCCCCAACTGGTCGGCGAGCACGCGGATGCGGGCGTAGTCCGCCAGGTTGAGGAGCGCCGTCGGCGGCGCGCCGTAGCGGTCGCGGACCTCGTCCACGATGCCGGCAATCTCCTCCTCCGAGCGGGCGGCCGCGACCCGCCGATAGATGGTCAGCCGCTGGTTCATGTCGGGCACGTATGAGTCGCTGAGGCGGAAATCGACCTTCAGGTTCACCACCGCCCGCACGTCGTCTTCGAGGTCCTCGCCCTTCAGCTCGCGGATCGTGTCTTCGAGCAGCTTCATGTACATCTCGAAGCCGACCGCCTCGATGTGCCCGCTCTGCTGGCCGCCCAGCAGGTTGCCGGCGCCGCGAATCTCGAGGTCCAGCGCCGCAACACGGAACCCGCTGCCCAGATCGCTGAACTCCTTGATCGCCGCCAGCCGCTTGCGCGCCACCGGCGAGAGCGACTGCTCGGGTGGAATGAGCAGGAACGCAAACGCCGGCCGATCGCTGCGCCCGACCCGGCCGCGCAGCTGATAGAGCTGCGACAGCCCGTAGCGATCCGCGCGATTGATGACGATCGTGTTGGCGTTGGGGATGTCGAGGCCGTTCTCCACGATGGTCGTCGAAAGCAGCACGTCGAACTTGTGGGCCATGAAATCGAGCATGGCGCGCTCGAGCACCTCTTCGTTCATCTGACCGTGGCCGATGACCACCCGCGCCTCTGGCACCAGCCGCTGCAGCAGGTTGCCCATCGAGAAAATCGACTCGACGCGGTTGTGCACGAAGAACACCTGCCCGCCGCGGGCCATCTCCGTTCGCACGGCGCGTGCGATGACATCCGAGTCGAACTTCACCACGTTGGTCTGGATGGCGAGCCGGTCACGCGGCGGCGTTTCGATGACCGACATGTCGCGAATGCCCACGAGCGACATGTTGAGCGTGCGCGGGATGGGCGTCGCCGTCATTGTCAGCACGTCCACCTTCTTGCGCATCTGCTTGATGCGCTCCTTGTGCGTGACGCCGAATCGCTGCTCCTCGTCGACGACCAGCAGTCCCAGGTCCCTGAATTGAACGTCCTTCGACAGCAGGCGATGGGTGCCGACGATGATGTCCAGGCGGCCGGCAGCCAGGGACTCGAGCGTTTCGGCAATCTCCTGCCTGGTGCGGAAGCGGCTGACCATGTCGATGCGGGCGGGGAACGCGGCGAAGCGCTCGCGGAGTGTCTTCAGGTGCTGGAACGCGAGCACCGTTGTCGGCGCCAGCACCGCCACCTGCTTGCCATCCATCACGGCCTTGAAGGCCGCGCGCATCGCCACTTCGGTCTTGCCGTAGCCGACGTCCCCGCACAGCAGGCGGTCCATTGGCACCGACGACTCCATGTCGCGCTTGATGTCGGCCACGGCGGCCGCCTGATCGACGGTGAGATCGTAGGGGAACGCGTCTTCGAACTCTTCCTGCCAGTGCGTATCGGCGCTGAAGGCGTGGCCCGGCACCGCGCGACGGGCGGCATAGAGCTTCAGCAGCTCCTCCGCCATGTCGCGCATGGTCTTCCTGACCTTGGTCTTCGCGCGCTCCCAGGTCGTGCCGCCCAGCCGGTCGAGGTTGGGACGGCTGCCGCCGCTGTATTTCTGGATGAGGTCGAGCCGTTCGACCGGGACGAAGAGCTTGTCCTCGCCGTGGTAGCGAAGCTCCAGGAACTCCTTGATGTCCTCGCCCACCGAGATCTGCTTCAGCCCGACGAACTGGCCGATGCCGTGGTCCACGTGGACGATGAGGTCGCCGACCTTCAGATCACGAAGGTCGGACAGGAAGGCGGCCGCGGCGGATCGCTTGCCGGCGCGCTTCTGCGCACGGCGGCGCTCCTCTTCGAACACGTCGCCGGCCGCGTGAACCAGCAGGCCCGCCTCGGGCAGCCGAAAGCCTCGCGAGAGCTGCCCATCCACCACGATCACCGCGCCCGCGGCGCGCTGCTCGTCGGTGTGACCGGCCCACGATGCGCGCACGTCGTAGTCACGCAGGAGTTCGACGGTTCGCTCGGCGCGCCCGCGCGTGCCGGCGACGAACAACACGGCGTCTTCACGCTCCAGGGCCTGGCGGACGTCGTTCACCCAGTCGGGAATCCGGCCCTTGAACTCCTGCGGCGGCTGATACGCGACATGCAGTGCGTGGTCCCCGGCCGCACCCTCGAGACTGAGCTCCTCGATCGACATGCCGCGCGCGAACAGCGGCTGCAGCTCACCCCATGACACGAGCAGGCGCTGCGGCTCGGGAACGCTCCCGTCCGCGGGCGCACGCTCCTCGTACGAGGCTGCCACGCTGTTCCAGGTCTGCTCCACCTGCGCGCGGACGTCCTCTGGTTCGGCGACGATCACCTGCGCCTTGCCGAGGTAGTCGATCAAAGAGGCGGCCGCGGCGGCCGCGTCCGACGTCACCCCGAGCGAGAAGTCCCGGACGGGGATGATGGAGAACTGGTCCAGCGTTTCCACAGACCGCTGGGTGGAGGGATCGAACCGGCGAATGGATTCCACCGTATCGCCGACGAACTCGATGCGGACCGGCATCTCGTCGCCGGCCGCGAAGACATCGAGGATACCGCCGCGCAGGCAGAACTCCCCGTGCTCGTCGACCGGGTCCTGACGCTCGTAGCCGCCTTCGGCGAGCATCGTGATGAGGTCGTCGGGCGAGCTGTCATGGCCGGGTCTGAGGGAGGCCGACAGGCGGCTGATTTCACCAGGTGGGGCCAGGCGCGGCAGCAGGGCCGGCGCCGAGGCCACCAGCACCCGCACCTGGCCGGCGGCCAGCGCGTGCAGCGCCTGCGCGCGGGCCGACGTCGCCCTGAAGTGCGGCGCCAGCCCCCGGTATGGATCAACCTGCAGTGAGGGGAAGGGCAGCACCATCCGCTCGGCGACCGCATCGGCCAGCCCTTCGAGCGAGCGCAGCAGGAACCGCACGTCGTCCACGGCGTCGTCGAGCGCGGCGTCGGTGGGCAGCACGAACAGGACCGGCCGCGGGCGCAGGCGACTCGCGGCGGCGGCCACCGCCAGGGCGCGTGCGCTGCCACTCAGGCCCGTGATGCGGCTGAGCGGTCGGGAAAGCCCGCTGCGATTGACCGCCGTCAGCAGCAGCGACTGGAGAGCAAGGGAAGTGGTGGTCGTCATGCCGTACAGACACGTATCCCCGCGCCCGCGAATCCGGGCCCGGGGTGTCGCAGCGCCTTCCTGATTGTCCCACGGCCCCGCGAGGCGGGCCTCATTCCGCCTGGAGGCGGGCGAGAATGGACGAGGTCGAGTATCCCGCGGCCAGGGGGATACGGACGACGCGTCCGCCTCTCGCCTCGACGACCTCTCGCCCGACGATCGCGTCCGCCGCCCAATCCGCACCCTTGACCAGCACATCCGGTTGCAGTGCACTGATGATGGAGAGCGGTGTTTCTTCCTCGAAGATCACGACCGCATCGACGACCCGCAGCGCGGCCACGACCTCTGCTCGCTCCTGCTCGGGGTGGACGGGCCGATCGGGCCCCTTCTCAAGTGCGCGCACCGAACGGTCGGCGTTGATGCCGACGATGAGTGTGTCCCGCACCCACGCGCGTCGGCCAGGTAACGCGCATGACCTGGATGCAGGATGTCGAAGACACCGTTGGTGAACACAATCACGCGGCCCTGATGGCGCAGGCGCTGCACCAGCGCCACGGCCTCGTCACGCAAGAGAATGCGGCTCACGGCAGGTGTGTCGCTGCCTGTCAGTCCGTCGCCGAGGCCGGCCCGGTCTTGAAGCGGATGCCTGGCGAAAACGTCCAGCGATGATCGGGCCGGTAGATGCCGACGTCCTTGGTGCGTGATTTCACGCGGAAGGAGTAGAGCAGCCGGTGGTAGTCGTACGGGTAGCCATCGAGCTTGTGGGCCGCGAGATCGAGGCGGTAGGTGCCTTCGACCAGCTTGAGGCTGTCGATCTCGAAGGTGACCACGCCTTCACCAGAGATTTCGTCGGGCTTGAGCTCCTCGAGATTGGTGTTGGTGCCGTAGCAGCACACCCCGTCGGCGTTGAAGATGCCGAAGCCGAACACGAAGTCCTTCAACGCATGGTGCGCGCGCACGTTCATCTGGACGCGGACGGCCTCGCCGTACTGGAACACGTGCCCCGGCTGACCGTCGGCACCGAGCAGGGTGACGCCCGTGATCTCCAGCTCGCGAGTGCCCCAGCGGCCCTCCGTGGCCTTGAACATGTCGGTGGGCGCATCGCCGGCCGCTGCCGGGTCGGACGGCCTGGCGTCGGCCGCCGCGGGAGCGCCGGACGCGGTTGCCGCCAGGCGCGCCGATTCGGCCTTCGACAACTCGACTTCCTCGGTCTTCTCGACGTCGATGATGTACGACGCCACCACGCGCTTGGGCTCGCCCTCGGCCTTGGTCTGGCCCTTGTCGAGCCAGAGCGCCTGATCGCAGAACTTCTCGACCAGGTCGAGCGAGTGCGTCACCAGCAGGATGGTCCGGTTCCGTCGACGGAACTCCGCGAAC
>Ga0209079_10000994_pt1 | contig 10878 bp, 12 predicted proteins | sample PPLLaktember2015_2_FD_187259 | JGI IMG/M metagenome (GOLD analysis project Ga0209079, IMG submission 187259) | Freshwater sediment microbial communities from Prairie Pothole Lake near Jamestown, North Dakota, USA - PPLs Lake P7 Core (6) Depth... | ecosystem: Environmental > Aquatic > Freshwater... | reverse complement strand
GTCGACTCCGGCAAGCCTTTCGAGGTGCTTTCGGATGAGACCGGCGAACGGCATCATGATCTCGGCGTAGTAACGCTTCGCCGCTTCGTGGACCCGCGCGCGGTCCACGGCGTAGAGGTCCGAGGTCGCGAGGTGCGAGCCGAAGAGGTCGCACGTGAACAGGATCTTCTCTTCGCGCAGGTACGTGAGCATCGTCTCCGGCCAGTGGACCCACGGAGCGTGGATGAACTCGAGCGTGCGATCGCCGAGCGACACGGTCTCTCGGTCCTCGACCGTCTGGATGCGCTCGGCGGGGATTCCGAGGTGGTCGACGATCATCGGCTTCGCCTTCGGGCTCGCGAGGACGCGCACGCCCGGATAGCGCTCCACGACCGCGGGTGCGGTCCCCGAGTGATCCTGCTCGACGTGCTGGATGACAAGGTCGTCGACCCGCTCGACCGAGTCGAGCGCCGACAAGAGGACGTCGGCGTGCGCCGGGTCCACCGTGTCGATGAGAGCGGTTCTCTGGCTTCCCCGAACGAGGTACGCGTTGTAGCTCGTTCCATCGGGAAGCGGAATGAGCTCGTCGAACAGCCGCCGGTCCCAGTCCTCGACCGCGAACCGATCGATCCCTGGGCGGATCGTTCTGACACTCATAGGAGTCTCCCTCTTGTTGTCGCGTGGTCACGCGAGGAGCGAGCGGCTAAGGTGAACAATAGGCTGTGATCGCAGAATGTGCCGCGCACCGAGCCCGCCGAACTCCGTCCCGTAGTCCCCTTCCCTGGTGTCGAGCTCGGGCGCGGCATTCTATCTACACCCATTCCCCTCGTTCGATTCATTCCTTCCGTTTGACTCGGTCGTCCGCGGCCGGGCGGCCGGGCAGAGTCCGTATCCTGTCTATGGAACCTGCTCGAACAGGTCCTTCCCTACGCCGCAGTCCGGGCAGACCCAGTCGTCCGGCAGGTCCGCGAATGAGGTGCCGGCGGGGATGCCGCTCGTTGGATCCCCGACGCTCGGGTCGTACACGTACCCACACACCGTGCAGATCCACTTGTCCATCTCGATCACTTCCTTCGTACCGATTTCCGGTACTCGTTGTACGTCAAGGGCTCGCCGCCCTCGCGGCTTGCGGCTCGGTCGACCGACGCGACGAAGAGCGTGTGCGTGCCGAGGTCCTGGGTGAACTCCGGCAGCACGGACAGCTCGAAGACGGCCACCGCACTCGGGAGGTAGGGAATCCCGCGCTCCGTCGTCTCGTGAGGGAATCCGGCGAACTTGTCGACGTCGCGCCCCGACTGGAACCCGAAGCGGCGGATCACGTCCGGAGAGGCGGGGTCAAGGCGGTCGAGGACGCTCGCGACGAGGCGCCCGGTCGCGGCGATCATCTCGTGCGTCAGCGTACGCTTCCCGACCCCGAGGGCGACGCGTTGCGGCGCGTTCGTGACCTGCATCAAGGCGTCGAGGCACTGGCCGTTCGCCCGATCGCCGGACCTCGCCGTCACGATGTACAGGCCGTGCGTGATCTGGAACAACGCCGGGCTGATCGATGCCGGGTCGCTCGAGAACGTGAACGCCATCTCTCGTCCTCCTTCCCTTCCGTGCCGCTCCGAGGGCGCTACGCCTACGACTTGCCGCGCGCTCCCAGCTCGTGATCGACCATGACGAGGCCTTGTCCCGACTCACCGACTCGTGTCAGGAGGCCGACGATCTTCTCCGCGTTCGACTCTTCCTCTACCTGCTCGCCGACGAACCACTGGAGCATCAGAAGGGCGGCGTTGTCCTTCTCTTTGTGGGCGAGGTCGACGAGCGTGTCGATCCGCCCCGTGATCATCCGCTCGTGCTCGTACGCCGCCTGGAACGCCTCGAGCGGCGACTTCCATTCCTTCTTCGGCTCCGCAAGCGCCGCGAGGACAACTCGCCCGCCGCGTTCGACAATGTGGTCGAAAAACCGCATGGCGTGCTCGAGCTCCTCTTTTGCTTGGACTCGCATCCAGTGGGCCATTCCGTCGAGACCCTTGGCGTGGAAGTCGGCGGACATCGCGAGGTAGAGGTATCCGGAGTCCATCTCGTAACGAATCTGATCGCAGAGCGCATCCTGCACTGTCTTCTTGATCATGTCTTAGCTCTCCTCTTCATCCTTTCTACCAGTTCTCGGCGAGAAGCTCAAAGTAGGCCTGTGGGTGGGCGCAAGCCGGACACTGAGGAAGCGCCTCCGTGCCGGTGTGGAGGTAGCCGCAGTTGCGGCAGCGCCAGACGACGGACGCCGGCTTCTTGAAGACCGTGCCCGATTCGATGTTCTTCGCGAGTGCGAGGTAGCGGCGCTCGTGCTGCTTCTCCGCAATGGCGATGGCCTCGAAGACCGCGGCGATCTCCTTGAAGCCTTCCTGGCGTGCCGTCGCCGCGAACTCCGGGTACATCGACGACCACTCGTGGTGCTCTCCGCCCGCCGACGCGCGCAGGTTGTCGGCCGTCGTCCCGATCACGCCGGCGGGGAAAGCCGCCGCGATCTCGACGTCGCCGCCCTCGAGGAACTTGAACAGCCGCTTCGCGTGTTCCATCTCCTGGGCCGCCGTCTCCTCGAAGATCGCCTGGATCTGCATCAGCTCGTCCTTCTTCGCCTGCGACGCGTAGTACGTGTAGCGGTTGCGCGCCTGCGACTCCCCGGCGAACGCCGTGAGAAGGTTCTTCTCGGTCTTCGATCCCTTCAGCTTCATCGGTTCTCCTCCCGTATTCCTATCGTTGGCACTTCGGACAGAAGCACGTCGACCGTCCGGCCTGGATGACCCGCTCGATCGGCTCCCCACACCGCTCGCACGCCTCTCCCTCGCGCCCGTAGACGGCGAGGTGGTTTTGGTACATGCCGCCCTCGGCCGCCGTCGGACGGTAGTCGGACACGCTCGACCCGAGCGTTGTGCCGAGCTGCGAGACCGCCTCCCCGAGCACGCCGACGATCGCCCTGTGCAGCCGCCCGACTTCTACGTTCGACAGCTCGCACGCCCGCCGACGCGGGTCGATGCGCGCCTGCCATAGGGCCTCTGCGGCGTAGATGTTTCCGATCCCCGCGACCTTCTGCTGATCGAGTAGGAAGGACTTGACGGGCGCCCTTGATCGGCCGGCGAGTTCTCCGAGCGCTGCCTTCGTGAACTGCGGACCCAGCGGCTCGACGCCGAGCGGCGCATCGTCGGCATCCTCGCACACGTCGGCTGTACCCAGCCGGCGCGGGTCGACGAAGTAGACGGCTGTCCCATCGTCGAGGTGGAGGACCATGCGAACGTAGTCCCGTTCGAACTCTTCGCAGTCAAGCCGCAGCCGTCCCGACATTCGCAGGTGCACGACCAGCTTTCGCCCGTCCTCGAACTCGATCCGGATGTACTTTCCCCGCCGCACGATCGCGGCGATCCGCGCGCCGGTGATGTCTTCCGCAGTCACCGCAAGGCGCGTGTCGAGCACGTCGGCCGATGCGATCGTTCGACCGACCACCGGAGCCAGTCCGCGCACGAACGTCTCGACCTCAGGCAGTTCGGGGGGCACGGCCCTTCTCCTTCTCCGGGGACCTACGGGTTCCTGCCTTCTTTCGCCCCTCGGGTGTCTCTGATGCTGCCGCCAGCTCATCCTTATGGCACGAAACGCACACCCCAAAGGCGTAGGTCCGCATGGCCTCGACCTGATGACCGTCCACTTCCTTGCCCAGGCAGCGCTGCTGACGGGCGTCGATGTCGTAGACCCTCTCGCAGACCCGGCAGCGAAAGTGCACGTGCGGCCCCGTATCCGCGTCGTACCGCGCCGCGCCTTGGTCCATCGTCAGCTGCAGGATCGCTCCCGCCTTCGTCAGGGCCTCAAGCGTGTTGTAGACCGTCGCGCGCGCGATCGTCGGGTACGTCTTATGCAAAGCCGTGTACACCTCGTCGGCCGTCGGGTGCGCCTTCGTCCCCTCCAGGAACTCGAGGATGGCAAGACGCTGCATCGTCGGCGTGACTCCTGCATCTCGCATCCTCGTGATCCGTTTCTGTGGGGGCATGATGGAGCGAGTATAGTATTGGACGAAGTCTAAATCAAGAGTAACCCCAGCGAGTTTGATCGCGCCATGGAGGCACGAGAGCGAGCTGTTCTCCCGTCTGATCCAAGAAGCGACGCCTTAGGACAGCGCTCACGCACAGGCCTGAAGGACCAACACACAACGCAGAAAGCCTATTGTTGCAAGGTCTCCTTGTTCTCTGCGATGGAGTTCGAGTCCTGTTTGGCGTACCAGATCCCGCCTCTTGGGATCGCCCCTTGGACCGTAGCGGCCACGCCTCTACGCCGGATCCTCTCGCTTTGAGACGATGCTGCAACGAGCGGCGATCACTCTGGTTCCAGCGCGGTGCGCTGACCAAGGGGACCGAGATGGTGGAAGAGAAGCTGTTCGTCAATTACCGCGGAAAGAAGCTCTCCGCCGCTCACCGAACCTGCCGTGGAGCATCGAAGGCACTTGTGATCACGGCGCACGGCGGGCCGGGCGGCGACAAGCGTGGACCGCTGGGACTATTTGGCGTTCTGGCCGAGAAGCTTGAAGCGGAGCTCGGACTCTCAAGCCTGCGCTTCGACTTCATGGGGTACGGCGACAGCGACGGGACCCCGCTCGACATGACGCTTCGCTCGCGGGCGGAGGAACTCGGCTGTGTCGTGAAATGGGCGCAGGCGCAGGGGTACGAGAAGCTGGCACTGATTGCGGAGAGCCTCGGCGCTTCGGTGGCTCTGAAGGCCGAGCGGCCGGAGATCGACGTGCTCGTCTTCCTGTGGCCGGCGGTTGTTATCTCGGATACGGACCTCAAGGCGTACTTCAGCCCCGAGCGGCAGGCTGAACTTGCCGAGCGCGGGTATCTCCTCGAGGTGACCATCCCGGTCTGCGGGGAGTTCGTGCGCGAATGCCGCGACGAGGACCTCGTTCCAGCCCTCGATCGGATTCGCGTGCCGACGCTCATCGTGCATGGCGACGCCGACCAGTGCGTTTCTGTCGATCAGGCGAAGATGGCGTACGAGCGGATCAAGGCGCCGAAGAAGCTCGACATAGTGCCTGGCGGCGGACACAGCCTGGGACGTCCCGCGGAACGCGCCGTCGTCCTCAACGCGACGCTCGACTGGCTGAAGCAGTACTTGCCGCGCGGGACGTAGGTGGAAGCAGCACTACCACAGTGGTGGTGCCGGCCAGCTTCTCGCCAAGCACCCGGCAGGCGCTCGGCATAGCGGCCGTCGGCTTGCCGCCGGACTCGACGGTCTCGCCCACTTGCTTGCCACCGACGTACTTGAACAGCTTCTCGAACGGCTCGCGCACGTTGCCGCCGCCCCCGTGTGAGTAGAAGAGGCCGTACGGCTTTCCTTCGAGGCCTTGCCGATCCTTCCCTTTGGCGATGTACCAGTCGTCGGCGAACACCTTGAGGCCGCCGGCGACGTACCCGAAGCAGTCGGGGGCTCCGAATGCCATGGCGTCCGTCTTGCGGTACTGGTTGGGGTCGAAGCGGTGCTCGTTTGTGTTGACCAGCTTGATCTTGGCTCCCGCTTCTCGGGCGCCCTCCGCCACGGCCTCGGCCATGGCCTGGGTGTTGCCGTGCTCTTGCGAGTGGTAGCGAACGAGAGTCATGCCCGCCGGGGAACCTCCTCCTATCTCGCTCCGCGATCTAGGGATTCAGCATGCCCGGCGTAGGCCCAGCTTGAACAAGCGGTGTCGGCTGCGTTCGGTCGAGACAAAGTGCCGCTTCGTCCCGCAGCGGGTACACTGCCGTCGCACAGGGGAGGTGGAAAGGGCGTGGCGACGGCACATCGAACGGGCAGAGAGCCTGTCCAGACCGGGACGAGCTCTCCGACATCGCTCGACGGACCGGCGAGCTCGCTTGCTCTTTCCTCGTTCTCTCCGCGGTTCATCTGGTTCGATGAGGTTGATTCGACGAACGCCTACGCAGCGCGCCACTTGCCCGAGATGCCTCACGGCACGTTCGTGACGGCCGCCGCGCAGACGGCGGGGCGAGGGCGGCTCGGCAGGCGCTGGCACTCGCCCTCCGGTGGCAACGTGTACATGAGCGGCGTTGTCAAGGCGTTTCCTTCCGTGCCCGCCGCGGCGCTTCCCGGCGTGCTCACGTTGACGATGGCGCTTGCGGCGTGTGACGCCATCGAGCACGAAGGCGTCGCGCCGACGCTCAAGTGGCCGAACGACGTCTTGGTAGACGGGCGGAAGGTCGCCGGAATCCTCGCGCAGGCGACCTACGAAGGACCTCGGGCAAGAGCGGCCATCGTCGGCGTGGGGATCAACGTCAACATGACGGTTGCTGAGCTTGCGGCCATCGACCGCCCGGCGACGTCGCTTGCGGTCTGCACGGAGCGTTCGCTCGACGCCGTGGCCATTTCGCGGGACGTTGCGGCGCGGTTCCTCGATCGGCTCGCGACGGTGCATCTCGGCGCGCTGCGCCGCGAGGTTCTCGCAAAGCTGACAGGAATCGGCGACCCCGTCAAGGTCGTGGGCCCCCAGGGGACGCTCTTCGGAACGGCCGTCGACCTGGCGGAGGATCTCTACCTCCAGGTCTGCGACGACCGCGGGTGTATGCATCGGATCTCGGTAGGTGACGTATGCGCGATGGGTTGACCGTGTCGATCGTGGGCGTCGCTTTCACGTTCCTCTTCTTGGCGTTTCTCGTCGTCCTCGTGTTGTTGCTCGGGCGCATAGCGCGCCGGGTCGCACGTCACGCAGCGCGCAGTGGGGACGACCTCGCCGAGGTGGCGGCCGTGATCGCGATCGCCCGTGGGCGCAGAGACAAGGGAAGACGATGACGAAGAAGATCCACCTGATGGTGACGGCATTCCGGGATGGGTTTCAGTCGGTGTACGGTTCCCGCGTCCTGTCGCGCGACTACCTCCCGGCGGTCGAGGCGGCACGGAGAGCCGGGATCCTCCACTTCGAGGCAGGTGGGGGCGCGTCGTTCCAGTCTGCGTTCTTCTACGCAAACGAGAACGCGTTCGACGTGATGGATGCGTTTCGGGCGGCCGCGGGGCCGGACGCGAACCTGCAGACGCTGGCGCGTGGAATCAACGTCGTGGGCCTCGAGTCTCAGCCCAGCGACGTGATTCGCCTCCACGCCCAGCTTTTCGCCAAGCACGGCATCAGCACGATTCGTAACTTCGACGCCCTGAACGACGTGCAGAACTTAGTGCACAGCGGGAGATGCATCGTCGAAGCCGGCCTGCACCACGAGGTGGTCGTCGCCATGATGGGCCTGCCGCCGGGCCTTGACGGCGCCCACACCCCGGAGTTCTACCTCGACGTCCTTCGGCAGATCCTCGACGCCGAGATCCCCTACCACTCGGTGTGCTTCAAGGACGCCTCGGGAACGGCGACGCCGCACGTGGTCGGCGAGACGATCCGCCGGGCGCGCGAGCTCTTGGGTTCCAAGGTCCAGCTGCGGTTCCACACGCACGAAACCGCCGGCATCGGCCTTGCGGCCTACCTCAGCGCCATCGACGCCGGAGCCGACGCCCTCGATGTCTCGCTGGCGCCCGTGTCGGGCGGGACGTGCCAGCCGGACATCGCCACGCTGTGGCACGCGCTGCGTGGGCGGGACGTGGACCTCGGGTTTGACATCGGCAGGGTCCTTGAGGCCGAGGAAGTCCTCAAGGAGTGCATGAAGGACTACGACGTGCCTCCCGAGGCACGGGCGGTCGAACCGCTCATCCCGTTCTCGCCGATGCCCGGCGGCGCGCTGACGGCGAACACACAGATGATGCGTGACAACGGGACGCTGCATCGCCTACCCGAGGTCATCGCCGCCATGGGCGACACCGTGCGCCGTGGAGGCTTTGGCACGTCCGTGACGCCCGTGTCGCAGTTCTACTTCCAGCAGGCCTACAACAACGTCTTCCTCGGGCCGTGGAAGAAGCTGGCCGATGGGTACGGCAAGATGGTCCTCGGCTACTTCGGGCGAACGCCCGTGGCGCCCGATCCGGAGGTCGTGCGCCTCGCCTCGGAGCAGCTCGGCTTGCCGCCGACGACCGAGAGTCCGCTCGCGCTCAACGACGCGGACCCGCAGAAGGGAATCGCCCCGGCTCGAGCCACGCTGGAACGCGAGAAGCTTGCCGTCACGGACGAGAACGTCTTCATCGTGGCGACCTGCGGCGACAAGGGCGTGGAGTTCCTCAAGGGCCAAGCCCGCGTGATGATTCGCAAGAAGGCCGCGCCCGCCGGCGAGCTGGCTGGCAAGCAAGCCGCGGAGTCGGGCGAGCTTCGGATCCAGTTGGGAGAACGCGAGTACCGAGTCGTTCTCGACGACGGCCGGGTGATGGTCAACGGTGTTTCCTACGCGTTCACCGTGTCGGAAGACGAGGCGAGCCCGGCGGCGCGCCCGACGGCCCCAGAGGGAGGCGCCTCGATCGCGGCGCCGCTGCCGGGGAGCGTCTTGCGCATCCCGGCGACGGCGGGAAAGCCGGTGCGAGCCGGTGACGTGGTAGTCGTCCTCGAGGCGATGAAGATGGAGATCGAGGTGAAGGCCGCCGTCTCCGGAGTCGTCGAAGAGATCGCCGTGGCCGTGGGCACTCAAGTGAAGGCGGGGCAGACCCTCGCCCGAATTCGGTGAAGACTATGGACATCTATTCCGTGCTCCAGGACATCCTGCAGTCGACGGGCTTCGCCCACTTCACGTGGGGCCAGCTCGTGATGATCGCCGTCAGCGGCCTCCTCATCTGGCTCGCGATCCACAAGGAGTACGAGCCGTCGCTTCTCTTACCGATCGGGTTCGCGGGGATCCTCGTCAACCTTCCGCTCGCGGGGATGGGCGGGGCGGATGGCATCCTCGGCCAGATCTACGCTGTGGGCATCCAGACCGGCGTGTTCCCGCTCCTCATTTTCCTCAGCATTGGCGCGATGTCCGACTTCGGCCCGATGCTCGCCCAACCGAGGACGCTCCTTCTGGGGGCCGCGGCCCAGATAGGCATCTTCGCGACGCTCCTCGGCGCGCTGGCCCTCGGCCGGTACGCGGGCCTCGACCTTGGACTCAGGGACGCTGCGGCCATCGGCATCATTGGAGGCGCCGACGGTCCCACGGCGATCATCCTCGCCTCACGCATGTCTCCGCGCTTCCTCGGCGCGATCGCGGTGGCGGCCTACTCCTACATGGCGATGGTTCCGCTCATCCAGCCGCCGATCATGCGTGCCCTGACGACGCGTCGGGAGCGCGCCGTTGTGATGCGCCAGCTGCGCGAGGTGTCAAAGCTCGAACGGATCCTCTTTCCCTTCCTCGTGACCGGGCTGTGCGCTCTGTTCCTTCCGGTCGCGATTCCGATCATCGGGATGTTCATGCTGGGCAACGTCCTGCGAGAGGCCGGCGTCGTCGAACGACTGTCGAAGGGCGTCCAGAATGAACTCACCAACATCGTCACGCTCTTCCTCGGCCTCGGCGTCGGCTCGAAGCTGTCGGCGGACCTCTTCCTGAAGGTTGAGACGCTCGTCGTCTTGGCGCTCGGCCTCGCTGCTTTCGCCATCGGGACTGCGGGAGGCGTCCTGATGGGCAAGCTGATGTGCAAGTTCTCCCGCGACCCGGTCAACCCGTTGATCGGGGCGGCCGGCGTCTCCGCTGTCCCCATGGCGGCGCGCGTCGCGCACCGGGTCGGGCTCGAGACAGACCCAAACAACATGCTCATCATGCATGCGATGGGGCCGAACGTTGCCGGCCAGCTCGGGTCGGCGCTTGCTGCCGGCGTGCTTCTTTCGCTCCTGGGGTAGCGCGGTCCGGCGCGAGCGTGTGGCCCCGAGCCCAGGCCGGGCTCGCCGCGGTGCACCAGACGTCCGCCGCGTTGTTGGCCCCGGCGGCGGCGGCCGACGAGGCGGGCCGCCCGACCTACTTGGCGCCGGCGAGCCCTGCTCCCAGCTCCCGGCAGGCGCTCAGCACGGCGGCCGTCGGCTTGCCGCGCGACTCGACGGTCTGGCCGACCTGCTTTCCGCCAACGTACTTGAACAGCTTCTCGAACGGCTCGCGCACGTTGCCGCCGCCCCCGTGTGAGTAGAAAAGGCCGTACGGCTTTCCTTCAAGGCCTTGCCGGTCCTTCCCTTTGGCGATGTACCAGTCGTCGGCGAACACCTTGAGGCCGCCGGCGACGTACCCGAAGTAGTCGGGGGTTCCGAATGCCACGGCGTCCGTCTTGCGGTACTGGTCCGGGTCAAGGCGGTGCTCGTTCGTGTTGACCAGCTTGACCTTGGCTCCCGCTTCTCGGGCGCCCTCCGCCACGGCCTCGGCCATGGCCTGGGTGTTGCCGTGCTCTTGCGAGTGGTAGAGAACGAGGACGAGACTCATTCCGACCTCCTTGTCAGTCGATCTCGATTCGGCCGCAAGAGAGTATCGAACTTCCGAAGCGGCGCGAACTCCGCCCGCGACGATGCCCCTCTTGCGACAGGGATCGGGACCTGTCAGCGAGGGCGATCTCCGTCTGCCATCAACTCTGCTTACCCTGTCCGTCCGTCCGACGCAGCCCGACGAGACTCCGGACGACGCGGATCTCGCAGGGGTTAGGGGCATTCTCGCTTCGACAGACAAGTCCGCAAGGAGGGAGAACGGGGACACCCTTCCGGTCTAGTGTTCCCGCACCGGCAGGACGAAGGCGCTGGCGGCGACCGCCCACGACGCGGAGCATGGGCACCGTAGAGAACAGGAGGTAGCCGCTTTGCAGAAGCCCGAGTACGTCATCCAAACGGACGTCAAGTTCGGCGGACTCGAACGGATCTCCGTCGGCGCCCTGGTCGCCGCGTGTCCCCACAACTGGTTCAACCAAACCTTGTGTCGGGTCAACGAGTCCGTCGTGCGGCTCGGCGTCTTCAAGGGCGAGTTCCACTTTCATAAGCACGATCGGGAAGACGAACTCTTCTATGTCGTAAGCGGGCGCCTGTTT
>Ga0209079_10000993_pt1 | contig 10879 bp, 11 predicted proteins | sample PPLLaktember2015_2_FD_187259 | JGI IMG/M metagenome (GOLD analysis project Ga0209079, IMG submission 187259) | Freshwater sediment microbial communities from Prairie Pothole Lake near Jamestown, North Dakota, USA - PPLs Lake P7 Core (6) Depth... | ecosystem: Environmental > Aquatic > Freshwater... | reverse complement strand
GTACGGATCGTACCGGTACGGGGGTTTCCGGCAGGTTGGCAAGCAGGTCATCGATAACGGTATGGTTGCTCATGGTATTCTCCACTACTGCTTGCATTGGATTAGCGTTTGACCGCAATATAATAACCATCTTGTTAAAAGTAATCGATTGCATTGAACAATGGCAATGGCACAGCCTTAAGATGGACTCACTCATCATCAAGAGGTCATTGAAGCCTCGCATTACTCGTCTGATCGCGGCATTCAGGAAACGACAGGGATTGACCTGCGGTAATAATCAGGAGTTAATGTGTGCAGTTCTCCAAATTTTCGATACCCGCCGTCGGCTTTAACGGGGCTTCCTGTGCGGCGGTCCTTGGCTTTTATTGCCTTTACGTGGTATTATGCAGGGGTAATGACAATTCAAAAAAAAACGCGGGGATTCAGCAGGCCCCAGACTTTCCTGGCTGGTAAAAAGAGGTAGGCCGGCGTTACTCCCCGTTTCTCCGGGCTTGTTCTCTGATCAGTGCAAACGCCTCTTCGGGAGATGCGATACGCTCCACGACCCCGTCCTTCATGACCGAAAAGGAGGTCCCAATCTGGCCTGCTTCCCATGGATCATGGGTGATATACAGGACCGGAATGTGCAGCTGCAGGAGAACCTCCCTGAAAAGGGGCAGGACGTATTCCTTCTTGGCGCGGTCCACTTCGGTGATGGGCTCATCGAGGAGCATTGCCCGCGGAGCGGATACCAGGGCCCGGGCAAGCGCCACACGGGCTCTGTAACCCCCGGAGAGTTTTTCCGGTTTCCATGCGAGATACGGCTCAAGGGATAACATCCTTACCACTTCATTGAACGACTCTTCTGTTCCCCTGCCATTCTGCAGGGGGTACAGGATATTCTCCCTGATGGTGAGGTGCTTAAACAGGGCCGTGTTCTGGGGAACATACCCGATCCTGCGGTCTTCCGGGGGGAGTGCCGTGATATCCCTCCCCCCGATGGTGACCGTTCCCTGGTCCGGCTCAAGTATACCGGTGAGGACCCGCTGGAGCGTCGTCTTCCCGCACCCGTTCAGCCCGATCAGGACCTGGATCTCACCCGGGTGAACGGAAAGAGATACGCCCTTCAGTACCTGGTGAGCTGAAAAGGATTTATACAGATTGTGCGCTTCGAGCATGCAACCTCCCCCTCATGCGCAGGATTAAAACAAGCATCAACGATAGCATGATACAGAACGCACTGGCTGTCACTGCCATGCTTACTTCACCTTCCTCGACTTTGGTAAAAACATAACTGGCAAGCACCTGGGTCATTCCGGGCACGTTGCCGCCAAACATAATGACGGCTGCAAATTCTGAGAGGGACCGGGAAAAACTGAGTACAAACCCCGAAAAGATTGCCTCGCCAAGAACCGGGATGACCACCCGGCGATAGGCTTTCGGCGGGGTATCGCCAAGGGTCCGTGCCACATTGATCTGCTCCCTGTCGATCTCTTCGGCTGCAGAAGCAATGGTCCGGGCAGCCAGAGGGTAGGACACAAAGAACATGGCCAGCACGACCGCGACCAGCGTGAATGCGAGACCGGTCGGCCCGACAAAACCGAACATGTTCCTCCCGAAGGCCAGCAACAGCGCCAGCCCTGCTACGGTATGGGGAAGGGCAATGGGAAGATCGTTCATGAAATCGGCGATCTTGTACATGACGGTCCCGGGATGGAAGATATAGAAATACCCGAACCCGAGGGCCAGCAGCACACCGAGCAGGGCGGCAAAGAAGGCTGTGATGAGAGTATTCTTGACAGCATCCCAGAAGATGGGGTCCCCGAAAGTCTTGACCATCCCCTCAATCGTGACATTTCCAAGGATTGCGAGAATCGGGTAAACAATCAGCAGAAAAAAGAGGGGGACAAAGAGGACTTCCCAGGCACTTACCTTACGCATAGAGTTCCCAGCCGTACTTGGTGAACTCGTTACTGTTCTGACGGACAAAGTCCCTGAAGCCTTTCGCTCCTGCCTCGTTTCCTCCCTTGATTATTGCATCACCGAACACGATCTCTTCTGACAGGTCGTAGCCATATTTCTCGACAGTATCGAGATCGTAGAGAACCGCCGTACTGCTGTAAGTGAACCCGGCATCCACTTCGTCACTCTGGACCATCAGGGCAACCTGGTTCACCGTACTCGGCCGGGTCTTGATGTTGCCCATGGCATTCAGCTGGTCCCAGAGGCCGAGGTTCTTTAACACGTTCTCGGAATAGACACCGACCGGGGCACTTGGATCAGCTACAGCAACAACGATATTTTCATTGGTCAGGTCAGCTGCCTTTGTGATCCCTTTCCCCTGCCCGGTCTTCGAAACCGTCATCACGACATACTCTTTCATGAACTTTTCAGCCTCGGCCACCTTGCCTTCGGCTAGCAGTTTCTCGATCAGGTTATAATCAGCAGAATAGTACAGGTCGCAGGGCTGCCCCTGGCTGATCTGGGTATAGAGTCCACCGGATGGACCGTAATTTGGGATGACGGTGATGCCGGTAGCATTGCTGTATTTTGCAATAACCACGTCCATGGGTTTCTTGAGACCTGCTGCTACATAGACATTCAGGGACTTCTGTTCACTTGTACACCCCGCTGTCAGCAGCAGGAAACCGATAATGAGAACCAATCCCATTATGCCAATTAACCGGTGGTTTTTCATCATATTACACCAACCCTGCTATTTGGCGCATATGTGTAATAATCCTGTTTATTTTTACCCGAAGTTAATAACAAGTGATTATCAGTTGGTGTAACAGTTGTTATATTGCCGGGATCTCCGGTATAATGCCTTGCAATCAACCCGGTTCCGGTAAACCTATCCAGGCACCACACGCTCACCGGTGCATTCCTGCTGGGGTTCTCGTTTGGTACAATTACCGTTGGGAGAGGCGCCCCGATGCTCCTCATTGTCCTGACATATATTGCTCTCTACCAGACGCCATTACAGGGATTTTTCACGATGCTGATTTATGCGGTCGGGCTCTCCATTCCACTCATCGTCATCAGCTCTGTGGGTGGAGCATCCGGTAAAAAAATCAAGGATACGGCACGGGTGAGCGGGGAAGTTTTTGATAAAATTATTGGTGTCGTAATCATCCTCATAGGGATTTATTTCCGGTATCCGGCATTCCAGTAAAATGGAGGATGGTGGGGAATACAAAAAAGGACTTCAGATCAGTTTTTCCACAATTTCAACCGCATTCCGGACAAACGCCGGGCACCGTGCCATCACAACCTTTCTTTCCTTCACTTCGGATACCTGCTCTGTGTCTGAAAGGTTGTACCCGAGCAACCCTGTGCAGGTAACCGAACCATTGCTTTTTTCAAACTCCCGAAGGAATTCAGCGACAACTGAATAGGTCTTCTCCTTTGCCGCTCTATCATCTGCCTTTATTCTACCGTACCGCAAGCCGATCACCATGATTGCACCGGATACTGCACCGCAGATTTCATCAGAATAGGCGATTCCGGCACCGAACCCCTGCGAGATCCTGAGAGCTAATTCCCGATCGAGACCGAAGTCCTCTGCAAAGACTGCGAGGACTGCCTGAGAACAGGAGAATCCCTGGTGAAACAGAACATCTGCCTCGTCAGCACGTGTCATATCTGATAATTTAATAGGATCGATAATAACCTGAACGGTTTCCCAAAACAACACGTTTGAAATGATTACACTGATACTACGGGGAACATCCTGAATACGAGGTTTTTTTTGAGGTGAAATCCGGTATAGTATACTATGAAGGTAGGAATCATCCGTTGCCAGCTGACCGAGGACATGTGTCCAGGTACCACCGATTTTAAGGCTGCTTAGGAAGGCATACATGCCTTCAAGGAAACCGGTCCTGTAGAGATTATCGGCTTTGTTTCATGTGGTGGCTGTTGCGGAAAGAAGGCTGTCACCAGGGCAAAGATGATGGTTGACCGGGGGGCAGAGGCAATCGTGTTTGCGTCCTGCATGACAAAAGGACACCCTATCGGGTTTGCCTGTCCCCATTTTGCAGAAATCAAGAGTGCTGTGGAGAAGAAACTCGGGGCGGAAACTAAGATTATCGACTGGACCCATTAGAATGTACCGGGAACTACGTGGATCGATGGGGAGAGGATCGATGAGGTCCCCATATAGGATCGTCACCGTACCGTTCCATCCAGGTATCCATAGGTTCCCTCTCTGCGGTCGGTCTGAGATCTTCGGCACGGAATGAAATTTCGTACTGCATACAGTAACCGATGAGGATGTCGTACGCATCATTGAGCCGGATCATGGTATTGTGGGTCTCTTCTGAACCGTAATGTGACACATCAGGGTGCCATTCTTTCACAAGCGCATGATACCGGGAGCGGATTTCGTTGATACTTGCCTGTTCGGCAATTCCCAGGATATCCGCAGCTTCCCGGATTGAGAGGGAGGACCGGGCAGTCATCACATACCTGTTCCATTCATCCTCCGATAAGGATGATCCTATCATTACTCTGCAGAAACTCATTCCGGGACGGATCCCCGAAGGAAGGTATCCTGCACCGCTCCACCAATGCATTTTTTACAGGATTGCAAGGAATGTTAATTAAAACGGAAATGTACCGATGCAACCGACATCAGAGAACAATCAGCCAGATCTGGTTTACCTCAACAATGCCGCGACGACGTGGCCAAAACCCGCAGAAGTGCTGGAAGAGGTGGCCTCCTGCCTGCGCCTGCCATTGCATGAAGCGGGGAGGACAACAGGTAGTGGATCAACGGACTATCCTTCTGCCGCACGTGAAGCCCTTGCAGCGTTTTTCCATGCCGATCCGCCCGAGCACTTCATCTTCACGCAGAACGCCACCGATTCACTTAACCTGCTGATTCATGGATTCGTAAAAAAGGCCCGTATGCCATTCCATACAATCACGACAGAACTTGAACACAATTCGGTTCTCCGCCCGCTTACCACGCTGGAACAGGAAGGTGCGATCAGGCTTTCGGTCGTGCCTTTCACTGACAACACGGTCAGCCTCGCGGCAATCAAAAAAGTGATCTGTCCAGAAACCCGCCTTGTGGTGATGACGCACGGGAGCAACGTGCTCGGGTCTGTGCAGGATATCAGGCCGATCGCGGAATACCTCCATGCCAACGACATTTTCTTCATCGTGGATGGGGCCCAGACCGCCGGCCACATTCCGGTCGATCTTTCGGATATCCCGGTTGGTGCATTCGTATTTACCGGGCACAAGGCACTCTTCGGTATTTCCGGTATTGGAGGATTTTTCATTGCCGACCCGGATGCAATCGCGATTACCTGTCAGGGTGGTACAGGTTCGGATTCACAGACACTCACCCAACCCCCCGAAATGCCGGAGCGGTTCGAGACTGGGACACATAACTATCCGGGGATTGCATCGCTCTTTGCAGGAGTACGGTTCATCAGTACCGTGGGTATCGGTCAGATTGAGCGCACAGGAAATAATCTCACGAACCGGTTCATCCGGGACCTTAAATCGATACCGGGCATCACCATCTATAATGACAAACCCGATCTCCCGGTCGTATCATTCGACATCGTTGGTATCGACAACCATGAGGCGGGATTCATCCTTGCCCGGGCTTACAACATAATTATGAGGACCGGGCTCCACTGCGCCCCGCTCGTCCATCAACGTATTGACGGCGGAAAGGGCTGCATCCGGGCAAGTTTTTCTTATTTCAATACTCCTGATGAATGCAGAGCAGCGGCCGAAGCAATCCGGGAGGTGGCAGCAAGTGCGGATCGTTAAATCCATCCAGACGAAGGTCTGCGTTGACGGTTCGCTCATGAAGGAGTACGTGCTTGACGAACCGCTGACCGAAGGCTTCCTGAAATTCCTGGAAAACTTCGGCACTGTCCGGTTTCTCGAACAGCTCAGGAAACCCTACTTCTCGTTTGAAAAAGAGCTGTTCATCTCTATCAAAGGTTTTGTCGGAGACAGCAATATTGAGGTGCGGTACAAAAAAGAGTCTCTGGATCTGGTGGCAGATTATTTTCATCTCCTGCTCTACTATTATGACCAGGGCGAAAAGGGAATTTCATCCCTGAAAGGTCAGGAGGATTCCATCAGGAAAAAAATAAAGGTTCGCCTGGATCCCAAACCAGGTAATGGTTCATGATTCCATCACGCCGTGTTTTTGAGGACCATGCCGGTGACTATGACCGGTGGTTCGATGACAACGGGGCGGTATATGAAGTACAGGTCCGCATACTCCGGGACGCAGTGCTGCCAACCGGCCGTGGTCTCGAAGTGGGAGTGGGCTCAGGCCGATTTGCGGTCCCGCTCGGCATCGGGTACGGCATCGACCCGTCCCGCGAACTTCTGAAGATGGCGAAGAGCCGGGGCATCGAGGTCATGCTTGGCGAGGGGGAGCACCTGCCCTGCAGGACCGGATCGATGGACCATGTGCTGATGATGACCGTCATTTGCTTTGTCGATGACCCGGGTGCCCTTTTCCGCGAGGCCGGCCGCGTGCTCGTACCCGGGGGGGCTCTGATCGTCGGTTTTATCGAACGGGACGGGGAGATTGAGAAGAAGTACCGGAACGAGAAGACGAAAGGCAGGTTTCTGAGGCATGCCCGGTTCTGGACAGCGGATGAGGTCATACGGCTTCTTGAGAATGCGGGATTTACCCGTGTCAGGGTTGCTCAGAGATCGCGGGGATTTTGCGTGATAAAGGGGATTTCCAAGCGATCCCTATGATGCCCTCATATCCATAGCCCCAAATCCTCCAGCATACCAGGGAAAACCGTGTGAAAGAATTCATACGGGAACTCCCCGAAAAAGACCGTCGGGTGATTTACGAACATATCGAGCGGTTGTTCGATCATCCGGATGCATCAGGTACTATCAAGAAACTTCATACCCGCGAACCCCGCTGGCGTATGCACATCTCCATGAAATATACTCTGTTCTACTATGTCGAATCCGATACCGTATGGATTGACAAAATCAACGAGAAACCAGATATTAACCGATGCTAAAATAAAATGTATTTCTCTTTTTTGCCTGATAGCGCAATCCTTTCGCAAATCGTTTAAATTCATGACGTATTGTTCTGTTTTCATCGTGACAAAAGGGAATCTGTTTGGTCAATTTTTTCCATGGGATCGGAAAAAGATAAACATAATTTTCCTGCAGGATTTTGATCCCAAAAGGGCGTAACAGATAAATTTATTAGGTTATATCTGGAATAGATTTTCCACCACTGACGGGAAGATGATACCAGGAATGTTCTTCGGTGGTGAAACCCGCAAACCTTATGATCCTTAGTCAGGATCAATAGGACAATAACACTCCCTGCCTGCACGGGTTGGAGCCCGGGAGTCAGAGGAATTGTATGGATCCAGGAACCATCCCCTCCATAATCCGGAACCAGGTAAAACCAGCGGTCATACTTTTTTTCCTGCTCACGCTTATCACCGGGATTTTCTATCCTCTTTTCATCACCGGCATCGCACAACTTGTCTTTCCTGTCCAGGCAAACGGAAACCTCATTATTTACGACGGGAAGGTGGCAGGTTCAGTTCTCATCGGACAGCCGTTCACATCCCCAGGATATTTCTGGGGCCGCCCATCCACCACATCCCCGGTGCCCTACAACGCCATGCTCTCGTCAGGTTCAAATCTCGGACCCTCAAATCCTGCACTCTCCAATGCGGTGAAAGCACGGGTCGAATCACTCCATACAGCGGATCCTGCCAACACGCTCCCGATACCCGTTGATCTCGTCACGGCGTCGGCTAGCGGGCTTGACCCGGATATCAGTGTGGCTTCTGCCTATTATCAGGTCCCCCGGATTGCCCGTGAGCGCAACCTGAGCGAAGAGGATGTACAGATACTCGTAACCAGTCACATCCAACCCCGCCAGTTCTGGATCTTCGGCGAACCCCGGGTGAATGTTCTGATGCTCAACCTGGCGCTTGATGACATGACTGCAAGCCATACCGTCCCGTCATCATCCATTCAGCCGGATCTTTCGTACCCTGACGAACCGGGGTTACGGATTCCCGACTGGATTGTGCTGATCCTCTTCTTTGGCGTCTTTGTGGTGACAGTTGTCCCGCTAGGACGGTTCATGGTTAAGGTGATCAGAGGGGAACTTCATATCCTCTCACCGCTCACCGGGCCTCTCGAATACCGGCTCCTCACGTGGTCGCAGGTGAAGGCTGATGATGAGATGGACTGGAAGACCTTTGCCATCGCGATGATGGTCTTCTCGCTTGTGGGAATCATCTTCCTCTTCGTGCTCCAGCTTGCCCAGCCCGCCCTGCCGCTCAATCCCGAAGGTGTTGGATCTCCTTCATGGGACCTCGCACTGAACACTGCAGTCAGTTTTATCACCAATACCAACTGGCAGGCATATGCCGGTGAAACCGGTGTCAGCTACCTCACCCAGATGATGGGGCTTTGTGTCCAGAACTTCGCATCAGCGGCAACAGGAATGGCGGTTCTTGTCGGCCTTACCTGCGGGCTCTCCCGGAAGTCATCGTCCACTATCGGTAACTTCTGGGTGCTGCTCATCCGGAGTATCATGATTCTCCTGCCGATCAGTATTATCATCGCGCTTATACTCGTATCGCAGGGCACAGTCCAGACGTTGAGCGGACCGGTTACCGTTCCGCTTCTCGATCCGGTGCGGGATGCGAGCGGGACGCTGATCACGACCCAGACGATCCCGCTGGGTCCTGCTGCATCCCAGGTTGCGATCAAGCAGCTTGGTGTAAACGGAGGTGGTTTTTTCAGCACAAATTCCGCTCACCCCTTTGAAAATCCCACGCCGTTTACCAACTTCATTGAGGTTATTGCGATCCTGCTGATCCCGGCAGCGCTCTGTTATTCGTTTGGGAAGATGGTCGGGGCCGGCAGGAAAGGTGTCAGTATCCTTGTCGCGATGACGCTCATCTTCGTGCCGCTCCTGAGTTTTGCCATATGGGCGGAACTCGGGGGCAATCCCGCATTTGACAGGATGGGAATCGACCAGACAACAACCGATCTCCAGCCGGGTGGTAACATGGAGGGCAAGGAAGTGCGGTTCGGCATCATGTCATCAGCGCTCTTCTCCGTTGTTACCACATCTGCATCCTGTGGTGCAGTCAATTCGATGCATGACTCGTTCACTCCGCTTGGCGGGCTCGTCCAGCTCCTCATGATGCAGCTCGGTGAGGTGGTCTATGGCGGTATCGGGTCGGGCCTGTACGGCATGCTTGTCTTTGTAATAATCGCGATGTTCATTGCCGGGCTCATGGTCGGCCGGACTCCGGAGTATCTCGGCAAGAAGATCGAACCGAGGGAAATGATGATTGCCACCATGATTATCCTCGTCCCTATTTTCCTGATCCTCATCGGTTCAGCAGTCGCGGTTCTTGTGGATCCGGGAAAAACCACAGTCCTCAATCCGGGTCCCCATGGTTTCTCGGAAATCCTGTATACCTTCACCTCGGCCTCCCAGAATAACGGCAGCGCCTTTGGAGGGTTGTCAGCCAACAGCATATTCTATAATCTTATGACTGCCGTCTGCATGTTTATCGGTCGGTTCGGTATCGCCATCCTCACCCTAGCTCTTGCCGGTTCACTCGCAGTAAAAAAGATCGTCCCGGCGGGGGAGGGGACGCTGTCAGATCATCGTCCGCTCTTCATCATCTGGCTGGTCTTTGTCGTGATTATTATCGGGGTGCTCAGTTTCCTCCCGGCTCTTGCCCTCGGTCCTATTGTCGAGCATCTCATGCTCAGCGGGGGTGCGTGAACCGTGCAAAAATCTTCCGGAAAGCGATCCCCTCGTACGCTCCTACCGGTGATCTACCGGCGGGCGATTATCGATGCGGTCGTCAAACTTGATCCACGCCAGATGATAAGGAATCCGGTCATGTTCGTTGTCGAAGCCGGCAGCGCCCTTACCACTCTGCTCTGGCTCCAGGCACTACCAGGAAACGGTGAAGCGCCGGCCGGGTTCATCGGTGCGATCTCAGCGTGGCTCTGGTTTACCGTTCTCTTTGCCAACTTTGCCGAGGCACTTGCGGAAGGAAGGGGCAAAGCACAGGCAGAGTCACTGCGGAAGATGCGTCAGGACACGCAGGCAAAGAAGCTCTATCTCGGGTACGAGATCGCGAAAGGCAGGGAACCTGTCACTTCAGATTTTCTTGTCGTTTCATCCGCGACTCTTCACCGGAGCGATCTTTTTTACGTGAAAGCTGGAGACACCATCCCGGTCGATGGTGATGTCATCGAAGGGATCGCATCGGTGAACGAGAGTGCGATCACGGGGGAAAGTGCACCGGTCATCCGTGAATCCGGCGGGGACCGCAGTGCTGTGACTGGTGGGACGGTCGTGCTTTCGGACTGGCTCATTATCCGGGCGAGTGCCGGCGCCGGCGAAGGTTTCCTCGACCACATGATCAGTCTCGTTGAAGGCGCGAAACGACAGAAGACACCGAATGAGATTGCGCTGAACATCCTTCTCATCGGCCTGACTGCAATATTTTTCGTGGTTTGTGTAACGCTGTGGGCGTTCTCGCTCTACAGTGTGGAAGTCAAAGGTTCCGGCATACCCGTTACCATTACCGTCCTTGTCGCCCTGCTTGTCTGTCTTGCACCCACCACCATCGGCGGCCTGCTCAGTGCAATCGGTATCGCCGGGATGGACCGGCTAATCCGCCGGAATGTAATTACTACTTCAGGTAGGGCAATTGAAGCGGCAGGTGACGTCGATGTTCTCCTGCTCGACAAGACCGGGACGATTACCCTCGGTAACCGGCAGGCAGTCGACCTGATCCCGGTTGACGGAACGGTGATGCTGGACCTTGCGGATACCGCTCAGCTCGCCTCACTTGCAGATGAGACTCCGAAGGGCGCAGCA
>Ga0209079_10000990_pt1 | contig 10889 bp, 10 predicted proteins | sample PPLLaktember2015_2_FD_187259 | JGI IMG/M metagenome (GOLD analysis project Ga0209079, IMG submission 187259) | Freshwater sediment microbial communities from Prairie Pothole Lake near Jamestown, North Dakota, USA - PPLs Lake P7 Core (6) Depth... | ecosystem: Environmental > Aquatic > Freshwater... | reverse complement strand
CTGCGCAGCGGGCGCAAGAGCGCAGCGGCACTGACCCTGCTCGGCGACGCGCTAAAGGGGTTGGTGGCGGTACTGCTGGCGCGTGCCCTGGCGCCGGCCTTCGGCCTGCCAGAAGACATCGTGCTGTTATGCGGACTGGCGGTTTTCATCGGCCATCTGTTTCCGGTATTTTTTGCCTTCAAGGGTGGCAAGGGCGTCGCCACAGCGCTTGGCGTGCTGATCGGTTTCAATTTGTGGCTGGGGTTGGCCTGCCTGGCGACGTGGGTCGTCATGGCACTGCTGGTCCGCATCTCATCGTTTTCCGCACTCACTACCGCTGTCCTGGCGCCGGTCTATGCCGGGCTACTGATGGGTTGGGGCAATGAGGCGATCGCCGTGCTGGTGATCGCATTGCTACTGGTCTATCGTCACAAGAGCAACATCCTCAAGCTGCTGGCAGGTCAAGAGACTCGCATCGGCAAAAAGTCCTGAATCCATGGCTTTATTCGAAAAAACCATCGACCACGCACGCGACAGCCTCGCCGAGGTGTCACGCGAAGCCATCGATCGCGCCGGCGATCGCTTGTCGGGTGTGGTGAAGGAAGGCGTCGAACATGCGGGCACCGAACTCAAGGACGTGATCTGGCGCGCCAGCCAGGAAATCGACGCCAAGCTCGACAAAATATCCGAGGAGCTTCATTCGCAGCGGCAGTTCACCAAGGACGACGTGCGCGAACTGGTGGATTACGCCGGCGAACGGATGGGCACCTTGTTGGACGAGCGCATCGTCCGCGCCAAGAGCGAGATTTCGCTGCTGGTGCAGGAGAAGGTCGAGTATCTGAAGCAGGAGATCGACAGCTTCTTCATCGAGCGTCAGCGCGATCTTGCGCGGGAGCGCCGGCGGCTGTTCATCAATGTCGCGATCGCCATCCTGGCTTCACTGTCGCTCGGCTTCATCTCCTGGGCCTATCACCAGTACATGGGCGGCGGTATGGATTTGTTCGCCATCTTCCGCATCATCTTTACCTCGCTGGCCGGTGGCTATGCCGCCTACCTCGCCGTCAAGCTGCTGCGCCGCTGGATGTCGATGTCCGAGCACAAGAAAGACACGCTGTTTCTGGTCAGCCGCTACTGGGGCGTGCTGCGCCCGGAAAGCATGTTCGGCACCCTGATCCTGGTGTGTCTTTTGCTGGTGGTGGTGGGGTTTCTGCTGTTTCCCGAACAGATTGCACGCCTGACCGGCAGCGAGCAATTGCTCGAGTGGCTGCGCGACGCGTTTCCCTTCGTCCGGTAGCTCAAACCGCCGGCAACGCAGCAAGATCCCAGCGCGGCCGCACCGGAAACCCCAAGTCTGCCGGAGCGTGCGCCAACCGCTGTGCGCCGGCAAAGGCAATCATCGCACCGTTGTCGGTGCAGAACTCCAGCCGCGGATAGAACACCTCTACGCCATCGTCCATGGCTTCACGCGTCAATTGTTCACGCAAGCGCGAGTTGGCACCCACCCCGCCGGCGACCACCAGACGTTCGGCCTTGCTTTGCCGGCACGCCGCCAGGCTCTTGCCCACCAGCACGTCGACCGCCGCTGCCTGGAAAGCCGCGGCAATATCCGCTGCCTGATCCAGACCCTGTTTTCGCACCAGTGTCAGTACTGCGGTCTTTAGTCCGCTGAAGCTGAAATCGAAATCCCCCGAATTCAGCATCGGCCGCGGCAGACTGAAGCGGTCCGGATCGCCGCTCCCAGCCAGTCGCGACAGGGCGGGTCCACCTGGGTAGCCCAAGCCCAGCAGTTGCGCAGTCTTGTCGAATGCCTCGCCTGCGGCATCGTCCAAAGTCTCACCCAGCAGGGTGTAGCGTCCTACTCCGGAAACCAGCATCAATTGGGTATGGCCGCCCGATACCAACAGGGCGACGAAGGGAAACGCCGGGGGCGCGTCGGAAATCAAAGGAGACAGCATGTGGCCTTCGAGGTGATGGATCCCGATTGCCGGGATGCCCAGCGCGTAAGCGAGCGCCCGCGCCATGCCGGCTCCCACCAGCAGTGCCCCGGCCAATCCCGGGCCCTGGGTATAGGCGATGCCGTCGATGTCCGTCAGTTGGCGATCACTCTCGGCGAGAACCTTACGTGTCAATGGCAATAGCCGGCGGATATGGTCACGCGAGGCCAGTTCCGGCACCACGCCGCCATACTCGTTGTGCATGGCGATCTGCGAATGCAATGCATGCCCAAGCAGGCCGCGCTCGCTGTCATAGAGGGCGACACCGGTTTCATCGCACGAAGATTCGACGCCTAGAACCAGCATGAACAGGGGACTGGAAAAAATCTGCAGGGCTTGCTATTATTCGCGTTTTTCGTCTTCCCAGGAAGCCAACCGCAAAATGCCTCACGTTAAAGTCAAGGAAAACGAGCCGTTTGATGTCGCCCTGCGTCGCTTCAAGCGTTCGATCGAAAAAGTCGGCCTGCTGACCGAACTGCGCGCTCGCGAGTTCTACGAGAAGCCCACCGCGGAGCGCAAGCGCAAGCTGGCTGCCGCGGTCAAGCGCCAAAGCAAGCGCCTGCGTGGTCAGCAACTTCCTCCCAAGCTGTATTGATCCGGCCGGATTGAGTTCTCGATCCGCCACCCCTCACCGCAAATGACGCTCAAGGCCCGCATCACGGAGGACATGAAGTCCGCCATGCGGGCCAAGGAAGCGGTCCGCCTTGGAGCCGTTCGCCTGCTGCTGGCTGCCATCAAGCAAAAAGAAGTCGATGAGCGCAGCGAAGCGGATGATGCCGCGATCACTGGCATCGTCGAAAAACTCATTAAGCAACGCAAGGACTCCATCAGCCAGTTCCTGGCTGCCGGCCGTGACGACCTGGTCGCAGCAGAACAGGCCGAACTTGCCGTTCTGCAAGCCTATCTTCCCGAACAACTTTCCTTTGCCGAAATAGAAGCCGCTGTCACGGCCGCAATCGTCGAATCCGGCGCCACCTCGGCCCGCGATATGGGCAAGGTCATGGGCCTGCTGAAGCCCCGCCTCGCCCGCCGCGCCGACATGGGACAAGTATCGTCCCTGATCAAAGCCCGCCTCGCGGGCTGAGCCCCACCCGGCACCTGCCCGGGTTTATCATGCAGCAACCATGATCCCGCGCGATTTCATCGACACACTGCTCGCCCGCGTCGACATCGTCGACGTCATCGACCGGCATGTGCCGCTGAAAAAGGCCGGGCAGAACTACCAGGCCTGCTGCCCTTTCCACAGCGAGAAGACCCCTTCCTTCACTGTCAGCCCCACCAAGCAGTTCTATCACTGCTTTGGGTGTGGCGCACACGGCACCGCCATCAGCTTCCTGATGGAATACGAGCACATGAGCTTTCGCGATGCCGTGGCGGCGCTGGCCCAGGACGCAGGCCTGCCGGTACCTGAATCCGCGCAGGAGCACGACCGCCCCAAGCCACCGCCCGCCCTGTGGGAAGCGCTCGAACAGGCCGCCCATTTCTATCGGCAGCAACTCAAGCAGAGTCCGCGCGCCATTGACTACCTCAAGGGGCGCGGTCTGACCGGAAAGATCGCGGCGCGCTACGGCATCGGCTACGCACCCGACGGCTCGCCGCTCAAGCTGGTCTTCGCCGATTATCAGAACGAGGCCCTGGCCGCGGCGGGACTGGTCATCGATGGCGAGCACAGCCGCTACGATCGATTCCGTGACCGCATCATGTTCCCGATCCGCAACCTCAAGGGACAGATCATCGGATTTGGCGGGCGTGTACTCGGCGAGGGCGAGCCGAAATACCTCAACTCGCCGGAAACACCCCTATTCCACAAGGGATCAGAAATCTATGGGCTGTTCGAGGCCCGTGGCGCAATCAAGACGGCTGGACGCGTCATCGTGGTGGAAGGCTACATGGACGTGGTTGCACTGGCCCAGCACGGGGTCGAGTTCGCGGTCGCCACGCTTGGTACCGCCACAACCCCGATCCATGCACGCACCCTGATGCGCCACAGCGATCGACTGATCTACTGCTTCGATGGCGACAATGCCGGACGCAAGGCGGCGTGGCGCGCATTGGAAAACACCCTTGAATCACTGCAGGACGGCAAGGAAGTCAGCTTCCTGTTCCTGCCCGAGGGCGAAGACCCCGACAGCTTCATCCGGAGCCACGGACGAGAAGTCTTCATGCACATGCTCGATGTCGAGACAGTACCCTTGTCCGCCTTTCTGGTACGAGAACTGGCCCGCGACCGCAAACTGGACACGCAGGAGGGACGCGCAGCATTTCTCAAGGAAGCCAAGCCGCTGCTTGAGCGGATCGCCGCCCCCCTGCTGTCCACCCTGGTCCGGCGGCAGATTGCCGATATAGCGGGACTGCAGCCGGACGAACTCGCCATGTTCGGCCTGGTAGCGCCGCGAGCCCGTAACTCTCCCGTCCGCACAAGCCGGCGCCCGGCCCCCTCACGCATGCGAAGTCTGGCGCGATCCCTGCTGATGAACCCGCAGCGTGCCGCCGAGATCGAGCCGGCTTGGCTCGACCCGGCCGACCCCATGGGCGAGCATATGGTCGAACTGCTTGCCTGGCTGAAACCCCAGCAAATCAGGGGCATCCCATCCCTTGCCGAGGCCGCGCGCGGCAGCGTCCTGGAGCCGCTGATCGATGAACTGATGGCCGAATTGCTTGACAAAGACCAGACCTGGGACTGGAACGCCGAGTTTGATGGCGTGGTGCGGCAGCTACGCGACGACTGGCGGCGGCGACGACTGCAGGAACTGGCTGCGCGCCCCCTGGCGAGCCTGAACGCTGACGAGCGCCATGAACTGGCTCAACTGGCACATTCCTAGCTTCAATCATGCGCGCAGACAAAAACCTACTTTGCAGTATAATTGCCGGTTTTTGAACGATTTTTTTCGGCCCGGCTCATAGCTTGGACCGAACATTAAAACGGAGAAATTCTGTGGCTGTACGTGGAAGAAAACCGGGCGGCGGCGCCAAGAAAGCTGAGGCCCTGCTGCCCCTGAAAGAGTTGACGCCTGTCGAGGCTGAGGCGCGTCGCACGCAGCTCAAGAATCTGATAATACTCGGCAAGGAACGGGGATTCCTGACCTACGCCGAAATCAACGACCACCTGCCCGACGAAGTGCTGGACGCCGAACAGATCGAAGGCGTGATCAGCATGATCAACGACATGGGCATCCAAGTCTATGACGAGGCACCGGATGCCGAGACCCTGCTGATGCAGGAGGCCGCCCCCGCTGTCGCCGACGAGGACGTCGTCGCCGAGGCCGAACAGGCGCTGACCACGGTCGACTCGGAGTTCGGCCGCACCACCGACCCGGTACGCATGTACATGCGCGAAATGGGGTCGGTCGAACTGCTGACGCGTGAAGGCGAGATCGAAATCGCCAAGCGGATCGAAGAAGGCCTGCGCCACATGGTGCAGGCGATTTCCTCGTGCCCGATCACCATCCAGCAAATCCTCGATATGGCAGCCAAGATCGAGAAAGGCGAGATGCGGGTCGACGAACTCGTTGACGGCTTCGTCACGGTCGAGGCGGAAGCCGAGGAGACCGAGGCCGAAGAGGAGACCAGCAGCGACGACGACAGCGAGGAAGAGGACGACGATGACGCCAAGGCAGAGATTGCCGCAGCCAATCTCGCCCAGCTGAAAACCGAAGCCCTGGCGCAATTCGACTACATTCGCAAAGCCCACAAGAAATCACAAACCGCCCTTGCCAAATACGGTCTCGGCAGCACCCAGTACAGCAAGGCACAAGCCGAAGTCACCGAACTGCTGATGGCGATCCGCTTCTCGGTGCGCCAGGTCGATGCCCTGTGCGAGCAGATTCGCAACGCGGTCGAAGAAGTTCGCTCGCATGAACGCAAGATCATGGAGTTCTGCGTCACCCGCTCCGGGATGCCACGTGCGCACTTCATCAAGGCCTTCCCCGGCAACGAGACCAACCCCAACTGGCTGGACAAGGAAATTGCCGCCAAGAAAGCCTATTGCTCAACACTGGCACGGGTTCAGTATGAAGTGAAAGCCCACCAGGAAGAGCTTGCCGCCCTGGAAGAAAGGGTCGGCCTGCCGATCAAGAGCCTGAAGGACATCAACAAACAGATGTCCACCGGTGAAGCCAAGGCACGCCGCGCCAAGCGCGAAATGATCGAGGCCAACCTGCGCCTGGTGATCTCCATCGCCAAGAAGTACACCAACCGCGGCCTGCAGTTCCTCGACCTCATTCAGGAAGGCAACATCGGCCTGATGAAGGCGGTGGAAAAGTTCGAATACCGTCGCGGCTACAAGTTCTCGACCTATGCCACCTGGTGGATCCGCCAGGCGATCACGCGTTCGATCGCCGACCAGGCACGTACCATCCGCATCCCGGTGCACATGATCGAGACCATCAACAAGATGAACCGCATCAGCCGCCAGATCCTCCAGGAGACCGGTGTCGAACCCGATCCTGCAACCCTGGCAATCAAGATGGAAATGCCCGAGGACAAGATCCGCAAGATCATGAAAATCGCCAAGGAGCCGATTTCCATGGAGACGCCGATCGGCGACGACGAGGATTCCCATCTGGGCGACTTCATCGAAGATTCCAGCACCCTGTCTCCCGATGATTCCGCGATCTATGCCAACCTGCGCGATGCCACCCGCGACGTGCTGGACAGCCTCACATCACGCGAAGCCAAAGTGCTGCGAATGCGCTTCGGTATCGAGATGAACACCGACCACACCCTGGAAGAGGTCGGCAAGCAGTTCGACGTCACCCGCGAGCGCATCCGCCAGATCGAAGCCAAGGCGTTGCGCAAGCTGCGGCACCCGACGCGCTCGGAGAAGCTGAAAAGTTTTGTCGGCAGTGGCGAGTAGGGAATTTGCACAAGCGAATGCGGGGACGCCCCGCATTCATTGATTAAGGGTCTGTAGCTCAGTTGGTTAGAGCAGGGGACTCATAATCCCTTGGTCCACGGTTCAAGTCCGTGCAGACCCACCAAACAAACATCAAAACCAATAAGAAGGAAGACCGCAATGGAAGGAGAAGCCAGAAAGCCGGGGGAACGCCGTCTGCAGATCCTGCAGACGCTGGCGTCGATGCTGCAGGAACCTCAGCCCGAAAAGATCACCACCGCCTCGCTCGCGGCTCGGATTGGTGTTTCGGAAGCCGCCTTGTACCGCCACTTCTCCAGCAAGGCGCAAATGTACGAAGGGCTGATCGAGTTCATCGAACAGACCCTGTTCGGCCTCATCGCGCGCATCACCGCGGACACGCCTTCGCCAGTGGCGCAGGCTGAAGCGATTGTGCTGATGCTGCTTAACTTCTCCGCCAAAAATCCGGGAATGACCCGCGTTCTGATCGGCGAGGCGCTGGTCAATGAAAACGAACGACTGCAGAAGCGCATCAACCAGCTGCATGACCGTATCGAAGCCCAGCTGCGCCAGTGCCTGCGCTTTGCCGCAGACAAGCAGCCGGACTTGAGCGCCCCGCTTGCCAATCTGCTGATGTGCTTCGCCGTCGGCCGCTGGCATCAGTTCGCCAAGAGCGGGTTCACCCGCCAGCCTGGCGTCGATGCCGAAATCGTTCTGGCGCGACTGCTGGACGCGCTGCCCGCCTAACTACGCCCGCCGCACACCCCGCAATCGGGGTCGCGCGGAACCCGCAGGGTGCGGGCCTCGGCACGCAGACCATCCCAAAGTAGCAGCTTTCCCACCAGGGAATCGCCCACCCGCGCCAGGTATTTCAGCGCTTCCAGGGCCTGCATCGCACCGATCACCCCGACCAAGGGAGAAAACACACCGGCATCGGCGCAACGCAACGGCGGTTCGCTGACGTCATCCGGAAACAGGCAGTGATAACAGGGACTGTTCTCGCGGCGCGGGTCGAATACCGCCAACTGACCTGAGAACCCAATGGCCGAACCGGACACCAGGGGCTTTTGCAGCAAAACACAGGCGCGATTGACAGCGTGGCGGGTGGCAAAATTGTCGCAAGCGTCAATCACCAGATCGGCCCGTGCAACGGCCTCGGTCAACGCCGTTCCTGCCAGCGCCTCAGTCATTGCCTCGACTTCGATCTCCGGATTGATCGCGGCGACGGTGCGCTTCAGGGACAACGCTTTGTTTTCTCCGATGCTGGAGGTGTCGTGGCCAATCTGGCGCTGGAGGTTGGTCAGGTCGACGACATCGCCATCGGCGATGCTGAGCCGCCCTACACCCGACGCGCCCAGGTAAAGCGCGATCGGGCAACCCAGTCCGCCCGCCCCAACCACCAGGACGGCAGCAGCACCGATCCGCTCCTGGCCTTCGACGCCAACCTCGGGCAGCAGGATATGCCTGCTGTAGCGCAGCAGTTGGGCATCGTTAAGCATGGGAACGGCTCAGCACCGCAGGCGCAGCGCTATTTGTAGGTGCGCCACTCTTCCGGCGTCTCGTCGCGGTCGCCGTGAAGGTGCTTTTCATACACCTTCATGAAAGCCTGCTGCGACTTGATATCGGGTTCGTTGGCGGCAACATTGCTACGCTGCACACTCTCGCAAAAATAAGCGAGTGATCGTCTGATCTTGCTCAGGATGCTGTTGTCGAGATGGAATCCCTGGCTGGTCAATGCCGTTTCCAGCCCTTCCAGGGTGTACTCGCAAATGCTGTAGCGCACGAAAATTCGATCGCCTTGGGGCGCATGGGAAATCACCAGCCCTTCCAAGCCTTCCAGAAGAACAACGGCACGCTGCACCTGCCCTGGCGGGGTGGCATGAAAAACGATTTCACGAATTTTTTCGAGATCGCAAGGACGCATGGAACGAAACCCTCACTTCGATGCGCTCAGTATAGCTTCCGGTGCGCAGCCGCAACAGCTTGCTTGCGGCTGGCGCCGATCCGCTACCGTCCCTGGATGATCTGCAGGCCCTTGAGCAGGTTCAGCGCCTGGCTGACCTGGAAATCATTCTTCGACACGACCTCGCCCGGTTCCAGTGCAACGGGTTTCGTGTCCTTGTCGGATTTAGACTTGTCGCCCGGCACCTGCTTGATGATGTCGCTCGGCTTGGAAACGGGCTCCGCATCGGGCTCCTTGCCGTTGGACAAATGCCGTTCGAGATCGGCCTCGCGAACACTAAAGTCCTCGTCGGTCGGCACCGCCGGATCTTCGATCACGATGTCGGGCTCGATGCCCTTTGCCTGGATCGAGCGTCCGCTTGGCGTGAAATACCGTGCAGTGGTGAGTTTGATGGCAGTGCCGTTGCCAATTGGCAAAATGGTCTGTACCGAGCCCTTGCCAAAGGTCTGCGTGCCCATGATCACGGCGCGCTTGTGGTCCTGCAGGGCGCCGGCCACGATCTCCGACGCCGAGGCCGAGCCGCCATTCACCAGCACGACCATCGGCACGTTCTTCACGCCGTCCGGCAGATTTTTCAGAAAATCAGGCTGGATGCCGCGCAGGTAGTTCTCGCGGCTTGCTGTCAGGCGCATTTTCGCGTCCTCGGTACGCCCTTCTGTATAGACCACCAGACTGTCCGGCTTGACAAAGGCTGCAGTGACGGCCACCGCGCTGTTGAGCAGGCCGCCGGGGTCGTTGCGCAGGTCAAGGATCAGGCCTTTCAGCGGCTCCTTGTTTTCCTTGTAAAGCTTTTGCAGCGCCTCGGTCAGCAGTTCGCCAGTGTGTTCCTGGAACTGGGTGATGCGCACGTAACCATAGCCGGGGTCGATCAACTTGTATTTGACGCTGCGGATCTTGATCACCGCACGCGTGAGCGTCAGCACCACCGGCTTGTCCACCCCTTTGCGGGAAATAGTCAGCTTGATGGTCGAACCCGGCTTGCCACGCATCCGCTTGACCGCATCATTGAGCGTCATACCCTTTACCGGCGTGTCATCCAGCTTGACGATCAGGTCGCCCGACTTCACTCCGGCACGGAATGCCGGGGTATCCTCGATCGGCGCAACAACCTTGACGAAGCCGTCCTCCATGCCGACCTCGATGCCGAGTCCGCCAAATTCCCCCTGGGTTCCGACTTGCAGATCCTTGAAGGCATCGGGATCCAGATAGGAGGAATGCGGATCGAGCCCGGTGAGCATGCCGTTGATGGCCTCGGTGATGAGCTTTTTGTCGTCGACATCCTCGACGTAATCGCTTTTGATCCGCGCAAATACATCGGTGAAAGCCCGCAACTCCTCGACCGGCAGCGGAACTTCCGCATCCTTGTTGGCCACCGCAGAGAGATTGACGGTGAGTGCCGCGCCAGCCAGCAGGCCGGCCAGTCCGACCAGAATGTACTTCGCCTTGTGTGTCATATCACTTCACCCAATGCATGGGATTGATTGGGCGGCTTTGATGCCGCATTTCAAAATAAAGTCCGCTGTCGGACTGGCCGCCGCTACTGCCAACGCTGGCAACCGCATCGCCAGGCTGGACGGGGTCTCCAACCTGCTTATACAGACTTTCATTATTGCTGTATAGGCTCATATACCCCTCTCCGTGATCGACGATGATGAGGTTGCCAAACCCGCGCAACCACTCGGAAAACACTACCTGTCCCGCCGCGATCGCCTTGACGACAGAGCCCTGGGGCGCGCGAATGAAAAGCCCTTTCCAGCTCACCCCGCCTTCCTCCCTCGGAGCGCCAAAACGGTTCATGAGTTCCCCCTTGACCGGCAGGCTGAGCGTGCCCTTCAGGCGGGAAAACGGCTTGTCAGTCTGGAAAGCTTCGGGGGTACGAGTGTTAACTCCCAGCGGGCTTCGGGCGGCGGATTTTGCCGGCGCTTTCGCGGATTTCGCCGCCTTTTCGCGCGCAGCCTTTTCGCGTGCCGCTTTCTCCGCCACGAGTCGGTTCAGGCGTTCGACCAGTTGCGTCATGCGCTGTTCGTCGCGTTTGAGCGTTGCGATTTCACTGCGCTGTTTCTTGATCTGGGCGGCCAGTTTGCTCAAAAGCTTTTCTCGT
>Ga0209079_10000986_pt1 | contig 10941 bp, 11 predicted proteins | sample PPLLaktember2015_2_FD_187259 | JGI IMG/M metagenome (GOLD analysis project Ga0209079, IMG submission 187259) | Freshwater sediment microbial communities from Prairie Pothole Lake near Jamestown, North Dakota, USA - PPLs Lake P7 Core (6) Depth... | ecosystem: Environmental > Aquatic > Freshwater... | reverse complement strand
CGTCGCGGAAGTTGACGAGCTGGTTGAACAGGTAACCCGCGGGCTTGCCCGCGAGGCGGGGCAGGTAGCCCACCGGGCTCGCGCGTCCCTCCCTGCCGTGGCACGGCGTGCATGCCTGCATGCGCTGGGCGATCGTGTCGGGCACGGCGTGCGCGGTGGTCTGTGCCGACGCCGGCAGTCCCGCCGCGAGCGCAGCCGCGCTGCCCGCAGTGAGCACGGTGCGCACGAGCAGCCGGACAGCGGAATGCCGGGTCTTCACGCCGACGATGCTACCGAAAGGGCCGCGGCGCTTGCAGTCTCTTTCGCGGGCGAAATCGAGCGCGAAATGCGTCTGGTCGCGATGAACCGGCGGAAAGCCGGAATGAACGGCGAAAACGTGCCCGAAATCGCGAGGAATGCGCCTGCAGTTCACGCCGCGATCCCTGCAGTCCGTCGCAATCGCCTCGCGATGCGCGCGTCTGCTGCCTACAGTTCGTTTCATCGCAGCACGCCGATCAACGAACGAAAGGACCGAACCATGAAAGCCACTTCCACCCAGATGCGCCTGACCTCCCTGCTGCTGGCCGTGCTGACGAGCGCCATAGTGCTTGGAGCTACGGTGACGGGCATGCAGCCCAGCGCAGCCGATTCGCACGACGTGGTCGTGCTGGAGCAGGTGACGGTCAAGCCGACGGCAGTGCAGTAACCGGCGCGCCGGTCCAGCCGCTTTGGCTGGCGCAGCGCCCGGTCCTGCCTGCGCCGCCGCGCGCGGACGGACTCAGCAACATCAGCAGCCCGGCTTCGGCCGGGCTGTTTGCTTTCCGGGCGGCCATGCCCGACCGCAACACACTGAAACGAAACCACCAGCCGTCGAAATCCCCCGGTTACACGGCACGCCTACCGTCTGCTCCTTTCTGCAATCCAATCGCTTCGAAGGAGATTCACCATGACGATCCCACACCGGCATCGAGTGCTCGGCGCGCTCGAGATCGCGCTGCTGATCGGCCTCCTGCTCGGGCAGGGCGCCTTCCTGCTCTCGGTCATCGACTTTGCGGCAGGCATCGCCGCGTGACAGTGCAGGCGGCGCGGTCGGTATGCTGCCCGCTCCCCGGCCCGCCTGACCGCGCATTGCCCGTGTCCGCCACCACCGCCGCCGTCTCCGACGTCATCGACAGTTCCACCGCCTGGTGGCGCCTCGTCGCGACGCTGGCGATGGCGACGCTCGGCGGCATCGGCATGTGGTCGGTCGTCGTGGCGCTGCCGGCCGTGCAGGCGGACTTCGGCGTCGACCGCGGCTCGGCATCGTTGCCGTACACGCTGACCATGGTCGGCTTCGGGTTCGGCGGCATCCTGATGGGCCGGCTCACCGATCGCTACGGCGTGACGCGGCCGCTCATCGGCGCGACGTTCGCGCTCGCGGTCGGGTACGTCCTCGCGGGCCTGGCGCCGAGCCTCTTCATGTATGCGCTCGCCCAGGGCCTGCTGATCGGCTTCCTCGGCAGCTCGGCGACGTTCGGCCCGCTGCTCGCCGACATCTCTCACTGGTTCGAGCGGCGCCGCGGGCTCGCCGTGTCGATCGTCGCCTGCGGCAACTACCTCGCGGGCACCGTGTGGCCGCCGATCGTGCAGCACCTGATCGAGACGATCGGCTGGCGCCAGACGCACATCGCAATCGGCCTCGTCTGCCTCGTCACGATGCTGCCGCTGACGCTCGCGCTGCGCCGCCGCTCGCCGGCTGGTCATGCGACCGCGACCGCGCGCGTGGTGCAGGACACGCATGTCTCGCTCGGGGTATCGCCGCGAGCGCTGCAGACGCTGCTCGTGATCGCCGGCCTCGCGTGCTGTGTCGCGATGGCGATGCCGCAGGTGCACATCGTTGCCTATTGCGGTGACCTCGGCTACGGCGCCGCGGCTGGCGCTCAGATGCTGTCGCTGATGCTCGGCTTCGGCATCGTCAGCCGGCTGGCGTCCGGCTGGATCGCCGATCACATCGGCGGCGTGCGCACGCTGCTGCTCGGCTCCTCGCTGCAGGCGATCGCGCTGGTGCTGTACCTGCCGTTCGACGGCCTCGCTTCCCTCTACGTGATTTCGGCGCTGTTCGGGCTGTTCCAGGGCGGCATCGTGCCGAGCTACGCGATCATCGTCCGCGAGTTCTTCGCGCCGAGGGAAGCGGGCGCGCGCGTCGGCCTCGTCGTGATGGCCACGCTCTTCGGCATGGCGCTCGGCGGCTGGATGTCGGGCGAGGTGTTCGACCTCACAGGCTCGTACCACGCAGCCTTCATCAACGGCATCGCGTGGAACCTGCTCAACCTGTCGATCGTGATCTGGCTGCTGCGCCGCCCGGCCGCGCCGACCGTGCACGTGTGATGCGGACGCGTCCGCCCGCGCAGGACGCTCCCCGCTTTACACCCTCGCGGCAAGGCGATAAGGTCACCTCATCTCCGCATGGTGCCAAGGGACTTCCATGTACCAGCGCATTCTCCTTGCGTACGACGGTTCCGAAACCGGACAGAAAGCGCTGCTCGGCTGCCATGAGGTCGCGCAGTGGAGCCAGGCCGAGCTCTACCTCATCGCGGTGATGCCGTCGCCCGCCGTCTACATCGCGGTCGACGGCGGGTTCTACGACAGCGGGCGGGACGAGGAAGACAAGCAGCGGTTCAAGGCCATCCTCGAGGACGGCCTGAAGCGCTTGAAGGACGCCGGCCACGTCGCGAAAGGCGAGATGCTGGTCGGCGACGCCGTCCAGGAGATCACCGAGTACGCGAAGAAGATCGACGCCGACCTGATCGTCGTCGGTCACAAGCACATGAAGGGCTGGGCCGCCCGGTGGTGGCGCGGCTCGACCTCGGCGTCGCTGATCGAGCACTCGTCCTGCAACGTGCTGGTGGTGATCACGCAATAGGCGGCGCGCCGTTCGTCGCGGGGCCCGCTGCCGCGCGCCACGGACCGACGCTGGTCGCTTACTTCTGCTTCTGCGGGATGCAGAACACGTTGAGCTTGTTGCCGTCGAGGTCGCGGAAGTAGCCGCCGTAGAAACCTTCCCCGCGCGGCCCGGCTGGACCCTCGTCCTTGCCGCCGAGCGCGAGCGCCTTTGCGTGGACCCGGTCGACTTTCTCGGTCGAGTCGACCACGAAGGCGACCATCACGCCGTTGCCGACCGTTGCCGGCTGGCCGTCGAATGGCGTCAGCACGCCGAGGCTGGGCTTGTCCCACGAGACGCCCCACATCAGCCCGCGCGGCAGTTCGAGCAGCCGCCTGGCCCCGACCTCGGCGAGCAAGGCGTCGTAGAAGGCGGCGGCGCGCGGCAGGTCGTTGGTACCGATGGTGACGTATCCGATCACGGGTTCCCCTTGGTCGTGTAGTGGTGTGCGTGCCGGCGAGTGTAGGCGACGGCTCGGGCAAGGGCTGCAGCCGTCAGGCCTGCCGTAGCACGTCCGCGCCGCGACGCCGACTCAGGGCAAATCCCGAGCGATCCGCGCTCCATCGAGTCGTTTCCTTTGCTAGAAACGGATCCTGTCCCCCGCACGAGATCGTCGATGTTTCGCGCTGCGTTCGCTGCCCTGATGCTCGCACTGGCCGTGCCTGCCGTGGCCATGGAAGTCCTGCAAATCACGAAAGGCCCGAACGAACGCTGGACCGTGGGCGACAAATCGAAGCCGGTCCTGACGAGCGACGGCCGCCTGGGCGTGGTGCTGACCGTGCAGAAGTCGCCGAACACCGGCCAGTCGTACTACGTGATCTCTTTCGAGTCGAAGACCGACCAGCCGGTCAACTTCAGCGCCCGCGTGTCCGATCGCCCGATGCAGCGCACGCACTTCGCGGCCCGGGCCGAGCCGGCGCGACCGTACCAGTGGGGCGAGCACCTGCCCGCCGAAATCGGCACGGTGTACGTGATGTACCGGGCGTCGAAGTAGCCCGCGGCCGTCGGGCCGCGCCTACTTCGTCGACCGCTTGGGCTGGTCCTTCCGCACCGTCACGCGCTGGCCGCGCAGCGACGTTCCGCGCAACGCGCGAACGACGTCCTCGGCGATCGTGTCGGAAATCTCCACCAGCGAGAAGCGCTCCTCGATCTCGATCGCGCCGATCTCGCGCGCGCTGACGCCTGCTTCGTTGGCGATCGCTCCGACGAGGTCGGCGGGACGCAGCCCGGCGTTGCGACCCGCGCTGATGTACACGCGCACCATCGTCGCCGCGCCGGGCGGCTTGCGCCGGCTGCCGGCGGCCGCGTGCATGGCGCCGGGCGCGGGCCGGCGCTCGTCGCCGCGCTCGGCGGCCGGACCTGCCTTCGCGCCACGCTCGTACGGTGCGCGCTCGCGGTGCTCCTTGCGCGGCCCCTTCGTCCACGGCTCCTTGCGCGAAAGGTCGATCGACGGAATGTGCTCCTCGTCGTGGGCGGCGTCGGCCTGCAGCGACCGGTGCGCGAGCTTCACGGCCGCGGCCGCCACGTCCATCGGGTCGAACTCGCTCGCCAAGGCATCGGTGACGACGCGGTAGCTGTCGAGGTCGCCTTCCTCGAGGGCCTCGCGCAGCGCGCCGCGCGTCATGTCGAGGCGCCGCGCGCGCACGTCCATCGGTGTCGGCACCGTCGCGACGTCGATCTTCTGCTTGGTCAGCTGCTCGATGTTGCGCAGCAGCCGGTGCTCCCGCGGCTCGGCCAGCGTGATCGCCACGCCTTCGCGGCCGGCGCGACCGGTGCGGCCGATGCGGTGCACGTACGACTCGGGCGACGAGGGCACGTTGAAGTTGACGACGTGCGACAGGTGCTCCACGTCGAGCCCGCGCGCGGCGACGTCGGTCGCCACCAGCAGGTCCACCGAGCCGGCGCGCACGCGCTTCATCACGCGGTCGCGCTGGTCCTGCGACAGGCCGCCGTGCAGCAGTTCCACCTGGTAGCCGCGCCCGCGCAGCTTCTCGGCCAGCTCGTCGACCTCGGTGCGCGTGCGCGCGAACACGAGGGCGAGCGCGGGCGATTCGAGATCGAGCACGCGACCGAGCGCCGCGACCTTGTGCGCGCGCTGCACGATGTACGCGGTCTGGCGCACCCTGGGCATCGTGCCCTTGGTTGCTTTCTCGCGCGCGATCAGCACCCGCACCGGGTCGCGCAGGTGCTTGTCGGCGATGGCGCCGATGCGCGGCGGCAGCGTCGCGGAGAACAGCGCCGTCTGCCGCTCAGCCGGCGTGGCGTCGAGGATGAGCTCGATGTCCTCGGCGAAGCCCATGTCCAGCATCTCGTCGGCTTCGTCGAGCACCACGGCCGCGAGCGCGTCGACTCTCAGCGTGCCGCGGCGGATGTGATCGAGCGCGCGGCCCGGTGTCGCGACGACCGCGTGCACGCCGCGCTTCAGCGCCTGCACCTGGCGCCCGAACTCGGCGCCGCCGTAGATCGGCAGCACCACCGCACCGAGCTTGCCGCCGTAGCTGTGGAAGGCCTCGGCCACCTGGATCGCGAGTTCGCGCGTGGGGACCAGCACGAGCACGGCGGGCGCGCCCGTCTTGCGGTTCGCGGCGAGCGCCCGCTGCAGCAGCGGCAGCGCGAAGGCCGCCGTCTTCCCGGTTCCGGTCGCGGCCTGTCCGAGCAGGTCCTTGCCGGCGAGCAGCGGCGGAATCGACTGGCTCTGGATCGGGGTCGGCTCTTCGTAGCCGAGCCCGGTCAGCACCGCGACGAGTTCTTTCGACAGCCCGAGTTCAACGAATGGAGAGTTCATCCGGCGAGCGTATCAGCCGCTCCCGACCGGCCGGAGTCGGCGCCGCGCTCCCGGGGCCGCGGGCCGTGCGCTAGGGCAAACTCCCGTGTCGCCGCCGGGCCATGGCGGGTGGCCGGCTGACCTTGGTCAGCAAACCCGCCGCCCGCGTTGCTAGCCTGCGTCCGTCTCCTCCCGGACACGCACTTCCATGGCCAGCACCCTGCTGCTGTATTCCTCCGTCTACGGGCTGTCGAAGAAGATCTGCGAACGCATCCAGGCGAGCCTGGCGCAGCGTGGAGCGCAGGCCGACGTCGCGCCGCTGGTGGGCCACGCCGTCGACCCGAAGTCGTACGATGCCATCGTGCTCGGCGCCAGCATCAAGCACGGCAAGCACCACCCCTCGGTGCTCGAGTTCATCCGCGCCAACAAGGCGCTGCTGGAGAGCAAGCCGAGCGCGCTGTTCTCGGTGAACCTGGTGGCGCGCAAGCCGGCGAAGAACACGCCGCAGACCAATCCGTACCTGAAGCGGCTGGTCGCGCAGTCGCCGTGGAAGCCGAAGCTGCAGGGCGTGTTCGCGGGCGAGCTGGACTACTCGCGCTACGGCCCGGTCGACAAGCACATGATGCGGCTCGTCATGTGGATCAACAAGGGACCGACCGACTTCGCCACCAAGGTGGAATTCACCAACTGGGACGACGTCGAGCGGTTCGCGGGCGAAGTCGCGAAACTGACTGCGGGCGCCGGCGTCGCGGTGCAACGGGCCGATGCGCTCGCTGCTTGACCGCCTCAACAACCCGCTGCACCTGCTGATTGCGCTCGCGTGCACGTGGCTGCTCGCGAGCAGCCCGTGGATCGGACTCTACTTCGCGCTGCCGGAAGAACCCGGCTGGCTCAACCTCAGCCACGTCGTGCTCGGGCTCGCGATGCTGCCGCTCGGGATCGTCTACCTCGCCGCCTGCACCGTGGAAGGGCGCTGGCGGCTGTACTTCCCGTGGGCGGCGGGCCAGTTCGGCATGATCGGCGCCGACGTGGCCGGCGTGTTCAGGGGCCAGCGTCCGGGCAGCGAGGGTGGAGGACTGTTCGCCGCGATCGAGGGGCTGCTCCTGCTTGCGCTGATCGCGGCCGCGCTCACGGGCACGCTGTGGTTGCTCGAACGCGGCGCGGACGCCGCGGTGCTGTGGCGTGGCCATCACATCGTCGCGGCGCGCGCGTTCGCGGTGCTGATGGGACTGCACGTGCTGGCCGTGGCGCTGCACCTCGTCGATCTGGTGCGCGACTGAGCGAGCGCGACTTCATTCAGCTGGCCTGCCTTCGCGCGGTGCGCGGAGCCAGCCGCGGCACGGTCGGCCCTTGAAGGCGGGCGCGATCGGGGCGGGACGAAAGAAAAGCCCGGCCGGAGCCGGGCTTGATTGAGGCGTGGCGCGCCGGTCAGAACGACTGCGGCAGGCCGATCACCTTTCCTTCGCGGCGATCGTCGGCGCCCCCGTACTGCTTGCCGGTCTGCTGGTCGATCAGGACGGCCTGCACCGAGCCGACGTCGCCCGAGGAGACGGTGTAACCGAGGGCGACGAGCCCGGATGCGGCGGAGGCCGGCAGCCGGTTCGTCTCCAGCGTGACGCCTGGGCCGGCGCTTGAGACGGAGATCCGGCCGGCGTCGATGGCCTGTTGCAGCGTCATCTTGTGGTCGATCAGATTCAGCGTGATGTTCACGACCGAGTTGATGATCGTGGCGCCACCAGGCGAGCCGTACGCGAGGAACGGCTCGCCCTCCGGCGTGAACATCATCGACGGCGCCATGCTGCTGCGCGGCCGCTTGTTCGGCTGCACGTCGTTGTAGCCCGGCTCCTGCGTGATGACGTTGGGCGTCGGCGTGGTGTTGAAGTCGGTCAGCTCGTTGTTGAGCAGGAAGCCGTGGTTCCTGAAGGAACCGTCGGCGCGCTTGTACCCGGCGAACACGCCGATGCCGTAGCCCGACTCGATCGTGTTGGTGTACGAGACCACGTTGCCCCACTTGTCCACCACGGAGAAGTGCGTCGTCCCGTTCTCCATGCTGACGGGCTCCCTCCAGGCAACGGCCGTGGCCGGCTCGATTCCCGCGGTCTCGTACTGCCGCGGGTCGCCGGGCACCGGGTTGGGCTGGATCCGGGACCCCGGGACGATCGCGTCGTCGCGCATCGCGAGGTAGCTGGAGTTGATCAGCCCTTTCGTCGGAACGTTGACGAAGTCCTTGTCGCCCATCCAGTTGGCGCGATCGGCGAAGGCGATCCGCATCGCGTCCGCCATCACGTTGAGCGTCTTTACCGAGCCGAAGCCGTAGCCCTGGCCGGCGTCGCCGAGCGGGAAGCGCTCGAGCATCTTCAGGATCTGGATCACGGTGAGCGCGCCCGACGACGGCGGGGCCATCGACTTGATCCGGTAGCCGCGGTACTTGCCCTCGATCGGCGCGCGGATCGCGGGCTGGTAGGCCTCGAGATCCGCCAGCGTCATGCTGCCGGCCCGGCCGCCCGGCCCCTGCGGGCGCGTCCAGGTCTGGCCCTCGACGATGCCGAGCGCGATGTCGCAGCCCTTCGAGAGGTCCACCTTGTAGAAGCAGTCCGCGCCGTGCCGCGCGATCAGCCGGAAGGTGTCGGCGAGCGGCTTGTTGGTGACCGCCGTCCCTGGCGCAATCGCCTGTCCGCCCGGACAGAAGTACTCCGCGGACAAGGGCGAGTTCTTGGCCCGACTCGTGGCAGTCGTCCCCGCGTTCGTGCCCGTGCAGTTCGGGCTGCTGACGAAGCGCGGTGTGGCGGCGAAGCCGTCGTCCGCCAGCTTGATCGCCGGCTGCAGCACCTGCGCCAGCGACAGCCGGCCGTACTTTTCGAGAGCCAGTTCGGTGCCACGCACCATCCCGGGCACGCCGACGGCGACCCCGGAGAGCGATTGCACGGCGAAATTCGGCATGCCCACAAACATGTCCGGTTTTGCTCCCGCCGGCGCCTTCTCGCGCGAATCGATCGTGATCGTCTCGCCCGTCTTCGCGACGTGGATCATCATGAATCCGCCACCGCCGATGCCGGCCGACTGCGGTTCGACGACGTTGAGCGCATAGGCGATCGCCACCGCCGCGTCGATCGCGTTGCCGCCCTGCTCGAGGATCGCGGCGCCGGCCTCCGCGCCATACGGATTGGCGACGGCGACCACGCCTTGCCGGAATGCCCGGCCGCTCCAGGCCGCCGGCTTGCCTTTCGCCTGGGGTGGCAGGACGACCGACGACGACACGCCGGGCGTGACGTCGCGCGCGTCCACGTGCGCGCAGCCCGTGGCGCCGAATGCGAACAGCACGGCCAACAGGACGCGCGACAGGCGCGGTGGCGCCGATGGGGATTTGGACATGCTCTTGCCTCCGTGGATTCGAAACGGGTTTGTCCATGCGCCAACCGAAGAACGCGAGGCGTTTCGGGTCGGCGAGGTCACCGTTGCAGCCGGGCTGCCGATCCCTCTGGTCGCCGTCTCTGCGGACGGTCAGGCAGGTCGCGCTGTCAAGGTGAACGGCGCTTGTAGTGCCCGGCCGCGATCGCTGTCAATGCTGCATCGAAGCGAGACCGGTATGCGGGACTTTGCACGCCGGCCATAGGGACCGCGTGCCTCTGAGCCGAGTTGCACCTATGATCCCGCGCCTGCGCAGACCTCCGTCGCCCCTCCGGAAAGAGACAAGACAAGTGAGAAACCTTTACGTCCTCGTGGCCTCCCTGGCCATCCACGGTGCCGCCCTCGCGGCCCCGACCACGATCCTGTTCGTCGGCAACAGCTACACGTTTGGCCGGGTCGATCCGGTGATGAGCTACAACGTGGGCATGGTCGACGACATGACGCGGCCGCGCCCCGAGTTGCCCGAGCCCAACTTCACGGACACTGTCGGCACCCGCGCATGGGAGCCGCACCCGTGGGGCGGCGTGCCCGGGATCTTCAAGCAACTGGCCGACCAGGCCGGCCTCGACTTCGCTGTCTCGCTGTCGACGCGCAACGCCGCCACGCTCCGCGGCCACTTCCTGAACACCGCAAACAACGGGAACACCGACTGGGACCTGCGCGCCAACATCGCCAGGCGCAAGTGGGACGTCGTCGTGCTGCAGGAGCAGAGCGATGCAGCGTTGCCGAAGGGTCGTGGCGCGAACGCCAACTACCCGCAGTTTTCGGCCTACGCCGACAAGATCGAGAAGTTCATCCACGTCGGCGCCGCCGAAAGCTATCGGGAGCGCGCGATGTACACGGCGATCTACGGCAGCGTCGCCAACTGCGTCGCGGCGGGCGGCACGCAGTCGTCCTGCGACAACAACGCCCTTCGCACGATTCCCGCCAACCCGAACAAGAACGCCGCGGCGAAGGTCTACCTGCTGCAGACCTGGGCGCGGCCCGACATGGTGTTCCCGCACCTCAGCACGGTCGCCGACGCGAACTATCCGACCGTGCCCGACGGGCGCCCGATCGTAGAAACGAGCAATCCGGCGTTTCCGAACGGCTTCCCGGACACGCTGTACTACGCGCAGGAGGGGCTCGCGGGGATGACCGCGGACCTTCGTGCCGCGTTTGCAGCCAAGGCTGCAGCCAATCCCGGCTTCGCCGGCGTGATTCCCGTCGGCGAAGCATTCCAGCGGGCCGTGGACACCGGCATCGCAAAGGCTGACGGCTTCTACACGGACGAAGGCGTGTATTCGATCCTCGTGCCTCAGGACAAGATCAGCCTGTGGTGGGACGACTACCTGCACGCCAGCAAGTACGGCTCATATCTCAGCGCGCTGGTGATCTTCGGCAAGCTCTCGGGAATCAATCCGGCGACGTTCGGCGCCACCGAGAAGGCCGCGGCCGACCTCGGCATCGGCCCGGGCGATGCCGTCCGGCTGCAACGCGTGGCGTGGGAGCAGCTCGCCGCCGAAGGGATGCCGCTGAACATGATTCCTTGCCTGCACGCCAATCCTGCAGCGGGAGGCGCGGGCGCCGGCACACGGAGCGCGCAAGTCTGCGGGCGGGGTCTCTATCGGTAAGCGGCATCGACAGCCCGCACCATCGCCACGCCGGTCGCGAGGAGCAGGGCGCCGGACAGTGTCTCGAGGGCTCGCACTACGTGTTCCTCTCGCCCGTGCGCGTCACGCCTTCGGCGCCGGGTGGATGTTGTCGACCCAGTGCACCTGCTCCGGCTGCTCGACGACCGGGATGTCGAGGTTGACGACGACCGGCTCCTGGCCGCTGCGCACGAGGACGCACGACAGCGGCGCGTCGTCGTTCGCGTTGATCTCCTGGT
>Ga0209079_10000985_pt1 | contig 10945 bp, 10 predicted proteins | sample PPLLaktember2015_2_FD_187259 | JGI IMG/M metagenome (GOLD analysis project Ga0209079, IMG submission 187259) | Freshwater sediment microbial communities from Prairie Pothole Lake near Jamestown, North Dakota, USA - PPLs Lake P7 Core (6) Depth... | ecosystem: Environmental > Aquatic > Freshwater... | reverse complement strand
CTACACTCACCGCACGACTGACCAAATGGCTCCAGCGCGGCTACCACGCCACCATGGTCTGGATGGAACGGGCGCCGGAGAAACGGGCCGATCCGCGTATCGTCCTGCCGGGCTGCCGCTCCATCATTTGCGTCGGATTGAACTACCTGACCGACGAACGCGCCGACGAAAGGCCGGGCCATGGCCGCATTGCCCGCTATGCCTGGGGACGGGACTATCATGACGTGCTCGGTGCGAAACTCAAGCAGCTGGAACAGAAAATCGCCGCATTGGTCCCTCAGGCAATCACCAGATCCTACGTTGATACCGGACCGGTTATGGAAAAGGCCTGGGCCGAACAGGCGGGGCTGGGCTGGATCGGCAAGCATTCCAACCTCGTGTCGTCTGACCACGGATCCTGGCTCCTGCTGGGCGAGATTCTCACGACGTTAGAATTGGAAACGGATGAACCGGCAACGGATCTCTGCGGGAGCTGCACCCTCTGCATTCAGGCCTGCCCCACACAAGCCATCACGGAACCCTACGTCGTGGATGCCAACCGCTGCCTCTCCTATCTGACGATCGAACATCGCGGGGAAGCAACAACGATCCCGAACGACCTTCAGCGGCAATTCGGCAATCATATTTTTGGCTGCGACGATTGTCTCGATGTCTGTCCGTTCAACCTGCGGGCAGGCTTCACCCGCGAACCGGCTTTTCACCCTTCACCTCTCACACAGGCCCCCTCCCTAGAGGAGCTGGCCCATATGGATGAGGCGACATTTCGCTCATCCTTTCAGCACAGTCCAGTCCGCCGCGCCAAACTGGCCGGACTCCAACGGAATGTGGCCATCGCTCGCACAAACCAATAGCCCCACTCACCACGACGCTCCCCGAATTACCTACACCCCCTTTTATTCCGTCATGTGCAGGAGTAGGCTATCACTAGTCGGTCGGCGGTTCGCCAGGAGTCCTAACCAAGGAGCCCTCCGAATGAAGCCTACGACAGTACTTCTGATTTCACGCGATCCTCAGATACGACGAGCCCTTGAGCAGGTCGTACCCTCCCATATGACCATTCTCACCGTAACCGATGTAGCATCGGGACTGAGAGAACTCCAACGCACAAGCTTCGCGCTCATTCTATGCGAAGGCAGCCCGGAAACCAGCCAACCCCTGTTGCACCAAACCAACCTGCATCCGGGATCTCCCTCCGTCATTCTGATCGGACCGCGCGATTCGGCGCGAGACGCGGTCGACGCCATGCGTGCCGGCGCTGCCGACTATCTGACCGCACCCATTACGGTGGCCGCCGTTGATGCTGCCGTTCGCCGCGCACTATCTGCGCAGAACCCGCCGGTCACCACTAAGCGGCCAGCCGATCGCTTCGATCTCATCATCAGCATGTCCCCCCAAATGCGGCTCATCAAACAATTGGCTCGTGAAGTCGCGCTGACGGATGCCACCGTCTTGATCACCGGAGAAAGCGGCACCGGCAAGGAACTCTTTGCCCAAGCAATTCACTTCGCCAGCCCTCGCGCCCTCGGCCCACTCGTCGCGTTGAATTGCGCCGGCATTCCCGAACACCTGCTCGAATCGGAACTCTTCGGTTATCACCAGGGCGCTTTCACCGACGCCAAACACACGAAACCAGGACGGTTCCAACTCGCCGAAGGTGGCACACTGTTCCTCGACGAAATCGGCGAGATGAGTGCCTCGGCACAGGCTAAACTGCTGCGGGTCCTCGAAGATCATCACGTCGATCCTCTCGGCGGCACCCACAGCCATCAGGTCAATATCCGCGTCATTGCCGCGACCAACGAAGATCTCCCGGCTCATATCAAGACCGGGCGCTTCCGTCTCGATCTCTACTACCGGCTGAATGTGTATCAGCTCCGTATTCCCCCGCTCCGTGAACGGCTGGATGATATCGAACCAATCCTGCATCACTTCCTGGCGCAGGCGCGCCGCGACCAGGGATGCCGCATCACCGGCATCAGCCCGGAGGCCTTAGCCGTGCTCCAGCGTCATCATTGGCCGGGCAACGTCAGAGAACTTCACAATGTGGTCGAGTGGCTCACGATTACCTGCAAGGCAAATCAGATCGAACCCCAGCACCTCCCGGCCTCCGTCAAGACCGGAAAAGCCCCCGATCAGCCAAGCGGCGAACTCAAGCCGTCCCTGCTCGCTTTCGGTCTGTCGTTTCAAGACATGGAAAAAAAGTTGCTGGAGGAAGCCCTCCGTAAATCAGGCGGGAACGTCTCCGAAGCCAGCCGGCTCCTTAAAATCACGCGGAACACCCTGCGCTATCGTATGGCCAAACACCATATCCAGTAGCCAGCACTAAAAACGCCCTCGACGCACTCATTCATTCTTAAAAAGCTGGCAAGAACCTAACGCACAGACACAATCGTCACGCCGTCTCCCCCTTCAGCACGATCACCCGGACGAATGGTGGCGACATAAGGGGAATCTTTCAAATAGGCCCGGAGGGAGGCCTTCAGCTTGCCTGTCCCATGTCCATGAATGATGCGCAAAAATGGAGCGCCGTCCAACGTTGCCCGATCCAACGCGGCAATGACGCGATCCAGTGCCTCATCAGACGCCTGCCCACGCACATCGACGACCGTCTGTTCGTCGAGACCCAACCCGCCGCCTGTCGAGAACCGTCGAGGACTTGATGCTGACGAAGGTGCCGGGAGAGCCGGCGCAGGCGTCCCAGGTGCAAGGCCAATGAGATTCGCCACGGTGGCCAACACCTCACCTTCCCCCACTTTCACGCGGACACGTTTCTTTCCCTGCGGATCTTCGAGCAGGCTGCCGGTCATGCCCAAGCCGGCAATTTCCACTTGATCACCGATCCGGAGCCGTTCGATGGGAATCGGCTCGCCGGCAGGAACCAGTTCTTGTTTCGCCTGGATCTCCAATTCGCTGAGGCGTTCGGAGGTTTCCTTGGCCTTGATGAGTTTCTGCTCCCGCTTGAGTGCGTCGACCGTCGCCTGCACCTCCGCCCGCGCCCGCTGGAACTGCTCGCCCAGTTTCTTCTTCAAACCCTTGCGAGCGTCCAGCTCCTCCTCCTCCAGACGAGCCTGTAGCGCCTTCGCTTCAGCGGCGGCCCGTTCGGCCTCGGCTCGCGCCTGCGCCGCCCTCTTCACATCGTCGGCCAACTGTCGCTGTTTCTGCTGGAGATCGACCATGAGGTCTTCCAACCGTCGGTCATCCTTGGGCAAGCGCTGACGCGCATCGTCCAGAATCTTCTCATCCATCCCCAGACGACCGGCTATCTCCAATGCCGACGAACCCCCTGGCACGCCAAGAAACAAGCGGTAGGTCGGCGCCAAGCGCGTCACATCGAATTCGACGCTGGCATTAGCAAACCCCGGCATCGTCTGAGCCAATTCTTTCAACGGTCCATAATGGGTCGTCACCACGACCTTCATATTCAGCGATGCGAGGTGGCACAACAGCGCTTCGGCCAGCGCCGCCCCTTCCTGCGGATCCGTCGACGTCACCGGTTCATCGAGCAAAACGAGCGATTGTCCGGTATCCACCCCGCTGCTCAGCGATCGTGCCGACTCTGCGAGTAATTGCACCATCTGGGACATGTGGGCAGAGAAACTGGAAAGATCACGGCTCAGATCCTGCGCATCCCCGATGTCGGCATAGAGCTCAGGGAAGACTGCCATCTCTGACTCAGGGGCACAGGGGAGATGCAAGCCTGCCCGCACCATCAATGAGAATAATCCGACAATCTTCAGCGTAACGGTCTTGCCGCCGGTATTGGGACCGGAAATGACCAGGACGCGAATCGACTCATCCAGCAGAATATCGTTCGCCACCACCTCATCTTTCGCCAGCACCAACAGCGGATGACGCGCCTGTTTCAGCATGACACGTCCCTGTTCATTCAGCGTCACGGGATTGGCCTTGAGCCGCCGACTAAGCGCCGCCTTCGCCTGCACGGAATCAAGCTCCGCCAGCACGTCGATCCCGGTCTGCAATGCGTCTGCCTGCCCGGCAACCAGGAGCGTGAGCTCACGCAGGATTCGCCGTACTTCCCGCTCGATTTCAAGATCGGCGACCTTGATCGAGTTGTTCAATTCCACCAGCTCGCGCGGTTCGAGAAACACCGTCGCGCCGCTGGCCGACACATCGTGCACAATCCCCGGCATACGCCCTCGCATGTCTGCCTTCACCGGCAGCACATAGCGGCCTTCCCGCTGAGCGAAATACGATTCCTGGAGAACGTCTTCATATCGACTGGAGTGCAGAATCCGATCCAGCTGCTCGCGCATACGCTGTTTCAGCTCCTGCGCCGTATGGGTGAGGCGTCGCAACTCCGGCGTGGCCGATTCTTTGATCGCCCCATCGGGCTGAATTGCGGTGTCGAGCGCACGCGTAATATTCTGCAGTTCACGAGTCGACTGCAGGCCCTCTACCAGAGCCACTACCATGGGGGCCTTGTGTCCATGGCGGGCGCAAAAGCGCGCGACCTCGTCCATCCGCGTTAGGACAAGCCCACAGTCCCGCAACTCCAGCGCCTCAAGCACGCCCCCCTTACCGGCCCGCTCGACTAACTCACGCGCATCCGGAAACGACAACACCGGGGGCGGGTCGCTGCCCTCGCTGAGCCGCAGCCACTCCGTCGTCTCCTGCTGACGCCTGACAAGCACCTCTAAGTCGTTATCCAGAGCCATCGCCCGGCAACGTGCAGCCCCCAGCGCGGATTGCGCCCCTTGTGCAACGCACTCCAGGACCTTCGACCACTCCAACGCCTGCGCGGCTTTCTCTGACAACGTATCCGCCATCCGTACCTCACCCTCCCAAACATCAATCTTTCCAGTCGGAACTCTAGCGAAGAGAGATCCGGAGAAGCAACCCGGCTTGCACAGCGCCCCCCTTGTTTCTACTGAGGTCGCTTTTCGCAAAAGCGCCTCAATTACTGGGGTTTCTTCACGTATTCCTACCTTCGTATAGCTTGACAAGGGTTCAGACCGCCGATACTATCGCGAACACGATTGCCGGTGATCTGCGACCGGTTTGCTATTCAGTAAAGGACATGACGACATGGCTATTCGCATAGGAATCAATGGATTTGGACGTATCGGACGAAATGTGTTGCGGGCTTCCCTGGGAGACCCGGCTCTGGAATTTGTCGCCATCAACGACCTCACGGATGCGAAGACGCTCGCCTATCTTTTGAAATACGACTCTGTCCATGGCACGCTCGGCGTCAGTGTGGAAGCCAAAGGGGATCAGATTTTCGTCGATGGCAAGCCGATCAAGGTGCTGGCCATCAAGGATCCGAAGGAACTTCCGTGGAAGGAGCTCAACGTCGACGTGGTCATCGAGTCGACGGGTCGCTTCACCGATCGCGAAGGCGCCGGCAAACATTTGTCGGCCGGAGCCAAACAAGTGATCATCTCGGCGCCCGCAACGGATCCGGATGTGACGATCGTGCTCGGCGTGAACGAAAACACGTTCGACCCGAAGGCCCATCACATTATTTCGAATGCCTCCTGCACCACGAACTGCCTCGCGCCAGTCGCCAAAGTATTGCTGGAAAATTTCGGCATCAAGCACGGCGTCATGACGACGATCCACTCCTACACGAACGATCAGCAGTTGCTCGATCTCCCGCACAAAGATCTGCGGCGCGCACGAGCGGCCGGCATGTCGATGATTCCGACCAGCACCGGCGCGGCCAAAGCACTTCATCTGGTGATCCCTCAGTTGAAAGGCAAATTGGACGGGTTGGCCATTCGCGTCCCGACCCCGAACGTCTCCCTGGTTGATCTCACGGTGGAAACCGAGAAGGATTGCACGATTGCCGAAGTGAACGCGGCCTTCAAGAAAGCCGCCGATGGTCCGCTCAAAGGCATCTTGCTCTACTCAGAAGATCCGATTGTCTCCATCGACAAAAAGGGTGATCCGCACTCGGCAACGTTGGATGCGCCGCTCACCAATGTAATCGACAAGCGGATGGTCAAGGTCACCGCCTGGTACGACAACGAGTGGGGCTATTCCTGCCGCGTCCGGGACTTGATCAAGGTCACCGCTGAACGGGCCAAAGGGAAGTAGCCAGCGGGCGATTCGGCGTTCACGCGGTATGCACATCTGAGCGCGACCTGCCGCGAAAGCCTGTAAAGGAGCTCTCATGAACTTGCGAAAGCAAACCATCGACGACGTCAAGCTTCGCGGGAAGCGCGTCATCATCCGCGCGGACTTTAACGTCCCCCTCGACGAGTCGCTCCAAATCACCGATGACACCCGCATCCGTTCAACACTGCCGACGATCAACCGCGTCGTCGACGAAGGCGCGATGGTCATTCTCTGTTCGCACCTGGGACGCCCCAAGGGAGCCTTTGATCCCAGATACAGTTTGGCTCCGGTGGCTAAACGGCTGAGCCGGCTGCTCGGCAAAGAAGTCATTTTTGCACCGGACTGTATCGGCCCCGCCGTTGAAAAGCTCGTCGCGAAAATGAATCCCGGCGACGTGATGCTGCTGGAAAATCTTCGCTTTCACCCCGGTGAAGAACAGAACGATGACGTCTTCGCAAAAGCGCTCGCGGCGCTGGGCGATGTCTTTGTCAACGATGCCTTCGGAGCCGCCCACCGGGCCCACGCCTCGACGGTCGGCATTACCAAGTTCATCAAAGCCTCGGCTGCCGGCGCGCTCCTGAAGAAAGAAATCGAGTACCTGGAAGGCGCCGTGGCAAACCCGGTACGCCCGTTTGTCGCCATCCTTGGCGGCGCCAAGGTGTCCGGGAAAATCGGCGTCATCGAGAACCTGGGGAAGCGTGTCGACAAGGTCATCATCGGCGGCGGCATGGCCTTCACCTTCCTGAAAGCCAAGGGCCTGGAAATCGGAAACTCCCTCGTTGAAAAAGACATGCTCGATTTTGCGCGAGGCATTGAAGAGCATGCCCTCTCCAGGGGAGTGAAATTCTATCTCCCTGTCGATTGCGTCGTCGCCGCCAGCCGTGAGCCCGGAGCCGAAACGAAGATTGTTCCCGTGCAGGAAATTCCCAAAGGCTGGTATGGCCTGGATATCGGACCGGCGTCCGTAAAATTGTTCAGCGAAGCCCTGCAGGATGCCAAAACAATTCTCTGGAACGGTCCCATGGGAATGTTCGAAATCGATGCCTTCGCCCGCGGCACTCTTTCAATCGCCCATGCCGTCGGCAACGCCTACGCACTGACGATCGTCGGTGGCGGTGAAACCGCCATGGCCGTTCACCGCGCAGGAGAATCGGACAGCATCTCCTTCATTTCAACCGGCGGTGGCGCGGCCCTCGAACTGCTGGAAGGCAAACAACTCCCCGGCCTGGTTGCGCTTCCGGATCGAGCGATCTAGCCACCCGGATCCGCTCTCACCGCAAGCCAGACCAAAGGATACTGTGCGCACACCCCTGATCGCCGGCAATTGGAAAATGAACAAGACCGCCTCAGAAGCGGCAACGTTCGTCCGTGAGTTGGTTCAAAGAAAGCTCCCCTCACCGGCCGTCGAAATCGTCATCGCTCCACCCTTTACCGCATTGGACTCCGTCCACCGCGCGCTTGGCACCGGATCTTCCATTGGCCTGGCCGGTCAGAATCTGCATTGGGAGGACCGCGGCGCCTATACCGGAGAAATATCCGCGCCGATGCTGAACGACCTTGGCTGCCAGTATGTCATTCTCGGACACTCCGAGCGTCGCGCCCTCTTCGGTGAACGGGACGACGTCATTCAGAAGAAACTGGCCGCAGCCTTCCGGCATGGGCTCAAGCCGATTCTGTGCGTTGGTGAATCCTTGGACGAACGCGAAGCGGGACGCACGACAGAGATCATCACAGGACAGCTCAAGGGAAGCTTGGCAGGGTTTAATGCAACACAACTGGCGATGCTGACGATCGCCTATGAGCCTGTCTGGGCTATCGGAACGGGCAAAGCCGCATCCCCGGAACAGGCAATTCTGAGCCACCGAACAATCAGGCAGTTTTTGCAGCAGAAATGGTCTTCCGCAATAGCACAGGGGACTAGAATTCTTTATGGCGGAAGCGTCACACCGCAAAATGCGACCAGTTTTTTTGCAGCCGATGAAATCGACGGCGCATTAGTCGGTGGGGCTTGCCTCCAGGTCGAATCCTTTGCTAGTATCACCGCTCTCGCACAAAAACGAACGGGGCATTAAGCATGTTATATACGCTGGTAGTGATTCTTCATGTGTTTGTCTGTTTCCTGATGATCGGCGCAATTTTGCTGCAATCAGGAAAGGGAGCAGAAATCGGCGCGTCCTTCGGCGGCTCGAGTCAGACCGTCTTCGGGAGCCGCGGCCCTGCAAACTTCTTGAGCAAACTGACCGTCGGCGTGGCCGCCGTGTTTATGCTGACCTCGTTCAGCCTGGCCATTCTCGCCAAGCAGCGGAACTTTGCGTCAACCGTGATCGATCTCAAGACCAAGGAAACATCGTCCGCCCCTGCCGCTCCGCCGACGCCCGCAACCGAGTCGCACCCGGCAGGAGATGCTCCGGCATCTGCGCACTAATCCACCGTCTTTAGATAATTATTACGTTCAGTCGATATAGTGAGGCCCGCCTGCGAAGACTCGCAGGCGGGCCTCACTACGTTGTTACCATACAGAGACTTTGCGGCAGATCACTTTTCAGATAAGCCCGACAGGTCGGGCTATCGGCTGTGCCATTGCAGGACTCGACAGAATTGTCAGATGCGGGTAATCCAGGCCTCGTGCGCAGGATCTTCCCCGCGTACGATGGCAAAGAAGGCTTTCTGCAACGCGAGGGTGATTGGGCCGGGCTTGCCCGTTCCGATTCGTCGATTGTCGATTTCCCGCACCGGCGTCAGCTCGGCCGCTGTGCCGGTCACAAAGACTTCGTCGGCCAGATACATTTCGTCGCGGGTAAACCGCTCTTCCGTCACAGGAATATTGCGTTCGCGCGCCATGTCGATAATCGAGTTTCGCGTAATGCCTTCTAGAATGGACGTCAAAGGCGTGGTTTTGATTTTCCCGCGACGCACGATGAAAATATTCTCACCCGTGCCTTCGGCCACATAGCCCTCAGGATCGAGCATGATGGCTTCGTCGTACCCATCCACTTTGGCCTCGCGCTTGGCAAGAATCGAGTTGACGTAATACCCGGAGATTTTCCCCCGCGTCATCGACACGTTGACATGATGCCGCGTGAAGGACGACACCCGTGCACGCATCCCGTTGGCCAAAGCCTCGTCACCGAGGTAGGATCCCCAGCGCCAGGCGGCCACCGCCACCCTAATCGGATTATTGCCGGGATGCACGCCCATCGCCCCATAGCCGATGTAGACCAAGGGCCGAATGTAGCAGGCATCCAAACGGTTCGCCCGTACCGTCTCCACAATCGCCTCGGCGATCTGCTTGCGATCGTACGGCATCTCCATCATCCCGATATGCGCAGAATCAAACAGCCGGTCGACATGCTCCTGAAGCCGGAAGATCGCAGACCCCGATTTACCCTTATAGCAACGAATTCCCTCGAATGCGGCCAACCCATAGTGCAGGGAATGCGTCAGAATATGGACGTTAGCCTCAGCCCACGGAACCAACTTGCCGTCCATCCAGATCTTGTCAACAGGCTCTAACATCGACGAACACTCCTCTGTAAACGAATCACCACTGGCGGCGAAAACGAGCGCAAACTATAGCCTGGGCCTTGGTAGGGGTCAAGCAAGCCCAAGCCTCCTTGTGCACTTTGTTCGGGGAAACCACCTGCCGCAGAAAGAAAGACTAGGACGAGGCGCAGTAAGACCGCAGCCGAGCGCTCAAGAAGCTTCCCACCCGCTCCTCACCGTCTGGAGCCAGCGTCACAATCTTGGCTCCAAAAAGCAGGCCGCGAACCCACCGGACGACTACCCGCTGAATTTCCACGGGCTCGTCTTTATCAGGAAGCGAGAGTCGCAGGACGAGTTCCATGCCTGGCACCACCTGATGATCACCCAGAACACGCATCCCGTTCCGCGACATATTCACCACCGTCCCCTTACCGAGAAACTCTCCCCCCATGTAATAGAGGAGACACCGGACCGGAATTCGATGATAGGTTCGAATTACAAATCGTGTCGCTTGGGGCATGTCGCTCACCTCGCCGGGTAAAAGTCTGGTATACATAGCCGGTTGTACGGCTGCTTGGGAGAGTCTCAGAGTACTGCAATGACTGACGCCCTCCTAGCCCCCAAAAGGGGGAAGGAAGGAGCCTGCACCAGTCACAACAATGGACGGGTTCTGAGAGAAGTCCTGGTCATTCGCTTGACACTCGGATCACCCCTCTGTTATATGAGCCGTTCTGCTTTGGAGGAGACATAGGACATGTACGCGATTATTGAAACAGGCGGGAAACAGTATCGAGTCGAGTCTGGGTCACTGTTGCAGGTGGCCACACTTGAAGGCGATGTGGGATCAACCATTGAGCTCGACCAAGTCCGGCTCGTGCACGGAGACGGAGGAGTGGTCATCGGACAACCTCTGGTGAAGGGCGCGAAAGTCACCGCGGAAATCGTCCGGCACGGACGCACCCGCTCGATCACCGTGTTCAAGAAGAAGCGACGCAAGAACTACCGGCGTACCCGCGGGCATCGTCAGGGCTTTACGAGCCTGCGTATCACCGGCATTGCAACGGCATAAGCACTTTATTGAGAAGGACCTGCCATGGCAACAAACAAAGGCGGCGGATCGTCACGGAACGGACGGGACAGTAACCCACAGTATTTGGGCGTGAAAGCCTATGGCGGGGAAACCGTCAAGGCGGGCAGCATCATCGTGCGTCAGCGCGGGACGAAGTTTTTCCCAGGGTTTAATGTCGATCTCGGGCGGGATCATACATTGTTCGCGCGAGTGACCGGCGTTGTGAAGTTCGAAGGTGGAGAAGACCGACGAAAAGTCAGCGTCTACCCTGCCCCTGTCAAAGCCTAACTCTCTTTTCTTTCGCGCTCACTA
>Ga0209079_10000984_pt1 | contig 10945 bp, 12 predicted proteins | sample PPLLaktember2015_2_FD_187259 | JGI IMG/M metagenome (GOLD analysis project Ga0209079, IMG submission 187259) | Freshwater sediment microbial communities from Prairie Pothole Lake near Jamestown, North Dakota, USA - PPLs Lake P7 Core (6) Depth... | ecosystem: Environmental > Aquatic > Freshwater... | reverse complement strand
ATATAAAATGAAGTTTCCCTTGACAAGAAACGCATCTACTGCTATAAAATGCATCTACATTAGGCGCGTAGCTCAGTGGGAGAGCGCTACCCTGACACGGTAGAGGTCGTCGGTTCAATACCGTCCGCGCCTACCATTTTTTTCTCATATATAAGAATTCAAAACTGAAAACTATTGTATACCTTCGTTCCGCCAAGGCATTTGTTCATTGCCCATCGTATTGGTGCGATGCTATCTGCATCAACGGTTACTATCCTTATGTTCATACACATACTGGAGAAAGATGTCATCTGTCAATTTAAGCCTTCGAGCAATCTCTCTGGCTATGTTCATCATCAGGAGGGCAAATAGATCAATGTCTTCATGGCGAAGCTCAAGAAGGGCTTGCCTTGATAGGACCATAATCTCGCTGTCCTCAGCTGCCATTGCTGTCACCATATGTGGTTGCATAGCCATCAAGGCAGCAATGCCGAAAGATCCACCGGTTTTTACTGTTTCTTTCTGGATGCTGACATCCTGGCTAGAGGCCAAGAGATCAATCTTTCCGTTTTTTACTATGTAAATGTGTGTGGGTTGGTCACCCTTGCGGAAGATGTACTCACCTCTGTTGAAGATGCCGACCTCTAATCGCTTATAAATTTTTTCCTGCTGATCGTCTGACAAACCTCCCCAGATCGAAATCTGGGATAAGATTGCTTTCACGGAGCCAATGTCTTTGAGAGGTTCGTATGTTCTCATAAATAGTGCTCATAACATTACCACAGTCTTCTATTTTTCATCAACTTTGTTGACTCCGAAAAAGATCATTGCTTAGACAAACAAGTGTAACGGTTAGCCTTTATTTATCATTCAAACCATCGCGATATCCTTTTCCCATCTCCTGTTTAATTTCATCAGTATCATGGACAAGAGCCATCCATTTTCTGTGTTCTTCTTGAGTTTCAAATTCTTTTCCGTGGTATGCTACTCTTAAACCCCGCATATATCCTTTCCAATAAGCAGAACTGTCATTTGCGGACCGGAAAGCCTTAGCTTTGACTGTTTTGTGATGCAATTGTTTTCTTGTCATGGCTGTACCCTCCTTATTCTAAGGATATCGTACGAAAGAGAAAAGTCAATTGATTTATCCCTGATCTAGCGTATCAGCTATCCTTATTTCTGAAAATACGAATAAATTTGCAGATGTTGAAGCGAATAAATCGGCAAGTTAGCTAACAAGAGGAACAAGCACTTACTGTTTCATTACTGTTCAAAAGTTAGAAAAATTCATGATTCTTCATAATCCCTTCTTTACCGCTTCACATTATCTCCTTATATTTATGTTATCAAGTCCCATAGAGGAGGAATTTTATGAAAAAAGGAAGAAACACAGCCGAGATTCTTGGCAGTGAAGATGAATTTGACGATATAGAGCTGTTAGAGGAAGAAAATCAGGAAAGGACACTAATTCTCAAGGCAGCGCCTCGATCGAGGAGAATACAACTTATGGCTCAGGGTGCAAAAGAAATAAGGTGTATCCGTTGCCACCAGATCAAACCCCTGGCCGGAGCCGAGGAATCAGAAGAGGGATGGTTCTGCGAAGATTGCATACCGGAGATGACATGCATCGGCTCTTGACAAAACCTTGGTCGGCGAAGTAGAGTCAATTATTCGTGTTTACCCTGCTAAGGAGGTTGTTATGGTAAAGATTGAAATGGCTGGTGGTCGATTATGTTACCCCATGCCCTGTTCGATTGTTGGAGCGAACATTGGCGGAAAAGCGAACTACCTTACGGTTGCATGGTTTACCATGGTAAATCCTGATCCTCCATACCTGGCCGTTGCCATGGGCAAATCCCATTATTCAAATTCGGGAATTAAGGCTAATGGCACCTTCAGCGTGAACATCCCTTCGGTGGACATGGCCGAGAAGACTGATTACTGCGGCATGGTATCTGGCAGGAAATTCGACAAGGCTGCCTTGTTTGAGACCTTTTACGGCAAGCTTGAAACAGCTCCAATGATTAAGGAATTTCCATTTAACGTTGAGTGCAAGCTGGTACAAACTGTTGAACTGCCGGCTGAAGAACTTTTTATTGGGGAAATCATTACGATATATTGCGATGAAAACTGTCTTACAGAGGGTATCCCCGATCTGAAGAAGATAAACCCATTCATTCTTAGCATGTCCGACAAGAAATATCGGGCTCTTGGACAGGATGTAGGCGCGGCATGGGAGATCGGGAAAAAACTGATCAAGAAGTAGCTGTCAACTGATTCATCTCGCCTGAATTTCTTATGAATGATCTCAAACGTCCTGTTTGCTTGATCAGGCTTCAGGATCTTTCTATCAAAAGGTCGTGCAATTGACAAAAAATTATTAAATTTTCAAAGGACGAATACTGACATACAGTTGTCAGTCTCGTAGCGTGAATACTTTGGCATGGATCTGGAGGCAGTCTGGAGAGCAATAGAACGTGACTTACCGGAACTCAAAGCCAAACTAAATGCAATAATAAAGAAATAACAATATCCATTTTCTCTCCAACAGAGGGATTTCAAGGAATGTTTACGATGCCTGTCATGAAAGTGAATTTTCTAGGGATTTTGGACTCAATTCTGATTTACTGTCCATATCTAAACAACTCTCCGGCTTTATCCAATACCTTCATCATCTTCAATCCCTATATGTGTCAGAGCTTTTTACATCTTGACAATAGGTAACATATACGTTACTATCATGTTGATGGCTGAATACGAGATCAAGGAATATGTCAGAGAAGATTCGTCACCATTCGGGAACTGGTTTATTTTGGTCCCGGCTACAGAATCTATTTTGGGAAGGACGGGAACACACTGATTATTCTGTTGATCGGTGGAACAAAGAAAACACAGAACACGGATATTGAAAAGGCAAAGACGTTCTGGCGGGAGTATAAGGCCAGGAAGAAGAAAGGAGGTTAAGAATGGCACTTACTCGTGATTTCAAAGCAACAATAATGGAACGTGCAATCCGTGATGATCACTATCGCAAGGGACTTCTTGCGGAAGCCGTCAATGAGATCCTCGAAGGCAATCTCATTGTAGGGAAAGCTATACTTCGTGATTATATAAACGCAACGATTACATTTCCAACCCTCGCTCAGAAACTCAATAAGTCCAGCAAAAGCATACATCGTATGCTAGGTCCAAGTGGCAATCCACGTATGGACAGCATCGTCAGCATCCTGAAAATCCTCCAGGATCAAGAGCAAATAAGGCTACACACAAGGTATTAAGCCGGCGTTTATTACGGATTGAAAGCGATTCCTAATGATTGGTTGAACACTATTCAAGCTCTCATGCAAAAGTACTGGTAGAAAATCTGTTTGTCGAATTTAATCTTGACTCTGTAATCTTGAATCTTGAATATCTTCTCGGATGATCTGCAATCTTGAATCTTGAATAGAATTTAACTTTGTACCCAAAGGGGTGAACCAACACGGCAAATATGCAATCTCCGAGATGCATCGATCATAAACTTTTGCTTTGATGCGGAAAAAGGGGAGATGGAAAAAGAAATGTATGAATACAAGACTTGACCCCACTGGGTTTTCCGGATCGCCTGACCGTGAAAGAAGCCAGTGAAGGTGGACTATTCACAGTGGCACATGGAGTTTCGGGAAGGTAAATATTACTTGACACAATACCATACATTTCTTACATTAACAGTAAGGATAATTAATCCTTACATGGAGGTGAGACATGATTGCTGCAAAGGTTACGTCTAAGGGACAGGTAACGATTCCCAAGAAAGTGAGGGAAAAGTTAGGGGTGCAGCCGGGTGAAACCATAGGATTCGAGGAGAAAAATGGTGTACTCATTATAACGAAAGTCATGGTTAAATCCCCATTTGATAAGTGGGTCGGAAAACTGACACACCTCAAGGGAAAAAGAAGCGACGACCTCGTTAAGGAGGCGCGGGGCCATGATAACAGCCGTTGACACAAATATTCTGCTCGATATTCTGATTCCCGATGAACCGTTTCGTATGGCTTCAAAAACCCTCCTGGATCGTCATGTATCAAGAGGCCAACTTATTATCTGCGAAGTTGTTTACGCGGAACTCGCTGCCGAGTTTCGCTCAGAAAATGAATTGAAGACCTTTCTTATGGAGACCGGGATACGACTGACATATTCAAATGAAAAATCACTCTCCATTGCCGGTTCACGATGGGCCGAGTATGCAAGAAAAGGCAATAAAGACCTGGTTTCATGCCCAGCATGCGGCAAGACCTTTGGGGTAGCCTGTCCGCAATGCAAAACACCCTTTGCAAAGAGGCTCCATGTGCTGGCTGACTTTCTCATAGGTGCTCACGCTCTCACCCACACAGACTGCATCATCTCTCGTGACCTTGGAGTCTATAAAACCTATTTCAAGGACCTCAAAGTCGTAAGCTCGGTTTAGTGTACTTATCACTTCAACGGTGATGGTACGGCGTCCCTCGATAAATTTTCTCTCTTAAAAATCCACTGACATACAGTTGTCAGTCTCATCTTATATAATTCAATATTACAGATTCAAGATTCAAGATTGGGAGAAGTAAAGAGTAGGGATCATTCATAATTAGGGAGGTTATCATGACAAAATATACTTTTTACATCAATGGCGTGCATAAGACAGTCGATGCTGAAACCGAGGAAGTAGCCCTCAAGGCAGCAGGCATCGAGGAGGGAGAAGAATACAGCCTCGTGGAAACTGATACATTTGACGACAAATGCTTCCTCTCTGCTATTACTGATGAAATCCTCTTCGGGTCTTAACAAAGTGATTCAAGATTGCAGATTCAAGATTCAAGATTGGGGAGGACAATTCGTTCAAGAGCCTGTGGGCAAAAAGGAGGAAAATATTATGGAGAAAATCTTAGGCGATTATTTGTCATCCATCGAACTGGGAGATGTACAGCAGCCCGAGCGAGGAGACCTGCGGTGCCCGATCCCGTGAAAGTGGGATGAACATGGCGACAGGCGGCCCACCTGCAGGTGCTAGGAGAACCATTGGGGTCAGGTCTTGTATTGCATCATTTCCTGTGATATGCTCTGCCTATGGCACGTCCTTTACGGATTGAGTATCCCGGAGCCCTGTACCACATAACGTCCCGGGGGAATGGTGGACAGAAGATATTCCGGTCCGATAAGGACCGTGTTTATTTCCTGAAACTCCTCGCAACACTTACCGACCGTTTTCATTGGCTGTGCCATGCTTACTGCCTCATGGATAACCATTACCACCTTGTCATCGAGACTCCGGAAGGAAATCTCTCACGGGGTATGAGACAACTCAATGGTATATACACCCAGAAATATAATTGGAAGTATCACAAGACCGGACATGTCTTCCAGGGAAGGTACAAGGCTATCATTGTGGACAAGGATAGATACCTCCTTGAACTTTGCCGGTATGTATCGCTTAACCCGGTGAGAGCGCACATTGTTGAAAGACCGGATGACTTTCAGTGGAGCAGTTATCGGGCAACTGCCGGAATTGATAAAGCACCATCCTTCCTTGTTGTGGACTGGCTCCTTGCTCAGTTCACCCCTAACAGGAAAAGGGCAGAGAAACTCTACAAAGAATTTGTATTAAAAGGAATCACACACGAAGCACCCTGGAGGGAGTTGAAAGGGCAGATCTTCCTGGGAGACTCTCAATTCATCCAGAGGATCAAAACATCTCTTCCCGATGACCTCAGGGAAATTCCTCGATCCCAACGCTTTGCAGAGAGACCGCCTCTGCCTGACCTTACATCGGGACTAATCACTGCCGGCAAGACTGAGAGAAACAAAGTCATACGTGAAGCCCATGTGCGTTACAGGTATACCTTGAAGGAGATTGCAGACCAGTTAGGCATCCATTATGCGACGGTGAGCAGGATTGTAAAGAAGATGAGTGAGGCAAATGTATGAATACAAGACCTGACCCCAATCCTGCATTCAAAAGCCAAAACAGCAAAAGGGTAGATAACTTAAAAAATCAGAAATCTAAGGAACAACCCGTCCGGGATGATCACAATCCATGGTTATCTCCTCGGAATTAAAAAGGCAGGGTCAATCGACCCTGCCTTCGGATTATGTTCTTCTATGATCTCCTGGCCGGAACGTTAATGACCATGGGCAGCTTCTGATTCCTCAAAAGTTTTATGGACTGTCCCTGCAGGATGTTCGGATGGAGCGTAAATCACGTAAACCTTCAAAGGTTTATCCCCCTCATTGATAATATTATGCCAAAAACCCTCCGGGATAAAAATAGCCCAGTCATCAGAGACTTTTTTGTCAAAGGTCATCTTGTCTTTGGATATGCCCATTACCACGCGGGCCTCACCCTTTTCCACACGGATAAACTGGTCCCCTTTATCATGTTTTTCAAGCCCTATCTCTCCCTTGGGCTTCACTGACATAACGGTCATCTGAAGATTCTTGCCTGTCCACCACGCAGTACGGAAGTTATCATTTATTTCTGTTAGATCTTCAATGTCAACAACCCACGGTTGCTTGCCATAATCTTTGGCTTTTCCCTTTCCGCCGGTTTCTCCAGCCATTACTAATCCTGTGGAAAGTACCAAAAACAACAGAACGAACGCTGATTTTTTCACCATATTTTCCTCCTTTACCGGTCTGTTTTTTAGTATTTAAGTCAGGGAGTATCGCATGTCAAGGGATGTTCGCTCAAGCGAAGTGGTTAGAGTCAGGAGAGTTCGAGATTGCATATATTTATTATTCTTAGGTTTCCAGTCATTGAGACAACGTGTTTTGACCTTGTCTTGTTTTTTCAGCAAACAGGACGTATCATGCTGTTCGAAGAGAACAATGAAAAAAAATTCCCCATCAAGAACAGTTATAATGTTCTTTGTGCTTCTTGTTCTCGTTGTTGGTTTATCGATAGTCTCCAATCGAATCTGGGGATGCTGTTCTTTAGATAGCTTAGTTTTACAATTCTTCACATAACTTCACTTTGCAATCTGATATAATATTTGTGAAATATCGAAAAATTGATGGACGAGTGTTTGTGAATATGGCTTTTTCAAAATTGATAGGAACAGTTCGGGTCTCCTGTTTGATCATCTCGGTTATGATGGGTCATGTCTTGTATGCAAAAGCAGAGGCTGCAAACGGGAATGAGGCAAAAGTTACAAGCCCTGGCGGATATGTCCATCTGTACTCAAAGTCACAGGATAAAGGTGTGGTGAAGGTCATAGTTAAGGTCCGTGCTTCATTCTCGCCTGAGTCTCTCCTTCACGAAAGTAATCTACATGAACAGCGCACCGAAATTCTGCGCACTCAGAACCAGGTCATTACAGAGCTTGGGAGCAAGGGACACAAACCAAGCCGTGTTCATAAGTATAAATATACCCCACACATCGCTATAACGGTCGATAGCGCAGCTCTCGACGCGTTACTCTTATTAACGGATGTGATCAGTGTTGAAGAGGACATTCTTGTGCCACCGACAGATAGCTGGAATGTTACTCGAATCGGTGCTTCCCAACTCCATACAAGCAGCATAACCGGGTCAGGCGTTGCCGTGGCAATACTCGACACCGGTGTTGATAAAACCCATCCCTATCTGAATGGAAGCGTTGTCTCCGAGGCGTGTTATTCAACAAATGACGCATATTACGGTAGCTCTTCTCTTTGCCCGCAATATGAAGAAGAATCAACGACCGTTGGATCGGCCATGCCCTATGCGGGTAACTGTCCCACAGGAGAATGTAGCCATGGGACCCATGTGGCAGGTATCGTGGCAGGACGAGACGAGATCAGCGAAAGCCCCGGACCCGGTGTGGCTCCTGAAGCCAGCATCATTGCAATCCAGATATATTCACGATTTGATGCCGAGGCAGATTGTGGGGTTGGTTATGCTCCCTGCGTCATGTCTTGGTCCTCAGACGAACTCAAAGGCCTTGAGCGCGTGTACGAGTTGCGAAATAGCTATTCCATTGCCTCGGTCAACATGAGTCTCGGCGGAGGAACATACACAGGATACTGTGACAAAGAGTCGCCAGCGATGAAGTCTGCTATCGACAATCTGCGTGCTGCCGGAATAGCCACGGTTATTGCGAGCGGAAATGATTACTCCTGTGCCATATCCTTTCCGGCGTGTATCTCTTCTGCGATCAGCGTCGGTGCAACCGATTACTCTGATACCGTAGAATTGTATTCCAACGGTGCACCCTTCTTGAGCCTCTTAGCTCCTGGATCATCAATTACATCGTCAATCCCTTTAGCCGATAGAGGCGGTTATGAAAGTTGGAGTGGCACGTCCATGGCAACGCCCCATGTTGCAGGTGCCTGGGCGTTGATGAAACAGGCATTTCCCTATGCCACAGTTGATAACATTCTGGATGCCTTTACAGCAACGGGACTCAGCGTTTATGACCAATATTGTTCGGTAACGAAACAAAGGGTCAACGTATACGAGGCATATAATCTTATAGGCTTCGCTACTAATGTTACTATCGGTACACAGATCACAATCTCTGGTTCTAACTTCGGTACTAAGAAAGGAAAGGTCCTCATAGGAGGTATCAGCACAAATATCATCGAATGGACTGATACGAGGATTATCACCAACGTGAAGAAGGTTCCCCTTCCTGTTGGACTCTACGTTATTACTGTCAAACGCTGGCCTTTAAATGGGATTTCTTCCGCTTTAAGTGCAGGAACTGCCACGATTAAAACTCCTGAGCTGGATACGCTCGCAACTGATCATGGCACCCCGAAGGTAGAGATTAAAGCAACCGGAAAATTCTTCAGTACCAAGAAGGGGAAGGTATACCTTGAGTATGATAAGGATGGACAGACCAAGAAGAAGAACTGCAAGATCACTTACTGGTATATGAATCCTACGACCGGTGCAAGTGAGCTGAAATTTCTTGTTCCAAAGCCATCAAAAAGGTTTCCTGCTGGCCCCTATCCGTTGAAGGTCGCAAACAGGATAGGAATAGCAACAGCGAAAATCAACTTCACTATAGAACCTTCACCATAGTCTGACATAAAGGGCTGAGGTGTAATCCCCAGCCCTTTATTTCTCAACATTTAGTGCATGTTACATATGGTAATCTTCAGCAACACTCTTCAATGGGGCTGTTTGTTTGTACGTGACATCCACAATTTTTGCCATCAACCAGATTTAAACAATTGTCCTAATAAACTTCCCCCAAATTGCCTCTTGACAAAATTCTTCCTATCAATATAATTGACATATATCACACGGTAGACAATCGGCGAGGGGTAGCTGAGAGGAGAAGCCTGTGCGCCAGATTGCACCGTCACGGATCTTCAAATTGCCCGCCATAGCGACGTCAAGGGTTATCAGGAAGATCAAAACGCCTACCATGGCATTACCACGAAAGACGAGTTTGTTGGTTACCAGGGGAATGTGCTGGTATTTACTTGCAACCATCATTTTAATGATTGTCCATGCATAACGTAAATGATGAGTGATTAAAAAAAGAGCCTCTAGCCAATGTTTCGAAGACGGAAAAGAAAGAATAACACGGTAAACCGAGACCAGCCAGAGCCTCCACCTCATGTGCCCAATTCCACTGCCCCTACTTCGGTTACTTTTAATCATAAGGCCAAAGCCTCTCCCCTCTTGACCGATGCGTTTAAAGGAGCTATTGAGAAGGCAGCCGACTGGCCATGCCACCGTGCTTCTGAGGGAACGATAAAACCAATGGCGTTTTTCGTCCATGCAGACAATACGATGAAGACGGTCTATCTCTCGTTCAAGGATGAGTACCACACAGAATCTCTTGTACAGAGGATACGAGAGAAGGCGTTAGCGGAAAATGCCTTTGCCGTTATAGCACTGACTGAAATGGATAATGAGGGGCACACGGTGGTTCTCTCGGGAGTGAGTCCCGGCATGAAGGTATCCGCCCGTATTAACTATACCTTAGACACCGAATCGAAGACTGTTAATTCATGGAAGATAAATTGGTTGAACCAACCTGTTCAAAATGTCTTCGTCGATGGCATCTTCGATACGACCTCTTGAAGAATATGCGGGAAGAACTGGCATTTATTACTCTTTCTAACAGTTACTGCCCCGCAAGAGTACAATCCCATGCATCAGCACTTTACATCCTGTACGGTCGTCGATTATGGGGCGTAACATGGCAATTCTTGGATACCGTTTTCACGAGCATCTTGTCCTGATCATGCCATAATCCTCACAAAAAGTCTATGTTACGCCCTGAAATCCGCACTATCAGATTTTACTCGATAGCATGATTTTTCAAGCGGTAATCTTTTGTCAACTCAATCATTTGAAAATTCATTTTAGGGATTGACAAATTTTTCAAACTATGAATAATGATAAATATAACTGCACGGTAAATGGTTTCGAGGGGTAATGCAAAAGGGGGATGTATTTCTTCTGTGCAAACCATTGTATGTGTTAGTAGTAATTCACTTTTATTCAATCATTTTATACATAAATTAAATAGGCATTTTTTGAAACACAGAAGACTGCAACAAAATGGAACACTATTGACATTTTCTTGCAGAGAAGGGGGGCGATCAATTTCGAACATATTATCTGATGTGTAAAGATAAAATACAATACATAAGGAGGAATAAATATGCATAGAACCGCTTCTATCAGTTTGGTCATTATAGCTTTACTTCTGGGAATGGGGACATTTGTAAGGGCACAACCCTGTCCGAACATAGGTGATACTTTTGACAATGGTGGTTTAGCTTGGACTGGGGAGTCGCAAAGGATTTCAGTGTGCTTTTCCAAGAACGCAGATACTACCCCTACAATTCCAAGCCAAGTCACATTTGAAAAGAAATGGAAGAGAACCACCACTACCTATTATCAAGAAACAGGCAGCTGTGAATTTTATGCATACAGAACCGTGACGGGGGTTTCATCTGACGGAATCAACTTCGTACCACCTGAATCTATACCCCCTTACTACCT
>Ga0209079_10000981_pt1 | contig 10955 bp, 11 predicted proteins | sample PPLLaktember2015_2_FD_187259 | JGI IMG/M metagenome (GOLD analysis project Ga0209079, IMG submission 187259) | Freshwater sediment microbial communities from Prairie Pothole Lake near Jamestown, North Dakota, USA - PPLs Lake P7 Core (6) Depth... | ecosystem: Environmental > Aquatic > Freshwater... | reverse complement strand
CTGAAGCTGCGCGGAGCAGGCAACACCAACTCCGAGCATTACGAACAGGCTAAGTACGAGAGCCTTCTTCATTGCTGACTAACCTCCTTACGCAACTTTCGCGAAGCGATGCTTGTGACAAGAAGCGTGATTCACTAGGGAACTCACTGAAGGCTGACGACCACCTCCTCGCTGGTCTGGTTTCGCCTCTCCACTAGATGTTGAAAGCATCATAGGCCAGGTCCGCCGTCCATGTCAAGTGATGGCCATCACACTGTGCCTGCGGGCCTTTCCGCTACGTCGTTCACGGTCTGCTGTCGCCTCCGACCGCCCGGAGCGAATCTCCGCAACCGGCGCCATGAAAGCCTCATGTGAAGGCACGTACAAGGCGTCGCCGCGGCCCTGCATCTGCCGCGGCGGAACCAACGGCTTCACGCTCTCTTCCGCGCCGCTGCGCGCCTTGCGGCGCCGGCCTCTTGGAGAAGCCCCGGGAATCCGGGCTGGCTCGCGTTTTGATCCGCGGCCTGCTCTCCTACAAACCGATCGTGGCGAGCGCGACGGCGATGATCGCGACGAGAAGAGCGGTCAGCGAGAGAATGAAGTTCGCCTGGACCCGTTTCTCGAGCGCCGCGATGCTGGTCGTCGTTCCCCCCGCGGCGGGCTGGATCTGCGCCTTGAGCTGCGCGATGTCCTGCTCGGCCCGCTGCATGCGGGTTTCGAGGGTCGACGGGACCGTCGGGGTCCCGCCCTGGACCTTCGCCTGAAGGGCGGCGACGTCGTCGGAGATCTGGAAGATCAGATCCTTCAACGCGTCCAGGTCCTCCGTCGTGACCTGCTCCGGATTGTTCTGCATGTACTTCATCGCGCGGGCGATGTAGACGGCGACGGTGTAGCGGTCCATCGGCTGGTCGCCGTTGAACTTCCCGCCGGGAAGCCCGGTGATGATCCCCCGCTGCGCGAGGTATTCGAGGTCGGCATACGCCCAGTGGTCTTTCGGTACGTCGGTGAAGAGCCCACCCGTGTTGACCGGCTCCGCGTGGCCGTTCCCCGTCTGTGCGAGCGCGCACGCGCCGCACAACACGGCTAGCAATGCACTCCCAATCAGAATGAACGTCGTTCGCTTCACTTGGAACCCCCTCCTGCTACGCGATTGGCTAGCAGTATAGTGCTCGTTGCGGAAAGTGTCAACAGAACTAGAGATTCGCTTCGCGAAGCCCGCGAAGGTAGGTGCGGCGGTGAAGTCGAGAGACGCCCCGATCGAGAAGCGCGTTCCGATGGGCCTTGGTGCCGTATCCCTTGTGCTGTGCGAGGCCGTAGTCGGGCCACCCCCGATCCAGGCGCACCATGCGCGCGTCGCGCGAGACTTTGGCGACGATCGACGCGGCGGCGATGTGGAGCGACCGTGCGTCTCCGCCCGTGAACTCCTCGCCGGGCGGCGCTCCGGGGGCTTCCAGGGAGAGGCCTCGGTCGCAGAGGACGAGGTCGGCGCCGACTGCCAGCCGCGTGTAGGCCCGCGCGGCGGCGCGGCGGCACGCGGGGACGATGCCGATCCGGTCGATTTCGGCCGCGGAGGCGAACCCGACGGCGAACCGCCCGCACTCGGCGATCCGAGCGAACAGGCGCTCGCGGGTCGCTGGGGAAAGGCGCTTCGAGTCGTCGACGCCGGCGAGGAGCGAGACGAGGTCGTCGTCGGAGAGGGAGACGGGGAAGTGGACGCAGCCGACGGCGACGGGGCCGGCCCACGCGCCGCGTCCGGCCTCGTCGAAGCCAATGAGACGGCGCGGCGACGCCAAACGGTCCGGGGCGAGGGGAGGCACGGGCGCCGCGAGGGCGCGGTCGAACGCCAGGAGCTCGCGACAGCGGTCTTGGATCGACGGGCGCGCGGCGCGGGGCATCGGCGGCCGGTCTCGGCCGGGCCTAGCGGATCTTTCGCAGGTCGCGCAGGTAGTAGGGGCGGCTCTGGCGGGCGCCGCGGTCCTTCACGAGTTCGATCTTCTCGATCTTCGGGGAGTGAAGCGGGTACGTCTTCTCGACGCCGATCCCGGACGAGATCTTCCGCACCGTGATCATTTCCTTCGTGCCGCCGCCGCTGCGCTTGAGCACGAGGCCCTCGAAGATCTGGGTTCGCTCCTTCGCCCCTTCCGAGATCCGCTCGTGGACCCGGATGATGTCCCCTGGGCGGAAGGCGTCCCGCTCCTTCAGGTGTCCTTGCTCTACGGCTCGCAGGATGTCGTCCATCTCGTTCTCCTTGAGTCTCCTGTAGTCCCCGTCTTGGGGCTTCCCCCTCTGGAGGAACACCCTCCATCAGGAGGGACGCCCTCCATCAGAGGTACACCCTCCATCGGGAGGGACGCCCTCCATCAGGAGGTACACCCTCCATCGGGAGGGACTCCGTCCCCCACGACGCGATCGAGCACGATCGCCGCCGCGGCGCGGACGGACAGATGATTGAAATCAGCGTCCGGCATGATCGAGGGGAGGATGGCATCGCACGCATCGATCAGCTCGTCCGCCATTCCCCACCCCGTGCCGAACAGAATATACACCGGTTGGGCGTCGGTTCTCAATCGCAACCGCAATTCGTCAAAGCCGATGCGGTTCTTCGGCGACGGCCGGGCCGACGTCGCGACGACGAACGGGGCGCGCCCCTCCGCCGTCTCGATCGTCTCGAGGGTCTCGTCGAGGTCGGAGGCGACGACGACGTACTCGATCGCCTCGCCGCGGCGGCTCTTGTCGTCGATCCGCTCGGCGTCGGTCCAGAAGCTGTGGACCCGCTCGGCGATCGCCTGCTGCGTCGGGACGGGCGTGATGACGAAGTACCGCGCCACGCCGTACGTGCGGGCGGAGCGAGCGATGTCGTGGATGTCGAGCGACGTGACCGACGTCGCGACGATGTCGCCCTCGCGGTTTCGCATCGGGTAGTGCAGAAGCCCGACGTACAGGTTAGCCATCGCTTTCGTCCTCGCGTTTCGGGTAGAGCCCCAGGAGTTCGGGGCGGTTCTTCGCCGTCTTCTTCCACGCCTCCCGCCGCCGATACTCGTCGATCTTCGCGTGGTCGCCGGACAGGAGGACGTCCGGGACCGCGAGCCCTCGGAACTCGGGCGGTCGCGTGTACTGCGGCGCGCCAAGCCGTGCTTCGTCGTAGAACGAGTCGGTGGCCACCGACTCGTACTTGCCGACGACGCCCGGCGTCATGCGCGCCGTCGCCTCGATCAGGACGGCGGCCGCGGATTCCCCTCCGGCAATCACGTAGTCGCCGATCGAGATCTCGTCGTCGACGAAGCGGAGAATCCGCTCGTCGACTCCCTCGTAGCGGCCGCAGAGGAGGATGAGTCCGCCGGCGGAGGCCCAGCGGACGGCGTCCTCCTGTCGGAAGAGCCGCCCCTGCGCCGACACCAGGACGGCGGGTCCGACGGCGCCTTCCGCGCGCAGAGCCTCCATCCCACGCACGAACGGATCGACGCGCAGGAGCATCCCCGCTCCTCCGCCGTACGGGCGGTCGTCGACGATTCGGTGCGGATCGTCGGAGTAGTCGCGGAGGTCGTGGAGATGAATCTCGACGGAGCCGGCCTCACGGGCCTGGCCGATCACGCCGATCGACAGAAGCGGGTCCAGCGCCGCGGGGAAGATCGTCAGGACGTCGAAGCGCATGAGGGCTCACTCGGAGATCTCGAGAACCACTTCGCGGTCGATCCGCGCGGCGGCCGCCTCGAGGAAGGTCCGCAACGCGGCGATGGTTCGGCCGCCCTTCCCGAGGATGCGGCCGCGATCGTCCTTCCCCACGTGGAGAAAGAAGATGTCCACCCGCTCGGTCTCGATGCGGTCGATCTTGCACGCATCGGGCTGTTCGATCAGCGAGTGGACGAGGAACTCGCACAAGCGAAAGAGCAAAGTCCCTCCCGGATCGGGCGTCGGCCCCTAGGCCTCAGCTTTGGCCTTGGCCTTGGCCTTGGGCTTGTCGTCCGCTTTCTCCCCTTCGTCCTCTTGCGGGGCCGCGCCGCCGGCACGCTTCGCGGCGTCCCACGCCGCCATGACGCCGGACTTCGAGAGGATGTCCCGCGCGGCCTTCGTTGCCTTCGCGCCGTCGCACAGCCACTTCAGAGCGACTTCGTTGTCGATCTGGAACGTCGCGGGGTCCGTCTTCGGGTCGTAGTGCCCGAGGTCCGCGACCACCTTGGCGTCGCGCGGCTTTCGTCCGTCGAGGACGACCACTCGGTACGAGGGCTGACCCTTGCGACCGACCTTCTTCAACCGAATTCTCGCTGCCATGCTCCACCTCAAACTAGATTTAGAGCGCCCTAGGAGCTTCCGAACAGGTCCGCCGGGAAGCGTTCCTTCCCGCGACGAGTCCCGGCCCACTTCAGGGCGCGTTTCGCTTCTTCGTAGCGGGTAAGAACGCTGTTGACGTCTCTCACTTTCGTCCCGCTTCCGCGGGCGATCCGCTTCTTTCGACTCCCCCCGATTATAGACGGGTTCGTCCGTTCTTCCAGGGTCATCGATCGGAGGATTGCCAGGGTCTTCTGGATCTCGGTTTCGTCCGCGTCCGCGGGGCGCCCCTTCATCAGCTTGGCGGCTCCGGGGAGCCGATCGAGGATCTGAGACAACGGTCCGAGCTTGCGGACCTCCTCGAGCTGTTCGAGGAAGTCTTGGAGGGTGAACCGGTTCTTGCGGATCTGCTCGACGAGGTGCTCGGCCTTCGTCGTGTCCATCTGCGCCTCGGCCTGCTCGATCAGGGTGAGGACGTCGCCCATCCCGAGGATGCGGTCCGCCATGCGCTTCGGGTGGAACGGCTCGAGGCCGTCGATCTTCTCCCCCGTCCCGACGTAGACGATGGGGCGCCCGGTGGCATGACGAATCGACAGCGCGGCGCCGCCTCGTGCGTCGCCGTCCATCTTCGTCAGGATGACGGCGGTGAGGCCGATCCGCTCGTGGAACGCGGCGGCCACAGCGACGGCCTCCTGGCCGGTCATCGCGTCGGCGACGAGGAGTTTCTCGTCCGGCGTCACCGCGGCAGCGATGTCGGCGATCTCCTTCATCATCTCGTCGTCGATCTGGAGGCGCCCCGCCGTGTCGATGAGGACGACGTCGCGCAGGTTCTCCTTCGTCCACGCGACGCCCGAGACGGCGATCTTCACCGGGTCGGACGAGGTGCGCGAGACGACGGGGATGTCGAGGTCGCGCCCGAGCTTCTCCAGTTGGTCGATCGCCGCCGGGCGGTAGACGTCGGCGGCGACGAGGACGGGCTTCCGGCCGTCCTTCCGAAGGGCGTTGGCGAGCTTGGCCGCCGTGGTGGTCTTGCCCGAGCCCTGCAGCCCGACCAGAAGGACGACGGCCGGGCGCCGGTCGAGGCGCAGAGCCGTCCGCTCGCCGCCCATCGTCTCGGCGAGCTCGTCGCGGACGATCTTCACGACTTGCTGGCCGGGGGTGAGGCTCTGAAGGACGTCCTCGCCGACGGCGCGGTCGCGGATGCGGGCGACGAGTTCCTTGACGACCTTGTAGTGCACGTCGGCCTCGAGAAGGGCCATTCGGATCTCGCGCAGGCCCTCGGTGACGTCGGCCTCGGTGAGGGTTCCCTTTCCCCTCAGTCGGGAGAAGACCGCCGTCAACCGCTCCGCCAACGCGTCGAACATGAGTCCGCCTTCGCTCCGCCGATCGGGTCCCCTGCGGAGCCCGCCAAGCGTACGGGGACTGGCACTGAGCCGCAAGCGTGCACGGTGGGCGGCGCCGCAAGCGCGAACGGGGCGCAAACGCGGACGGTGGGCGTCGGGCGGTGCCGCAACTGGGGTCGGCGGATTCGTACGGGCGTAGCGTCGCACCTTGGTGCGACGTCCTTCTCTCGCGAACGTCGGAGACAAGCTCCGACGCTACAGCGAGTCGCGGATCTCGTCGGCGGGGTTCGTCGTAGCGTCGCACCTTGGTGCGACGTTCGCGGTGCGTGGTGCGACGTTCGTGACCGGACGCGGCGTCGACCTTGGTGCGACGTCGTTCTCTCGTGAACGTCGGAGACCTAGCTCTCGGCACCAAGACGAAGCGCCGAGAGCCAAGCTCACGACGCTACAGCGGGTCACGGATTCTGTCGGCGGGGTTCGTCGTAGCGTCGCACCTTGGTGCGACGTTCGCGGGTGCGACGTTCGTGCCCGGACGCGGCGTCGACCTTGGTGCGACGTCGTCCTCTCGTGAACGTCGGAGACCTAGCTCTCGGCACCAAGACGAAGCGCCGAGAGCCAAGCTCACGACGCTACAGCGAGTCGCGGATCTCGTCGGCGGGGTTCGACGTAGCGTCGCACCTTGGTGCGACGTTCGCGGGTGCGACGTTCGTGACCGGACGCGGCGTCGACCTTGGTGCGACGTCGTTCTCTCGTGAACGTCGGAGACAAGCTCCGACGCTACGTCGTTGAGCGCACCGCACCTTGGTGCGACGTTCGCGGGTGCGACGTTCGTGCCCGGACGTGGCGTGCATACGCGAACGTCGGAGCCAAGCTCACGACGCTACGGCGAGTCACGGATCTCGTCGGCGGGGTGCGACGGGCGGCCGGTGGGTGTCCGTTCAGACGAGAAGCCCGTTCTTGTCGAGGAACGAGGTGGAAAGCTCGGCGTCGCGGAACGAGGGGTGGGAGACGACGCGGAGCGCGAGGTCTTTCGTGGTCGCCACCCCGGAGATCCGGAACCGGCGCAGCGCGTTCTGCATGCGCACAGTGGCCTCGTCGCGGTCCTCGCCCCACGCGATGATCTTCGCGAGGAGCGAGTCGTAGTACGGCGTCACGGCCATCCCGTCGTAGAGCGCGGTGTCGAGGCGGATCCCATGCCCGCCGGGAAGTTCGTCGATGTGGACGACGCCCGTGGAAGGGAGGAACCCGCGCGTCGGGTCTTCGGCGTTCAGCCGGCACTCGATCGCATGTCCGCACGGTGTCGTCGCTTCGAGGTCGAGGGGGATCGATCCTCCCGCGGCGATCTCGATCTGTTCTCGGATCAGGTTCAGGCGGGACACGACCTCGGTGACGGAGTGCTCGACCTGGATTCGCGCGTTCATCTCGATGAAGTAGAAGGCTCCGTCCGGAGCGACGAGGAACTCGACGGTGCCGGCGCTCCAGTACCCGACGGCGTGCGCCGTGACGAGGGCCGCTCGCCGCAGGCGCTCTCGCACCTCGGCCGGCAGGTTCGGGGCGGGCGACTCTTCGATCAGCTTCTGGTGACGCCGCTGGATCGAGCAGTCGCGCTCGCCGAGCGTGATGATCCGACCGCGCTCGTCGCCGAGGACCTGAACCTCGACGTGGCGGGGATCGCGCACCGCCTTCTCGAGGTAGAGGTGGCCTTCGCCGCTTGCGGCCTTGGCTTCGGCCTCGGCGGCGGCGAGCGCGGCGACGAGCTCGCCCGGCGTCTCCACCCAGCGCAGGCCCCGTCCGCCTCCCCCGTACACCGACTTGATCAGGATTGGGTAGCCGATCGCCTCGGCCATCGCCGTGGCGTCCTCCGGCTTCCTTGGCGCGAGGCCGCCCGGGAGGACGGGCACGCCGGCGGCGGCGACGCACTCGCGGGTCGCCACCTTGTCGCCGACGATGCGCATGGCGGTGTGGGACGGGCCGATGAACCGGATTCCGTGCTCGTTGCAGATCTCGACGAAGCCGGGGTTCTCGGCGAGGAACCCGTAGCCCGGGTGGATGGCATCGGCCTCGACCAGCTCGGCGACGCTGATGATGGCCGCGGCGTTCAGGTAGCTGCGCGCCGCCTCGGCGGGACCGATGCACACGGCGCCGTCCGCGAGCTTGAGGTACGGCATCGGCTCGTCGGCCTCGGAGTAGACGGCGATCGAGCGGATGCGGAGTTCGCGGCACGCCTCAATGACGCGCAGCGCGATCTCGCCCCGGTTGGCCACGAGGACGGTCTGGAAACTCATAGAGGGTCGAGGACGAAGAGCACCTGGCCGTACTCGACCGGCGCCCCGTCCTCCGCCTGCACGCTCCGAACCCGGCCGGAAACCTCGGCCTTGATCTCATTCATGACCTTCATGGCCTCGATGATGCAGACGGTGTCGCCGGAATGGACGATCTGTCCGACCTCGGCGAGCGGCGGCGACTCCGGCGTGGCCCGGCGGTAGAAGGTTCCGACGAGGGGCGCCGTGACCGCCACGGTTCCGCTTGGAACCCCCGGGACGGCGGCCGGCGCGTCGGCGGTGGACGCGGCGGCGGTCGGGAGCGCTCCGCGCTCCGGCGCGCGGCGTACGGTGAGGTGCGTATCGCCTTCGGCGACCGTGATCTCCGTCAGGTCCTCGTCCTTCAAGAGCCTGACGATCTCCCGCAATCGATCCATGTCCACGGATGGTCCTCCTTGGAGGCGGGGTGATTGTATCGGCCGGGGGTCGAAAGCAACAACGGGCCCGCTTGCACCAGTCCAGGTCCCTTCTATAATAGAGACGGTGAGATGAGCGATACAGCGTTCCTAGCCGCGGAAGCGGCGTTGTTGCTTGTGCTGGTCTTCCTGTCGGCGTACTGCTCGTGTACGGAAACGGCGATCACGTCCTTGACGCACGGTCGCCTAAAGTACTTGATCAACGCGCACCGGCGGAAGCGGCGCGCGTTGGCGCACCTCTTGAACGAGCCCAACGACCTGATCACCGCGCTCCTCGTCCTGAACAACTTGGTCAACGTCTCCGCCAGCACGCTGATGACGCTGATCGTCATCCAGGTCCTCCCGGCGATGTCGCGAACCTCGCAGGGACTGATCGCCACGGCGGTCATGACGATCTCGCTCCTCGTGTTCGGGGAGATCACGCCGAAGAACGTGGCGAAGCACAACGCGGAGCGATTCGCCCTCGCGACGATCACCCAGATTCACGCGCTCTCGATCGTCCTGCGGCCGATCGTCTTCTTCTTCCGGTCCATCGCGAAGGGGATCGCCCGCGTCTTCGGGATCGACCTCTCGGAGAAGGAGCCGGTGGGCGTGAGCGACGAGCAGATCGAGACCCTGATCGACGCGGGCGAGGAGAGCGGGATGCTCGCCCCGGCGGAGGGGGACATGATCCGCCGGATCCTCGACTTCGACGAAGTGACCGCGGAGCAGGTGATGGTGCCGCGCCCGGACGTCGAGTCGATCGCCGTGGACACGCCGATGGTCGAGGTACGCGCCATGATCGCGAAGGACGGCCACTCGCGCTTCCCCGTGTACGAGGAGGTTCCCGACAACGTGATCGGGACGCTCTACGCCAAGGATCTCCTCGACATCGAGGCGTCGAACGAGGAGAAGACGCTGCGTCAGCTCCTGCGGCCGGCGCACTTCTCGACCACGACCCAGCCGATCAACCTCCTGCTTCGGGAGCTGCAGCGGCAGAAAGTGCACATGTCGGTCGTGATCGACGAGTTCGGAGGGTTGGCGGGGATCGTGACGCTCGAGGACATCCTTGAAGAGATCGTCGGCGAGATCGAGGACGAGTACGACGAGCCGGCTCCCATGCTGCTCGTCAAACGCCTGTCGCGCGACGAGGCGCTCGTCTCCGGAGACATCTCGATCCACGACCTGAACCGGGCGATGGACATCGACCTTCCGGAAGACGAGGGGGTCACGGTCAACGGTCTCGTCCAACACCGCCTGAACGCGCTCGCCAGGCCGGGCGACGAGGTGAAGATCGGTGGGGTCAGGCTCGTCGTCGAGCGGGCAAGCGATCGCGAGGTGACCCGAGCGCGCGTCGTCGCCGACCGCACGTACTCGGCGGAGTCGGAGGGCGACGAGTAGACCCGGATCGCTCGGTCGGAGGGCTCATGGGGATGCGGTGGACGGGGCTTATCCTTGCGGTGGGGCTGGCCATTCTCGCTGCGGCGCCGGCGGCGGCGGTTCCGACGGAGCGTCTGACCGTCGCGTACGACGCGGAACGGCACGAGATGCGTGGAACCCTGGACGTGTCGTTCGAATCGGCGCCCGGCACGGTCTACTTCCTCCTCCTTCCGAACCTCGACCGCAAACCGAACCCGTACCTCTCCCCGCGGTCGATCGACGCCGCCTACCCAGCCGGTTTCTCGCCGTCGGGGCTCGATGTCGTGAGGGTGACGTGCGAGGGGGAGGACGGCTCATCGCCCGCGACGAACCGGCTTCTGGCCATGCCGCCCGCGTTCCAGACCTACAACCTGGAGGAGACGGTCCTGGCCGTCGACGCGACGTCGCCGACGATCCGAATCGAGTTCGTGACGACGGTTCCCCGGCTCGCCTCGGGCGACGGCGGGATCACTGATGAGACCTTCACATGGCGGTTCGGGTGGTTCCCCCTCCTCGTCGAGGACGACGGGGCGTACGATGAGCGGGACGGGGTTCTCGTCCACGGCGAGGAGGGAGCCTTCCCTCTCGTTCTGCCGCGGGCCGACGTGGACGCCGAGTTCGCTCTGCCCGGCGACGTCCGGTTCTACGCGGGCGCGGACGAGGTTCTGGATCTCGGTCTCTCGGACGACGGCTCGCGGCGCGTTCGAACGGTCAACGAGTTCTCGACCCGGTCGCTCGCGATCACGTTCGGGACCGCGTACGACGAGTACGAGCTCGACGGCCCGACGCCGATCCGCGTCGCGTACTTCGGGGGGCACGAGAACACGGCCCGCCTGCTTGCCACGTACGCGCGCGACATCCTCGCCGAATACGAGGGCCGCTACGGGGCGTATCCGCGGTCCGTCCTGACGATCGTCGAGAACCCGAGCGCGGCCGGCGGCGCTTTCTCGGCCGACGGGATCGTCTGGTTGTCGACGCGGTTCTTCACCCACCGCGACGTCTTGCTCCCCGAAGTCCTCCACCGGGTGACCGAGTACGTCCTCGCGCACGAGATCGCTCACCAGTGGTTCGGGGTGGGGATGGGCGTCGACCTCGACGCGGAGGGGTGGCTCTCGGAGGGGCTGGCGCAGTACGCGTCCGTGTCCTACTTCGAGCGGGCACACGGGGCCGACAAGCCGAACCTGATCGACGTCCGCGGCGAGGGAGTCCTCGAGGAGTACGTCTCCCGCTTG
>Ga0209079_10000980_pt1 | contig 10956 bp, 9 predicted proteins | sample PPLLaktember2015_2_FD_187259 | JGI IMG/M metagenome (GOLD analysis project Ga0209079, IMG submission 187259) | Freshwater sediment microbial communities from Prairie Pothole Lake near Jamestown, North Dakota, USA - PPLs Lake P7 Core (6) Depth... | ecosystem: Environmental > Aquatic > Freshwater... | reverse complement strand
CCCGCGCGCGCGCCATCGACAGCGGCAGGCGGCACATCCGGCGCCCCTGGTGGTGGCGGTGGTGGTGGCGTCGGAATGTCGATGGCGATGTCGACGCCAGCTGGCGTGGCCGGCTCGGTCCGCGGCAGCAGCACCTGCGTGCGTTGGGTCGGGTCGACCGGAGTCGGCTCCCTGCGCGCGGGTGCAGGCAGCTCGCCGCGGCCTTCCAGCACCTCGACCAGCGCGGCCACGCTTTGCGGCCGGTCGGCCGGCCGCGGCGCGAGCATCCAGTCGATGATCTGCAGGAAGCGCTTCGAACAACCCGGCAGGCCGAGCTCGGCCAGCGGCTGCATCTCGTCCTGCACGGCGCGCGCGGTCGACGGCGGTGGCGCCGTGCCGAGCAGGTAGAAGTGCATCGTCGCGCCCAGCGCGTACAAGTCGGTCCAGGCGCCCTGCTTCACCGACGCGCCCTCGCCGTACTGCTCGATCGGCGCATAGGCCGGCTTGAGGATCGCCGTCAGCGCCTGGCTCTTCTCGCCGACGACGCGCCGCGCGGCGCCGAAGTCCAGCAGCACCGGCAGGTTGCCGGCCTCGATCAGGATGTTGTCGGGCGCGATGTCGCGGTGGTAGATCGACTCGCGGTGCAACAGGTCCACGGCCTGAAGCAGTGGCATCAGCAGCGCGCGCGCGGCCGCCTCGTCGGGCGGCGCGGCCATGGCCGCGCGATACTCCTTCAGCGTGCGGCCGCGGTACAGCGGCATGGTGATGTAGGCAGTGCCGTTGGCTTCCCAGTAGCGATACACCTTCAGCAGCGACGGCGAATCGAATCGGGCCAGCATGCGCCCCTCGTTGACGAAGGAGCGCAGCCCGGTCTCGAAGCTTTCGGTCGTCGACTGCGACAGCGGCGCGACCTTGACGCTCTGGCTGCGCGTGGCCAGCGAGGCCGGCATGTATTCCTTGATCGCCACCTCGCGCTCGAGCGCATGGTCGAAGGCCAGGTAGACGATGCCGAAGCCACCGACGCCGACGACGCTGCGCAGTTCGAATTCGCCGAGCCGCGTGCCCACTGGCAGGGCCCCGGGATTGGCGTTGTCGGCGCTGGGCGACTCCGGCGTGGTCATCGCGGCAAGCTTAACAGCGCGCCGTGGGCTGCCCTGCGCCAGCTACATCACTGCGCCCAGCTGCCAGGGTACGAATTCACTCTGGCCGTAGCCGTGACGTTCGCTCTTGGTGGCCTTGCCCGAGGCGGTGGCCAACATCAGCTGAAAGATGCGCTCACCCATCTGGTCGATGCTGGCGCTGCCGTCGATGACCTCGCCGCAGTTGATGTCGATATCGTCCTCCTGCTTGAGCCACAGCGCGGTGTTGGTGCTGAGCTTCAGCGACGGCGACGGCGCACAGCCATAGGCCGAGCCGCGGCCGGTGGTGAAACAGATCAGGTTGGCGCCGCCGGCCACCTGGCCGGTGGCCGACACCGGGTCGTAGCCCGGCGTGTCCATGAACACCAGGCCCTTGGCGGTGACTGGCTGTGCGTACTCGACCACATCCACCAGGTTGGTGGTGCCGCTCTTGGCCACGGCGCCCAGGCTCTTTTCCAGGATCGTCGTCAGCCCGCCGGCCTTGTTGCCGGCGGACGGGTTGTTGTCCATCTGCCCGCCGTTGCGCGCGCAGTAGTCCTCCCACCAGCGCAGCCGCGCCAGCAGCTTGTCCGCCACGGCCTGCGACACGGCGCGGCGCGTCAGCAGGTGCTCGCCGCCGTAGACCTCGGGCGATTCGGACAGGATGGCCGTGCCACCGTGGCGCACCAGCCGGTCCACCGCCGCGCCCAGCGCCGGGTTGGCGCTGATCCCGGAATAGCCATCGGAGCCGCCGCACTGCAGGCCGACGATGAGGTGGCTGGCCGGCACCGCCTGGCGCTGCACGCGATTGGCCTCCTCGAGCATCCATTCCACCAGCTCGATGCCGCGCGCCACGGTCTTGCTGGTGCCACCCGTGTCCTGGATGCTGAAGGCCTGCAGGCGGTTGCTTTCCTGCAGGCCTTCCTGCTGCATCAGGCCGCTGATCTGGTTGGTTTCGCAGCCCAGGCCCACCATCAGCAGCGCGCCGAAATTGGCATGCCGCGCATAGCCGCCGAGCGTGCGGCGCAGCACCTGCAGCGGCTCGCCTTCGCTGTCGGTGGCACAGCCGGCACCGTGCGTCAGCGCCACCACGCCATCGACATTCGGGTAGCGCTCCAGCGCTTGCGGACGGATGTCGCGGCGGAAGTGGTCGGCAATGGCCCGCGCCACCGTGGCCGAACAGTTGACGCTGGTCAGCACGCCGATGTAGTTTCGCGTGGCCACGCGCCCGTCGGGACGCACGATGCCCTGGAAGGTGGCCGGCTCGGCCACGTAGGCCGTGGGCGCGACGCCCTGCCCCACCGCGTAGTCGCGCGCGAAGTGGCCGAACTCCAGGTTGTGGCTGTGCACATGCTGGCCCGGCGCGATGTCCACCCGCGCCATGCCGATCACCTGGTTGTAGCGGCGCACCGGCTGGCCGGCAGCGATGGCGCGCACCGCCAGCTTGTGGCCCGGCGGCACCAGGCCGGTGACGGTGATGCCTTCGCTGTCGATGCGCGTGCCGCCGAGCAGCTGCACCCGTGCGATGACGACGTCATCCGCCGGATGGATGCGGATCACCGGCGAGGTGGGGGCGTTCATGGCGGACGCGTCAAGCGTCGATCAGCGCAGGATCCCAGGCGTGCACCGTCTGCTGCTGCACGCCCAGGCCCTCGATTCCGAGCTTCATCACGTCGCCCGGCTTCAGAAACACTGGATTCGGCTTGACGCCCATGCCCACGCCCGGCGGCGTGCCGGTGGTGATGCAGTCACCCGGCTCCAGCGTCATGAAGCGGCTCAGGTAGGACACCAGCATGGCCACGCCGAAGATCATGGTCTTGGTGCTGCCGCTCTGGTAACGGTGGCCGTTGACCTCGAGCCACATGCCCAGGGCCTGCGGGTCGGGGATCTCGTCGGCTGTCACCAGCCACGGGCCGATGGGTCCGAAGGTATCGCAACCCTTGCCCTTGTCCCAGGTGCCGCCGCGTTCGATCTGGTATTCGCGCTCGGACACGTCGTTGACGACGCAGTAGCCAGCCACGTGCTTCAGCGCGTCGGCCTCGGACACATAGCGCGCGCGGCTGCCGATGACCACGCCGAGTTCGACCTCCCAGTCGCTCTTGACGCTGCCCTGCGGCAGCACCACTGGGTGGTTGGGGCCGACCGCGCAGCTGGTGGCCTTCATGAAGACGATCGGCTCCTTGGGCACCGGCAGGTTCGATTCGGCCGCATGGTCGGCATAGTTCAGGCCGATCGCGATGAACTTGCCCATGCCGGTCCAGGGCACGGCCAGGCGGCCCGTCTGTTCCACCGCCGGCAGCGTGCGCGTGTCCAGGTCGCGCAGGCGCTGCAGGCTCTTCGGTGTCAGCGCGGCGGCGCCGATGTCGGGCAGCACCTTCGACAGATCGCGTATCTGGCCCTGGGCATCGATCAAGGCGGGCTTCTCGGCGCCCTTGGCGCCATGGCGTAGCAGTTTCATGTTCTTCCTTGTATGACGCGTCGTGCAGACCGCGTGGTTTCAGAGTGACCAGCCGCCATCGACCATGGCGGTCGTGCCGGTGGTGAAACGTGATTCGTCCGAGGCCAGGTACACCGCCAGCGCGGCCACCTCCTCGGCGGTGCCGAGCCGGCCCATCGGCTGGCGGGCAACGAACATCGCCTCCACCTGCTCCAGGCTCTGACCGGAGCTGGCCGACAGCGCGCGCATGCGCTCGCGCAGCGACGGCGATTCGATGGTGCCGGGGCAGATGGCGTTGCAGCGCACGCCCTTGGTGATGAAATCCAGCGCCACCGACTTGGTCAGGCCGATGACCGCGGCCTTGGTGGCCGCATAGACGAAGCGGTTGGCCGCGGCCTTGACGCTGCTGGCGCCCGAAGCGACGTTGACGATCGAGCCGTTGCCGCGCGCCAGCATGCCGGGCAAAAAGGCCTTGATGGTGCGATACATCGAGCGCACGTTCAGGTCGAAGGCGAAGTCCCATTGCTCCTCGGAGCAGTCGAGCACGCTGCCGTGGTGCACGAAGCCGGCACCGTTGAACAGGATGTCGACGTCGGCGTGGCGCCGAGCCGCGTCGGCGATGGCCACAGCGTCGAGCGCGTCGAGCCGCTCGACCAGGAACTTCGGGCCCGCCAGGCCCGCCAACGCTTCCGTCTTCAGGTCGGTGGCGACCACCGTCGCGCCCTCGCGCGCGAAGGCCTCGGCCACGGCGCGGCCGATGCCCTGCCCGGCCGCGGTCACGAAGGCCTTCTTACCGGCCAGTCTTGTACTCATCGATGCGTCTCCTCGGATGGGCCTGCGCGCTCGGCGGCGCCTGCGATGGACGCACTGTATGCGACCCGGCGCGCAGCGGCACTTCGGACTTCACCCCACCCGGCGGACCCGTAGAATCCCGCGCTTTTGATTCCGCGGCCGGATGGCCGCTTCTGGCATGACCGAAATCACCCGTTGGGTCCGCTTCGAACACCAGGGTCAGGCCGGCTTCGGCCGGCTGGACGGCGAGGGGGTGGCCGTGCACACGGGCGACCTGTTCGGCGCCCCCCGGCCCACCGGGCAGACGCTGCCGCGGGCCGGCCTGAAGCTGCTGGCACCGGTGCGCCCGGGCAAGGTGCTGGCACTGTGGAACAACTACCTGGCGCTGGCCGCCAAGCTGGGTCTGGCCGATCCGGCCGAGCCGCTGTACTTCATGAAGGCGCCGAGCAGCTGCCTGGACCCCGAGGCAAGCATCATCGCGCCGGCGGGCCAGGGCAAGATCGTCTTTGAGGGCGAGCTGGCGGTGGTCATCGGCCGACGCGCCAAGGCGGTGAGCGAGGCCCAGGCCCTGCAGCATGTGTTCGGCTACACCTGCTGCAATGACGTCACCGCTGCCGAGGTGCTGAACCGCGACGCCAGCTTCGCGCAGTGGGTGCGTGCCAAGAGCTACGACACCTTCTGCCCGCTGGGGCCGTGCATCGCCACGGGCCTGGATCCGACCACCCTGTCGGTGAAGACCTGGCTCGACGGGCAGCTGCGCCAGGACTACCCGGTGGCCGACATCCGCTTTTCCGTCCCCAGGCTGGTGAGCCTGATCTCGCACGACATGACGCTGGAGCCCGGCGACGTGATCCTGTGCGGCACCTCGGTCGGCGTCGGCTCGATGAAGCCGGGCCAGACGGTGGCCGTAGAGATCGAAGGCATCGGCCGGCTGACGAACCGATTCGAAACTGCAGACTGAAGGACCCCCATGAAGATCGCGATCATCGGCGCCGGTGCCATCGGAGGCTACGTCGGCGTGAAGCTGGCGCTGGCCGGCGAAGACCTGACGTTCATCGTGCGCGGCACCAACCTCGAGGCCATCCGCAAGAACGGCATGAAGCTGATCATGCACGACGGCACCGAGCACGTGGCCCGCAACGTCAAGGCCACCAACGACTATGCCGCCGCGGGCGTGCAGGACATGGTGATCCTGGCGATGAAGGCGCACCAGGTCGAGGCGGTGGTCGATGAGCTGCCCAAGCTGATCGGCCCGCGCACGCTGATCGTCACCATGCAGAACGGCATCCCTTTCTGGTACTTCCACCAGCATGGCGGGGCGCTGGCCGGCAGCGTCGTCAAGAGCGTGGACCCGAGCGGCCGCATCGCTGCGGCAGTGCCGGCCTCGCAGGTGATCGGCTGCGTCGTCTATCCGGCGTCCGAGCTGATCACGCCGGGCGTAGTCAAGCACATCGAGGGCGACCGGTTCCCGGTGGGCGAGCTGGACGGCAGCAGCAGTGAGCGCGTGCAGCGCGTGTCGGACTGTTTCGTCAAGGCCGGCTTCAAGGCGCCGGTGCTGGACAACATCCGCTCGGAGATGTGGCTCAAGCTGTGGGGCAACCTGACCTTCAACCCGATCAGCAGCCTGGCGCACGCCACGCTGGTGGACATCTGCCAGTACCCACTGACGCGGGAACTGGCCGCGGCGATGATGACCGAGGCGCAGGACGTGGCCAACAAATTGGGCATCACCTTCCGCGTCGGCATCGACAAGCGCATCGCCGGCGCCGAGAAGGTGGGCAAGCACAAGACCAGCATGCTGCAGGACATCGAGGCCGGCCGCGCGCCGGAGATCGATGCGCTGGTCGGCTCGGTGGTCGAGCTCGGCCGGTTGACGCACACGCCGACGCCGCACATCGACACCGTCTATGCGCTGGTCAAGCTGCTGGCCAAGACCATGGACGAGGAAAAGGGCCGCGTGCAGATGAGCCCGGTGGCCTGAGGCCGCGGGCCAGCCGATGCCGGCATGCCACCGCTGATCTCCACGGCCGAACTGGCCGCCCGCCTGGCCGAGCCCGCAGCGGGCCGCCCTCCGCTGCGCATCTTCGACGGCACCGTGCACCTGCGGCCCGCTCGCCCCGGGCCCTACACGGCGGAAAGCGGCCGCGCCGACTACGAGGCGGCGCACATTCCCGGTGCTGCCTTCGTCGATCTGCTGGCCGAGTTGTCGCACCCGCATCCGACCTTGCGCTTCACGTTGCCCGCGCCCGAGGTGCTGGCCGACGCGCTGGGTCCCGCCGGTCTGTCCGACGGCGACGAGTGCGTGGTCTACAGCAGCACCTCGCCGATGTGGGCCACGCGGCTGTGGTGGATGTTGCATGCGTTGGGCGTTCCGTCCTCGGTGCTCGACGGCGGCCTGCCCAAGTGGCAGGCCGAGGGCCGGCCGGTGGCCCGGGGTGTCGAACGCTATCCCCCCGGCCGGCTGCATCCTCGCTTCGACGCCTCGCGCTGGGCCGGCCAGGCCGAGGTGCTGCGCGCCACTGCCGACGGCGGCGTTTGCCTGCTCAACGCGCTGACGGCCTCGCTGCACGACGGCCGCGCCGATGTCGACTACGGCCGCAAGGGCCACATCCGCGGCAGCGTCAACCTGCCCTACCCGGCCCTGTTGCAGGAAGACGGCTGCTTCCGGCCGCTGGACGAACTGCGCGCGGCCTTCGCCGCGGTGGGGGCACTGGATCGTGCGCGCGCCATCTGCTACTGCGGCGGCGGCATCGCCGCCACGATGAGCGCGATGTCGCTGCACCGCCTGGGCCACCCCGACGTGGCGGTGTACGACGGTTCGCTGGCCGAGTGGGCGGCGGACCCGACGCTGCCGATGGACACGGGCCGCTAAAGGCCCGCGCCGGCCTACTGCTTCGACCCGCCGGTCACTGCCTCCATCACCCGTTCGAGGTTGAAGCTGCCGGGCTTCTGCCGCGGCGGGAACTCGCGGAAGCTCTGCAGCCAGTTGCCCACATAGGCGCCGGCCGGGGCAAAGGCCCACATGTGCTCGACGTACCAGCGCTGGTAGCCCATCGCGTGCTCGTACTCGGCGCGCTCGAAGGGGTCCATGCGCAGGTTCGTCAGCAGTGGCGCTCGCAGCACCTTGAACGGGTCCTGCCAGACGCGCAGGCCGTGCCCCGGCTGCTCCAGGAAGGTGACCTTCAGGTCGTTGTACCGCAGCGCCGCGACCGAGCCGTCGTCGGTCCAGTAGATGAACTCCTTGCGCGGCCACGGTCCCTGGCCGCGCAGCGCCGGCCCGAGGTCGTAGCCGTCCAGGTGCACCTTGTACGAACGCCCGCCGAGGGTGGTGCCCTTCTTCAGCGTTTCGGCCACATCCTTGCCGCCGGCGGCGTTGACCAGCGTCAGGAACATGTCCTCGTGCGCACCGATGTCGTTGACCACCGTGCCGGGCTGGATCGTGCCCGGCCACTTGATCATCGTCGGCACGCGGTAGCCGCCTTCCCAGTTGGTGTTCTTCTCGCCGCGGAACATGGTCGTGCCGCCGTCGGGCCAGGTGAAGGTCTCGGCGCCGTTGTCGGTGGAATACATGACGATGGTGTTCTCGTCCAGGCCCAGTTCCTTCAGCTTGGCCATCACCTGGCCGACGTGGCCGTCGTGCTCGACCATGCCGTCGGCATAGATGCCCTGGCCGGTCTTGCCCGCCGACGACGCCTTCAAGTGGGTGAAGATGTGCATACGGGTGGAGTTCCACCACAGGAAGAAGGGCTTGTCGGCCTGCTTGGCGCGCTGCATGAAGTCCAGCGCCTTGGCGGTGACCTCCTCGTCGATGGTCTCCATGCGCTTCTTCGTCAACGGTCCGGTGTCGGTGATGCGGCCATCGGCAAAGCTGTGGATCACGCCGCGCGGGCCGAACTTCTTCTTGAACTCGGGGTTCTTCGGGTAGTCCGCGTATTCCGGCTCTTCTTCCGCGTTCAGGTGGTAGAGGTTGCCGAAGAACTCGTCGAAGCCGTGGTTCGTCGGCAGCATCTCGTCGCGGTCGCCGAGGTGGTTCTTGCCGAACTGACCGGTCATGTAGCCCTGCGCACGCAGCAGCGTCGCAATGGTCGGGTCTTCCTTCTTCATGCCCTCGGGCGCGCCCGGCAGGCCCACCTTGGTCAGGCCCGTGCGGATCGGCGACTGGCCGGTGATGAAGGCGGCACGCCCGGCAGTGCAGCTCTGCTGGCCGTACCAGTCGGTGAAGATCGCGCCCTCGCGGCCGATGCGGTCGATGTTGGGCGTCTTGTAGCCCATCATGCCCATGTTGTAGGCGCTGATGTTGAACTGGCCGATGTCGTCGCCCCAGATGACCAGGATGTTCGGCTTCTTGGTAGCCTGCGCCAGCGCGCCGGCGCCCAGGCCGAGGCCCAGTGCCGTAACGACCAGCAGCCTGGCCAGCGAAACAAGGGTCGATCTCATGGTGTGTGCTCCTTCGATGCCGGGCAGCCCACCCGGACGGCGGAGAATTCTTCCACCGCTCTCAGGCAACGTCCAATGCCTGATGCGCAACACGGTGATACGCTGGACGCATGGTGATTGAACTTCGGCTGATCCGCAACGCATTGGTTCTGGGGCAGTACGGCAACTTTGCCCGCGCCGCGGAAGCGCTGCACCTGACGCAGCCCAGCCTGTCGCGCAGCATCGCTGCCCTGGAGGAGCAGCTCGGCGTTCCGCTCTTCGACCGCACCCGCAAGGGCGTGGTGCCCACCGCCTTCGGCCGCGTGCTGCTGGAGCGAGGCGACATGGTGCTGCGGCGAGAGGCCGACCTGCGGCGCGAGATCGGTCTGCTCGCGGCCGTGCAGACGGGCTCGCTGACCGTGGGCGCCGGCCCTTACATGAACGAGGTTTCGGTGGCCCGCGCCCTCGGCCGGGTGGCGGCGGCGTACCCGCAGCTGCAGGTCGAATGCCGCTCGCTGCACCCGGCCGAGGTGGTGAGCCAGGTGCTGGCCGAGCATGTGGATGTCGGCGTCAGCAACATCGCAGGCCTGGACCGCGAGGAAAGGCTGGCGGTCGAGCCGCTGCCGCCACAGCGCATCTACCTGGCCTGCCGTCCCGGCCATCCGCTGACGCAGGAGGCCGCGCCGACGTTGCGGCGTGCGCTGCAGTTTCCGTTGGTGACGACGCGGCTGCGCGGCGAGCAAGCCGCGCTGGCGCTGCGTCAGGGCAGTCCGACGACACCGGGCGATGCCTATGGCCAGGACTACACCCCACGGGTGCTGGTGAACTCGATCGCGACGGCGCGGCTGGTGGCCCAGGCCAGCGACCTGCTCGTCCCGGGCACGGCCGCCGCGCTGGCCGATGACTTGGCGGCCGGGCGGCTGGTGCGCCTGGAGTGCAGCGCTCCGGCCATGCGCACCAACAACGGCCTGCTGTACCTGCGCGGGCGCACGCTGACGCCGGCGGCGCAGGTGTTCATCCAGGCGCTGAAGCAGGTGGAGGCCGAGGACCAGGCGGTTGACGCGGCACCGCGGCGCCGCCGTTCGCGCGCACTTCATCGGGTCATCAAGGACACCGCCGGGACGGCCGGCGGGTAGGGACACAGCCCCGGCGCGAGCTCAGGATTCCATCATGGCCCGCACATGCGCGGCGCTGCCGCTGGCCAGGCCGTCCAGGCTGTAGCCGCCTTCGAGGATCGACACCACACGGCCGTGCGCCGAGTCCGAGGCCACGGCGAGCAGCTCGCGGGTGATCCAGTCGAAGTCGTCGTCGGTCAACTGCAGCCCGCCGAGCGGGTCCTGGTGGTGGGCGTCGAAGCCGGCGGAGATGATCAGCAGCTCGGGCGCAAAGTCGCGCAGCGCCGGCAACAGCTCGGCCGACATGCCCTTGCGGAACTCGGCCGTGCCGCAGCCGCGCGACAGCGGGATGTTGACGATGTTGCGTGCCACGCCCGACTCATGGCGCGAGCCGGTGCCGGGGTAGAAGGGCGACTGGTGGCTGGAGCCGTAGAACAGGTCGGGGTCGTCGTGGAAGCACTGCTGTGTGCCGTTGCCGTGGTGCACGTCGAAGTCGACCACCGCCACGCGCTTCAGGCCATGGCGGTGGCGCGCGTGCAGCGCGGCGATGGCCGCCTGGTTGAAGACGCAGAAGCCCATCGCGCGTTCGGCCTCGGCATGGTGGCCGCAGGGCCGCGTGGCGCAGAATACGTTGTCGGCCTCGCCGGCCACCACCGCGTCGACGCCGGCGCAGGCCGCGCCGACGCAGCGCAACACCGCCTCCAGCGTGCCAGGCGACATCACCGTGTCGCCGCCGTCCAGCGCGCGCAGGCCCTGCGCCGGGGACACGGAATGCACCCAGTCGACGTAGTCGGCGTCATGCACCAGCTTGGCCTGCTCGGCGCTGCCCAGCGGCGCCTCGCGCCACTGCAAGCCCGCAAAGAACGGAGCCTGCAGTGCGCGGCGCACGGCCCGCAGCCGCTCCGGCGCCTCGGGGTGATTCCGGCCCGGCTGGTGCTGCAGGCAGGCGTCGTGGGTGTAGATCAGGGTCGTCATTCGATGCTCTCTGCGGACAATTCATGGCAGGTTCGGTTCGGCCAGCGCGGAAACTCGCGACGGCCGCGGCCCGTCCACGATCTGGACGCGGCGACGCGGGCCGCTGTCGTCGAGCCCCTCGGCC
>Ga0209079_10000979_pt1 | contig 10962 bp, 6 predicted proteins | sample PPLLaktember2015_2_FD_187259 | JGI IMG/M metagenome (GOLD analysis project Ga0209079, IMG submission 187259) | Freshwater sediment microbial communities from Prairie Pothole Lake near Jamestown, North Dakota, USA - PPLs Lake P7 Core (6) Depth... | ecosystem: Environmental > Aquatic > Freshwater... | reverse complement strand
GACTGCTTCTCAACACGGGAGTTTTCTCGGGCTTCGTCTGAGCGTCTGGTTCTTGCTGCTGTCGGTGATCCCGTTGGTCGTGATCGGCGTGTTCATCCGTCAGGACGTAACCGACAGCATCATTGTGATCGAATCGAAGCGCCAACAGGAACTTGCACGCATCATTGCCAATGTCATTGCAGAGCATCATGCCGACGACCCGGGCGCCGCCAATCATCATCTTCGAGTGGATGGTCGGAAGGCGATCTCGGTCATCAACAGCGACGGTGTCTATCTCGCCCATTCGGAGTCGACAAAGGTCGGCAATCGGATCCACGATGAATTCGGACCGGAGACGGCCAACGTGATTCTGATGGGACGAGAGGGATACGTGATCGAGGCGCGCACTCGTTCGGTCATTGGATACAGCAAGGTCCCCGGGGGCCGCTATACCGTTGTGGCGACGCTTGAGGAGGGGTTGATCGACGGGGCGGTCCGGGATCTGCAACGGAATTCCTACATCAAGCTGTCCATCAGCCTGATTCTCATCTCGATCGTGGCCGGACTCGTCATCTGGATGATCGTGGTCCGTCCCATGCAGAAACTGACCTGGGCGGCGCTGCAGGTCGGACACGGAAACCTCCAGGCGACGGTCGATGCGCGGGACATGGACGACGAGGTCGGGCTCCTCGCAACAGCCTTCAATGAGATGACGGCGAGCCTCCGTACCACGCACGAAGGTTTGGAAGCCGAGATCCAGCACCGAAAGATCGCGGAGGAGGCGCTGCGGGAACGCGAACGACAGTTCCGCGTCCTCGCAGAGAATTCGACGGACATGATCTCGCGTCATGACGTTCGCGGGCAGTACCTCTATGTGTCTCCCTCCTGCGACCTCGTCATGGGTTTTGATCCCGCGGAGCTCGTTGGACGGTCGGCATTCGACTTCATCCATCCCGATGATCATGCGATGACGAAGCAGTCGCTTGCGTCGCTCCAGACGAAACGGGATGTCCAATTGGTGACATACCGGATCCGAAGAAAGGACGGGTCCTACACTTGGGTTGAATCGACCACGCGATCGATCGAGGATGCATCGCACAATGTCTTCGAGATCCAGGTCGCGACGCGCGACATCGCGAGACGGAAACAGGCCGAACTGGCGCTCATGGAAAGTGAGGAACGCCTTCGGACCGTCGTTGCGAATCTTCCGCTTGTCCTATTCTCGATCGATCCTGGAGGAACATTCACTTTGTCCGAAGGAAAGGGGCTTGAGGCGCTCCGGCTTCGGCCGGGCCAGGTCGTTGGTCAGTCGGTCTTCGACGTGTATCGGGAATTCCCCGATGTGCTCAAAGGTATCCGGCGTGCGCTTGGAGGAGAACCCCACGTTGAAGTCTATACGGTCGTGGACAATCTCTTCGAGACGTGGCTCACGCCGTTGCTGACGACGGAGGGCGCGGTGACCGGCATCATCGGCGTGGCGGTGAACGTCACGGAACGCCATCGTATGCAGGAGGCCATCAAGGCCTCGGAACAGATGTACAAGGCCTTGGTCGAACAGAGCTCGGATGCCATCTATGTCATTCAGAACCATCGTCTCGTCTTCGTGAACAGGGCGTGGGAGGAGTGGTTTGGCTATTCGGTCGATGAGGCTCTGAGCCCTGCATTCGACTTTTTCCGTATCGTTGCGCCCGAGAGTCAGCCGCTGATGCTGGAACGGTTCAGGACGTACGATGCAGGAACAATGCCGCCGCTACGGTATGAAATGAAGGGAGTGACAAAGAATGGTGAAATCCTCGACCTTGACGTGTCGGTGGCGCGCATTCCCTGGCGAGGCCGATGGGCGGTTCAGGGAGTCTATCGCGATATCACCGAGCGCAAACGGAGTGAACAGGTGATCCTGCAGAAGCAGAAAGTGGAGAGCCTGGGCGTCCTGGCCGGAGGGGTCGCACATGACTTCAACAACCTGTTGCAGGCGATGCTCGGTCACATCTCGCTCTCCTTGCGGCGTGTTCCGCCGGAAAGCCCTGCCTTCGCCAATCTCCAGAAGGCCGAGAAAGCCGCGGAGCGAGCGTCCGAGTTGACACGTCAGTTGCTTGCATACTCCGGACGCGGGAACTTCGACATCCGACCGCTGAGCCTGAACTCGATCATCACCGAGAATCTCCATCTCCTGGAGGTCGGTGTTCACAAGAGTATCCGGCTGGACAAGGAACTCGCATCACCTCTGCCGCTCATCGATGCCGATGCCGGTCAGATGCAGCAGGTGATCATGAATCTCATCATCAATGCATCCGAAGCGATCGGGGAGCGACCTGGACGCATCCTTATTCGCACGCAGTCCATGCATGTAGGCGCTGACGATGTTCCCCTCTGGTCTCAGCCGGGAAATACCATGGAGGTGGGCGAGTATGTGCTCCTTGAGGTGAACGACGATGGAAGCGGGATGAGCAGCGACACGCTGCGGCGCATCTTCGATCCATTCTTCACGACGAAGTTCACCGGACGAGGGCTAGGTCTTTCTGCCATCCTCGGGATCGTGCGCGGCCATCACGGTGGGATCAGAGTGAAGAGCGAACTCGGGAGGGGGACATCCTTCCAACTCATTTATCCCGTTTCGTCCACGCTCGTAGTGCCGGCCGAATCGCCGACGGTTCAGCCGGCGATTTCTCAGTTCAAGGGAAGCGTTCTCGTGGTCGACGACGAAGCCGACGTGCGGGAGGTGGTCGTGGATCTCTTGCGAGAGGCCGGATTACGGACGATGGTTGCACCGAACGGTGAGGCGGGATTGGCGATCTACCGGCGGTTCAAGCACGAGATCGACATTGTATTGCTTGACCTGTCGATGCCGGGGATGGGGGGGAAGGAAACATTCCGTCTGTTGAAAGCGGAGAATCCCGACGTGCGCGTGATCATGTCCTCAGGATTCAGCGAATCGGATGCGATGAATGAGATCAGCGAATTGGGACTCGCCGGCTTCATTCAGAAGCCGTACCAGTGGTCACGGCTGATCGATGTGCTGCGGCGAGTGATGCCTGCCTTGTGACCTACGCGGCCGCTATCGGAGCGGGAAGGACGACGCGGACAGTCGTGCCGACCCCTTCACTGCTCTCGACGGTCAATTCCCCCAGATGCAACTCGGTCAAGCGCTTCGCGATGACGAGGCCGAGACCGGATCCCTGTTGTTCCTGCACGCGACGGTTGAACTGCATGTAGGCCCCCAATTCCTGCATCTGAATGCCCGACATCCCGCGTCCACGATCCGCGACGATGAAGATGAACTTCCCTCCGGCCGCATGGACCGTGATCGTCACCGGTGTCCCTGGTTCGGAGAACTTGAACGCGTTGTCGGCGAGTTCCTCCACGATCTTGCTGAGCGTCCGATCAGAGACCGCGACGCCGGCGTTCTCGCCCCGCACCGTCAGATCGCTCAGCCGTTGAAATTGTCCGGCTTTCATTCGCCCGAGGAGCCGAATCAGTTGGAGCGGTTCGTCTGTCCTGTCATTCCGCAGTTCCGTGAGTTGGCGGTCGTCGGAGGCGATGACCTCCAATTGGGCGTAGATCAGGAAGTTCTCGATGAGCCTCTGGAGCCGATCGGCCGCCCTGTGAATGCGTTGCGCAAGGTCGGCGATGTCGGCGGGAGGAAGCGTCGCATGCTCGTTGAGTAGGATCTTGCAGAAGCCGAGGATCCCGTGCAGCGGGGTTCGCAGTTCGTGCGGGAGGGCAAGGCTGATGTTGGCGCGCAATTCATCCAGCTTGCGTTCGGAGTGCGCCCGGATGGCCGAGTGCCGCTCGAATCGCTTTTCGACGGCCGTCAGCAATTCCGCGTGGGTGATCGGCTTCAGCAGATAATCGTCCGCCCCGAGCATCATCCCGTGGCGGAAGTGCTGATGGTCGGAATATCCGGTCAGGAACATGAAGGGGATCGAGGCCGTTTCCGGCGACTTCTGGAGTTCCTGAAGGACGCCGTACCCATCGAGCCCCTCCATGTTCACATCGCAGATCACCAGGTCCGGCCGGCGGGCGCTGATCATCAGGAGTCCGGCTTCGCCGCTCCCCGCTTCTTCCACTTCGTATCCGTTCCCCTCCAGGATCGCACTGATCGCGGTTCGGATCAGATCTTCGTCGTCGATGACCAGAATGCGCTTACGCTCGATTGAGTCCATGTTCCGCCCTTTGTGGTAAATCAAATATTAACAAAAAGTCGTATTATCAACAATCCCAATCGAACGATAGGTTTTCCCTTTGTCCGAACATCCGATCCTTGAGACCCGTTCCCTCGGCAAGCGATACGGTTCCCGCTGGGCGGTCCGCGACCTGAATCTCCTCGTCTATCCGGGTGATGTCTTTGGTTTCCTCGGACCGAACGGTGCCGGCAAGAGCACGACCATCCGGATGGCGCTCTCATTGATCCGGCCTACAACCGGCGAAGTGCGGCTGTTCGGACGGTCGCTCCGTTCAGACCGTTCGGCGGCATTGCGGTCCGTCGGCGGCATCGTCGAGCGCCCTGACTTCTACGGATACCTTTCCGCGGTCAAGAACCTTGAGATCGTCGGAGCATTGTACGGCGGAGTCCCCGCCCGGCGCATCTGGGAAGTGCTGGAATTGGTTGGACTCAAGGAACGGGGGAACGATCGCGTGAAGGCGTATTCCCACGGGATGAAGCAGCGCCTCGGGATCGCGCAGGCACTGCTCTCCGATCCGGAACTCGTCGTGCTCGATGAACCGACCAGCGGACTCGATCCGCAGGGGATGAAGGAGATCCGCGAACTCATCATCTATCTCGCGCGCGAAAAGAAGAAGACGATCATCCTCTCCTCCCATCTGCTGAATGAGATCGAGATGGTCGCGACGCGCATGGCGATCATCAACAAGGGGGAATTGAAAGTGCAGGGAGCCGTGCAGGACCTGCTCAAGAGCGGCGAGTATCGCGTGCTCATCACCGGAGAACCGCTGGCAAAGATCGGTTCGGTCCTTCGCCGTCATCGGCGACTTGTGAGGGCGATGGAACCTGCCGAGACGGGGATGATGGTGACGATGGACCGGGAGCATGTTCCCACCATCGCTGCAGCGTTGGTCCGCGCAAACGTCCGGCTCAGCGGTATCATTCCACGACGCTCGCTGGAAGAGTACTTCCTGTCGATCACGGAAAACGCAACGGAGTCGTAGCATGGTCCGGCTGATATTCGTAGAATTGCAGAAGACGTTCCTGAAGAAGCGGACCTACCTCGGCTTCCTCATCGTGCTGATCATCGTACCGCTCATCGAGGTTGCGATGAAGCTGGAAGGGGGAAGGTTCGTCACGAATGCGTTCCGCAGTGTCGCGCGCGACTTCGTCCTCGTCGGAAATCTGTTCAATGGATGGCTGGTTTCGTATCAGATCATGAACAGCTTGTGGGTCCACATCCCCTTGCTCGTCTCGTTCGTGGCCGGGGACCAGCTGGCGGGAGAAGCGACGAGCGGCACCTATCGGCTCATCCTGACCCGTCCTGTGTCGCGCACGCGCATCTTTCTGGCGAAGTATTTCACGGTCGTTCTCTACACGGTCGTCTTTGTTCTCTTCCTTGCGGTGCTGAGCATCGGCTTGGCGGTCCTCCTCCTGGGACGCGGTGACCTTCTTCTGTTCTCGCGCGGGGGACAGATCACGATCCTTCCTGAAGGGGAGGTGTTCTGGCGGTTCGCGCTCGCGTATCTGTTCGCGTGTTGCTCGATGATCACAGTGAGTTCCATCGCGTTCTTCTTCTCCTCGTTCGTCGAGAACGCGATCGGCCCGATCGTTGCAACGATGGGCGTGTTGATCACCTTCATGGTCCTGACGGCGCTCCCGGTCGAAGTGCTCGAATCCGTTCGAACGCATTTCTTCACGTACTATCTGGACATCTGGCAGCGGCCATTCGAGGATCCCATCTCCTGGGAACGGATCGCCACGGCGTTGCTCTATTTTGCCGGGTACTCCATCGTCGCGGTGGCCGGCGCCTGGGCGGTCTTTTTGCGCAAGGATATTCTGTCGTAACTTCTGTTCAGTCACATGTGAAAGGAGTCTCCCCTGTGAATTTGCGGACTCGGTTGGCGTCATTCACGGAAGGATTCCATCCCACCTTCTGGGTGGCGAATGGAATGGAGCTGTTCGAGCGCCTCGCGTACTATGGACAGCAGATCGTGTTCATGGTATACTTGCGGAACAAGCTCGGGTTTTCGGAATCCGAAGCGGGTCAGCTCTCCGGCATCTTCGGCGGTCTCATCTATCTGTTGCCGATCCTCGGCGGTACGCTGGCCGACAAGTGGGGATTCCGGAAGGCGTTCAATGTGGCCTTCTCCATCCTTGCGCTCGGCTATTTCCTGATCGGCTCGGTCGGCATGGACGCGTTCGCGGGTATCTATGGAGACATGTCGCTCTACTGGCTGCTGATGGCATTCCTGGTCTTCACGGCGTTCGGCGGATCGTTCATCAAGCCTTCCGTTCTCGGAACGGTTGCGGTGACCTCCACTGAGGAGAAGCGTTCGCTCGGCTTCGCGCTCTACTATTGGCTGGTGAATGTCGGAGCGATGCTCGGTCCGACGATCGCCTATTTTGTGCGCGACAGCTTCGGCAATGAGTACGTCTATCTCGTCTCCGCGTTCAGCTGCCTCGCGATGCTGATCGTGAATCTCGTGTTGTATAAGGAAGTGTCCAATCCGGCGACGAACACGACCGAGCCGTTGAGCAGGAAGATCGCGAATCTGTTCATCGTGCTGGCGAACTTCAAGTTCATGGCGTTCCTGCTCATCTATTCGCTCTACTGGATCATCTTCTGGCAGGAATTTATTGTCATACCGTACTACATCAATGACTTCATAGGGAAGGAAACCCCGTACGAGATCATCCAGTCCTGGTCGGGTGCCGGCGCCATCATCCTCCTGCAGATCCCGGTGAACCGCCTCACCAAGAATGTCGCGACCCGGCATGCGATCGCGATCGGATTCGCCATTTCCGGGGTCACCTGGGCGATCATCGCGCTCTCCCCGAGCATCCCGACGATCGTTGCCGGCATCGTCGCGTTCTCCATCGGCGAAATGATCCAGGCGCCGCGCTACTACGAATACATCTCCGAGATCGCTCCTCCGGGCCAGCAGGGATTGTTCCAGGGGTATGCGTTCCTCCCGATCGCCATCGCGCGTTTTGTGGGCGATCCGATCGGCGGGTGGCTCTATGAATCGTCGAAGGCGAGCGGCAACATCGAGTACGTCTGGTACGCACTGACGGGGATCGGCGTTCTGGCGACCGCGCTCATGCTCCTCTACAACAAACTGACGGAACACGATCATGTCGCGAAGGCGTGATGCACGACCATGGTTCATGGCCGCCGCGGTGGGCCTATACCTGTTCACCGCAGAGATCGGTTGGACGCAACCGGTCGTGACGGGTGTGGAGGCGCTTCGGAGGTTCGAGCAGACGTTCGAGGATGTGAAGGATTTCACCGCGACGATCGAGGCGGACATCGATATGGAGCGGATCCGCATCCCGCGAATGTCCGCGACGCTGTTCTTCAAGCGTCCGGACAAATTCCGATACACGTCCCCCGGCTTCGCGTTGTTTCCTCGGGAGGGAATGGTGCTCGATCCGGTGATGTTGCGGGAGCGCTATACGCCCAAACTGGAGGGGAGGGATACCATCAACGGTCGCGCGGCATTGCGGATGCTCCTGGATGCGCGCGATCCGAAGAACCGTCTTCAGCACATGACGATCTGGCTCAACCCGGAAAGCTGGACCCCGGTGAGGATGGAGACGACTCCGTACGGTTCGCGCAAACTTCGAGCCGATTTCGTCTACGAGAAGTTCCAGGAGAAATACTGGCTACCGCGCTCAGTGACCGTGCAGTTTCAGGTCGCCGAGGAGCCCGACCTTGGGCAGCCACCGGGAGAACCAGCCCGCGCGGCGCCGCGCAAGGGAACGATGACCGTCCGCTATCTGGAGTACGAAGTGAATACAGGGCTGAGCGACGACGTGTTCGTTGAGCCCAAGGTTCCACAGGAGGCGCCGAAGTAGTCCGGTCGGCGTCTTCTATCTTCTCACCTTCCGCAGATCCTTCACCTCGTCTATCAGCTCGCCGTTGTTGGTGTACACTTCCATCCCGAGTGCGTGGCCGTGAGCGCGAAACAGGATATAATGATGACGTGGAGAGAATGCCTTCACGGCTTCATGCCAGGGCGTGACCTGTTGTGTGTAGTACGGGGCACCTGCGCCGCCGCTCACGATGAACCAAAGCGGGGGACCGAAGGAGGAAACGGGGGAGAGCATGCCGTCGTTCAGGATCCCGTCGCCGTTCTTGTCGTCCGCCATTATCCCGACCGGCGTGCTTCGCGTGATGAGCATGCGCTGGTAGTTGTGCTCGTCTGATCCAAGAACTACCGAGACCTTTCTCGTTTTGCTCAACATCGTCCACAGTTTGTTCCGCACTTCGACGATCCCTTCGCCGGCTCGTTCGATCGTTCCCTGCTCCGTCCGCCATGCAGCCCGAATGTTGTTGTTTCCGTTGTACCACATCGCGTCAGAGAGGTGACCGCCTCCGGGGAAGACCGGCTCGTGTGCGAAAACGACGATGTGCCGCACCGTGGGATCTGCGTCGGCGGTCCGCAATTCGGCGGCGAGCCAGTCCAGTTGTTCCGGAAGGAAGTAACCTTCGGGAGATCCGCCGAATTCCGGGATGCGGTTGGTCGTTGTCCACCAGTAATCGTTATTCAGCACGATGGCCTTGATGGTCCCATACTGAAACGAGAAAACCCCTTCCGTGTATGGCGGGAATCCCGGCCGGGGAGATGGCCCATTCGTCGGCTGGACCAGTTCCTGTGCGAACACGACTTCCGTGCTGCCCGATTCATACGGCCAGCGGTCCATGATGATCCACTTGCCCGCTGTGTCTGTGAACGATAGATGCAGCGATTCATGGTTTCCAATGCCGGCATACAACGGTATGCTGCTGACGAGTCCGGACACTCCCTCCTTGAATCCCCGCATCTGAAGCCGGAAGTCATGCTCGGAGTTCGTGTATCCCCCGATCAGATCGCCTCCAAAGAGAAAGAAATCAGCGCGCTGCCGCTTCGCGTGCGTCATGATCTGGTTCAGCACCATCCTGTTCGTGCCGATATATTCATATTCACTCCCTCCCGAGGAAGCGCGGGCATCGCCGCCGTAGCAGAACACGACACCATCTGCACCTCGCGCCGGGGCGCTCCGGAAACGGAACCACGGCGTCCGCGCGGAATCGGAATCATCCACGGCGACGACACGATAACGGTAGGAATGCGCAGGCTTGAGTCCGGAAACCCGGATTTCATGGAACACGGCTGCCGCAGAGTTCTCAAACATCCCGACTCCCTCGACCTCGACCAAACCGTTCGCGGGTCTGTCCGTTTCGAAGGAGACGACCATCCAATCCGGATGTTCGCTTTGCACCAGACCGACCGCAGGGCCTGCCAGAACGGAGACGATAGGGCGAATGCCCGTTGCTGTCGTCGTGAAGAAGACCTTCGAGTCGAAGATCCCCGCCGTGACCGCTCTCCCGTTCACGATGCGGGTCAGCTCAAGACGATATCCGACCGCTCCTCCCGTCGTCCATCGGTTGGCGTTGGTGATGGAGCCAGGGCGAAGGAAGGGATGGAGATTGAGGAGAGCTTTTCCCTGAATCACGTCGATCCGCTCGCGGAAGATGGTCTGCAGATACTCGGCCGACTCCGCTTCGAACCATGCCTGACCGAAGAAGACGCGTCCTGACAACGTCGAATCGCCGAGATCAAGCTGAAGGGTTTGTCCCTGTTCCCCCGCGGAGAAGACGTGCGCCGGCTTCAGTTGGTCGAGCGAGAGAACGTAATTCCGGTTTTCGGGATTCAGTCGAGCCCCCGAGGCGCGCGGATCGATGACAACGCTGGGGACGTCGAGTTGTGCCGAAGCGACATGAATCGCGCACAGCAGGAAGAAAGCGGCTGAGATAACATTCGAACGCACCATGATCTGTTCTCCAGAAAAAACATATGACATCACTTGAGCAACACCATCCGTTTCGTTTGTGTGAAGGATCCCGCCTTCAGCCGATAGAAATAGACCCCGCTCGGAAACGCCGACGCATCCCACCTGAAGTGATACACACCGGGAGCCAGAACCTGATTCACAAGGACGGAAACCTCACGTCCGAGTAGATCGACCACATTGACCTTCACCGGCCCCCCAATCGTCAATCGAAAATCAACATTCGTCAATGGATTAAAGGGGTTCGGATAATTCTGCAACAGCTCCGTTCGGTCGGGGATGCCTGTTGGAACGGATTCGGCTGACGTCAACGGTGGAACGACGGCAAGGTCATGGCATGCCTTATAGACCTCTTCCTCGATCTTGTACCAGCCGCTGTATGAGCCCGCTTGCCAGGACGTGGCGCTTCCGTTCGTTATGAACACGATGCCATACGCGCCGTCGGTCGCGAAGTACATGTCGCTGATCAATCCGTATGCTTCTCCCGGATGTCCGACGATGGTCTGACCGGGGAGCAACTCCGTCGTTCGACTGAGGCCGATGCCATACGTGTTGAAAATGCCGTAGTAGTTATTGCCGTTGCCCGGCGTATAGGTCCAGATGGGTGTTCGCATCGCGGTCACGATGGATTCGGGAAGAATGCGGACGCCGGACATAGCACCGTTGCGCATGTGCATCATCATGAATCGGGCGAGCTCCGTCGCGCTGATGCGAAGGCCTCCTTGCGGTGCAAACAGCAGACCGTTCGTTCCGACGACGTACGAAGAGAGATCGCGCGGGGCCGGCTTCACACCGCCATAGTTGTCCGCCTGCGGTGTCCACACGCCGCCCGGTTTTCGATAGAGCACGGCGACGTTGTTCATGTTCGGCAGATCCTGAACATTGAAGCTGCCAACCAAACCGAGAGGCTGAAGCAGGCGAGTGAGGCAATAAAGGTCGAATCGTTCTCCCGAAAGCCGTTCAACCAGAGTACCAATGACCCC
>Ga0209079_10000974_pt1 | contig 10987 bp, 11 predicted proteins | sample PPLLaktember2015_2_FD_187259 | JGI IMG/M metagenome (GOLD analysis project Ga0209079, IMG submission 187259) | Freshwater sediment microbial communities from Prairie Pothole Lake near Jamestown, North Dakota, USA - PPLs Lake P7 Core (6) Depth... | ecosystem: Environmental > Aquatic > Freshwater... | reverse complement strand
CGCTGTCGAGCACAGACTGGAAATCGATCAGGCCGGCGCTGTAGCGTTGTCGCGCCAATTGCGCCGCGTTGCGTGCCGAGTCCACGGCATTCGCCAGCGCCTCGCCGCGTTCGCGATTGCGGGCGATCGCGACCAGCGCATTCTCGACTTCCTGCAATGCCGTGAGCACGGTCTGCTCGTAGCCAACCAGCGCCCGTTCGCGCACCGCGTCCTGAATGTCCACCTGGGCGCGCAGGCGGCCAGCGTCGAAGATAGGTGCGGAGAATCCGGCAAGCAGGGCGGAGGTGCCGGCGCTGCTGTTGCCGAGCGCACCGAGGCTCAGGGCTTCGAGTCCGATCGAGCCGGAAAGATTGAAGGCCGGATAACGCGCCGCCTCGGCGACCCCGACGCGGGCGGTTTCCGCCGCCAGCGAACGTTCGGCCGCGCGCACGTCGCGCCGCTGACGCAGGGTGTCGGCGGGGATGCCGACGGCAATCTGCTCGGGCATGGCCGGCAGGCTGCCGCCCAGGGCCAGGCGCGGGTGCAGCGACCCCGGCACACGGCCGAGCAGGATATCGAGGCTGTTCTCGGCCTCGGCCAGGCTGATTTCCAGCGCTGGAATCTGCGCCCGGGTCTGCTCGCGGCTGCTGCGTGCCTGCTCGACGTCCTGGCTGCTGACCAGGCCGGCCTGGGCGCGCCACTCGGTCAGCTGCAGGGTTTCCGACTGCGATTCGAGGTTCGCGCGGGCGATGTCGAGCAGCAATTGCTGGGCGCGCACGTCGACGTAGCCGAGCGCGGCTTCAGCCGCTAGTGATACCCGCGCATCATCCAGGCTGGCCTCGGCCGATTCGAGATCGGCGTCGGCCGCCTCGACGCCACGCCGCACGCCGCCGAACACATCGAGCTCCCAGCTGGCGTCGAAGCCGACACCGAAAAAGTCGCGCGTATCGCCGCTGCCGGTCTCCTCGCTGGAACGGCTGGTGCTGGCGCTGCCTCCTGCAGTCACGCCGGGATAACGGGCGCTGCCGGCAATCTCGCGGCGAGCGCGCGCCTCGCGCAGCCGCGCCTGCGCACTGCGCAGATCCGGACTCGCCTGCAGGGCTGCTTCCACCAGTTCGGACAGCAGCGGATCGTCGAAGCGCTGCCACCACTGGCTTAGGTCGCCGCTCGACTCGGCGCGGCTAATGGTCGGGTCGTCGATGCCGATCCGTGACCAGTCCGTCATGGCGACCGGCGTCGGCTGCTGGTAATCCGGTCCGACCGCGGTGCACGCCGCAAGGCCGAGGGCGGTTGCCGCAACCAGACAGCGTTCTAAAAAAGAAAGGTTCATGGAGGTGGGTAAGGTGGATTGCAGGGGCTTGCGCAACTGAAAGCCGTGCAATCGCTAACTGCGAGTCCCAATTGTATGTTGCTTGTCGGTCTCGTGGCTCGGCTGCGACCGGCTTATGTCAGGTATTCGGGTTGGCGAGCAGTGCCGCGACTCGCCCGGCCGATCAGGCCGGGATCGGCGCGCGCCGCGAAGTGGCAGCAGAAAGACCTTCAAGCCATGAAACCGTTCCCCACGCGGTCATCGGCGACGGGGGCCTGGGGTTTTCAGACATGCCTGACAGTCCGGTCAGGCGGCTCCGGCGGTCGCGGATATCAGCGACCGCGCCAGGCGGCAAGGCTGGAATAGAGGTCGTCGAACCCGGGGAGCAGGCTGACGTCGTCGACCGGCTTGCGGATTGCCCTGACACCCGTCCCCCCCGCCCATAACTGCTGATTCGGTGGCAGCAGGCGGCGCAGCTCTGCGAGACCCTGCGCCGCCAGAGCCGGCGAGTAGGCCGAACTGAACGACAGGCAGACCACGTCGACCTGCTTGATCCTTGCGGCACGCGCGATTTCGTCGATCGGGGTCTGCGGACCGAGCAGGATCGGGCAGGCATCCTCCACCACCAGCAGGGCCTCGACCATCAGCAGGCCGAGGGTGTGTTCCTCGCCGCTCAGCGTCGTCAGCAGCACCCGCGGTGAACCTCCGCTCGGCCCCATGTTGGCGAGGGTGGTGCGAAACAGCTTCTCCAGATGCTGGGAGAACAGATGCTCCTCGAATATGCCCAGCTCGTTGCGTGACCAGGCTTCGCCGATCCTCACGATCAGCGGCGCGACGATGTCCTGGACAAACGACGCCAGTCCGCGCTTGGCGACCTCACGGTAGAAGTGCCGCTCGAGCAAGTCGGTGTCGTGATTCCTGACCAGATCCATCCATACGTCGAGGTCTTCGGCAAGCACGCCGACAACGCTGGCGGCACGACTGTCATCGAGCGCCAGCAAGGACGCGTCGTCGAGCGCGAGGAGCTTGCCGGGGCGGTGTCCTCGATCGATCAGACGCTTGATCTGGGTCAGCCGGCGTACCTGTTCCGGGTCGTAAAGACGCTCGCCATTGGCATCGCGTTGCGGGCTCGGAAAGCCGTAGCGACGCTCCCAGACGCGCAGCGTGTCCTTGGACAGGCCGGTCTCCCGCTCCACCGAGGCGATGGGCAGACCACGTTCGCTTAGGGAGCCGGACAAGGAATTCAAAGTAACCATATTTGTCTTGGACAATTGCTTGACACAGTGAATTTGTTCGACTAATTTAAGCACATGTCCAATGTTTGACCAAGACAAATGAACAGACCAAACCTGCCCCTGTTGCTTTCCGTACTCACCCTCCTGGCCTGGCCCCCGGCCTCGGCCTCGGTACGCCAGGCGGACATGAACTTCAACTGCGCCTCGCCAGCCGCAGCCCCGACGCTGGCGCAAGACTACCTGTTCTATCACGGCCTGGTCTCGCCGCACGCCCCAAAGCTGGGCCAGCCGGCCGCCCATCCCCAATGCAACCGAAGCAAGGTCATTCGCACATGAGAACCCTTCTGATATCCGCCGCCATGCTGGCCTCCACCCTCGCCCACGCCGCCACGCCCTGCCCGCCGCTGCTGAATCACAGCCTCAAGGACATCGACGGTGCCCAGCAGAATCTTTGCGACTACGCCGGCAAGGTGGTGCTGGTCGTCAACACCGCCAGCCAGTGCGGCTACACCGGCCAGTACAAGGGCCTGCAGGCGCTCTACGACAAGTATGGCAAGCAGGGGCTGGTCGTGCTCGGCTTTCCCGCTAACGACTTCGGCGGCCAGGAGCCTGGCAGCAATGCCAAGATCAAGGATTTCTGCGAAAGCAACTACGAGGTCGACTTCCCGCTATTTTCCAAGGTGGGCGTCACCGCCCGCAACGCCAATCCCTTACATGAGGGCCTGGCGAAAGCCACCGGGCAGCGGCCGCAGTGGAACTTCCACAAGTACCTGATCGACCGCAGCGGCACGCGGGTGCTGTCCTTCGCCAGTGCGGTCGAGCCGGAGTCGAAGGAAATCGTACGCAACATCGAGGACATGCTGAAGGCCCCGGCCGCCAGCAAGACCTCCAGCCTGGGCTACTGAGATGCGCATCGCCGTCGTCGGATCGGGCATCGCCGGATTGAGCGCCGCATGGCTGCTGGCGCGCGAGCATCAGGTGACGCTGTACGAGGCGGAAGACCGGCTCGGCGGCCACACCCACACGGTCGACGTCAGCCTCGATGGCCGCACCTTTCCGGTGGACACCGGCTTCCTGGTATTCAATCACCGCACCTATCCCGAACTGACCAGGTTGTTCCGGGAGCTCGACGTGGAAACGGTGGCGAGCAACATGTCGTTCAGCGTCAAGCTCGCCTCGCCCGAGCTGGAGTGGTCGGGCACCAGCCTCAACACCGTGTTCGGCCAGCGCGCCAACCTGGCGCGCGCGGATTTCTGGCGCATGCTGCGCGACATCCTGCGTTTCAACCGCGAGGCGACGGCGGACTCGAGCCTCGACAACGGCCGCTCGCTGGGCGATTACCTCAGGGCCAAAGGCTACGGCAGGCCCTTCATCGAGTGGTATCTGCTGCCGATGGCGGCGGCGATCTGGTCCTGCCCGGCCTCGCAGATGCTTGAATTCCCGCTCGCCTCCTTCGTCGCCTTCTGCCGCAACCACGGCCTGCTGCAGATCATCGACCGTCCGCAGTGGCGCACCGTGAAAGGCGGCGGCAGGGAATACGTCAAGAAGCTGGCCGCCGGCATTCCCGAGATCCGTCTCGGCCAGCCGGTCGAGGCGATCCGTCCGCGCGGTTCGCGCATCGAGGTCGGCTGCGACCATCTTTCCGGCGTCTACGACCAGGTGGTGCTGGCCTGCCACAGTGACCAGTCGCAGCGCCTGCTGCAGCCGCATTACCCGGTCATGGCGCGGGCACTCGGCTTCCTCCCCTACCAGCCCAACCGCGCGGTTCTGCACAGCGATCCCAGCCTGCTGCCGAAGCGGCGCGCCCTGTGGTCAGCGTGGAACTACCAGTCCGGCGACGGCGGTTTCAGCGAGCGTCCGGTGGCGGTCAACTACCTGATCAACCAGTTGCAGCCGCTGCCGGTCGAGACGCCGGTGATAGTTTCGCTCAATCCGCTGCAGGAGCCCGATCCGAGCCTGGTCCATCGCGAATTCCATTACAGCCATCCACTGTTCACCCGCGAATCCAGCCATCCGCAGAAGATGCTGCGGGCGCTCAACGGCCACGACGGCATCTGGCTGGCAGGTGCCTGGATGGGCTATGGCTTCCATGAGGACGGCCTGGTGTCGGCACTCAACGTGGCGCGGCGGATGAACGTCGCCCTGCCCTGGCGGGAGCTGGCCGTTGCAGCCTGATCAGCCCATCGAGCCGATCGCCGCCCGCATCTGCTTCGGGCGGGTGATGCATCTGCGCCTTCATCCGGCGACCCATCGCTTCAGCTATCCGGTGTATTTCCTGCGCCTGCCGATGCATGCCCTGCACAGCGTTCGCGCGCGCAGCTTTTCCGTCAACCGCTTCAACCTGCTGAGCTTCCACCAGGCCGACCACGGCGACGGCGGCGACGGCCTGGCCTGGGCACGCGGACTGCTGGCGCAACACGGCATCCGTGCCGATGGCGAAGTGTGGCTCACCACTTTTCCGCGCGTCCTCGGCTACGCCTTCAAGCCGGTCAGCTTCTGGCATTGCCACGCTCGCGACGGCAAGCTGGTAGCGGTGCTGGCCGAAGTCAACAACACCTTCGGCGAGCGCCACGTCTACCTGCTGCGAACCAACGACCCCGACGCCACCCTGCATACCGACAAGGTGTTCCATGTCTCGCCCTTCCTTCCGGTGCGCGGCAGCTACAGCTTCGCCTTCCAGGTCGCCGAGGATCATTTCCGTGCGCGCGTCGATTACGACGACGGCAGCGGCGATGCCCTGCGCACCGCGTGGTGGGGCCGCAGCGAAGCGCTGAGTGGCCGCGCCTGCCTGCGCGCCTTCTTCCTCTATCCGCTGATGACATGGAACGTCATCTTTCGCATCCACCTGCAGGCAACGCGCCTGCTTTTGAAGCGCGTGCCTTTCTTTCGCAAACCCCCCGCTCCACTCGAAGAGGTCACCGAATGAGTACTGCCCGCCTGGAAAACCTGCTGGATACGGCAAAAGCCCCCTGGTATGCACGCCAGGTGATCGGCCTGCTGCAGGAAATCGAACATGGCTGCCTGCATCTGGAACTGCCGAACGGTATCGATATGACCATCGGCCACGGCCAGCCGGTCGCCTGGCTGAAGTTCCACAAGTGGAGTGCGTTTCGCGACGTACTGACAAAGGGCGGCACCGGCTTTGCCGAGGGCTATCTCTCCGGCGCTTGGGACACACCCGACCTGACCGGCCTGTTGTGCCTGCTCGCCAACAACCGCGATTCCCTCGACCGGGTGATCTATGGCCGCTGGTGGGGCAAGCTTTACAACCGCCTGCGCCATCTGCTAAACGCCAACACCCGTTCCGGTTCGCGCCGCAACATCGCCTCGCATTACGACCTTGGCAACGATTTCTATTCGCTCTGGCTCGATCCCGGCATGACCTACTCGAGCGCCCGCTTCGACGGTGACAGCAGCCTGTCGCTGGAAGCCGCTCAAACGCGAAAGTACCAGCGCATCCTCGACATGCTCGACCTGCCAGCGGGACAGTCGCTGCTCGAGGTCGGCTGCGGCTGGGGCGGCTTCGCCGAGCACGCCGCTCGCAGTGGACAGCACCAGGTGCGCGGCATCACCCTGTCGCACCAGCAACTGGACTATGCCCGCGCCCGCATCCGCGATGCCGGCCTGGCCGGGCAGTGCAGCTTCGCTTTCCAGGATTACCGCGAGGAGGCTTCGCAGTACGACGGCATCGTCTCGATCGAGATGTTCGAAGCGGTTGGCGAAGCCTACTGGCCGGTCTACTTCAACGCCCTCAAGCAAGCGCTCAAGCCCGGCGGGGGCGCCGTGGTGCAGACCATCCTGATCGACGACAAGCTGTTCGAGCGCTACCGCGAAGGCAGCGACTTCATCCAGCGCTACGTCTTCCCGGGCGGCATGCTGCCCAGCACCCCGCGCTTCGTCGAAGAAGCGAGGCGCGTCGGCTTGGTCGTCAGCCGCGAGGAGCACTTCGGCCTCGATTACGCCGAGACGCTGGCGCGCTGGCGTCAGGCTTTCCTGCCTCGCACCAAGGCGGTGAAGCAGCTGGGATTCGACGAGCGCTTCCTGCGCATCTGGCATTTCTATCTGGCTTACTGCGAGGCCGGCTTCCGCGCCGGTTCGATCGATGTGGCGCAATTCCGGCTCGAACACGCGTCTTAGGCTGGCGTCGGCTGGACTGCTGGCGGCGCTCGCGCTGCCGGCCAGTGCCGGACCGGCGGGCGTCAACCTGCCATTCGAGACGGTCCAGATCGGCCAGGGCACGCTGCGACTTTTCGGCCTGCGCATCTACGACGCCACCTTGTGGGCTCCGGGCGGAAGATGGCGGCCCGACGCTCCCTATGCGCTGGAACTGACCTACGCCAGAAAGATCGACCGCTCGAAACTCGCCGCCAGCACGGTGAATGAGATACGCAAGCAGCGCAAGCTGCCGCAACCCCTCCTGTCCGACTGGGAAAAGCAGCTCGTTTCGCTGTTCCCCGACGTCGAACCCGGCGACCGCATCGCCGCCATCCGCATTCCCGGACAGGGGGTGAGTTTCCACGCCGGCCCGCGGCCGCTCGGCAGGATCGGGGACGAAGCCTTCGCCGAATCCTTCTTCGCCATCTGGCTCGACGCCAGCACCAGCGCCCCGGCCCTGCGCGACCGCCTGCTGGGCGGCTGAGGCATGTCGCCACTCGCCCGCTATCCCATCCTCGCCTACGCTGGCCTGGGCCTGCCGCTGGCTTTCGCCGCGTTGCCGCTGTACGTCCACCTCGCGCCTTTCTACAGCAGCCAACTGAGCCTGGCCCTGCTGGGTGTGATCCTGCTCGGGCTACGGGCTTTCGACGCCGTGATCGATCCGCTGCTCGGCGCATTGTTCGACCGGTTTCCCCATCCGCGCAGGCTGATCCTGGTCTCCCTTCCCATGCTGGGCCTGGGCTGGGTGGGGCTTTTCAACCCGCCGTCGCAGGGCGTCGTGCCCTGGCTGATCGCCACCCTGGCGCTGACCACCGTGGGCTACAGTCTCGCCAGCGTGGTGCACAACACCTGGGGGTCGCGCATCCACCCGGCCGCCCACGAGCGTACCCGCCTGTTCGCCGCACGCGAGGGATTCGGCCTGGTCGGCGTGGTGCTCGCCGCCGCGCTGCCGCTGCTGCTGAGTTCCGACCTGGCGAGCGGACTGCGGGCGATGAGCTGGATCTTCATCATGCTGCTGGTGGTATTCGCCGGTTGGACCCTGCTGGATGCCCCGGCGATGCGCGCTGGCCTTGTTGCCATGCCATTGCGAAACTTCCTCCGGCCTTTCGCCAACCCCTCGTTCGCCCGCTTCGTTCCCGGCTACCTGCTCAACGGCGTGGCGGCCGCGCTGCCGGCGACCCTGGTGATCTTCTTCATCGACGACGTGCTGCAGCTGAAAGCCTGGGGCGGGCTGTTCCTCGCCCTGTACTTCGTCAGCGGTGCCCTGGGGCTGCCGCTCTGGGTGGCGCTGGCGCGACGAATCGGCAAGCTCGAAGCCTGGCTCGCCTCGATGCTGCTGGCCGTGGTGACTTTCGCCGGCGCGTTCTGGCTCGGCAGCGGCGACCTCGTCGGCTTCGCGCTGGTTTGCGTCGCCTCGGGCCTGGCGCTCGGCGCCGACCTCGCGCTGCCGCCAGCGCTGGTGGCCGACTACATCGACGCCGACGAACAGCCGCTGCCCGGCGCCTATTACGGCCTGCTGGGCTTTTTCGCCAAGTTCACCCTGGCGCTGGCAGCCGGCCTGGCGCTGCCGCTGCTGGACGCATTCGGCTACCAGCCGGGCGGCAGCCAGACCGCCGCACTGTCCGCCACCTACGCCCTGCTCCCCTGCCTGCTCAAGATCGCCGCCTTCGGCTGGTTCTGGGCCTGGCGTCCACGTCTTAATTCCGGAGTCTGCCCATGCTGAAACCCCTCGCCATCCTCTGTGCCGCGTTCGGCCTGTCGGGCTGCGCCGCTGTCGCACCCGAAACCTACCGCGAGCAGAATCCGAAGCTCGAACTCGCCAGCTACTTCAATGGCCCGCTCACCGCCTGGGGTTACTTCGCCGACCGCTCGGGCGAGGTCAAGCGCCGCTTCACCGTGAAGATGGTGGGCGAGTGGCAGGGTGACCAGGGCACTCTTACCGAGGACTTCGCCTGGTCGGACGGCACCACTTCGCAGCGTATCTGGCGCATCACCCGGCTCGACGCGCACCGTTACGTCGGCCGCGCCGACGACGTCAAGGGCGAAGCCGCCGGCACCGCCTACGGCAATGCCCTGCAGTGGAAATACACCCTGCTGCTGCCGGTCGGCGGCAAGGTCTACGAGGTGCAGTTCGACGACTGGATGTATCTGATGGACGACGAGGTGATGCTGAACAAGTCGGAGATGCGCAAGTTCGGCTTCAAGCTCGGCGAGGTCGTGATCGCCTTCAGGAAAGGATCGTGAGCCTCAATCCGAAGCTAGACGACTGGCGTGGACTGCGGGTGTGGCTGATCGGCGCCAGTTCGGGCATCGGCGAGGCCACCGCGAAAGCCCTGATGCAGCGCGGCGCGAGCCTGGCGCTGAGCAGCCGCAATCGCGACGCGCTCACGGCGCTGGCTGACGGCAAGGCTCATATCGCGGCCGCCGACGTCACCGACCGCGCCAGTCTCGCGGCCGCCTTCGACGAAGTCCGCGCCGCGCTCGGCGGAATCGATCTCGCCATCGTCAACGCCGGCACCCATCGCCCGGTACGCGCGTGGGAACTCGACGCCGAGGGCGCCGAGCGACTGGTGCAGGTCAACCTGGTCGGCGCGATCAATGCCAGTGCGCTGCTCGCGCCCTACTTCGCCGCGCGCGGCAGCGGCCGCCTCGCCATCACCGCCAGCGTCGCCGGCTACGGCGGCCTGCCGACCGGCCTGGTGTACGGCGCAACCAAGGCCGCGCTGATCAACTTCGCCGAAACCCTCTACCTCGATCTCGTGCCAAAGGGGGTCGCGGTGCACCTGATCAATCCCGGCTTCGTCAAAACCCCGCTCACCGACCTCAACGAATTCAGCATGCCGGCACTGATCAGCAGCGAGGAGGCTGCCGAGGAAATCCTTGCCGGCATCGAGCGCGGCGAATTCGAGATCCATTTCCCCAAGCGCTTTACCCGCAGCCTGAAACTGCTGAAACTGCTGCCCTATCGCTGGTACTTCCCGCTCGTCCACCGCATCACCGGACTATGAATACACTCGATTCCCTGTGCGACTATTTCGACACGCTCGACGCCGGCAAGCTCGATCAGCTCGACCGGCACTACGCCGCCGACGCCTGGTTCAAGGACCCGTTTCACGAAGTCCGCGGCGTCGAGGCGATCGGCGCCATCCTCCGCCACAGCTTCGACAAGCTGCCCGGCGCACGCTTTCGCGTCACCCGGCGTTTCCCCGGCGACGAGCACCACGCCGTGATCCTGTGGGAAATGGATTTCGTCATGCCGCTGACGCACCAACCGACCACCATCTCCGGCGCCACTCATCTCGAGTTTGACACTGACGGCAAGGTGAGCAGGCATCGCGACTACTGGGATGCAGCCGAGGAACTGTACGGCCGCCTGCCCCTGCTCAAGTGGTTGATGCGCGCGCTGGCGCGCCGCGCGGCGGCGAAAACCTGAATTCTCACATCACAGGCAGGGTGGAAGGCAGGGGTTGCTGCGCGAGTCCACTACGTGCCCTTTGCAAGGCTTGACACCGTCTCAGGGACAAACCGGCAGCGGGCGGCAGACTGCGGAACCATCGCCTGAAAGGCTTTCGATCTCTTCCAGGGTGTGACTGATCTCGCTGCTGTCGGGGGCGAGCATGCTGGCGCAGCGTGCGGCTTCGCGCGCGGAACGGAGGCATTGGCGCGCGGCCAGGACGTAGGCCAGGTTGTTCCAGGCGACCGCCGAAACCGGGTCGACACGCAGGGCCTGGCGGAATGCCTCCTCGGCAGCCGAGGCATCGCCCAGGGCGTGCGCGCCGTTGCCCACTCCAACCCAGGCAATCGAGTGATTGGGCCAGGCCTCGGCGGCGACCTGGTAGGCGGTACGCGCCTCTTGCCATTTCCCCAAGGCTTCCAGCCCGCTGGCCGCTTCCAGCCAGGGGCCGGGCTGGGCGCGTGCCGGCAGGGTTTGCGGCGGTAGCACGACGATCCCCCAGCGCTCCGATCGATCCCAGGTATTGAGAAACACCCCGAAAGGCGTGATGCGCCGGCGCTCGGTGCCGGAACGCAGCACCAGTTCCTGCCGCAGCAGGTCGTAGCCGATCACCACGGCGTAGTGCCAGCGCGGCAGCCAGTCGAGCCCCAGGTTTTGCAGCACCAGCACCGGATGACCCGCGGCGACTTCGGCTAGCAGGGCGTCCAGCGCCGGCTCGACCGTGACCGCCATCAACCCGGCACGACGCACCGCGGCGACCATTTCAAGCTGCAGGCTGCCCTCGCGCTCGGGCAGGTAAACCTGCGCGACGAGGTCGTCGGGAACGACACCCACGCCACGGACATTCAGCACGGT
>Ga0209079_10000972_pt1:0-2500 | contig 10992 bp, 6 predicted proteins | sample PPLLaktember2015_2_FD_187259 | JGI IMG/M metagenome (GOLD analysis project Ga0209079, IMG submission 187259) | Freshwater sediment microbial communities from Prairie Pothole Lake near Jamestown, North Dakota, USA - PPLs Lake P7 Core (6) Depth... | ecosystem: Environmental > Aquatic >... | reverse complement strand
GCACATTTGCGGGTTTTCCGACATTTCGGACGAAAAAGGAGCCCGGTCCCCCCAATATTGGAAACTCAAAAAATCTAAAATCGAACTCAAAATCGAAGTTTTGCAAAAATTCAAAATCGTAGATCGAAGAATCGATTTTGAGATTCGATCGAGATTTTTTCTCGATACTTCGATTCCGGAAAGCGTGCGCCAAATAAAACTTCGATATCGAGGTTAGGGCATCTCGATATCGAAGTTTTAAAGCTCGATTACATTTTGTATTTTCTCGATCAATTCTCGATATTTTTTCGATTTTTAGATTTCGGACTCAAATTTTAGATTTTTGTCGTTTTTGGGCGCGCTTTTTCCGTCTCCCCAATAGCCCACTCCAGATTTGCGGCTCAGATTTTAGATTTTTCTGTTTTTTAATTATTTTTCGAGCTCGGCAGGCTGAATTGTTTTTTAGATTTTTAGATTTTGGCGTCAATTTTTAGATTTTGTTCGTTTTTGGGCGCGCTTTTTCCGTCTCTCCAATAGCCCACTCCAGATTCGCGGCTCAGATTTTAGATTTTTCCGTTTTTTAATTATTTTTCGAGCTCGGCAATGCTGCCTGAGCGCGCTAGGTGGCCCACGCTGAATTGTTTCTTAGATTTTTACATTTCGGCGTCAAATTTTAGACGTTTTTGCGTTTTTGGGCGCGCTTTCTCCGTCTCTCCAATAGCCCTGTCCAGATTTGCGGCTCAGATTTTAGATTATTCCGTCTTTTTAATAATTTTGGGGCTCGGCAATGCTGCCTGAACGATGTAGGTGGCCCACGCTGACTTGTTTTTTAGATTTTTAGATTTTGGCGTCAAATTTTGGACTTTTTGCGTTTTTGGGCGCGCTTTTTCCGTCTCTTCAATAGCCCACTCCAGATTTGCGGCTCAGATTTTAGATTTTCCCGTCTTTTATTATTATGTTTGCAGCTCGGCAGTGCTGTCTGAGCGCTCTATTTGGCCCCCGCTAGTTTGTTTTTTTAGATTTTTAGATTTTGGCGTCACATTTTGACCTTTTTGCGTTTTTGGGCGTGTTTTCTCCGGCTCTGTGGTAGCCCGCCTCACATTTGCGGCTCCAATTTTACATTTTTCCGTCTTGTTTTTAGCTGTGGAGCTCGGCAGTGCTGTCTGTGCCCTTTTGTATTGGCCCACGCTGATTTGCTGTTCGATTTTTAGATTTCGGCGTCAAATTTGTAACTTTTTGCGTTTTTAGGCGTGCTGTTTCCGGCTCTACGGTATCCGTTTCCAGATGTGCAGCTCCGAATTTATATTTTTCTGTCTCTCTAAATATTTTTTGGCGCCTGGCAGTGCCGCCTGATCGCTTTAAGTGGCCCAGGCTCAATTGCTTTTCAGATTTTGGGATTTCGGCGTCAAATTTTAGAGTTTGGGTGTTTTTGGGATCTCAGATTTTTGTGTTTTCCGTGTTTGCTATATTTTCAGAGCGCGGCAACGCAGTATGCACGCCTCAGGTAGCTGGGGCTCAATTGTTTGTATTATGTTGACATTTCGGTGTCAAATGTTAAACTTTGGTTGTTTATTTTGGAGCTCAGATTTTGACGGTTTCCGTTGTTTTTTCATATTTCGGGATGGCGGCAGCGCCGTCTGAGCGCCGCAGGTGGGCCGGGCTCAATATTGTTTGTCGATTTTTGGATTTCGGTGTCAAATTTTAGACTTTTGATGTTTTGGGGGCCCAGATTCAATAGTTTCTCGTGTTTTGCAATATTTTTGGAGCTCGGCAATGCCGTCTGAGCGCGTCAGGCGCAAACGGCAATGCCGGCCCCAGAGAGCGATAGATCATAAAATGCATCAGTTGATGGCACCAATTGTTACGGGGCCGCTCAAATCGCCAGCCAGCCCGAATCATCCGCCGGCAACTCGCAAGCATGTTCGTCGAGGGAACTGCGAAGATGATGTCCTTTAGGACCGCAACACGGAAACACATGACAGGCCTTCACACGGTTATGTGCCCATCACGCAAGCGGCGATTGGTTGGTGTTCTGGCTTGTGGTTCGTCGACCTACTTGCACAGGGCGCTTGTTAGCCAAAATGGTGCGCGTCGAGCTGTCGGCGTGCTGGCTGGCGCATGCGCCCGCAGACAAGCAAACGACAAACAACATTGAGGGAAGCATCAAGGCGAATGATGAAAAGAAGCGAACGAAAGAAGCGAATTAAGAAAGGAATCTAGCGAATGAAGGAGCAAAGCGAACAAACAAATGAAGCGAACGAAGACACCAAGCGAAAGGCACCGAAGCGAACGAAGGGAATGAACTGAACAAAGGCACGAAGCAAACGAAGAACCATGTAAGAGGATGACGAAATCGAGCGGAGGATGAACCGGACAAATCTGTTCTCGAGCCCAGGCCTTTGCTTTTACATGCTAAATTGGGAAATATTTAAATGCGGTCAGCGCCCCCCCCCCTATCTTGTCAAAGGGGGGGGGGCAGGGGGGGAAGGGGGGAAGGGGGGAAGGGGAGAAGGGGAGAGGG
>Ga0209079_10000971_pt1 | contig 11006 bp, 15 predicted proteins | sample PPLLaktember2015_2_FD_187259 | JGI IMG/M metagenome (GOLD analysis project Ga0209079, IMG submission 187259) | Freshwater sediment microbial communities from Prairie Pothole Lake near Jamestown, North Dakota, USA - PPLs Lake P7 Core (6) Depth... | ecosystem: Environmental > Aquatic > Freshwater... | reverse complement strand
CGTTCAGGATGCGCCACTCTGCCTGTAATTGTTCGATGGGTGGGTTCATAGGTGCGGCTCCGTCTTGCCGGGAGCACGGCGACTCAGAGGCGGCAATCGCCGTTAGCGGATCTGCTCGAGTACGGCCGCGGCCAGGAGTGGCAACATAATCTCATGATGCCCGGTCAGGGTATAGCCCTTGCCGCCTTTTTGGGTCGGGCGCCTCACCACATTCGTCAGTGGCCGGTAGTGCGAGAGAAAATCCATATTCACCGTGGTGATCTTGGTGAGCGGATGACCGAGATTACGCCCCAAGGACACCGTTTTCAAAAACACTTCCGGAAGAATGACGGCCGAGCCCACATTCAGATAGACCCCGCCTTCCATGCCGGCGACCACCGCGGCGAGCCGGCGAAAATCCAACAGGGAGGTGGCTCCGATAGCGGCGCCGTCTGCGGCCGGGTGCATGTGGATGATATCCGTCCCGATCGCCACGTGTACGGTGACGGGAATGCCGAGCTTTGCGCCGGTGGCGAGAATACTCGTCGCGCGGTTGGGAAACTGGCCTTGATAGCGATTGATGTAGTGCCCGACGGCTTCCCCGAGTCCCTGGCCGTGTTGTGCGCCGAGTGTGATGGCCTCGTTCAAGATGCGGCCGGTGTCTTCGGCCATGCCGAAGCGGCCTTCGTCGATCTCGGCGTCCACTTCTTCCGACGTGTGACCCATGAGCGCCAGCTCGAAATCATGAATGATTCCGGCCCCGTTCATGGCCACGGCGGTGACAATGCCGCGTTCCATGAGATCGACGAGGAGCGGCGCGAGGCCCACCTTGATTACATGGGCGCCGATGCCAATGATGACCGGGCGTCGCTGACGATGGGCCGTCGCGATCGCGGTCGCTACGGCGCGCATTGTCTTCACCGCGAGTAGATCAGGCAGCGATGCGAAGAATTGCTCGAACGACCCTCCGCGCTTCCATGGCCGGGCGAAGTCGGACACCCGCACTTTGCTGTGACGCTTCTTCAGCGGATAGGTCGTCAGATCCGAGACATCGATCGGGGGAATCAGCGGACGCGCGGGGCGTTGCGGGGGAGTCCGGTTAGGACGCGGTGCCAAGGAGTGTTTCCTCTACGAGTTCGCACAGGACATGACCGAGCGTGATATGGCTTTCCTGGATGCGCGCCGTCACGGTCGAAGGGACGACGAAAGGATGATCGACGAGCCCGGCAAGTTTGCCGCCGGTGCCGCCGGTCCAGGCGACGGTGATCATTCCACATTCGCGGGCGGCCGCGACGCCCTTCAACACGTTCGGCGAATTGCCGCTGGTACTGATGGCGATGGCGATGTCGCCCTTCTGGCCATGGGCGCGGACCTGCCGGGCGAAGAGTTCGTCGAAGCCGTAGTCGTTGGCGATGCAGGTAATGGCGGCGATGTCAGTGGCGAGGGCGATGGCCGGCAACGGCTTGCGCTCGCGTTTATAGCGGCCGACGAATTCTGCTGCGATATGCGCGGCGTCGGTGGCGCTGCCGCCATTGCCGAACAGCAGGACTTTGCGTCCCTCGCGGAACGCCGTGACCATTAGTGCGGCGACTTGGGCAATGCGATCGGCGTGGTCACGCGCGAACTGCTGCTTCACGGTCGCGCTGTCGGAAAAGGCCTTGAGGATAAAGTCTTTCATTAACCGGCGATTCTAGGCAAGCGCGGTGAGACTGTCAAACGCGGCGGCTGTGACGCTACGCCTTCGGTGGCGGGGTCGGCGAGCCCTGCTTGATGGCGCTCATTGCCAGAGCGATCATAGAGCCTACGTCGGAGACGGTTGCCGGGAGAATGAGCGTATTGTTGGTCCTGGCCAGCTCGCCGAATTTGGAGATGTATTGTTCTGCCACACGCAGCTGGACCGCTTCCTGCCCGCCGGGCACTTGAATAGTCTCGGCCACCTTGCGGAGTCCTTCGGCGGTCGCTTGGGCGATCGCGAGAATGGCCGAGGCGGCGCCTTCGGCTTCATTGATCTGCTGTTGCTTCTTTGCTTCCGAGGCCTTGATCACTTGCTGCTTCTCGCCCTCAGCCTGATTGATGGCGGCGTCGCGTTCCCCTTCCGATGTGAGAATTACCGCGCGCTTTTCCCGCTCCGCCCGCATCTGCTTTTCCATCGCGTTGAGCACATCTTTCGGGGGCGTGATGTTCTTGATTTCGTAGCGCAGGACTTTGACGCCCCAGGGGTCTGAGGCCTTGTCGAGCTCGTTGACCACCTGAATGTTGATATTGGTCCGTTCCTCGAACGTGCGGTCGAGTTCGATCTTCCCGATCTCGCTCCGCAGAGTGGTTTGGGCCAGCTGGATCAAGGCGAATCCATAGTCGCTGATGCCATAGGACGCGCGCTGCGGATGCAAGACTTTGAGATACAGGATGCCGTCTACCGAGACCTGCACGTTGTCGCGGGTGATGCAGACCTGCTCGGGGATATCGATCGCGGTTTCTTTGAGCGAATGCTTGTAGCGAATGTTGTCGATGAAGGGGAGGAGAATGTGGAAGCCCGCGTCCAGCGTCGCCGAATACTTGCCCAGCCGCTCGACGACATAGGCGCTTTGTTGCGGAACGACGACCGCCGTCTTCGCGAATACATAGATGACGAACAGGGCCAACAACAGTGTGACCAGAAATCCGCCGCTCATACCACCATCCATTATGTCGTCTCCGCGTAAGAGGTTTCCGCTATTCGCCGGCGATCAGCAACGTCAGGCCGTCCATGCCGGTTACTTTGCTCCGTTGTCCTTTATTCAAGGGAGTGGGGCCGGTATTTCTGGCCGACCAGGCGGTGCCTCTGAGCTCGACTTTTCCGAAAGCGCCGGCTGCCAGAGTTTCTACGGGAATGGCGACTTCCCCGACCATCGAATCGACGTCGGGATGTTTTACTTCTGAGGCATTCATGCGCGCCAGCAGAGGGCCGCGAAACAACAGCAATGACGCGATGGCGATGCCGGAGAAAAGCAGCCATTGTGCGGACTCTCCCGGGACGAGTTCCAGCCACGCGATGGCTCCGACCACCAGGGCAGCAAGGCCGAAGAAGAGAATATAGAACCCGCCGGGGGTCATCATCTCGGCGCCCGACAGGAGCAACCCGAGCAAGAGCCAGTACCACCAGGTCATTGTAGAACCTCGCCTTGTGTGGTGAGCGAGCAAAGAGGCATGGATAATGGAGGAAAGTCTAAGCCGGTTTCCGAAGACCGTCAAGCAGAACGCTCATTGTCCTGCCGAGAATTGATCACCTCTCCGGCCGATGCTATAGTCCGCGCGCAATGGCTCACGAACAACCAACGAAGGTGTTGCTGGTCGCCTTCACCGAGGATGCGGCGGCGGCGGTCTATGTCATCAATCGGCTCCAGCCGGAGGCGCTTTGCTTCGTGTTGCCGGAATCCGCGAAGGCATTGGTGGAATCGGCGGTTCAACCGAACATTGAGCACATGCCCAGGCGGTGGGATTGGGTCGTACTGGCCGATATGATCGATGTGGCGGCCTGCCACCACACGCTGGCTGGTGCGCTGCCGGACTTGCTGAAGACTTGGGATGTCCACTCAGGCGATCTGGTGCTCGATCTCACCGGTGCCACTCCGGCCATGGCCGGGGCGCTGACGCTGGTGACGCTCCCGATCAGTTCACGAACGGTGGCCCTCCTGCCGTGGAGTGAGGGGGAAGAGGGTGAACCGATTTCATTCAATGGCCGGTCGGTGCGCTGGGCGCAGGGCAATCTTTGGGACGATGTGGCGCTGGTCTCACGCCATGAGGCCGCCGAGCTGTTCAATCGAGGAATGTATCAGGCCTCGGCCAGACTGTTTCGCGAGATTGAGACCAGGGTGAGCGGCGGGCAGAAACCGACCTATCGCGCCTTTGCCGATCTTGCCGAGGGCTATGAATTCTGGGAGCGATTCCACTATCGGCAGGCCTGGGATAAATTGAAGACCGCCACGAAGGCACTAGAAATGGCGTCCCTCTGGGGCGGACCGCCGGGATTGAAAGCCGTCCTGCCGGGGATCAAAGCCAACGCCGGTTTCCTCGAACGCCTCGTGCTCGATCCCGCTGCGGTCAAAGATTCGCTGAGCCTCGATCTGCTCGCTCACGTGAGTCGTCGACTTCACGTGGCTCATGATCCTGAGCCGGCGATGATCGCCCTAATGCGCGCGCTCGAATCGTTCGCCCAGCGTCAGCTGTTCAAACAGTACAAGGTCAAAACCTGGGACGTGCAGCCGGAGCAACTCCCGCAGATATTTCAAGGAGCCTGCCAGACATCCTGGTTGAACGATGTCGACGGGAAGTACAAAATGCCGCCGCACAGCCAGTTTCGTGCCCTCGCGGAACTGGGCGATCCACTGGGTCACGCATTTGTGCGCGAGTGGCCGACCATGAAACCGCTGCTCGACGCCGCCAATCATAGCGTCCTCGGCCACGGTTTTGAGCCGGTCAAGGCCGAACGGGTGCAACAGTTATACGACATCGTCTTGAAGTTGACCGGGGTAACAGAGTCATCCTTGCCGAAGTTCCCGACGCTGAACTTGTAGGCGCCGTCGCTCGTGAAGCGTATCTCGTCGGGCCAGGAGAGCCAGATGGAAAAGATACGGAACTTTCGTGACCTTGAGGTCTGGAAGCTCGGCAAGGTGCTGGTTCTCCTCGTGTATCGAGTTGCCAAAAAATTTCCGCAGGAAGAACTGTACGGGTTGGTTTCTCAGATGCGGCGCGCAGCTGTGTCAGTTCCGTCAAACGTTGCGGAAGGTTTCAATCGGAGGCACAACGCCGAATATAGGCAGTTCCTCTATATCGCGCTGGGCTCGTGTGCAGAACTGGAAACGCACGTCGAAATTGCTCATGACCTGAGGTTCCTCACTGCAGCTGAGATGAACGATCTGCTGGAACAGCTCGATCATGAGTCCAAGATGCTCAGAAATCTCATCAAACGACTCTGACGAGGGACGCTTCACGAGATACGAACCACGAGTTCCCATGGAAGTCAAAATCTACTATGAGGATACGGACTGTGGCGGAGTGGTGTACTACGCCAACTATCTGAAATATTTTGAACGGGCGCGGACGCACTATCTTGAAGAGCGGGGGCTGTCGGTGTCCGGTTTGATGAACGAGGGGACGGTGTTCGTGGTCGTGCATGCGGAGTTAGACTATCGGTCTCCTGCCAGGTACGGCGATACGCTGTTCATCGACACCGTTGTATCGGATCTGAGGGCCGCCTCCATGACCTTCGCGCATGTGGTGAAAGAAAAGGCGAGCGGGCGCGTGGTCGTGGAAGGGTCTGCTCGACTGGCCTCGACGGATGGCAACGGCAAGGTGAAACGTCTCGACAAGGCGGTCGTGTCGGCGCTACAGTCTGGGCCACGTGCTGCTTGATGCTGTCGTTCGTGAAGCGTGAAGCGCGAGACTGAAAACGGCTGTCATGCTTGGCGAGATACGAGAGACGCTTCACGAGAGACGTGCGAAGCGAAGGAGTCATTGAATGGATAAGCTCGGAACCTGGCTCGCCGTTACCGGCGTCGCCATCGGATTCATCGTTCTCGGCTGGCTGCTGTTTTCAGAGAATCCGTCGGATAAGCATAAAAAGAAGCCGTAACTCAGCGAAGCCGTGCGCTTCTTCGTCCAGCACCTTCCGCATCACGATTCACGGGTCTGTCTTCCGTAGCAAGAGAAGCACGTTGCTGGGATTCCTGGAGCCATTCGTCCCGGCTCCGTGATGGTCTTAATTTATGCGTTAGCAAGCGGATTTCAGGATACTGTTCGGCTAGATAGCGAAGCAGTGCGTGAATGAAAAGGATGACTCCCGCCATCTCCAGGCTTTCTTCGAGATGGGCGAACAATTGATAGGTCAGATTTTCAAAGCTATGTAATTCGGCATGTCGCCCGCCAAGCATTTCGATGCCTATGGCCCCACCAAGGTAGAGCGAACCGGCGATCATGAAGGACCACCGTGTGGATGACGGAAGGCGGGAAATGAATCCAAGAAACAGCAATCCCAGGAGCGCCACGCCTGCCATCGCAGGAATGATCCAGGCGAAATAGAAAATCCCCAGGTCGCCGTGCCCCAGCAGGCCGCGCACCGGTTCAATCAGCCTTTCATGAAGTGACCAGCCCTCATCAGTTGCCAAGTAGAAAAATCCCCCGGCGAGGATCATCCACTTCGAGACATCAGAATCTTGCCGCTGCCGTTTCAGCAGGGCAATCAGGACCAGCAGGGAGCCTGAACAGAGCAGGAGAGTCACGGAAAACAGCGTGGAGATGTTCTGTTCGAGGTCGATGTGGAAGAGTTGTTCTGTTATGGGGAGCAGCCCGTACACGTAGTCATGGCCTAGTCCATATCGGAGGAACTGGCTTGCGAGGCTCAATAGCACCAAGCTGGAAGCCACGCTCGCGAGGATGAAAGTGATGCGGCTCGGCCGTAGGCGGATCGAGGCTGGTATCTTGCTGTTTGAAGAACTCTGATTGTCCATCGCGGCCTACGAAAATAGTTTCACTGATCTCTGTGCGGGGTGAATCAATGCAGGTTCCGATCAAGAAATGCTTGAAGACGAATGTCTCGTGTGAAGCGTGATAAGTCAAGGATAGGCGCAGTTCGTGTTCTTGCGAGACAATGACGGATGAGATTGATCACGAAAGGCTTCGAGAAGAGAATTTGATCGACAACTATCGCATTGCGACCGGCGTTGGAGTTTTCAGAAAGTCTCTCTGGTAAGAGCCTCGAAGCCTCCTCATAGTGACGGATTAGCAACAGTCATCCGAGGACCCCGGCCCAGCGCAGCGCCAATAACACCAGCCCAAGCACCATCAGGCCACTGAAGAACCTGAACGTGAGTCGCATCGTGCGTTCAGTCAGAATCGTATCGAAGGCGTAGCCGGTCGTAGCCCCATAGCGGACGGCCAGTGCTGTCAAAGGACACTTCAGCCCGTTGACTGCGAAGACTACTGCCTCAACAGCGAGGAGCCCCAGCGCAACCCACAGCCAGGGGCCGACGTACCCTGTCGCGCCGGCATAGAGCAGGAGAAAGATCGAAGCGACCATCATGATGTAGACAGTCGAGTGAACGCCACGGACGAGCGCAAGAATCCGAGCATCACTCATGCTGGCTCCACATTATCAGCCGCCCGCCATTGTCTTCATCATGAGCGATGCGCAAGCTGTCATGACGACACGAAACCATTGCTCTGTTCTCTACACCGGTGAATGGCCATGGCCTTCCGTTGTCATGACGATCTTTGTTCATGCGGAATAACTATTCTAGGAACTGGTTCCGTAAAAGATGACACGAGCCGTAAGAGGCTGAAGAAGACCCTTGTGGCATCCTGCCAGGATTGGGACCCGAGTCCAAGTGATTTCTTGTGGAGATGAAGTCACCTAGGACTGAGGCTTTGCGAACCCTTCCTGTTTCAGCACCTCTGCTACGTTCTTTCCGTTCACAAATACGTCGGCGACGGTGCGGCCATAGACGTCCTGTCCGTGGGGCACGATACGGATCGGCCCTTCTTTGAGGAGTTGCTCCAGCCGCTGTCGGGCTTCTGGTCCGCGTGGCTCGTTCAGTTCCGGCGTGTCGATGCCGCGGAGTCTGATGCGTTCAGAGCCCACGCGCAAAGTATCGCCGTCGACGGTGTGGATGGGTTGGCTGGTGGGAATTCTCCTTCCGGAGATCCGGCCCAGGGCCGAGGACTGCGCCTGTTTCCGGTACGGCGCGATTTTGTACCGGCCTTTAGGCAATCGATGGGGTCGGCTCCCTGACGGACGGTGCGGGCGATGCGGCTGCAGCGTGGAAGGAGGAGATGACTCGTTGATCGAGGGCGACCAGCAGAGGTCACAGTTTTTCTGAACCGTTGATTCTCCACTGGACGTAGTGAGTCGGGAGGCTTGGGCCGAGTTTAACCAACAGGTTGCCACGGTGAGAACACAGAGCGTCATGCTGGATGTTCGTTTGAGCCGCATGTCTCAGTGCTAAGCAGGGTGCGTGCCATGAGCCACTCGGTTGACAACGATCAAAACGGCGTGCTGGAATGCCGATGTTTCACGAACCACGAATCACGGAGGTTTTACGATGGATATGATGGGACGGGTGGGGCTGATCGAGATTCCAATCTTGATCGCGCCTGATCAAAAAATCTGGTTGGATCGCATGATTAAGGAAAACAAAATCGCCATTCCTCCAGGAGGGACCTTGGAAAAAGGCTCGCTCTATTCGATGTTTATCCGGATGCTCCTGCATAACGCGATGGAAGAGCAAAAGCGACAGGAGGTATTAGACATGGATGACGAGGACGACGAATAGCGAAGCTGTTGAAAACGCCCGCCAGCGGCGTTCTCGCCACACTCAAGAGTTCAACGTACTCAGAGTACGCCTCGCTCTTGAGTGTGGCTGCGGCCTTGCTGGACGGCCGTTTTGAACAGCTTCCCACCTGATAGTAAGCGTATCCCTCGTGATACGAGAAGTATCCTTCCCGACAAGCATCTCTTAAAAAAGCATCCGGCCACATAGGCCATCAGCTATTCGCTATAAGCTCTTGAAGGCGGAATGCGCAGCGCGGATGGTCTTGTCGATGTCGGCTGAGGTGTGGGCGGTAGAGAGGAACGAGGCTTCGAATTGCGACGGAGCGAGATAGATGCCCTGGTCCAGCATCTTATGAAAGTATTTTCCATAGCGTGCCGTATCCGCCAGCTTCACGGTATTCCAATCACTGACAGGCGTGGAAGTAAAGAATGCGGTGAGCATGGAGCCCACGCGGGTTTGGATGAGCGGAATGCCCGCTTTCTTCGCCGCTTCGCCGATGCCCTTCGCCAGGGCTGCAGATTGCATCTCGAGTTTCTTGTAGACGCCCTTCTTCTTCAGTTGCTTCAATGTTTCGATCCCCGCCGAGACGGCCAACGGATTGCCAGAGAGTGTGCCTGCTTGATAGACAGGCCCTGACGGGGCGATCAGATCCATGATGTCTTTCCGTCCGCCGTAGGCGCCGACCGGCAGCCCTCCGCCGATGATTTTCCCGAGGATGGTGAGATCCGGGGTAATGCCATAGAGCGCCTGCGCGCCTCCGTAGTTCACGCGAAATCCTGAAATCACTTCGTCAAAGACGAGAAGGATGTCATTCTCTGCCGTCAACCGGCGAAGAGCGGAAAGAAATTCCGGTGCCGGTGGGACGACGCCCATGTTGCCTGCGATCGGTTCCAGAATAATGCAGGCCAGGTCCTTGCGATGTTCAGCCACCATTCGTCGCACGGTGTCGATGTCGTTATAAGGGGCCGTCAGGGTGTGTTTGGCAAAGTCAGCCGGCACTCCGGGTGAATCGGGAATGCCCAATGTCGCCAGACCTGAACCGGCTTTGGCGAGTAAGTAGTCGCTGTGCCCGTGGTAGCAGCCTTCGAATTTCAGGATGCTGTCCCGCTTGGTGAAGCCGCGGGCAACACGAATGGCACTCATCACGGCTTCGGTTCCGGAACTGACCAGACGCACTTTCTCCATGGAGGGAAAGGCGTCGCGGATCATGCGTGCGAGAGTGACTTCCAATTCCGTGGGCGCGCCATAGCTCGTGCCGTTCTCGGCGGCTTTCTTGATCACGCGGGTGACGGCGGGATTCGCGTGTCCCAGGATCATAGGGCCCCAGGAGAGGACATAATCGAGGTAGGTGTTGCCGTCGACGTCGTAGAGTTTGGCTCCCTTGGCGCGCTTGATAAATCGGGGCTGACCCCCGACGGAGCGGAATGCTCGGACGGGGCTATTGACGCCGCCGGGTATGAGCAGTTGCGCCGCGGCAAAGAGTTGGGCTGAGCGAGTGGTTTTCATGACGGGGGCGCACCCTAGCATGCTCCTTTGCACCGGTCAAGAAAGCCCTATTGGAGAGGCGTAGTTGCCGTTCATCGCCTCATCTAGGGACAAAAAGTGTCTCATGAGATACGGCCCTACCTATTTAGATACGATCGGCCCCAGTGGGTCATAACCAGAGTGGGGCGAATCACTGGGGAATTCAGTGGGTAATGGCTGGGGACATTCCGGCCCAACTTTTGCTCGTTTGTAACGGTGTATCAGTGTAATGAGGAGTGACTATGACGGTGGTGTGTTCGTGGTGCCGGCATGAAGGATTAGCCGGAGTCTTTGGAGAAAAAGCTCCCTTTGAGGATCGGCGGGAGACCCATGGGATTTGTCCGTCACATCGGATCCAGGTTCGTGCCGGGTGGATGGAAGCACGATTCGGCTTGGTTAACGGCACTCAGGGATCAACGGCTCAAGAAGTCAGCGGGTACGTCGTGCGTTCCGCAGCCCACCTCTGGGGCGGACTGCGGAATCTGTCGCGGAAAGCCGGGTTGTAGTTTTTCCAGCCATATGTTTTATACTTTCCCTGAAACATCTTCAGCAGTTGATCGAGTCCGCCGGCTTCAATCTTTCCGGTCGGCGTCAGCTTGTCGACGATGTCCGGTAAGAGGCTAGCAAGTTGCGCACCGGCGGCATCGGTCGAGATCCCGGCTTTGGTCGCCAGCTGAGAAGATCTCCGCCGAGGCCCTGTTGAATCTGCTGAGGGGTCACAGGGAGATTCTTGCCGGTGCCCACCCAGGAGTTCACGATGTCGCCCAGGCCGTTCTTTGGGAAGGTCTGGGCCAGACCTGCAAGCCCTCCGACCGGACTATTCTGACCAAGCAAGCCGGTCAAAGCCTGCATCAAGGGAATTTGGTTGCTGCTTCCGCCGAGCATGCCGCCTATCGTTTGCCCTAATTGATCCATGAGACTCATTGCGGTGTCCTCCCATTCTTTGCGGGACGAGACGATCGTCCTTTCGTCGTGGGCAGGAGATCCGGCATCGGTGCCGGATCAATCCCCCAATGTTTTCTCTTAGGTGCTTCATGGTGTGATACCGCAAAGAGAGTATGAAAGGCCATCGCCTTGGAACCCCCGCCGGCCTGGCCTTTGCTCCAGGCTTCCCCGGCATCGCTCAGAATCTCGAGCAGGGTTTCGTACTCGTCCTCGTCGTCGGCCAAGACGGCTTGCGCATCGGTGAGGAGCAGC
>Ga0209079_10000969_pt1 | contig 11012 bp, 9 predicted proteins | sample PPLLaktember2015_2_FD_187259 | JGI IMG/M metagenome (GOLD analysis project Ga0209079, IMG submission 187259) | Freshwater sediment microbial communities from Prairie Pothole Lake near Jamestown, North Dakota, USA - PPLs Lake P7 Core (6) Depth... | ecosystem: Environmental > Aquatic > Freshwater... | reverse complement strand
CGTCAGCGAGGCGCCGCAGCGCAGGCAGCCGTCCTCGACTGCGCAGACCCTGCCGCCGACCTCGAAGATCGCGATCGGACCCGACGCCGTTTCGAGCAGCAGCCGCGCGCCGGGCGCCAGCGGCGACCGGACCGACGAGTCAGCGAATTCGACCATGGGGATGGGGCGAAGCCAATGGCCCGCCTCGCGACTGCGGTCGCGCGCGACGCCGACACGCGCCACGACGCGACCCCTGCCCGGCCAACCGCGAGCGTTGCCGATGAGCAGGTTGCGCTTCGGCCCGGCCGATTGCTTCGCATTTGTCGACATTCGAGCGTCGGGCGGTACGCGCCGCATCGTCCGGATCCCCGCGGCGCCCGATTTACATCCGCAGGAAAACCCGGAGAATCCCCGTGGAATCATCGCCGAGCGCCACTTGGAATTGCCGAACCCGAAGCCACACGCGGCCCGCCCGCCGGGACAGATCCAGCCCGGGGCGGCGCCGTGGTCGCAGCGCATCGGCGCGCTCACCGCACTTCCCGCGCTGATCCGCAGCCTGGGCGCCGACCCGGCACCGATCATCGCCGGCGCGGGATTGCGTCCGGATGCGCTTGATCATTCCTCGAACCGGATTCCCTTCGCGGCGCTGACGCAACTCCTGAGCGAGGCGGCAGCACGCACGGGTTGCGCCCACTTCGGGCTGCTCGTGGGCCGCACGTGGCACCTCTCGGACCTCGGAGCGATCGGCGAGATCGTCCGCCACGCGCCGACAGTCGGACAGGCATTGGAGGAGTTCGTGCTGCTCCAACACCTCAACAGCGGAGGTGCGATGGCCATGCTGCTGCAGCGGGACGGCGTCGTCGATCTGGGCTACGCGATCTACGATCCGCACGCCCGGAGCACGCTCCAGATGTACGACGCGGCGATTGCCGTCGCGCTGAACATGATGCGCGAGGTTTGCGGCGAAGGCTTCAGCCCTTCCGAGGTGTTCCTGCCGCACACCGTGCCGGTCGACGCAGCGCCCTACCGCCAGTTCTTCCGGGCGCCGCTGCGGTTCAATGCGGAATTCTGCGCGCTGCGATTCCCCGACAGCGTGATGAACAGGCCCATCGAGGGCGCCGACGCCGCGCGCCTGCGTGCTGCGCTGGCAGAGGCGCGTGCCGGCGGCAAGGCCATCCTCGTCCAGGGGGTGTACCGGTCGCTGCGTACGCTGCTGCTCCACGGCCGCAGCTCGGGCGCCGATGTCGCGCGCGTGCTGCTGATGCATCGGCGCACGTTGAACCGCCGGCTGAGGGCCGAAGGCACGACATTCCAGCGCGTGCTCGACGACGTCCGTTTCGCGGTGGCGAAGGAGTTGCTCGAGAACGCCGACGTCTCGATGCACGACATCGCCGCCGCGCTCGGCTACGCCGGCCTCGCGCCGTTCATGCGCGCATTCCGTCGCTGGTCGGGCACCAGCCCCGGCGACTGGCGCAAGTCGCAGCGCACGACCTGAAACCGCCGGGGCGCGCCGCCCGAGGGCGACACGCTCCGCCACCCACGCTACACCGCGGTCACCAGCGGAACACCACCGCGACGGCCGGGCCGTTCAGGGAGAGGTCGGTGAATGGCTTGCCTTCGCCCATGTCGTAGTCGAGGTAACGCCAGGCCGCCAGGATGTCGCCCCAGCCCCACGAGTACCCGAGGCCGGTCATCGCCTGCCAGGTGAAGTCCGACTGGCCGGTGCCGATGTCGAGGTAGTAGGGCACGAACCAGCGATTCTCGGCACCGAAGCGCAGCCGACCCTTCACGCCGATGATGCCGTCCCAGTTGCTGCGGCTCACGTTCGAGCTGCCGGAACGGCCGGGGAGCGGGATCGTGCCGATGTTGCCCGTCACGTTCCAGCTGACGTCCTGCTCGAGGTCGACCAGCCGCGCGCCGGCGAATACGTCCACCGTCGAGCCGGGGCTGGAGACCACGTTGTACTCGCCGGCGATGGTCCAGACCATGCCCTTGAGGTCGTAGTCCACGTCGACGCTGGCGGTACCCGGAATCGGGGCGCCGCCGATGGCGAAATCGCGTGCATCCGACTTGCTGTCGCCGACGTCCAGGTACATGAAGTCGGTGAACGCGCCCCATCGGCCCTTGCGCGCCTCGAACGACCCCATGAAGGCGAACTTGAGGTCGAGCAGGTCGTCCACCTTGACGTCGATGCTCGGCGTGGATCCCGACTGCGGGAATCTCGACGTGCCGGAGACCTCGGGAAAGTAGCCGTAGAGGGTCAGGCCGAACTGCCACTGATCGGACGTCTGGGCGGCAGCGCCGACGGGCAGCGCAAGCGCTACGGCGCACAGGGCGGCGCCGGCGGTCATCTTCATGGGGGTCATGGACCCTGCTCCTCGAGGTTGTGCTTTCGCCCACCGGGCACGGTCCCGGTTCGGCAGCGACAGGCTGCACAGACGACGCCCTTCCGGGCATCGTCAACGCAATTCAGCGGGACAAGTACACCCCAGTCTGCCGATTGGCGTACTCGCAGTTCTGGACATTCGGCATGCCGCCACGCTCTGACGGTACCCGGACTGCCCGTGGCGGGGTCTGTGATTGGCGCGCCCGACAGGAGTCGAACCTGTGACCTTTGGCTTCGGAAACCAACACTCTATCCAACTGAGCTACGGGCGCGTAGCCGATCATTCTAGCCTTCAAGGCAGGGCACCGTCCAGCGCGGTACCGGGACCCCGGCAGCGACGGTATAATGCGACGTTCGGCGGAGCGCGGTCCGCGCGCGCCCGTCCCCAATCGATCCCTTCCCCGATGCCATGAGCGAAGAGCATTCGTCCCCGATCAAGACTTGGCAACAGCTGGTCGTCGTCGTCGTCGCCGCGTTGATCGTGCCGGTGATCGTGATTGCGATGCTCGCCTCGCTGGTCACGGGCGGCGCCAAGCGCTCGGTCAGCGCCGACGAAAACGAGATCCTCGCGCGCATCCGCCCGGTGGGCACCGTCGAGTTCGCCAAGGCCACGGGGCCCCGCGTCGCGCTCTCCGGCGAGCAGGTCTACGCGCAGGTCTGCAAGGCCTGCCACGAGGCCGGCGTCGCGGGTGCCCACAAATTGGGCGACAAGGCCGCGTGGGCGAAGGTGATCGCCCAGGGCGACAAGCTCACCTACGAGCACGCGATCAAGGGCATCCGCGCGATGCCGGCGAAGGGCGGCAACCCCGACCTCACCGATGTCGAGGTGCAGGCGGCGGTCGTGCACCTGGTCAATGCCAGCGGCGCGAACTGGAAGGCCCCTGCTGCGGTGGCCGCGCCCGCCGCGACGGCGGCGGTCGGTGCCGAGCGCACGGGCGAGCAGGTCGTCGGCGCGGCCTGCGGCAAGTGCCACCAGACCGGCGAAGGCGGCGCGCCGAAGATCGGCGACCGTGCGGCCTGGATCCAGCGCGAGAAGCGCGGCCTGGCCGCCCTTCACCAATCCGCGTTGCGCGGCCACGCGGGCATGCCCGCGCGCGGCGGCATGGCCGATCTGAACGACGCCGAGGTCAGGCGCGCCGTCGACTTCATGATGAATTCCGGTGCCGCGGGTGCCGTCGTTGCCGCCGCCACCACCGTGGCGGCGCCGGCCGCGCCGGCAGCCGTCGACGGCAAGAAGGTCTACGACACCGCGTGCACCGCGTGCCACGCCGCGGGCATCGCCGGCGCGCCGAAGAGCGGCGACAAGGCCGCGTGGGCCCCGCGCATCGCGCAGGGAGCGAACGTGCTCTACGACCACGCGATCAAGGGCTTCCAGGGCAAGGCCGGCCTGATGCCCGCCAAGGGCGGCAACACGTCGCTCTCCGACGCCGACGTGAAGGCGGCGGTCGACTACATGGTGGCCGGGGCGAAGTAGTCATCGCGCGGGCCGCGAGGCTCGCACCGGATCACCCGCGCGCCACCAGCGCCTTCAACGCCTTCAGCCGCTCCGAGCCCGTGGCGCGCTCGCGCGCCGCTTCCTCCGGGGGCAGCGGCACGTCGGCGAAGCGCAGGTCCTCCTGCACGAGCTCCGCGATGAAGCGCGACGGCATCGTGTCGATGCGCCCGCCAGCCCGCTTGCGCGTCCGGCAGTAGGTCAGGACGAGCGAACGCTGCGCGCGCGTGATGCCGACGTAGAAGAGCCGCCGCTCCTCGTCGATGTTGCCGGCGTCGATCGACTCGCGGTGCGGCAGCACCCCCTCCTCGAGCCCGACGATGTACACGTGCGGGAATTCGAGCCCCTTCGCTGCGTGCAGCGTGGACAGCCGCACCGCATCCGACTCGTCCGCGTCGCGGCCCTCGAGCATGGTGACGAGCGCGATCATCTGCGTGAGCTCGAGCAGGTTCTTGCGGTCGGCCTCGCCCTTGCGCGACAGCCAGCCGACGAAGTCGGCGACGCTCCTGCCCTTGGCCTCGGCGTCGCGTTTGTCGAACGTGGCCGAGAGCCAGTCGTCGTAGCCGATGCGCCGCACGAGGTCGGCGAGGAGGCGCGCGGCCGGCTCGCGCGGCGCGCGGTGGGAGAGGTCGTTCACCAGCGTGCAGAACTGCTCGAGCTCCGCGCGCGCCTTCGCGTGCGCCACCGCCCGGAATTCGGGGGAGAGGACCGCGGCGAACAGGCTTTCGTGCCGCGCGCTCGCGACCTCCGACAATCTGGACAGCGTGGTCTCGCCGACGCCGCGCTTCGGCACGGACACCGCGCGGATGAACGCGGGGTCGTCGGCGTCGTTGGCGACGAGGCGCAGGTAGGCGACGATGTCCTTGATCTCGGCGCGCTCGAAATACGACTGCCCGCCCGAGATCGCGTACGGCACGTCGTGCGCGCGGAGCGCCGTTTCGAACACGCGGGCCTGGTGGTTGCCGCGGTAGAGGATCGCGTAGTCGCCGAAGCGGCCGCGGTGCTCGAACTTGTGCGCGAGGAGCCGCGCGACGACGAGCTCGGCCTCGGCCTCGTCGTCGCCGGCAGGCAGCACGCGGATCGCGTCGCCGTGTCCGAGCGCGCTCCACAGCCGCTTCTCGAAGAGCTTCGGGTTGTTCGCGATCAGCGCGTTGGCGCTCTTCAGGATGCGTACGCAGGAACGGTAGTTCTGCTCGAGCTTCACTACGGCGAGCGCCGGGTAGTCGCGCGGCAGCTGCGCGAGGTTCTCCAGCGTGGCCCCGCGCCAGCCGTAGATCGCCTGGTCGTCGTCGCCCACGGCGGTGAAGCGTGCGCGCGCGCCCACCAGGTGGCGGAACAGACGGTACTGCGCCAGGTTCGTGTCCTGGTACTCGTCGACCAGCACGTGGTCGAAGCGCGCCTGCCAGCGCTCGCGCGCCTCGGCGTCGCGGTCGAACAGGGTCACGGGCAGCGCGATCAGGTCGTCGAAGTCCACCGCACGATAGGCGGCGAGCGCATCGCCGTAGCGCACGTAGGCACGCGCGGCGGCGACCTCGGCGTCGTCCTTCGCGGCGGCGAGCGCCGCCTGCGGCGCGACGAGCGCGTTCTTCCACGCGCTGATCCGCCACTGCGCGGCACGCGCACGGCCGCGGTCGGCGGTGGCGACGAGCTCGGCGACGATGCCCTCGAGGTCCGACGGGTCGAGGATCGAGAACCCGCGGGGCAGCCCCAGCGCACCGGCTTCCTCGCGCACGATGGAGAGGCCGAGCGAGTGAAACGTCGAGATCGCGCATTCGGCTGCAGCGTCGGGACGGCCCTGCGCGCCGAGGAGCTTCGCCGCGCGCTCGCGCATCTCCCGTGCCGCCTTGTTCGTGAACGTGATCGCGGCGATGCGCGACGGCACGGTGCCGCGCTCGATCAGGTACGCGATCTTCGCGGTGATGACGCGCGTCTTGCCGCTCCCGGCGCCGGCGAGCACGAGCAGCGGGCCGTCGACGCGGCGGACGGCCTCGCGCTGTGGCGGGTTCAACGGGAACGACATCGTGCCGGGGTGCGAGGGTTGGTAGAATCGGGGCCGATTCTATTGGGGTGCGTCGTGCGCGAACAGACTTGACGGACGCGCGATTCGCGCGTCCCGTTTCCACTAGGGCCTGTTCACACCATGCCTGCGAACGCGAACGGGTGGTCCGGCGCGCCAATCAAGGCGCGCGACGAAAGCAAGACCGGGCGTCTTGCCGAGGAGCGCAACGCAGAGTGGCGCGCCGGGACGCCCGTTCCCTTTGGGTTGCGGCGAAAAGGGGCGCTCGCTTCGTTGCGTTCCCTCGCCGGGTTCCCTACCCGCCTTCGGTCACGCGCCTTGCGAGCGCCCCTTTTCCCTCGCAACGCGTTCTGCAGGCATGGTGTGAACAGGCCCTAATGGCGCACTACGCGATCGGCGACATCCAGGGCTGCCACGCCGAGTTCTGCGAGCTGCTCGACCTCATCGGCTTCTCCGTGTCCGCCGACCGGCTGTGGCTGGTCGGCGACCTGGTGAACCGCGGACCCGCGTCGCTCGAGGTGCTGCGCGAAGTGCGCGCGCTGGGCGACGCCGTGGTGACCGTGCTCGGCAACCACGACCTGCACCTGCTCACCGTCGCGGCCGGCCACCGACGGCCGCATCGCGACGACACGCTCGGCGCGATCCTCGCGGCCGCGGACCGCGACGAGCTGATCGACTGGCTTGCACGCCGACCGCTGGTCGCCATCGAGGGCGACTGCCTGCTCGTGCATGCGGGGCTCCTGCCCGCGTGGACGCCCGCGACTGCCCTGATGCTCTCGCGCGAGGTGGAAGCGAAGCTCGCGAGCGCCGATCGCGACCGCTTCCTGTCGGTCCTCTACGGCGACGAGCCGTCGACCTGGCGCGACGACCTCGACGGCGACGATCGGCTGCGCGCGATCGTCAACGCGTTCACGCGCCTGCGCTTCTGCGCCGCCGACGGACGCATGGAGTTCCGCGAGAAGCGCGGCCGCGAGCACACGCCGGCGGGCTTGCGGCCATGGTTCGCCCACGATCACCGGCGCAGCGCGCATGCGCTCGTCGTCTGCGGTCATTGGTCGACGCTCGACCTCGAGCTCGCGCCCAACGTGCTGATGCTCGACTCGGGCTGCCTCTGGGGCGGCACGCTGACGGGCGTCAGACTTCCGGACCGCCGGGTCTTCCAGGTGCCGTCTCGGCGCCCGATAACCCCAAAGCCGTTCGGATAGCTTCCTCGGCCGCGCGCGCGAGATCGCGCCGGTTCGCGCCGTGCGCGGGCAGCGCATCGGCGGCGCGCAGCTCGACGACAAGCCGCCGCGCGCCACAGACGCGCCAGAACGACGTCGCAAACGATTCGTCGCCGACGTAGGCGGGCACCGTCGAATGCGCGCCTGCGGCGTCGCGATAGCGGATCGCCACCGGCTGCACGTGCCCCTGCGCCTCGACGATCGGCTGCAGCAGCGACGCGTGGAACTTGAGCAGCGTCGCGCCGTCGGTGGTCGTGCCCTCCGGGAACACCGCGACCACGTCGCCCGCCGCGAGCGCCTGCGCCGCGTGGTGGTTGACGCGCCGCGTGTCGTGGCGCCGCTCTCGGTCGACGAAGATCGTCCCGGCGCCGCGGATCAGACGGCCCGCGAGCGGCCAGCCGGCGAGCTCCGTCTTGGCGACGAAGCGCGCCGGGCGGTGGGCGTTGAGCACGAAGATGTCGAGCCACGAGATGTGATTCGCGACGAGCAGCACGTTGCCGCCGTGCACGTCGATCGCGCCGTGGAGCCGCGCCTCGACGCGCAACAGATGCAGCAGCCTGCGGCTCCAGCGCTGCACCAGCGCCTGCCGCCGCGTCGGCCGCACCACGGGGAACACGAGCATCGTGAGGGCGATGCCGCCCAGCACGTGCACGACCACGCGCGTCGCACGCAACGCCTGGTGCGGCAACGGAAGCGGCGCCTCGCTCACGGTGTCGTGCCGATGCCGTCCATGTCAGGCGGTCGTCACCACGGGTTCGCCCCGTACTCCTTCGCGTACATCGCGGCGACCTGGTCGCGGTCGACGGCGTGGTTCTGCCCGCCCCGCGCCGCGATCTTGATCGAGCCCAGCAGCGACCCCAACCGGCCGGTCTTCTGCCAGTCCCACCCCTGCGCCATGCCGTACAGCAGGGCCGCGCGGTGCGCGTCGCCGCAGCCGGTCGGGTCGACGAGCGCGCTCGGGCGCACCGCGGGCACGTGGATCGTCGCGCTGCCGACGTGGATGCGCGAGCCCTCGGCACCCAGCGTGACCACCAGTGCCTCGACGCGACGTGCGATCTCCTCGACCGTGAGCCCCGTGCGCTCCGCGATGAGCCGCGCCTCGTAGTCGTTGACCGCGACGACGGTCGCCGCGTCGATCATGTCGACCAGCTCGTCACCGGAGAACAGCGTCATCGCCTGGCCCGGGTCGAGCACGAAGGGGATCTTCGCCGCGCGGAACTCGGCCGCGTGCCTCAGCATGCCGTCGCGGCCGTCCGGCGCGACGATGCCGAGCCGCACGCCGTCGACGTCGCCCACCCGGCTCTCGTGCGAGTGCCCCATCGCGCCGGGGTGGAACGCGGTGATCTGGTTGTCCTCGAGGTCGGTGATGATGTAGGCCTGCGCGGTGAACGACCCCGCCACCGAGCGCACGCCGTCCGCCGCCACGCCGAGTGCTGCGAGCCGTTCGCGATAGGGCGCGCCGTCGTCGCCGATCGTCGCCATCACCACCGGGTCGCCACCCAGCGCCTTCAGGTTGTAGGCGATGTTGCCGGCGCAGCCGCCCCACTCGCGGCGCATGTCGCCGACGGTGAACGACACCGAGATCATGTGGGTCTTGTCGGGCAGGATGTGGCGGCCGAAGCGGTCGCGGAACACCATGATCGTGTCGTAAGCGAGCGAGCCGCAGATCAGCGTGCGCATGCCTTGAGCCTGGTCGTGTGGAGTTGGACGGGACGCGCGGGACGCTGGATCCGCGGGGGGCGCCGAACGCGCCGCGCGGGGCCCCGGAAACGACGAGGCCGCGGGAATCCGCGGCCTCGACCTGCCGGTGGCGCCTCGCGACCGCTGGCGCCATTGTACCCGCGGTCAGGCGGCGAGCTCGCGGCCGACCTCCCGGACGACGAACTGCTGGCGCCGCGACACGGGCAGCGTCTCGGTGACGCCGTTCAGCAGCACCTCCCAGTGCGCGTCGCCGTCGTCGCTGACGCGCCGCTCGAAGCCGCGGACGAAATCCCGCGACACGAGGCAATTGCGGTGGATGCGCACGAACCGGTTGCCGAACTCCTGCTCGAGCCGCGTCAGCGACTCTTCGAGCAGGTGCTCGCGCTGCGCGGTGCGGATCGTGATGTACTTGAGCTCGGCCTTGAGGTACACCACCTCCTCGACCGGGACGAGCACGACGCGGGAGCGCTCGGTCACCGACAGGAAGCGGCGCGCCGACTGCGGCAGCTCGGAGAGCTTCTCGGGGGTGAGCGGGCGCAGCTTGGGCACCTTCTGCAGCGCCGAGAGCAGGCGCTGCACGCGCACCGGCTTCACCAGGTAGTCGACCGCGTTGACCTCGAAGGCCTGCAGCGCGTGTTCGTGGAACGCCGTCGTGAACACGACGAGCGGCGTGTGCGGCACCTTGAGCACGTGGCGGGCGAGCTCGAGCCCGTCCATGTCGGGCATGTGGATGTCGGTCAGCACGAGGTCGACGGGGATCGACTGCAGGAGCTCGACCGCCTCGCGGCCGTTCTGCGCCTCGCCGACGACGGCAAGCGGCAGCGCCGAGGCACAGTCATCGAGAAGTTCGCGCAGACGGCGGCGCGCGGGCGCCTCGTCGTCGACGATCAGGACACGGAGCGGGACTTCAGCCACGGGCGGCCTCCAGGCGTTGGTATGGATGTTCTCGCGCGCGGTTTCGCACGCTCTGCGGAAAGGTCGACGACGTTGCCCGGCGCCTGCGCGTCCCGCGCGTCGCGGGCCTTCGGCGGGGCGACGTTGCGGTAGGGCATGCGGATGTGGACCTCGTACGAATCCTTGGTGACCCGCGACTCGAGGGCGGCCTCGGCGTCAAAGTGGAGCGCAAGGCGCTCGCGGATGTTGGCGATCGCCATCCTGTTGCCGCGATGGTGGCGCCCGCCGTCGTCGCGATACGGATTGCGCATGATCGCGTGGACCTCGCCGCGCGACAGGAAGATGTTGATCGTCAGGGTGGCGGGCACCGGCGACGGCTCGATGCCGTGGTACACGGCGTTCTCGAGCAGCGGCTGCAGCACGAGCGGCGGCACCAGCGCGTCCTCGGGCATGCTCTTCACGTTCCAGTCGACGATGAGGCGCTCGCCCAGGCGCAGCTTTTCGAGGTCGAGGTACTGCCGACACAGCTGGACCTCGTCGGCGAGCGGGGCGAGGTCGCGGTTGTCGCGCATCAGCACCCGGAACAGGTCCGCGAGGTCGTGCAGCGCCTCCTCGGCGCGGCGCGGGTCGCTGCGGATCAGCGACAGCACGCCGTTGATGCTGTTGAACAGGAAGTGCGGGCGGATGCGCGCCTGCAGCGCCTGCAGCCTCGCCTCGACGAGCGCCGGCGAGAGCGCGCGGGCGCGCAGCTGGAAGTAGTAGAGCAGGCCGGCGACCACGAGCAGCGCGAAGCCGAGTTCGCGCAGCAGCGAGTCGTCCGCTCGCGGCGCGATGAACGAGCCGAGCGCGTGTCCGGCGAGCGTGGCGCCGAACGCGATGCCCGCGATGGCGATCGCGCCGACCCGATAGGGCTGGCGCGCGATCCATGGGGCCGCCGCCCACAGCAGGGCGAGCGCGAGGATCAGCGCGGGCGCGACCGCCCCGGCGGTCTCCACGACCGCCGCCGGCAGCACCTCCCAACGCGTTTCCCGCACGAACGCCGCGAGCATCGCCGCGCCGTTGACGGCGAGCAGGATACGTACCGTCGTGCCCAGGTTGCGCAGGTCCGGAAGCGTCGGCGCGGAGCCGTTATGCCTTATAATCGACCGCATATTCGGTACGGCATGCAAGCATCATGCCCGCCGCCCGGTGCGATCGGCGGGATCACAGACATGCGCGCCGAAACGCGCCGTTCTTGCCGGATCCGAACGCTGGGCGGCGAATCCCGACCATTTTCGACAAGCGCCCCGGACGACGCAAGCTGATTGCCGCCATGTCCGA
>Ga0209079_10000961_pt1 | contig 11089 bp, 5 predicted proteins | sample PPLLaktember2015_2_FD_187259 | JGI IMG/M metagenome (GOLD analysis project Ga0209079, IMG submission 187259) | Freshwater sediment microbial communities from Prairie Pothole Lake near Jamestown, North Dakota, USA - PPLs Lake P7 Core (6) Depth... | ecosystem: Environmental > Aquatic > Freshwater... | reverse complement strand
CGGAGAGGCGCAGGGCCTGCCGGGCGAAGACAGACCAATTCTCAAATCGACCGCGGAGAATGTAAACCAGGGGCCCCAACGGGCTGAAGACACGCCACTGGAGCTCGACGAGGCGCAGGACTTGCCGAGCGAAGACAGGCCGGTTCTCATCAATTCGACCATGGACAAAGTTAAACTGGGGGCCAAGCGGATTGAAGGCGCGCCACAGGAGTTCAAAGACTACGTCTACGAACAATTCATACAGGCGGACAATGAGCCTTGGCGCGAAACCGCCGATGAAATCCTGATCGATCCAAACCAGGTCCGGTGGCATCGCTATCTGCGAGCGCTTGCCAACACGCCGCAATGGCTGGACATCGGACTGTCGCAACGCATGCGGTTTGAGAGCCTGACGAACAATTTTCGAAAGGATCAGGAAACGAACATCTCAGGGGCTGCCCTGCGAAGCCGTCTCAGATTCGGCGCGGATTGGAAAGTGCTTCGATTTCTCGTGGAAGCTCAAAACTCGACCGATGTGGGCGAGTCAGCAGGCCTCAGCGACACGCTCAACAGCTCACTCTTCAGCAATGAGCGATTGCTGCAAGCGTTCGTCGCGGTGAAACTCGACAACGCATTCGGCACCGGGCTGCGGACCGACGTCCACGTCGGCCGGATCACGATGGATTTTGGAGACCGCCGGCTCATCGCCCGGAACGAATTCAGGAACACGACGAATACATTTCAGGGGCTTCACTGGAACCTGGCACAGGAGCAGGTCTGGCGGACTCGCGCCTTTGTCGTGAGACCGGTGGCAGAAACGTTCGGAGTGCTCCAGCCGACCACGGATACATGGTTCTGGGGGGTGCAGTACGAGGATCGCCGCAAGCCCTGGATGCTGTTCGACCTGTACTACTTCGGCATCAATGGGCGTGGGGCAGTCAGCCAGCAGCGGAACTTCGGGACGTACGGCGCCCGCTATTTCGGGTCCCCGGGAGCTGGCCAGTTCGATTATAACGGTGAAACCATCTTCCAGACAGGCACGCGAAGCAACATGGATCACTTCGCCTACTTCCAGCACTTTGAAGTCGGGTATACGCTGAATACGCCGCAACGCCCTCGCATCTCCGCGATGTACGACTATGCGAGCGGAACGAGTGATCCGGCCAGCGGTAAAAGCGGGGCATTCGATCCCCTCTTTGGAGCCCGGCGGCCCGAGTTGGGCCCCACTTCCATCTACGGGCCGTTTTTCCGGTCGAACATCAGCTCGCCGGGGATCCGGCTCGACGCCCGCGCCTCGCGGGAGATCGATCTGACGCTGAAGTGGCGCGTCTGGTATCTCGCTCAATCAAAAGACGCATGGATCGGCTCCGGATTACAGGACCCGACCGGAGCAGCCGGCAACTATCTCGGACATGATGTGGAGATCCGTGCTCGCTGGATCTGGAATACATTCCTGGCGCTTGATGCAGGGTATACCCGCTTCTTCAAGGGGTCGTACATCAGCTACTTGGCCCAAACCCCGGGGAACCCGTCGGCCAGAGACAGTGATTATATCTATATCCAAGCCGAACTCCGGTTCTAATGCCGGCGGCTGCTGTGCTAATTGGATGACAGCTCAAGTAATGCCGATGCCATGCAGGTTTCCGTTCCTCAGGCGGTCTGACTGCATCTGCGCTCCTCGCGCGGCGGGCTGGTTAGCCGGAGAACAGGGTTCTCTCGGTGTTCTTGCCCTAAGGAATCCTCTTAGGGCATACTAGCCCCCCCGTGCTGCCTCTCATTCATTCCGGCGCGTACCACCGAGGCGCTGTGAAATGGGCGTCATGACAGTTCAACCTGGACATGCCGTGTCGGGGAAGTTCTGCCCGCAACCAAAGGAGGAAAAGCAATGAAGCGTTTACGTCGATGGTCCATCGTGATCGGCGCGATCGCGCTGGCGATCAGCGCCATGCCCGCAATCGCCGCAGACAAGAAGCCCAATATCGTCGTCATCTGGGGCGATGACGTCGGCCCTACGAATCTCAGCATCTACAGTCGCGGTGTGATGGGGTATCGCACACCGAACATCGATCGCATTGGGAAAGAAGGCGCGGTGTTCACCGACCACTACGCGCATCCGTCGTGCACCGCCGGGCGTGCCGCCTTTATTACTGGCATGTATCCGATCCGGACGGGGCTGACGTCGGTGGGTATGGTCGGGGGCCCGGTGGGCATGCAGGCTCACGACGCCACACTCGCCGAAGTGTTGAAGACGCAGGGCTACGCCACGGGGCAGTTCGGCAAGAACCACCTGGGCGACCGGAACGAACATCTGCCGACGCGTCACGGATTCGATGAGTTCCTCGGCAATCTGTATCACCTGAACACCGAGGAAGAGCCGGAAGACGAAGACTATCCTCGCGATCCGGAATTCAAGAAACGCCATGGACCACGTGGGGTGTTGCACACCTGGGCGACCGACACCGAAGACAAAACCGTCGATCCCCGCTTTGGAATGGTGGGCAAACAGCGGATCGTCGACACCGGACCGTTGACTCGAAAGCGGATGGAAACCGTTGATGAGGAACTGATCAAAGCCGGGTTCCAATTCATGGACAAGGCACACACCGAACAGAAGCCGTTCTTTGCCTGGTTCGCGACAACCCGGATGCACACGTTCACACGCGTGCCCCAGAAATATCAGGAGAAGGCTCGTGAGTTCACGAGTTACCATGACGCCTACGGCGCGGGCATGATTCAGCACGACGAGCACGTCGGCATGATCCTCGATCGCTTGGAGGCCATGGGCGTCGCCGACAACACCATCGTGATCTACTCGACCGACAACGGCGTAGAGCATTCGACGTTCCCCCACGGCGGCACTACGCCGTTCCGCTCGGAAAAGATGACGACGTGGGAAGGCGGGGTTCGAGTGCCGATGCTGGTGCGCTGGCCGGGCAAGATCAAGCCGGGGAGCGAACTCAACGGCATTCAAAGCCACGAGGACGTCTTCACGACATTGTCGGCAGCGGCGGGAGTGGCCGACATTCGGGAACGGATCGCCAAAGGCGACAAACTGGGCACCGATGTGGAGAAAAAGAACTACATCGATGGTGTCGATAACCTCGCCTACTGGACGGGGAAGTCCGATAAGTCAGCCCGGGACGAATTCATCTACTATGCGGAGTCCCGGCTCATGGGCGTGCGGGTGAACCAGTGGAAGGCTCACTTTGCCACGCGGGACGGTTATTACGGAAGCACAACGAAGCTCGAGATTCCTCACCTGTTCAACGTCCGGCAGGACCCTTACGAGAGCTACGATCAGGCTCCGGGGCCGCGCGCAACAGTCACGCAGCAGAAGACCTATTTATTCAACGAATTTCTCGAACGGATCGGTAAGCACATGGCGACGTTGCAACAATATCCACCAAAGCAAAAAAGCTCCAGTTTGAGTGTCGGGAATTGAGGCCAGGATCGTCGACACAGTCAGTGTTTTTTGATCCGGCGGCTCTGCGGCCGCCGGAGTTTCGTTCGGGCGATGGAGAGATCCCGAGTGTTGAGTCGGCCGTGGCCTGTAGCACGGCCGTATGCCTACAACCAAAGGAAAAGAAGCCATAAGGTGTTCGCGTAGACGGTTCATTCTTATGTGTGCGATCGCGCTGGTAAGTGTCAATTCGTCAGGCTGCGCCCGCCATGATGGCGGGCGCAGCCTGACTTGAGAAGGTCTGTCGCACGATCCTCTTCCGAAATGCCCTCTTCGATAAGGGAGACGCAGTGAAGCTACCGAAGCAACCTTTCAAGGCGCCCACCGCAGCCGATACGGACCCTCTGTTGGAAACTCACGAGATCCGGCGCCCTAGGGAGTGCGGGAAACGGGCGCTCTGGCCGGCTCTGGCGCTGCTCGTCCTGGCAATTAATGTGCAGCCAACAGCGGCGCAAGATGCCGCGCCTCCCACGGAAAACGTCGAAGCCTCAAGCGATCAACCACCCTCACAGAAGACGGCCGACAACGCTGAAGCTGCAGCCTGCCTGTTCTGTGACCTGTGGACACGTCCTGCCCTGACCGGGGATTGGGGCGGGTATCGATCCCGCCTGCAGGAACTCGGACTGACGTTCGCCGGCAGAGTGACCCAGTTCGGGTTCGGGGTCAGGGGCGGCATCAGCGCTCCGGTTCCGCCGCCGCTGAGCCAGGGCGACCGGGCTTCATACACGGGGCGCGGCCAGTATGATCTCGGCGTCAATCTTGAGAAGTTCGGCGGGTTGCCGAAAGGCAAATTGGTGGTTACGGCGGAGCATTGGTGGGGAGATTACGGCAACGTCTCGCTGTCAACCGGTGCGGGGGCGCCGGCGGTGTTCGGGGCCGCCCTTCCGCCGACGCCGAACAACCAGGGTGTACCCTACCTCACCAATTTCTATCTGGTGCAACCGTTTACTCAAAACCTCGTCGTGTTTGCCGGCAAGAAAGTCGTGGTTGGCGAGATGGATCAGGACCGCTTTGCCGGCGGCAACGGCACGCAGCAGTTCATGAATCAGGCGCTCGTCGCAAATCCGGCGTTTTTGACGGGGCTCCCGTACACCTCATTCGTCGCGGGCATCGTCAGCCCGCAGAAGTGGGGTAAGATGGCTGTCACCGTTCGCGATCCCCAGGACAGAACCATGGATACCGTGGGGCTGAGCCATCTCTTTTCGAAGGGCGCCATTGTGAGCGGTGAGGTGAGACTCACGACCAATTTCTTCGGGCTGCCCGGTGACCAGCACGTCGGAGGAGTGTGGAAGCGTTACGACCAGAGGGATCTCAATTCGCTCCTGGTGCCTCCGCCGGATTACCCCGGGACCGGGGGCGCTGCTTCACAGACCCTCTCTCAGGGGTACACAGTATTCTATGGCTTCGATCAATTCGTCACACGGTATTCAGACGATCAAGAGCGCGGTTGGGGATTTTTCGGGCGCGCTTCGGTGAGCGACGGCAATCCGACTCCCCTGCGATACTTTCTCAGTGCGGGTATCGGCGGCGACAGCCCATTGAAGTGGAATCGAGGCGATAAGTTCGGCCTGGGCTGGTACTACATCGGCGCCAGCACCGAGTGGGGCCGGGTTGCGCAGGCCTTGTTTGCTCCGCGTGACGGGACCGGCGTGGAACTGTTCTACAACGCTCAAGTCACGCCGTGGCTCAATATCACCCCGGACATTCAATACATCAAGCCGGGACTGCTGAGCAGAATCTCGGAAAATGCCTTCGTCTTTGGACTGCGAGTCGACATGATATTGTAATGACTCGGCGGTTTCCCCGATCACGATGCCCGGTCACACGCTGCGGCCTTAACTGTCTACGGTTTCAAACTCCGTCGGGACCACCACAGTGGTTTTTTTATGGATTGCGTCGTCATGCACGCTTCGTATTTTTTTAACAGGCTGCTGTGCCAACGGTGAAATCATCGAGGCCACGGAAGGTTCCTGGGGCGCGAACAGCACGATCGAGGGCCGCGTCATATGACGTTCACCCACTGGATGACACCTCAAGCCATGCCGATGCCTTGCAGGTTCCCACTCCTCAGGCGGTCTGACTGCATCTGCGCTCCTCGCGCGGTGGGCTGGTTATCCTGAGAACAGGGTTCTTTCAGTACTCTTGAACCGGAGAATCCACTTAGGGCATACTGCCCCTGCCCCTGCTCCTGCCCCTGCCTATCATTCCGGCGCGTACCACCGAGGCACTATGTAATGGGCGTCATGACGGTTCAACCCGGCCATGCCGTGTGGGGGAAGTTATGCCCGCAACCAAAGGAGAAAAAGCAATGAGGCGTTTACGGATGCGCATGAAAACACGAAAATTCTACATGGTTGGGCTGGCTGTGGGAGTAATTCTGCTTGCGGGTTTGGCCGCTCCGGGGCAGTGGGGTACCCTACTGGCACAAGGCTCGAAATTCCCGCCTGCAACTGCCGAGGGCACACAAGAATCCCGCATTGGTCCATTGGCGTTCGAAGGCGGTTACCCGACCGATGCGACCGTCGCCAAGCTGTATGACGAGATGGACTTCCAGCGGGCCACGCAAGCCTACATGTGGGCGATCCCGATCGTCTCCTTCGCGAAATGGCAGGAGCAGCACGAGAAAGTGTTTGGTCAGGAAGATGGCGATCTCGTGATTACGTTGAGCGTTCGCGAAAAGATGGGAATCCTCACACCGAACGACACCACGCCCTACCTGATTGGCTTCCTGAACCTGGAACGAACCGGCCCGCTGGTGATTGACTACCCGAAAGGTCCGACAGCCGGTGGCCTCCTCGACATGTGGCAGCGCCCGATCACCGACATGGGCTTGAGCGGTCCCGACAAGGGCGAAGGCGGCAAATACCTGGTCATTGCACCCGGCCAGAAAGCCCCCAAGGACGTCGAGGGCTACCGCGTTGTCGAATCACCCACCAACAACGTCTTCCACGCGTTTCGCATTCTGGCCACGGACCCGAAAGAAGCGGAATCGCTGAAGAACAGTTATCAAGCCTACCCGTACGCCAAGCGCGACAACCCCCGCAAGACGCGGATCATCCCTGCGGGAGCCAAGAAGTGGTATGCCTGGCCGGCCACCGGCCTCGAGTTCTGGCAACTCGTCTCCAAGATGCTCAATGAGGAACCCGTCCACGAGCGCGACCGCATGATGGTGGCCATGCTCAAGCCGCTGGGCATCGAGAAGGGCAAGAAGTTCGAGCCGGACGCGCGGCAGACGAAGATTCTGGAACAAGGGGCGGTGGTCGGCGAGGCGATGGCGCGGGCGAACACGTACGCCAGCCGTGAGAAGGAAGCCAAGCTCTGGGGGCCCGACAACCAGTGGAAGCTCATCATTCTCTGCGCGGCCAATCAGGAAACGAAGTATCACACCGCCCTGGATGAGCGTTCGGCTTACTTCTATGAGGCGGTGACGCTGTCCGATGGAATGACGACGAAGACGCCCGGAGTGGGCCAAGCCTACATGGGCATCCGCAAGGACAAGGACGGACAGTGGCTGCAGGGCGACAAGAACTACACGCTTCGCGTTCCGCCCAACGCCCCCGCAAAGCAGTTCTGGGCCTTGACGCTGTACGACACGGAAACCCGCAGCTTCATCGACACCAAGCACGACATCGCCGGGCTGGATTCCAGGAAGGACTTGGTCAAGAACGCCGATGGTTCCGTGGACTTGTACATCGGCCCGGAGGCACCAAAAGGCAAGGAGAAGAACTGGATTCCGACGGCCCCCGGTCGCGGTTGGTTCGGTTTGTTCCGCCTCTACGCGCCGACCGAAGCCTACTTCGATCGGAGCTGGAAATTGCCGGATCTCGTTCGCGGCAAGTGACCACTTTGCCGCTCTCCGGTCGCGATGCGAAACTCGCTGCCGGAGAGCGTTCAAGCAGTCGACCTCTGTCTCTAAACAATGAAAGGGGGAAGACAATCTGATGAAGAACGTATCGTTAGTTGCAATTATTGGAATGTCCCTTGTGATCAACGCAGCAGCCTTTGCTCAGCAGCAACCGAAATACGCGGCGGATGTCCCTGATTCGATACGGACTCCAGACCTTGTGAAGACGGAGCGGCTTGGCGATTTGAACTTCATTGACGGGCTGCCGTCGGAGGAGACGGTCACGAAGGTTTACGGCTATCTCGATACCGCGCGCGGCGTCGATGCGTTCCTGAACGGTATGCCGGCGGCCTCCATCTACGCGTTTATGGAGGGTATGAAAGAGGCGGGGATGGGCACCTACAGCATGGGCATCCACGAAGGGTTGATGGATGCCAGATCGCTGTGGCTCACGCCGAACACCACCACGATTTATTGCGTCGCCGAAATCAACGTCAAGGATGGTCCGACCGTCATGGAGATTCCACCGGGAGTTCTCGGCCCAGTCGATGATGCTTACTTCCGCTGGGTTACTGATGTCGGTCTGACGGGCCCGGACAAAGGCGCAGGTGGCAAGTACTTGTTCCTGCCACCGGGTTACAAAGGGGACATTCCCGAAGGTTACTTTGTGGCTCGCACGCGGACCTTTCGCAACTGGCTTCTCATGCGCGCCTTCGTGATCGACGGCGATATGCAGAAGACCGCCAAGAATGTCAAAGCCGGTTGGCGACTCTACCCCCTGTCGGAAGCAAAGAAACCCCGCGAACCGCACTTCGTTGATTTGACCGGCGTCAAATACAACACGATTCATGCGAACGATTACCATTTCTTCGAAGAGCTGAATGCAGTCGTGCAATACGAACCATCCGATGCCTTTGATCCAGAGATCGTTGGTCAGTTTGCGGCGATCGGCATCAAGAAAGGAAAGCCATTTACGCCGGATGCGCGGATGAAAAAGATCCTTACCGAATCGGCTGCCATTGGGAATGCAACCGCGCGGGCGATCTCTTTCCGGCCCCGCAATAAATCGCTGTACTTTTACGATGATCGTCAGTGGTACTCACCGTTCGCAGGCGGGAGCCACGAGTTTCTGAACAACGGCGAGCAAGTGCTCGACGACCGCATCATTTTTCACTACATGGCTACCGGCATCACGCCGGCCATGGCCCAATCAGCAGTGGGGCAAGGGTCAGCCTATGCGTTTACAGCGCACGACAAGCAAGGGGTGTACCTCGATGGAAGCAAGACCTACAAGGTGACACTTCCCAAGCCGGTCCCTGCCAAGACCTTCTGGTCGTTCGTTGTGTATTCGACCCAGCATCGAAGTCTGCTGGAGACCGACCAAAGAAGTGCGGGCGTCGACAGCAGCAGTCCGGATGTTAAACCGAACGCAGATGGTTCCTACACCGTCTATTTCGGTCCGAAACCTCCGCCGGGGAAAGAAGGCAACTGGGTCCAAACCATGCCCGGCAAGGGTTGGTGCGTCCTATTGCGGCTCTACGGCCCGCTTGAACCGTGGTTCGACAAGACCTGGAAACCAGGTGACATCGAGCTGATAGAGTAGCCATGGAGGCCGACCACTCCGCGATGAGATGTTCTACCACCGCGCCACGCAAACGTACCTCTGGGCGTTGCCGCTCATCAACACGCTTGGAAGCGCGTGTTTCCGTTCGAACCCTAGGACCCTGTCCGACATTGACCGTTCTACTGCGACGAACGATCCGCGACCATCTGCGTTGTTCTCGTCCCGAAACAATCCTCAACGTATTCCAGCGAATACGCCTCCGGTTGTTTCGGGCCTTGCGCCGCTCATCTGCCCGCGCCTCATTCGCCTCGTTACGAAGGCAATGTCGGACAGGCTCCTTGGAACGAGAATCTCGATAGCAGGGAGGATGCGTCCACTTTGCGCCTTTTGACTATGGGTTTAGCCTTGAGAACCTGGCAAAATAATGCCCATCCGAGGGAAAAAGACAATCGAGGAGCGCTCAGATTGATTCGCGTGTTCTGTCCCGCCCTGGCACTACTAGCCCTGACAGCCCTCGTGCAGCCGGTGTTCGCACAGGACGGTTCCGGTCCGCTGCCCCCACAGGAAACGACCGACAACCGCGACGCTGCGGCCTGCCTGTTCTGTGACCTGCGGACACGTCCGACCCTCACCGGGGATTGGGGCGGGTATCGATCCCGCCTGCAGGAACGCGGACTGACGTTCGCCGGCACCGTGACGCAATTCGGGTTCGGAGTCAGTGGCGGTATCAACGGTCCGGTTCCACCGCCGCTCAGCCAAGGGGATAGAGGCTCCTATACGGGGCGCGGCCAGTACGATCTCGGCGTCGAGCTTGAGAAGTTCGGCGGGTTGCCGAAAGGCAGATTGGTGGTCACGGCGGAGCATTGGTGGGGCGATTACGGCAACGTCTCGCTGTCAACCGGTGCGGGGACGCCGGCGGTGGTGGGAGCCGCCCTTCCGCCGACGCCGGATAACCCGGGTACTCTGTACCTCACCAATTTCTTTGTGGTGCAACCGTTTTCTCCAAATTTCGTCGTGTTTGCCGGGAAGAAAGTCGTGGTCGGCGAGATGGATCAGGACCGCTTTGCCGGCGGCAACGGCACGCAGCAGTTCATGAATATGGCGCTCGTGGGGAATCCGGCGCTTTTGGCGGCGATGCCCTACACCTCCTTCTCGGCGGGCGTCGTCAGCCCGCAGAAGTGGGGCCAGATGGCTATTTCCGTCCGCGATCCCCAGAACAGAACCACGGACACCGTGGGGCTGAGCAATCTCTTTTCGAAGGGCGTCATTGTGGCCGGTGAGGTAAAACTCAAGACCAATTTCTTTGGGCTGCCCGGTGACCAGCACGTCGGAGGAGTGTGGAAACGTTTCGACCAGCAGAATCTCAATTTTCTCCTGTCGCCTCCGCCGCAATACCCCGAGACCGGGGGCGCGTCTTCACAGACCCTCTCCCAAGGGTACACGATATTCTATGGCTTCGATCAATTCGTCGTACAGTATTCAGACGACGAAGAGCGCGGATGGGGATTTTTCGGGCGCGCCTCATTGAGCGACGGCAATCCAACTCCCGTGCGATATTTTCTCAGTGCGGGTATCGGCGGCGACAGCCCGTTTAAGGGGTGGAGTCGAGGCGATAAGTTCGGCCTGGGCTGGTACTACGTCGGCGGCAGCACCGAGTTCAGTCCGGTGACGCAGGCCTTGTTTGCTCCGCGTGACGGGACCGGCGTGGAACTGTTCTACAGTGCTCAAGTCACGCCATGGATCAATATCACCCCGGACATTCAATACATCAAGCCAGGACTGCTGAGCAGAGTCTCGGAAAACGCCTTCGTCTTTGGACTGCGACTCAACATGATATTGTAGTGACTCGGCGGTTTCCCCGATCACGATGCCCGGTCACACGCTCGGCCGCTACCGTTTACGGGTTTGAGGCGTGACCGGAATCAATCCGAACGGGAATCCGGACTTGTTCAGGTATGTCTCTCCCGTCACCTGCCGCGTTCTTGCACAGCCGGCAAGGACCGCGATGCAGATCATGCCCGCAACCCAAGGGCCCTATTGTTCTCATGGCCATCCTCTTCCGGAGCTTGATAGGAGTACGACCGGCCCTCCCAGGTAACGGGTAACGGGTAACGCGGCGTCGTGTTTGTCGACTGCTCCTCTCGAGCTTCACCGACTCGTGAAGACGGCGGCTTGTTCCACGTCGTGTTGGTGGCACACCCTCCGATGGCTCTCAGCTCACGTTCGCCGACACTCCTTCTCA